>Ga0335085_10014386_pt1 | contig 11546 bp, 7 predicted proteins | sample Lox_Sample_45_FD_206712 | JGI IMG/M metagenome (GOLD analysis project Ga0335085, IMG submission 206712) | Soil microbial communities from Loxahatchee National Wildlife Refuge, Florida, United States - Lox_Sample_4.5 | ecosystem: Environmental > Terrestrial > Soil > Wetlands | place: USA: Florida... | reverse complement strand
TGTGCCTGAAATAGCTGTTCCGGGACTCCTTTGTCGTTCATGACCAAATCGAAGGACGCTCGATTAAGCGGGCAAACGAGAATGACAAATCGTATTGTTCCCGCCAGGCCACCGCACTTCTGACAATGTGCGACCGTGCTCAGCCTCGTCTTCTCGATCGTATGCCAGTCGTCGCCATCGCGGTTCAGAACGAATGCGACCATTTTTGCTGATGCCGCGCGCGATATTGCGATAGTCGATGGGGTGTGCGCCCGGTCGTACTCGGGCGATCCAAACACGATCCATTGCGCTGGCAGCTCCTTCTTGCGTTCCCCCTTCAACTCATCCCATTCCAAGGCTGTCAGTGGGCTGTCCGCATTTGTGAGGAGCTTTGCTAACGAGGCGGCGAAATCCGGAGGGTTCAAGGGGTCGATCCACACCCACCTCGCGCTTGCCGCAGAAGGCGGAGGACTTTCCACGACAGCATTGAGAAGCGCGACATAGGCATCGTCGTGCGTACTCGGTGGCTTGACAATGTTGAGGTGGTTCTCATTCAGTGGGAGAACCTTGTTGCAGTTGCGAGTTCCGCTCAGTCGGTCAACCACCAGAATTCCGTTGGTCGCCTGCTTTTCGTAAGCACAGTAACGCCGGATGCTTCCGAAGTTGGCCGTCATCCATTCCATCTCAAGATTTTGCAGATAGTCGTTCTCATCACCTGGGAACATCTCGCGCAGCAGCGGATCTCTGCTGAACAGGGATCCGATCTGAGCAATCTGTGCACCGGTCTCGGGCGTAGAGAAAAAATAGATGAAACTCACCCTCTTTGCATGCTCGCGGTGAGTTAGTAGGAAGCGCTGTACTACCAGCCCTCCCAGACTGTGGACGACGAACACAACGTCGCGGTGATCGAAAACGTGGTCATATTCCAAGCGATTGTCTAGGCTTGCGACGATCTCGTCTATTGTCATCCGGTTCCCGGTGTAAAGAGTGTCATACGAAGCGACGTAGACGTCCGAATCGTCAAAGGCGTGATCGCTCACCAGCATGCGTGGCCAATAACTGCCATTGGCGCTCGTCCACGTCGAAGTTGCGTCTCCGAAGAGCCCATGAACAAAGATGATGACGCGTTCTTTTTTCTCATTGCGTTCGTAGTGCCCGGGCGAGCTTCGAGCACGATGGATCTGTGATCCGCCGAAAACAAAATGCCTCAAGAGACCCAAACCAACGAGGACTAGAATGAAGATCAAAGAACCAACTACGACGCGGCGCCGGTTACGCGCGGGTAGTCCTTTCAAATAAGAATCACGCCTGTGGTGCAGTTCCTCATTCAGTTCACCCGACAGTTTCGCTATAGCACCTTCGGCAGGCCGAATCCTCCAGTGGATGCGCGCCTTACTTTGGTGTTTTCCACGTATCTGCCAACACACTGCCAACCGGTCTTGAAATACTTTTGACACGGCAGCGCAGGGACGTGTGTCTCCGGCGAGAACGACATGACCGGGCGGAAGAATAACTACAAGTGTCAGTTCGCCGCCGAAGATAGTGTCTTGCCATCCGTAAGAGAGTACGCCCTCGGTATCGACTTGGACGTCATACTGCAGTCGTTCATACCCATCAGGACGGGCGACAAAGATCACATCTCTGCCCAGAGAGCTGTAGCCGGGAGGCGGCTCGAGGGCATTCCAACTGATCTTCATAAACAGCGGAAGAGCGCCCTTGTTCGGCTGCAGGCGGTCGGTCGAGCACGGACGCGATGGGTCGGGGGAGACCTGATCAATTACAACGGCGCTCCCGGTCAAGTCCGACAGCACAATCACCCTCTCGTTAACGATGGCTGATTATAGCCAGTATCGCCGGCCTTAGCATCTTCGCGAGTGCCGCCGAATCTGTACGCCAGGCAAACGCCTATCCGAGTGCGGGAATTGTTGTAGCCCGCCAGCACTACAAGGCTTTCTCGCCTGACTCCCTCAATTCAGTTCAGCAATTCCAATCGATCAACAAAGAGAAATGTTATGAGACTCCGCGCCAATGAAGTGTGCCCAATTCACAAATCCGTTTCTTGCTGCGGGCGAGAAAGGCTCGCCAAACCCAGACTGATTCGCCTTGGCGTTCAACGGATCGAAGATCTCCATCATCCACGTGGATATCGGGAATTGCGGTCGCCGGCCGAGATGCGCAAGCTGCTCAACCGAAAGATCAGGGAACAAGCTGGCATCTGCGCGATCTGCCACGAAGAGTTCACAGACTATAACGACATCGTCCCGGACCATCGGAATCCAAAGGGAATGGGTGGAGCGTGGCGGGACGACCATCCAGACAATATCCAGGCAGTACATTGGTGGTGCAATGGAGAGAAAGGATCAACCAGAATCGATGATTGACAGCCAATGGCCGTGAGGAATATCTCTGTTCCAACGTGCAACGCCTCCGATTCTGGTGAGCGCGTAGGTGCCGGTGCCCAAGCAGGCCAAGGTTTATATTTCCTATTCTTTACATATGCAATCGCCCGCTCGTATAGGTCTAGCACAACCACAGCTTCTTGGTCCTGACCCAACTTGACCGTGGACTCACCAGTTTTCCGCGCATCCACAAACGCGCGATATATGAACCATAATGGACCATGACGCGCAGCTGGCCACCACACGAGATCTAGCGCACCTCCAGAAATAGTGATGTAATCTCCAGAGCTGGAAAGATGAATTCGCCAACCTTGCATCTGAGTTTGAACGGACGAAGATGTGAAACGAGCAAGTCGCGTTTTTCTGGTACCAAGGCCTGCGGGGGAAGTCCAGATATCCCCCAAAAGGCAGAAAACGGGGGAACTGCCCGGCGGGACGGATTTCAACGCTTCGTCTAAGATGTCCGTAAATGGTTTCAGCTCCGGAACTGTCGTCATCACGTGTACCCCGCAGGGCGATCAAAACCGCAGGCGGACGATTTCTTCCACAACGTGCCCTTCCCAGCAGCGCTGGTAAAACTCTTCGGGTGAAACCGATTCCGCAACAAATGCCCTCAGCCTGGCCATACCGCCACCATGGTGAAAGTACGACTGGGGTGCAAGCACCGGGTCTTGAGCCACAGGAGGACTCCATGCATGCCGAACGTCGATTGCAGTCGCGACCTTTTAATAAACACCGCAGCGGGGCAAAGAGCCCGTTTTCAATCGTCGGCAGCGCGTGTAGTTGGAATGATCTTATGGCCCTCAATGCAGATTCCTCTTTCAGTGAGCACAGAGAGCCAGTCTTGTTTGCGCCCGATGTCAGGGCGTGAAAGCAGCCCGAGCCCCTCTTCCTGTGCAGATAGCTCGCAAAACACGCGGTAGCTCGCGTGCAAGGGGTCAACGAGAGCTTCCTTGCGGTGCAAGATCGGCGGGTTGGCGGAGGTTGAGTAGTCACGGATGGAATATTCAGTTCGCGGCAAATAGATGCGGATGCTAGAGAGAAGTGCAGGATGAGCGTCTTGTTCGAAATCGTTGTATCTCAGGAACGAGACACTTCGCCCGTCCACGGCAATCTTGAGGACGTTGTAATCCACTTCGCCAACAACTTGGCGAGCTGCAAAAGTGAGGATGCGAAGCAACGCACCGAGCTGGTCTTCACCGGAACGATGCACATAAAGCGAGTCAGGCAGCTTTTTCCCGATCGGGCTGTCGTGACAACATTTGCGAACGACTTCGGGCTTTCCAATTTGGAAAAGAAACCCCTCGCCCTCTTTCAGAGCCGCGGCGTAGGAAGGCCAGAGCATCTTAATGTCGGCCCGAAGTTCGCCGGGCAGCCGACCGAACGGGATCGGCTTAAGGCCCTGCAGTCGCATCATGGCGATATAGGTCAAAATGTCTTCTCGACGTTTGTTTCGAGTCTCGTCAACGGAAGACGGAGACAACAATCGTTCTGTTAAGCGTTCTATGCGCCCCGGCGAGCCAAAATGCTCGAGCAGTTCGTCATAGCGCGCAAATTCAGTCGCTACGGGGTGACGACCAAGGCGGCTGGCTAGTTCGACATAACTCTTAGCGAGCTCATCTCTCGAGAACTCCTCAATGGCATAAGTACGAGATGCTTCGACCCGGCGGTCTGCAAGGGATGCCAAATATGAGGACTCGAGATCGCCATCTTTAAAGATGTAGGCAACGCCAAGGGCGACCATGTGAGGACGCTTACCGACCGTACGTTCTAGGTACTCCCTGAATTCGCTTTGCTTGTAGATCTTCTGGAAGGATCCCCGGCTAGTTAGCAATCCGTCGGAAAACTCAATTCCATTCTCCAGCGCGTTATCAACGCGAACGGAGACGACGAGAGCTCGCCGCGTCAGCTCGAAGGCAGAAAGAAGAGTTCTATCTCGCTCTGATGGGTCCTCGATCACATTGAGGACATATCCCAAATTTACGACATCCGCCCTCTTGAGACTCGTGTCAGACCGAAAATGCGGATCCCAACCATCGGCTTCGATCCCAACCGCTTGCAAGTACTTTAGGTCTTCCCCGCGTCCGCACCCGTAGTCGAATACGGATGCTCCTGGAGAGATGATCCCGTGTGAAAGCGCTAACGCCACCGGTTTCGAATGGCGGAAACGAATGATCGCGGTCTTTTCCCGTCTGATGTCGGGCTGGATTGCTTCCGTCACAACCTTATTGTATTGCGCAATTCCCAACAAGGAGATCGTCATGTCGGATGTGCCAGAGGCACTCATCAAGCAGCTCTCGGTCGCCTTAAAACACGTTCGGCAAGCCTCCCAGAATCTTCAATATGTACATCATTGGGCGGTTCAAAATGACAGAGAGCACCTCCGGCAGGGAGCTGTGAATTTGATAGGGCAGGCCTCCCGTTTGACCGGGGACCTAGCCACCTTGATCTCGGTCCTGAAGGCCCGAAGTGCCCGGCTCACAACTTCTGTTTGACAGTGTCAACAACTGTATATACAGTTCTATACCATGAAGCGGACTAAATCCGCGCGACCGAAACGACACAATTGCCCCATCAATGTGCTGGTGCGCCCCGACCAGAAACAGCGTCTCGAATCGGAAGTCAATCGCACAAATGTGAACCAGTCGGCCATGGTGCGGAAGGCTCTTGATATTCTCTTCGAGCAAATGGACAAGGGGCAGCTTAGACTTGGGTTTTCCGAGTTCGAGACCGGAGTGCAGCAATGACCAAGTTGAAGTCGACACCCATGCGTGGCGATAACGTTGCGAAGCGGCACGCCGCCGAGGTCCCTGATGATAGAGATCAACCCTTGCGGGGTACAGGAACGGTTTCGTTTTCAGGGCATGAGACGTTCACTCTTCGTCACGGGTGGCTGAAGAAGGCTGTTGATGCCGTGCGGGCGGACCCCAAAGTCTTTGTCAACGAGAATGCAATGGTGGACCTCGGGGTCGGAAAGAACATGGTGCGGTCGATCCGGCATTGGGCCCTGGCTGCCGACATTGTCAGTGAAGCTCCGGGCACGCGCGGAGCCGAATTGTCCGTGACAAAGTTCGGCGATTTGGTGTTTGGAGAGCACGGTTATGACCCTTTTTTGGAGGACCTAAATACTCTCTGGTTAATTCACTGGAAACTAGCCACCAATGAACGCCGTAGCACCGGCTGGTGCTGGATGTTCAATCTCCTCCGTTCCGACGAATTCACCCGTGATTCATTGTCCGAATTGTTCATATCAGAGCTGAAACGAAGAAACATTTCGGGACCAAGCGCTTCATCTCTGCGCCGAGACATTGATTGTGTATTGCGAACCTACGCAGGTACGCGGATGAAAGGAGAGTTGCTGGAGGAGAGTCTCGACTGTCCTCTTGTGGAACTGGAGCTGATTTCGTCGGAGGATGGCATCTTGTTTCGTTTTGCCCGAGGATCGAAGAAGTCCATCAGCGACTATGTGTTTCTGCATTGTCTTTTGGAGTTCTGGCAGGCCCGTGCCAGCGGAGAATCCCTTGCATTTTCTGAGATTGCCTTCGGACACGGGAGTCCCGGGTCGGTGTTCAAACTCGACGAGAACAGTGTCGCTGTTCGACTGGAACAACTGGAGAAGACAACTGGCGGGGCGCTTATCTACGACGAAACGGCGGGGTTAAAGCAGGTGTACCGGAGACGCAACGTTATCGGCGAAGATTGTTTGAATCGCCATTATGAGCAAGCAGCAGCGCTTGTCGGGGAATGATATGAGACTGAGCGAAATAGTGGAGATTGCCCCGCGGTACACGCGGTCGGTGAACCTGGAGCGTGACTTTGAGGATGCTTCAGCCGTCGCAGGTTATGTCATTACCGCAAGCGGATCGGATTTTCTCAGGAGGATCCAGCGGGTTCTCACGGGACAGCCGGCCCCTCGGGCGTGGAGTATTACAGGGCCGTATGGAACAGGCAAATCAGCATTCGCTCTCTTTCTTGTAAACCTGATGAGCGGGTTGAGGGCCCCCGGGTCTGAAGAAAGTCAGAAGATTCTGAAGGCTAGCTCGCCGGAGCTGGCTTCAGATTTGCTGGATCAGAGAAAGGCGGACTCGATACGCTCCGCCGGTTTCGTCCCGATCCTCGTGAGCGGCGCTGCGAGCCCGATTACTCCGTGTCTCTTAGAATCTGCGGTCCGAGATATCACGAGATTTACGAAAAAACTGAACCGCATCCCGGCCTTGCAGGCGGTACAGAGGCAGCTCAAGGGTATTCGGCGGGGAGAGCGTATCCATCCCTCCGCCATTGTCTCAGTGATGAAGCAGCTGACGGAACAGTTGCGCAAAGCTGAGAACTGCCAAGGAATCGTGATCGTTGCCGACGAGCTGGGGAAATTCCTCGAATTTGCCGCGCATCGTCCTGAAGAGAACGACGTCTTCCTTCTTCAAGCTCTGGCTGAAGGTACCGTGTCCAACGGTAAACCCGATTTCCTGTTTGTAACCATATTGCATCAGGCATTTGAGCAGTATGCAGCTGGGCTGAGACCGGCAGTCAGGAATGAATGGGCGAAAGTGCAGGGCCGTTTCGAGGATGTGGTTTTTCAAGATCCTCCCGAAGAAACCCTGAGAGTCCTTTCAAATGCGGTCCTACAAGAACCCCACTCACTGACAACTTCTTACAAAAAGCAAGCAGCGGCCTTGGCGAACGTCATATTCGACTTGGGGTGTGCTCCGTCCTCGCTGTCCAGAAGCCAATTTTGCGCCCTGTTAGCGCACTGCGCGCCCCTGCACCCCGTCTCAGCGTTGGTGCTCGCGCGGCTGTGCAGGAAGTTCGGCCAACATCAACGCTCCCTGTTTTCTTTCCTCACCTCGCGTAATTTAGATGGTTTCTCAAACTTTATCGACAGGGAGATCTCGGGCGGAAACCTGCCGTTTTTCAGTCTTTCCCGACTATACGACTACACAGCTGATTCTTTAGGCAGTGGACTCAGTATCGGAGAGGCCGGAACTAGGTGGGCGGAGGTCACAACAGCTCTTGAAACCCATCAAGACCTATCTTCGCAAGAATCGGAGGCAGTGAAGACAATAGGCTTGCTATCCGCGATTGGCCCATATGGCGAATTGAAGCCGTCTCTTAAGCTCCTGCAAGTTGTCTTCGGATCGAACGACGCCCGGAAGATATGCGAATCCCTGCAAAAGAGGTCAGTGCTTGTCTATCGTAAGCACAGTTCATCGTTCGCACTATGGCAAGGCAGCGATATTGATCTTGATGAGCGGCTCAATGATGCGGCTCGGAGGGTTTCTTCCAGCGGGAGCCTTGCGACGCGAATCAGTTCGATCCATGCCGTCAGGCCCATTGTTGCAAAACGGCACTCGTTTGCAACCGGCACACTGCGCTATTTCAAGGTTCGCTTCACCGACGTTTCTGCCTTTACCCGCGCGCTAGAAAGGGACAAAGAAGCGGACGGCATTGTGCTCTACGCGTTACCCAACACTGCTGAGGAGGCCCAGGAGTTAGCGCGCTTAGCGATGAGGTCGGAGGCTCGGGACCGAGTGGACGTGCTTGTGGCGCTTCCCAAAACCGTTGATCCGCTCGCCGCAAGTTTTAGAGAACTCGAATTGCTCAAATGGGTCCAGGCCAATACCCCTGGATTGGAGGGCGATCCAGTAGCGCGCAAGGAACTCCGTGCGCGATTGCAGGCGACCGAGAAAGCTCTCACCCTTGAGCTCGGACAACTTTTTGCCCCGACCGCTTCGTCGTCGACTACGTGGTTTCATCGTGGAATAGAGCAACGAGTGTCGTCATCGCGTGGTCTTTCGCAGTTGATTTCTGACATCTGCGACGATGTCTACCGCAATACTCCGAAGATCAAGAACGAACTGCTGAATCGACGCACCCTTTCTTCGGCAGCCGCCAAGGCGCGAAGAAATCTCATCCAGGCGATGATTATGAACGCCGACAAGCCGAATTTGGGGATCTCCGGCTATCCGCCCGAATTGAGCATGTACCGTTCGCTGCTCGAGACCAACGGTCTGCACCGATCCAACGACGGGTATTTTCTTGCCGCGCCCTTCACTAATTCGTCGCTTAGCGCCGCGTGGAGTGCTATAGAACAATTTTTCAAAGAGTCGGAATTACAGAAGAGATGTGTACACGAGCTGTTTACGAATTTGCAGCTGCCGCCTTTCGGAATGAAGCTCGGTGTTGTTCCGGTGCTGTTCTGCGCAGCCGCCATCGTCCATGATACGGAGATCGCTCTATATGAGGCCGGGGCATTTGTTCCCGAGGTCACGGTCGACGTTTTTGAGCGGTTGCTAAAGTCTCCAGAAACATTCGAGTTGCGGTCTTATCGAATTGAAGGTGTCCGCAAGGAAGTGTTCAGCGAATACGCGAAGTTGCTTGGCGCAGTCTCGGCGGACAGTAGCAATCTTGTGACGATTATCAAGCCACTTTATAGATTCTTCAATCGACTGCAGGATTACACGAAGCGAACGGCGAGTCTGTCGAGTCGGGCCGCTGCAATCCGCGAGGCTCTGTTGGCGGCTCGGGATCCGGACCAGGTTCTTTTCCATGACTTGCCCATCGCTTGCGGGGTCGAACCGTTCGACGTATCGAAAGCGCGCCCTGGAGAAGTTCGGCAGTTCTTCCACGAACTCCAAGCCGGCTTTCTTGAGTTGCAAAAATGCTATGACGACCTGTTGTACCGTCTGCATCAATTGCTGTTTCAGGCCTTCGATGTCAAAGGAGACGACGCGAGAACCAGGTTACAGGAACGTGCCGCGGGAGTGGCAGATTATGCTATCGAGCCGCGTATGAAAGCTTTTATCATGCATCTCTGTGCAGATGACCTTGAGGACGTACCGTGGATTGAGGCCGTCGGTTCTTTATTGGCTGGAAAACCGCCTAAGCTCTGGAATGATGCCGACCGCGCCCGGTATGAGGTATCTGTCGCGGAGCTATCCCGGAGTCTACGACATATTGAGGCGCTGGTTTTCGAGATTTCTCGCCCAGATACGGGCAAAGAGCCAGCAGCGGAAGTATTTAGAATCGGAGTCACCGACAGACACTCAAAGGAACTGGAAGCAGTGGTAAAGGTATTCTCAAAGGATCTCGATACAATGACAAACGCGATACACGACTTAGAGGGGGTGCTTGAACGAAGTGGACTCGCCGAAAACCCGGCCCTCTCGCTTGCTGTTCTTGCCGCGGTATCGAAACAACTGCTCTCGCGACTTGAAGGTGTTCCGAATTTAAAACAAGTGGAAGAAGTTAAGCACTATGACTCCTAAACGACATATCCTGGGTCTTTCGGGCGGCAAAGATAGCACCGCTCTCGCTATTTATATGCGAGATCGGATTCCAGAGATGGAGTACGTCTTTTGCGACACGCAGAAGGAATTGCCAGAAACCTATGAGTATCTGGATCGCTTAGAAGCGTACTTGGGAAAGCCCATCAAGAGGCTTAACGACAAACGAGGGTTCGATCATTGGCTGAAGGTGTATGGGAATTACCTACCTTCCTCTCGGATGCGATGGTGCACGAGGATGTTGAAATTGAAGCCCCTTGAAGAATACATCGGCGAGGATGAGGTCCTCAGCTACGTAGCGATCAGGGGAGACGAGGACCGCGATGGCTATATATCCACCAAGCCGAATATCAAGCCCATCTATCCCTTCAAGGAGGCTGGTATCACCATGCGGGACGTCCAACGCATACTAGACGATGCCGGCTTGGGCTTACCGAAGTATTACGAGTGGAGGACGAGATCAGGCTGCTACTTTTGCTTTTTTCAGCGGAAGGCGGAATGGATAGGCCTGAAGGAGCGGCACCCGGAACTGTTTGAGAAAGCCAAGGAATACGAGAAGATCAATGTAGACACAGGGGAACGTTATACCTGGAGTGAACGGGAAAGTTTGGAGGAGATGGCCGACCCGAAGCGAGTTGCGGAGATCAAGGAGAAGCACGAAAAGGCGATGAAGACCAACGCAGCCACAATGAAAGGCCAGCGCCTTTATCAAATTCTCGGGGCCACTCTTGACGATGAAGACGACACCGAACCGTGCTTGATCTGCCACCTGTAATTTGTCACATGGGACGACGTTGGTGAACGGGACTTCCAAGAGAAGGTTAACTCGACGGCCATTAGATGCCCCCTGAACAGCTAAAACCGGCTGAAGCGTCCAGCGGACAGCGCTATCTCGTAAACGCGTGGATCTCGTTCTTGCGAGAGTACGGTCCCATTCCCCAAAACAACAACATGTATGACGAGACCATTCAGGGAGCCTTGCGTCGCGCCAAAGTTCAGCCCCTCGAGTTTGAGACGGGAGACCTTCTCAAGCGAATCCTCGCGGACCTGAACGCCACGCCTGCCCGATCCGTGTTGCTGACCGGCACTGCAGGCGACGGAAAGACCTACCTATGCCGCGAGGCATGGATTCGCTTGGGCGGAAAACAGCAGACATGGGAGAAAGAAGGAAAGGTTAAGCGTCTCAAGCTCGAGACCGGGAAGACCCTCTACGTCATTAAAGATCTGAGCGAACTCGGTGGCTCTGACTACAAATACCTGGAGAAGATGGCGCAGTCGGTTCTCGATGCAAATGCTGGCGAACTCTTCCTGGTTGCAGCGAATGACGGCCAACTTGTTGAAGCTTGGGGACGTGCCAAGTCATCGGACGCAGTGCTCTCTTTCAGGGCTGCTATCGAAGAGCTTCTGGTGACTGACGCAAGCGAAAAGGATGGGTTTCAGCTACGACTCCATAATCTCAGCCGGACTGATTCTGCTGCGATGATGACGAAGATTCTAGAAAGCATTCGAAACCATCCAGGCTGGCGGCAATGCGACGGATGTTTGGGGCAGACGACTGACCCAAAATATCGCTGCCCAATCTGGGAGAATCTTCAGAGGCTCGGAGATTCTCTTTTTCGAGAGCGCCTCTTCCAGTTGTTAACACTCTCCGATCAAGACGGTTACCACTTGCCAATTCGACAACTGTTGATCCTGGCAAGCAATCTTTTACTTGGCAATTCGGACGCACGGAACGGATTGCTCCAGTGCCGAGACATTCCAGGGATCATCGAGAGAAACGCAGGCAGCCAAGCGAGTATTTACCGGAACGTGTTCGGCGGCAACTTATCGACCGACCGCCGCGCTAGCACAGAGGTGTTCTCCGTGTTTGGCCGCTTTGGCATCGGAG
>Ga0335085_10014385_pt1 | contig 11546 bp, 12 predicted proteins | sample Lox_Sample_45_FD_206712 | JGI IMG/M metagenome (GOLD analysis project Ga0335085, IMG submission 206712) | Soil microbial communities from Loxahatchee National Wildlife Refuge, Florida, United States - Lox_Sample_4.5 | ecosystem: Environmental > Terrestrial > Soil > Wetlands | place: USA... | reverse complement strand
GCTCCACCATCGAGAGGGGACAGTGTGCACCTTACGCAACTCGATATTGGCCTCGTGTGCGGCTATTTCTTCTTCATCTTCGTACTCGCGCAGTTCGTTTCCCGCGTGCTGGGGGCGGTAGGCGGAGACACCGTCGAATTTGGCTGTGGATATGGCACGTTCACACTTCCTGCGGCGCGGCGGATAGCGGACAATTCGGCGTTCCCGAGCTTGCCGCCGAGAATCTCGAGCAACTTGGCGTAACGCTGGTGCGCGAAATCGAGCTGCGAAGGATCGGTCAGGCGCGCCGCCTCGGCCGGGGGAATGCAGCCCGCTGCACAAGCGCAGAAACCGCCCGCACAGCCCTTGAGGAATTGCTGGCGATCCTCGGTTGCCCCCAGGAATAATATGACAAATGTGGTGATATGATCGTGAAAAGCTGCGGGGCATGGTTCGCGTTGCCAAACCGCCCCGCTGGTTTACGCCCTCAAGAGCTTCGTCGAACATCAGCTCACGCAAGTCTCGCGAAAATCGGACTTCGCCACGGTCCTTCGTTACGGCCTCCGCCACTGGGATGGCCTTGTCCGCTTCCTCGATGACGGCCGCATCGAGATGGACACCAACATCGTCGAACGCAGCATGCGGCCCCAGGCTCTGACGAAAAAGAACGCTCTGTTCGCAGGTCATGATGACGGCGGCCAGAACTGGGCGATCCTGGCTTCGCTGATCGAGTGCAAGCTCAACGCTATCGAACCGCAAGCCTACCTCGCCGATGTCCTCGTCCGCCTTGTAAACCTGTGGCCGAACAACCGGCTCGACGAGCTGCTGCCATGGGCCTGGGCCAAAGCACGGCAGCCGGAGCAACGAGCCGCGTGAATCATCGCCGATCCACACGTACGCCGTAGCTTAACCGTCAAGGCTCAATCGGAAGGGTGTTGCTGAATCGCTTACAGAACGCCTTCTCGATCGGATTGAAGTCCGGCGAATAGGGCGGCAGGAAGAGAAGAGTTGCGCCCCTGGCTTCAATGGCTGTCTTGGCGCCTCCCACGCGGTGGGCGGGCAGATTGTCGATGATCACGATATCGCCGGGCTGAAGCGTGGGGGCGAGCACCTGTTCGACGTAGGCAAGGAAGCCTTCGCCGTCCATCGGGCCTTCCAGGATGAAGGGGGCCGTCATACCGGTGAAGCGCAAGCCTGCGGTGAAGGTGGTCGTCTTCCAATGGCCGTGAGGCACGGGAGCTCGGCATCGTTGGCCGCGCGGGCTGCGGCCGAAGCGGCGGGCCATCTTGGTGTCCACCCCGGTCTCGTCGATGAAGACGAGCCGTTCGGGTTCCAGTTCGGGCTGACCTTCGAACCAGGCTTGCCGCCGCCTCAAGACGTCGGCGCGGCTCTGCTCGATCGCGTGCGCCGTCTTTTTTTGAGCGTGATGCCGTGACGATGGAAGAAGCGCCAGAGGGTGCCGATGCCGAAGCGCGCTCCCCGCTTGGCCAGAAGTTCCCGCAGCTCGTTGAGCGTGATGTCCTTGCGATCCTCCACCGCCTTCAGGATGAACACGCGATGGGCCTCGATCTGCTTCGAGCGACGGTCGCCTCCCTACGGTTTGGCCGCAGCCGATCCCGTCTTTTGGTCCGCCTCAACCCAGCGGATCGCGCTCGACGGGCTCACTCCAAAGCGCGTCGCAGCCGCCCGCCGCGAACTGCCTTTCCTGACCGCCGCAACCACCCGTTTACGCAGGTCCCAGGACAAACAACGACCCATGCATGCCGGCCTCCTTCCTCCGGCATGCAGTTTGAATCCGACTCGCGCCCGCTTGGGAATCCCCCGTCGATTCACTCAGCTGGGAAAATGCTCTAATCAAATGTTTCTCGGGACTTATTTCTACAGTTGCTCCGAGTCTGACCACCTCTCGACGAGCGCACGTGGAAATCGTCGCACAGCACGCTGATGTTGAGCCGCACAGGGTGCAAGAGCGCGGATGTATCGGTGCGGGCTCATCATAGGCAGTAGCCAGACGACGGCTTGATCCACAATTCTCCGGCGCGGATGTGATGATCGGTCCGGGAGGCCACGTTTTGTCACAAAGTTTAACGCCGTGTTAGGTGAGCTGCGATATCCTCGCGTAAAGCCACTGAAGACTAGAAGCGACGTGTCCCCGGTCAACGTTCCCACGGAGCTCCTGCCTGAAAAGACAAAGTTCGAGCAGCTTCCGCTCGATAAGGTCGAGGCCGCTGTTTCCAGGCACGCGACCGAAATCTGGTCCGCGCTAAGGGGCAGCAAGCGGTTCCCATCTCGCGGCGACCTTAACCCGCGACAGTTCGCAGGGATTATGCCGCATATGTCACTCGTCAAAGTCGTCAACCATGGCGAGGACTTCGAGAATCGATTTGTTGGGGATGCCGTAGTACGGGCTCACGACGTTGAAATCGTGCATCGCTCCTTCAGCGACATTGCGGTGGACATGCCTGAACTGATGTCGCACTTGTTCGCGCTTTTCCGTGATGTGGTCCGATCGGGTGAGCCGTTGGCCTACCGCGGAATAACCGGCCACGATCTGCGGCACGTCCGCTACACGGATTCCGAAGGCGTTCTGCTGCCCCTCGGCGAGACTGATGGATTCGTTGACCACGTTGCGTTTGTCGGGACCTGCAGTGTGAAGATCGGGTCGACTGTCGACCACCCTGCGGATCGAGCCGTGCCGGGACAGACGGCATCGGAGATTATGGATCGTTCGAACGCAAAAGCGCTCAACAAGTGAGTTATGACGGTACAGCCAAAAGCAGGCGAACGTTGCTCAGGAGAGCGCGGTCGAACACTGAACCGCTTCGAGTTCCGCACAAACGTCGAGCGTCAGTGTGGGCACGCCGCGACCGCGCAGCAAAATGGCATATACGAGATCGCCAAGCTGTTCAAAACGCCGGCCGAAGCGTTCTTTCCGAACGAGGATGCGGCAAGTGGGCCAGGTTTTGAATGGGGCACAAGAGGTCGGGAGGTATCTGCCTTCGCACTATCGTCGAAAGGGTGGAAACTGTGTGACGCATTCATGCGTCTGCCCGATGGCCTGGCCTGACCATCTGCAAGTCCATCATCGACGCGCATGGGGGTTCCTTGCGCGCCGAACCGAGGTCTGGCGGCGGAACTGTGTTCCACTTTACTCTGCCGGTTACCGACGAGCGCATGGGCGCGCCGTGCACACTGCGTGGCGTCCCGCGCGCGTTGCTGCGTTTCGATTTGTTCGAGGTGCGTTGCAGCTTCGGCGAGAAACAACGCAACCAATTCATGAATCTTTTGCTCTGTCAGCGCATTGCGCAGATCTTCGAGATTGGCCTCATCTAGAATCGCAGGTTTCTGAGCGGCGGTGGTCTGTTCCCTCGCTGGCATCGGTCGCGGTTCGGAGCCGCGGGCGGACAGATTCGCCAGTTTCCGGAGCAGCGCTTTTGCGTCAACCGGCTTCGTGATGTAGTCGTTCATGCCTGCTGACAGGTATTCGTCGCGGGCGCCCGCCATGGCGCTTGCGGTCATCGCGATGATGTAGACGGTCGAGGCGGGGGCCGGGAGCGCGCGGATGCGTCTGGTCGCCTCGACGCCGTCCACCTCTGGCATCTGCACGTCCATAAGAACAGCGTCGTAGCGAGCCGTTTTCACGGCCTCAATCGCCTCGAGACCGTTCTCGGCGATATCGACCACATGACCTGCCTTGCCAAGAAGGGCCATGGCGAACGTCTGATTGATCTTGTTGTCTTCGCAGAGAGCCGCCCCGTTCTCCAACCAACGTGTGCGGTGCTCGTGTTTCGACACGTCACGAAATCCTCATCCTCATGACGCCACGTACTGTGTGGCCCACTGAGGAGACAGAGTAATTCGGCGGGGTTTAGACGGGTTTAAGGCCGGCTGGAGATTATGCGAGTTGCGACACAACCAGGCCATGTGCCTGTTTGGTAGAAGAAGCGCGTCGTTCTACTGAAGATGGAGGGTCGGACCCGAGCGGCATGACGCCGTTGCGGAGCGCGGTTGGTTCGGGGTCTGACTTGTCCAGGTCCAGCCCGACCTGCATCTTGTCCAACCCGACCGACTTGAGTTGGGTGCGATCGGCCCAAACGTTGCGAAAAGGCGCAAAATCACGGGCAACGATGCCTGATGCGTCCGGGGCCTTGTTGTTGCTTCGCTGGCTTATGGGCATTTACCCTTTGACCCATCCTGAAGATCGGTCTTGTGGGATGCATCGGCCGCAGTCGTGGTGAATCGTGTGTCTATTTCTCCACCGATTGCTCCGGCAGAGTGCGGTACACTTTCCGTCCCTGGAGGGCTGCAAACCGGGAACGTGCCTGACTCAATGAGGACGATTGAGCGGTATCGCCGATTTTCAGGACACAACAGCGGGCTATTAGTCGAGGAGTTCGACCCCACCCGCAATCATTTTCGCGACATGGCCGGCAATATACTTAAAGCGGTGAGAGAAGCCAGCAAGGGCACACCCAAATACTGCATGGCTCATCGAGAACGATCGCTCTCCATGCTTTGTTAAGAGAACTTTATTACGATTCAAACATCTCCGTGTCAGTTCGGAGCATACTATGCATGCTTACAACACTGCCCGCCCCCACCAAACCTCCTTCACGCGTGGCTCGGAGCTCAAGTCGCTCGGCATGCAGATTTTGGCCGTCACGGCCGTTCTGCTTCTCGCCGCACTGATCCTCATGAGCGTCAGCCTCTCTCGGCTTGCGGAGAGCCGAAACGAAATACGGTCCGCGGAAGATACCATTCTGGAGATCACGACCACGGAATCGCGATTGATGGATTTCGACGGCGTCTTGGCGGCTCATGCTGTGAGCGACGACCGCTGGTATGTCACCCGAATGCGCGATGATAGGGTGGAGCTTGACGAGGCACTGAAAAAGCTGGGGTATTCCCTCCAGAGCGATTCGGTCCAAATGCAGCGTTACAGGATACTTGTCTCACTCGTCCGCAAGCACAATGGTCTTGAAGACCAGCTCAGCAGGCCAGAGCACAGGCAGGACATCGTGCGCTCTCAGACCGCGCGGACCGCGCGGATCTTGACTGACCAGATCCGTGGCGCGCTTTGGGAAATCCTCAACGCGCAGCGCGTGAAGCGTTATGCGAGTTACGCCGACATGATTGCGGAAGCCCGCAAGAGCTTCTGGATTGCCGTTGGCGTCGTCGTGCTTGCCTTCTTGGTCGGTTGGGTTGCGCTGAGCCTCGCCGGAAAGACAAAATCGCCTTGAACACGTGTATGTCGCCTGCCGACTGACGGAGCGACGTTCCTGGCAAGGCGAAGAGCTCGTTTGGCTGCGTCAACGAGTTGGCGATGGCTGTGCGATAGAACTGGGCGAAATCAATGATGATTGAGCGGAGCATGACCTGTGATCTCGCAGAAGTAGCGAGCCAGGCATGCAACTCCCGAGTGAAGGCCGAAGAACAGAGAGTGCCATAGCTACAGAGAGTGCCATAGCTAATGTGAGCTCTCAGGGGTTATGTAGCGAGTGACCAGACTCTGGCTGGCCTTGCGCGGCATCCGGATGCCGAACACGTCGAGTTGCCAGCCCATCTGCTCTTCATTAAAGGGGAAATACTTCCCCTCACGAGCGGGAATGCACTCGGCAGGGGAAAGATGCATCACCGCTGACTGGATAAGGTATGCAACACGCATCGACAGGCCTGCTTTCCAAACCAGCGCGATAATGGGAGATGCGGAGCCCAAATCCAGGATTTCGCGCACCGTCGCGGGGGGAGCATTCCCCAGCATCGAGAGCGCTCGGATGAGAGCAGGCTTGTCACCGAGCTTGATCGCTTTTTCTATCGCATCTTCGTCGTACGGTACCGACGGGATCTCGGATCGGCCTGAACTCGGTTGTGGGTCACCATCCTGCAGCCGCTCGAGCAGCCGCTGATGAAGTATGTCGCAAGTCGTTTGGTCCAGGTCGTCGCGCGCGGCAAGCCGATTGAGAAGTGCCGACCCCACAAATGATGCCAGCCGGCGAATCGTGCGCACCGATAGATCGCCGCGAAGCACGAGCAGCTCGTGCAATCCAGTCAGCTTTTCCGCAGTTTCGGCAATTTGATGAAGCGTTGCCGCACGAATGGCAGCGTCATGGTTGGCAAGCAGCGCCGCGAGAGCGGGCATGTCAAGCGAGCAGACGATGGCATCACTCACGTCCTCGCTGAGAGGATGTCGCCGCGCAATAGCCGTGATGATGCTCTCTACTTGCGCATCCGCGATGATTTCGATCAGATCGCAATCCGACAGCAGCGGCGAGAATTCGAGAATGGGTACCGCGACTATCTGTTCGACATCGCGCGCCAGGCGATTGACGATGGTTTTGGGTACACAATCGAGGCGCTTGATCTCCTCGGCCAAAATGGCACGGTCTTGTGGCACATGATCCCGCGCGAGCTTTTCCAGGAGCTCGACACAGGAGTCCCTGAGACACGCAACACCTTCGTGTGTGAGCCCGGGCAGGAGGCGCGCGATCTTGCGGGCAAGCTCGCCACGTACGCCGTCTTCTATATCGTCGCTGAGACGGCGGTTGGCGGCTTCCGGCGCCGCGAAATTGGCCGCGACAGCCGCACGCGTCGCCACGCCTCCGTGCTGCGCCAGATAGTTCAGGACGTCATCGCCGGCGTCCGCGCGACGGGCCAATTCGAGCGGGGCGAGTTGCGTGCGGTTTTCGACAACATCGAGAATCTCGGCAGGTGTGACTGTTGGCTGCGAGGGATTCGACAATATCCGCTGTGGTTCAACCATAAATACCCGTGCAACAAATCGGCACCTACATGGTGCTACTGTTCGATGTAGCAAGCGTGAGCAAGTCGCCATGAGCCTCGCGTCATCCGTTAACGGTGTTCTGCGATATGCGTAAAATTGTCAATGGCTTAATCGTCGAGAGAGGAAACCAAAGTAGCGGCTACCTCTGAGGCAGTCGCACTACAGTTGCGTCCGAAAGCCAATGGCCAAAGGCTCGCAAGTCCAACATCCCCATCAGCGGATTGGAGCGCGTCATCCAAGTGCGACCGGTGCGCGGCACAATCCGAGCATGCCCTTGTCTCGCCATCGTCTCGGGGCGGCATGAACGGAGCTCCCAGCTCCGGCAAGGATTGCGGCCGCCTTCCTGGTGCCGGTGAGATGATGGCCGATCCGGCTTAAACGGCGTGTCAGACGCCTAGGCGCGGCCATGATGATGGAAACCTGTGCGTAATCGAGTTTGACCAACTCCGAGCCCGTTTCACAGTTCGATGTAAAGTCCGACCAATGAGGAATGCTTAAGGATTGGCTGATAGCGTGAAGTGGCTATAGCAAAACTGGTTCGGCATGAACGAAGTGTCTGCCGTATGGAAGGCAACGGAGGGGGCCGGAAGGCGGACAACCGCCATTCTGCTTGCGGCGGGCCTGTTTGCGATCTCCGGTCTCACCCTGGGGCTATACCAGTCCTTCTTCTTCAGATTCGCCAATTTCTATGCCTTCACACCGAGCTGGGTGGGGCTGATCTTTTCGGTTTTCTATATTGCCTATTTCGCGCTCGCCGTTCCCGCGGCGCTGTTTCACCGGCGGTTTGGCTACAAGTTGGGTCTTTTGCTGGGTCTGAGCTCGTTCGTGTTCGCTGCGTTCTTGATGTATGTCGCGGTCGTCCAGCGCACCAGCGGTTTCTTCTTGGCCGCCGTGGCCATGATGGGCTCCAGTGGGGTGTTGCTCGACACCGCGCTTAACCCGCTGGCGGTCGAGGCCGGAAACCCATCCACCTCCATCGCGAGGTTGAATATTACTCACGCGTTCAACGGATTGGGACTGTTCGGCGGCTACTTCACGGCCGTCACCCTGTTCGAAAAGCACTTTGAACTCTCGCTCGGCGCGGCGACGCCGTATTCGGCGCGGCCATACATTCTGATCGGGTTGGTGGCCATGCTGCTGGCGTTCTTCGTCGAGCAGGTGCCGCTTCCTTCCTTTGCTGGCAAAGACAAGACTTCCACGCTCCGGCACGAGTTCGGTTGTCTGCTCGGCGACAAAGGTTTTCTGACCGCGGCTGCCTCGGGTTGTGCCTGCTGCGCGGCGTTGATGATCCTGTGGAGCGCAAGCTACAGGTATCACGTGGACGAATTGCCCGGACACGTTATTGCGGTGTTCGAAAGAGGATGGTTTTGGTTTGTCATCGGCCGGCTTGTCGGATGCACCCTCTTGCGTTGGGTCGACCCGATGCGTCTCTTGCAGTGGAGCGTTGGACTGTGCCTCATCGCAGCCATCGTCGCTGCTGTGATCGGCGGTGTGGCCGGCTGGGTAAGCCTTCTTTCGGCCAGTGCGCTCCTCTCCATTTCGTACCCGACTGTTTTGGGCTCTGCGTTGGAGGGTCACAGGACTCGCATCAGGCTTGCCGCGGGTCTGCTGCTGGCTGCGGGTGGTATTGGCAGCGCGCTGCTCGCGGTCTCGACAAATGTGATGTTGGACGTGCTGTTTGTGCATCCCCGGGTCGTCGTCTGTCTTGCATTGCCGTTCTTGGCAGTCGTCCTGGCTTATGCTCGGACGGCGCACAGAGCATGTAACCTGCGTTCAGAACAGCTCGTGTTCTCAGATTGAACGAGCGGTGCCAGAGCGCAATTTCCTAGGGGTGCAATTGGCGGATGCCGGGAGATTGTAGCCCTTTCGGCACTGCGCTCGCCCCAACCAGGCTCCCGTTGGCGAATTCCCAATATTCCCACATCGAAGACCGCACCACTAATGCGGGATAGCGTTACGCGGTTTGCTGATTGCACGTTTGGTCTTCCCGCACTCACACACGAAGCATTAGGATTGGTGCGGTGCCGTCCCGTGTGCGAGATCCGCGTGGCTATTCTTGTCGAGATCGTTGACGACGATGAACCTGTTCGCGATTCCTTGCGAGCGCTGCTCGAATGCTTGGGTTATCAGGTCGACGAATATGCTTCAGGCGACGTGTTTCTCTCTAACCACAGCCCTGAATCGAAGTGCATTATAATGGATCAGCAAATGCCTGGGCTTGAAGGGCTGGACGTCGTCGAACGATTGCGTACCGCTGGCGATCAAACACCGATAATCATCATTACGGGACGCTCCGACGCGACAATCGAGGCACGTGCGCAAGCGCTTGGCTTGCGGGTGTTGCACAAACCTGTGAATGACGAGGAACTAGCCACGAACCTCGAAGCTCATTGTCGCGACTCGGAATGACGTAAGGTCTTTTCCCCGCCCGTAGAAAAGTCAGACGACGTCATCGATCAGATGCTCGCTGAAGGATGTCAAGAGTCGGCGATTGCGGTTTCGAACGAGGGATGGATGGAGGCTATGCGACGCATAGGTGCGTCGGTTGACGCGAGTTGCAGGGGCTGGTCTGGCGTAATGGACGGCTGACTCCGAATGGAGTGGCACAGTAACGTGGCGCCAAACAGCAAACATACCTGAACCGTCGTGTTGCACTCAATTTGCGAATAACAGAGCCGACCATGAGAGAATTTTCGGACCCGGCTAGCTTCGAAGGGGCGCCAGACATTCTGTACTGGAGGCATGGCTTATTGCCTGACCGAAGCAGAACCGCACGTCAGTCCGTGGCACATTCCGTTGAGAAATTGTTCATCTATTGCACAGCAGTTACGCACAGTAGCATACGGCATGAAAAAGCCATGTTATATCAAAACGATAGTTGTAGACGCGGCAGACTCAAAACCATGCGACTTACGGCATGAACAGGCTGGTCAATCGCTGCAGTTCTACAAATAGATACACCTCATCGCGCTGCGAAATAGGCCGCGCATGAAAAGCGGGATTTCGGATGGGATAAAGCCGGCGAAGGGATTCCGCAGCCGACTCCTTCCGCTCTAGCTTGGGCTCGAAAAGTGGCCAAACGTCTTTTGCGAATATGAACCGCTCATAGTCAGTCAGGTCGGCATATTCGATCAACAGAGCAGGGGGCTCACCCTTTGCCCTTGCTGTATCTCTCTTCTTGATCCATTCCTTGTAGGTGTCTCCCGGCACCTTCTGCTTGGGCCAGTTTTCACCGAAGCCCTGAACCATCCGCGCGTGAACGTAGCGCCTGAAATGGTACTCGAACCTGATGAGATAGAGGTGGGCTCGGTTTGAGCGCGCAAACATAGACTCTGTTTCAGCGTCGGCCGGGGGAACGGGCTCGCCAAGGAACTCGGTCAGAATTGGCCTTGGCTCAAAAATTCCGGAGAGTTCAAGGCTTTGCTCGAAGGCCGGCGCTGGCATGTCGGTAAGATCAGGGTCAAAGCCCTGATCGGCATAAAAGGCTGCCCGAACCGTGATGTCCGCGAGATCAGGCATGGTAAGTTCCGTCCGCCAGTCGCCGAGGCTCAATCGCAATAGATCGGAAACCTCATCGCTAAACGGGCGTAGGCTCATCGAAGCACGCGCGATGCCCTGCAAATCGGCAAAAGCATCAAATGACCTGCCGAAATCTTCAGGATTTAGCCACGGCAGCTTCATCCCGCTCGCCAAGGCCTCCAGCTCCACGTTGCTCATCAGCCGTCGAGCGGCGTCGACCTCCGAAGCCAGTTGCCTGACGACTTCGAGTTCTGGCACAACGAACTGGCGCTCGAAATCCGCCATCAGGCGTGCCAAAGCGCTTGTGGCTGCAAGCTGTTGATCGGGTAAGTTCAAGGCGCCTAGTGCGCGCAATTCGTTTGCTGGGCCCATAACGGCACTGAGGGCATCTGCCGAGCGGATAATCTCTTGCGAAAGCTCTAACCTCGGAATCTCGATTTGCTGCAGCGCCGAAGCAAGTGGCGTCGTAACAGCAGAGATCGCGTCATATGTTCTGGCCAATTCGGCAGACGTGAGCGCACCAGCAGCGCCTTGTACCGATTTGAGTATGGCCTGGTCTGTAGCAAAATCCTTCAAGTACTGCTCAGTGAACCGGTCGATCCCTAATATTGCCTTGCGCAACTCCTCCTCACGGTTGAGGTTCTCCATGATTTGGTGCGTGGCTGACCAGGCGGGCCCATTCATCAGTTCTCGATAGCTCTGAGTTGCCCGCGTGATTTCGTCGTTAAGGACACGGCCTCGGGCCTGCTCCAGTACTCTTTTGATATGGTCGTCCATCACGATCTCTGAGTTGGGTTTTGCTAATTTTCGGCCATAGCTCACCAATTAGCTACCCCGACTGTGCTGGCTACAGTGAAGACGAGCAGACAGGTCGAACACTGCTGTCTTCACGCGGCATTAGCTCTCCGGCTGGTCTTTCAACTGGTTCGGCGGGCGGAGTGGAGCTGCGTTCGGATCAGGTGCAAAGGTGACCACGACATAGTCATCGTCCCTGTCGGGTCCTTTGGATTCGAAGGTGATTCCGGAAATCGCATGGCCTCGCGCCAGATTGTGCTCGAACTGGTTGTGATCGCCTGAAATCCCATGCTTGAAATCTGCCGCGTTCATTCGTCCCGCCAGCAACTCGTGCAGCGCGCGGGCCGACAGGCGCACCTGGGATGCTGAATAGATCATTGGAAGATAATGCCCGCGGCCTTGCGGCGCGCACATCCCCTGTTGAACCCACGAGCGGACTTGGAAGCCGTTGAGATAAGGCGTCGGCAATGCA
>Ga0335085_10014384_pt1 | contig 11546 bp, 11 predicted proteins | sample Lox_Sample_45_FD_206712 | JGI IMG/M metagenome (GOLD analysis project Ga0335085, IMG submission 206712) | Soil microbial communities from Loxahatchee National Wildlife Refuge, Florida, United States - Lox_Sample_4.5 | ecosystem: Environmental > Terrestrial > Soil > Wetlands | place: USA... | reverse complement strand
GTTGATTTCGGCCCCGGCGAGCCCGATTTCCCCACTCCCGATCACATCAAGCGCGCCGCCATCCGCGCCCTCGAGCAGAATTTCACCAAGTACACTCCTTCCGGCGGCATCGCCCCGCTCCGCCAGGCCATCTGCGACTGGCATGCCGCTCAGCTCGGCACCGCTTACAAAGCCTCCGAATGCGTCGTCAGCGTGGGCGGCAAGCACGCCATCTTCAACACCGTAAACGTGCTCGTAAATTCCGGCGACGAGGTCGTCATCCCCGTTCCCTGTTGGGTCAGTTTTCCCGACATCGTCAAATACGCCGGCGGCAAGCCCGTCTTCGTCCAAACCCACGAGCACCAGGGCTTCTGCCTCGCCGCCCGCGATGTCGAAGCCGCCATCACGCCCAAGACGCGCATGGTCATCGTCAACTCGCCTTCCAATCCCACCGGCGCCATTCTGCCCGAAGACGAGTTCGCCAAAATCGTCGACCTTTGCCGCCGCCGCGGCGTCTGGCTCCTCACCGACGAGTGCTACTCTCATTTCCTCTACTCTGGCCGCCGTCCGTTTTCCGCCGCCAGCCTGCCTGACGCCAAAAACACCGTCATCGTCTGCGGGTCGCTTTCGAAAACCTTCGCCATGACCGGCTGGCGCGTTGGATTCGTCCTCGCTCCCGAACCCATCGCCAAAGCCGTCGTCAAACTCCAGAGCCAGTCCACTTCCAATCCCACCTCCATCGCCCAGCACGCCGCCCTTGAAGCCGTTCGCGGCCCCATGGATTCCGTTGGCAGCATGCTCGCGGAATACGAACGCCGCCGGGCCCGTGTCCTCGCCGGCCTTTGCGCCATTCCCGGTCTCACCTGCACCGAGCCGCAAGGCGCCTTCTATGCCTTTCCGAACATCTCCGCCTGCCGCACCCGCGACGCGGAATGCGTCGCCGCCTCCAACGGCCGTCTCGACTCCGCTGTCGTCGCCCGCCGCCTGCTCGAATCCTCCCACGTCGCCGTCGTTCCCGGCGAAGCCTTCGGCGCTCCCGGCTTTCTGCGTCTCTCCTACGCCACCTCCATCGAGCGCATTGAAGAAGGACTGCGCCGCCTGGCCGATTTCTTTTCTCAGCCCTGATGCAACCCGCTCCTTCACGCCTCGACTCCACCATCGATCGCCGTCTCTGGGGCATGCGCGATCTCGCCCCCCTGTTCCCCGATCTCACCAATCAGGATCCCCCCATCGCGGAAATCTGGCTTACCGGAGCCTCCTGCCGATTCGCCTCCGGCCCGCTCGCCGGAAAAGAACTCGGCGAGGCCTGGCGCTCCATGCCCGCCTCGTGGCGCGGCACTCGCTGCGCCTCCGACGATCAAATCTCCCTGCTCGTTAAATTTCTTTTCCCCGGCGAAAAGCCCTCTATCCAGGTCCATCCCGACGATGCCTACGCCGCTGAGCACGAAGCCGCCCGCGGCGGCCGCGGCAAGACCGAAATGTGGCACGTCCTCTCCGCTCGCCCCGGCGCCGAATTGTTCGTGAACCTCGTCCCCGGCGTCACTCCCGACTCCTTTCGCCGCGCAATCGACGATGCCACTCTCGAATCTCTCATCGCCCGCATCCCCGTCGTCCCCGGAGACACCATCTTCGTTCCTCCCGGCACCGTCCACACCATCGGCGACGGCATCATGCTCTGTGAAATCATGGAGCAGTCCGACATCACCTACCGCGTCTACGATTACAAGCGCAAAGGCCCTGACGGCCGCGAGCGTCCGCTCCATGTGAAGCAGGCCCTCGACGTCATCAATTTCGGCGAACAGCTCGGCGAAAAAATCCGCCCCGTCCGCCGCTCCTCCCGCGGCCTCACCATCGACTACCTCGCCGCATGCCGCTACTTCGCCACGGAACGCTGGGAATTTTCCGGCCGCATCGGCGGCGTCACCGAACCCGGCAGCTTCGAGCTGATCGTCTTTTTATCCGGCTCCGGCCAGATCGAACACGCCGGCCAAAAACAGCCCTACTCCCGCACCCAGGTCTGGTTTCTCCCCGCATCGCTTGGCGCCTGGCAACTGGAGCCCGCCGGGCCCACGGTCCTGCTTCATACTTTCGTTCCCGACCTCGACGCCTATTGCCGCCGTCTCTCCGATCTCGGCATCCCCAGCGACGACTGGTCCCGTATCATCCACCTATGACCCGCCCCGCTGATTCTTCCTCCGCCCACGCCGTCATCCTCGCTGGCGGCCGCGGCACCCGCTTCTGGCCGCGCAGCCGTCTCCGCACTCCCAAACAGCTCCTCAACATCGTCGGCAGTTCCACCATGTTCGAGCAGACCGTCCAGCGCCTGCTTCCCGTCTTCTCCTGGCGGCGCCTCTGGTGTGTCACCAACGCGGAACAATCCGCCGCGATCCGCAAACTCGCGCGCCGCATCCCTCCAGCGCACATCCTCTCCGAACCCGTCGGCCGCAACACCGCCGCCGCCATCGCCCTCGCCGCCTTCCATCTGGTCCACGGCGACCAGGACGCGCTCATGGCCGTTCTCCCCTCCGACCATTTCATCCGCGACCTTCCGCGCTATCACGACATCGTCGACGCCGCTCTCGATGTCGCCGCTCGCGGGCCGAATCTTGTCGTCCTCGGCATTCCGCCCACCCACCCCGAAACCGGCTACGGCTACATCGAACGCTCCTCCTCGTGGTCCTCTACTTCTTCGATTTCCCCTACCTCCGTTTTCGCGGTCTCGCGATTCACGGAAAAACCGGACGCGTCCACCGCCCGCCAATTCCTCTCCTCCGGCGACTACTACTGGAACGCCGGAATGTTTTTCTGGCGCGCCCGCACCTACCTCGACTGCCTCAAGCGTTATCTCCCGTCGACGCACGCTGCCCTCGCTCGCGTCGCGGAAACCATCGGCACACGCCGCTACGCCTCCGCCCTCGCGCGCGCCTACCCGAGGCTCGAAAACATCTCCGTGGACTACGCCATCCTCGAGCGCGCCACCCGCGAGCCCGGTGCCGCCGGCGTCTACGTACTGCCCGCCGACATCGGCTGGAGCGATATCGGCTCCTGGGCCGCCGTCTACGACCTGCTCGCTTCCGCCCCGGGCGCAAACGTTGCCCGGGTCCCGCTGTGCGCTATCGACGCCTCCGGCAACTACGTCTGGTCTTCCAAGAAACTCGTCGCCCTTCTCGGCGTCAGCGATCTCGTCGTCGTCGAAACTCCGGATGCGCTCCTCATCTGTCCGCGCTCCCGCGCCCAGGATGTCTCCAAACTCGTCAAATCCCTGGAATCTTCCCGCCGACGCGACCTCTTGTAATCTCTTCTTCGACTTCCAATTTTCGTCTTTCAACCACGCCCCGCAAGCGGTAACTTTTCCTTCATGGCCCCGGCTTCACAAGTCACCAGTCACAAGTCACCAGTCACTATCTCCTTCGGCACCGACGGCTGGCGCGGAATCATGGCCCAAGATTTCACTCACGAGAACGTCCGCATCGTGGCTCACGCCATCGCCCGTTACGTCGTCCGCGCCGAAAACCCACAGGCCGGTGTTCTCGTCGGCTACGACAATCGTCTCGACTCGGAAAATTTTGCCCGCACCGCCGCCGATGCGCTCACCGCCGCGGGCATTCCTGTATTCCTCGCCGAGCATTCCTCCCCCACTCCCGCCATCTCCCTTCTCGTCCGCCAGCGCCGCGCCGCCGGCGGCATCGTCATCACCGCCAGCCACAACCCGCCCCAATGGAACGGCATGAAGTACAAGGCGTCCTACGGCAGCTCCGCGCTCCCTTCCATCGTCGCCCAGATTGAACAGGAGCTCGCCGGCGTCCTCCGCGCGGGCGTCCCCGCTCTCCCCCCGCGCGCCGCGCAACTCCATTCGCTCGACGTTCGCGCTCCCTATCTCGAAGCGCTCGACAAACTCGTCGACTGGGACCGCCTGAAATCCGCCGGCTACCTGTTCCTCATCGACTCCATGCACGGCTCCGGCGCCGGCCTCCTCAAATCTCTGTTCGACCGCCACGGCATCGCCTGCCACGAAATCCGCGGCACTCGCGATCCCCAGTTCGGCGGCGCGAATCCCGAGCCCATCGAGCCGCACATCGAGCCCACGCGCCAGGCCATCCGCGCCGCCCTGCAAGGAAATCGTTTTCACGCCGGATTTATCATGGACGGCGACGCCGACCGCATCGGCGCCATGGACGCGGACGGCGCCTTCGTCAATCCCCACCAGATTTTTTCCATCCTCCTCTGGCATCTTGCCGGCACCCGCAACATCCCCGGCGACGTCGCCAAAACGTTCTCCGTCACCAAGCTCGTCGACAAGCTCGCCGCCAGATTCGGCCGCGCGCTCCATGAAACTCCCGTCGGCTTCAAATACATCTGCGAGCTGATGCTCGAACGCGACGTCCTGCTCGGCGGCGAGGAAAGCGGCGGCATCGGCACCAAACTCCATCTGCCCGAGCGCGACTCCACCGTCAGCGCCCTCCTGCTCGCCGAAGTTCTCGCCTGGCACCGCAAATCCCTCGGCGAAATCCTCCATGATCTTCACCGCGAATTCGGCGAACACCATTTCGGACGCGTCGATCTCACGCTTCCGCCCGGCCAGAAGGAAAAAGCCCTCGAATACGTCGCCAATCCCAATCTCTCCCGCTTTCTCGACGTCCCCATCCGCAATCGTGAAAATCTCGACGGCACCAAGCTCTACCTCAGCGACGCCGGCGGGAGCCCGCGCCAAGCGGGCGAAACAGCGCCTCGGCAAGAGGCCGGGATCGGGCCTCGGCAAGAGGCCTGGATAATGTTCAGAGGCTCCGGCACGGAGCCCATGCTCCGCCTCTACGCGGAAACCGCTTCCGCAGCCCTCACGCGCGACCTCCTGGCCCGCGCTGCCTCCTTCGTCCGCTCCCTCTGATTCATCTCCCGCCCGCGCCCCTTCTAGCCAACCTTCGCCGTCTCAGGTACGCTGAGCCGTGGCCACTCGCCCCCTCCCCGCGCGTTCCCCGCGGCCTTCTCCTGCTCCGCCTTCCGCTCGGCTTCTCAATCCCCCCGAAGCAGTCCTCGGCACGCGCAATGCTGTCCTGTCCGGCACCAGCCGCCGCTACTTCGTGCCCGATTACGAAGGCTGCCTTTCCTTGAAGTCCGTGCTCCGCGGCTCCGCCATTTGGGAAGCAGGAGGCCGCCGCTTTGTCGTTCACGAGGGTTCGCACCTCCTCCTCAACGACGGCCAGCGCTACACCATGACCATCGATTCCGCCGTTCCCGTCACCACCTTCTGCCTATTCTTCGAGCGCGGCTTCGTCGAGACCGCGTTCCGCGCGGAGGCTTCTCCCCTCGACCGCCTGCTCGGAGCCGGCCCCGGGCACCCCGCCTCCGGCTTCGGCTTTCAGGAACGCATCGAACCGCCGGACACACCCGTGGCCTCCGCCCTCGCCCGCTTCGCCCGGCGAGTTGCACACGCCGGTCCCGAAGCCCGCTCCTCCGATTTCGACGACGTCTTCTTCACCATCGCCCGTCTGCTCGTCGAGCAGCACCACTCCGCTCGCTCCTGCCGCGAGAGGCTCCCGGCGGCACGCGCCTCCACTCGCCGCGAACTTTTCCGCCGCGTCCTCCGCGGCCGCGACTTTCTTCTCTCCTCGCTTGCCGGCGAAGCTTCCCTCCAAGCCGCCGCACGCGCCGCCTGCCTTTCGCCTTATCATTTCCATCGCAGTTTTCTGCGCGCCTTCGGCCTCACCCCGCACCGCTTCCTCACGCGCTATCGCCTTGAGCGCGCGCGCCGCCTGCTGGCAACCACCGATCGCAGCGTCACGGAAATCTGCCTCGAATGCGGGTTCGAGAGCCCGGGCTCTTTCAGCGCGCTTTTTAGCCGCCACTTCGGCCAGTCTCCGCTGGCCTTCCGGCGCCGCTCCCTTCACGATTAGCAAGATTCGAGAAGCGCGCATGGTTCGGCCCTGGCACGCTGTTCTATGGAGGGAATCCCATGAAACGCCTCGATCGTTGGGCCGCCTGCACCGTGCTCTTTGCTGCGTTCCTCGCCTGTATTTCTTCGCTCGCTCCCCGCGCGCGCGCTTCTGGTGACGAACCCGAAACCGTCGTCGTCACCTATCGTCCCCAGCCCGGCAAAGAAGATGCGCTCCTCCAGGTCCTCCGCGAAGCTCGCTCCACGCGCGCTCGCCTGGCACTTGCCGACGACTCTCCCTATCTCCTGGTTCGTGCCGGTAGTCCCGGCAACGTCCGCTTCATCGAAGTTTTCACCTGGAAGAGCGAGGAGATTCCCGACCACGCCCCGCAGGAGATTCGCGACCAGTGGGATCGCATGCAAAAACTCGTCCGCCCCCTCGATGGCCATCCCGGCATCGACTTCGAGCAGGTCCAGATCCTCCCGCCCAAATAGCCCGCGCGCGGCGAACTCGGCCAATCTGTCTCTCCGAATTCTCCCGCCGGGAGCCGCGCCGCCGTACCTCGCGCCTCCGTTCTCGCGTATACTCAACAGCGAGCGCAGGACGCGCCTGGATTTCCGTCCGCGCTCCGGAAGGGATGGCCATTCGGTGCGGCGACGCCTCTACACTCTCGACGTCTTCACGAACAAGCCCTACTCCGGCAATCCCCTCGCCGTCATCGCCGATGGCGACGGCATCTCCGCCGATCGCATGCAGGCCATTGCCCGCGAGATGAACCTCGCCGAAACTGTTTTCGTCCAGCGGCCTTCGCACAACGGCGCGCTCGCCCGCCTCCGCATTTTCACCACCACCCAGGAGCTGCCTCTGGCCGGCCATCCCGTCATCGGCACCTGGTTTCTTCTCGCCATGCTTGGTGTTGTGCCTCACAACGAGGGAACCGTGCGCGTCACACAGGAGGTCGGCGCCGGACTGCTTCCCGTCGATGTCCATTTCGAAAATGGCCGCCCCGCGCGCATTACCATGACGCAGAAACCGGCGCGGTTCTTTCCCGCGCGCGTTCCGACCAAAGCCCTCACCGAAGCACTCGGCCTCCGCCCCACGGACCTGCATCCCAAGCTCCCTCTCGAATACGTCTCGACCGGCATCTTCAATCTCATGGTGCCCCTCCGGAATCGCGCCGCGCTCAAGCGCATCCGCCTGGATATCCACGCCCTTGCTCACCTGATTTCCGAGCACGGCACGCTTGCCTACTGCTTCGCTGCTGGACGCCGCGGAGAGGTGTTCGCGCGCGGCATGGTGCCTTGGGCGCTCTTTGAAGATCCCGCGACCGGCTCCGCCGCCGGTTCGCTCGGCGCCTATCTCGTCCAGCACGAAAAACTCCAGTTGGGAGAAACCCTCGAAATCCATCAGGGGGTGGAGATGGGACGCAACAGCGAAATTCAGGTGGTCGTGGAACGCGCCGGAACCAAACTCGTCCCCCGCGTCAGCGGCTCTGCCGTTCTCGTCGTCGAGGGCCACATCGACGTCTGAGACTCATCGGCCCGCGATTCGCCCCAGCCCTGTCACCCGAATCCCGCGGAGCGGGATGAGGCTTGCCTGCCGCAGGCAGGGATCTGCTGCTGTCCGCCTCTCGCTCACTCCCCGCCCTCGTCTTTCGGCTGCCCGGATTCGAGCTTGGAATTCCGGGTTTCGTCCTTCGAAATCGCGTCCAGCACGCCGTTCACAAATCCAGCCGCGGCTTCGTCGGAAAACTTCTTCGCCAGCTCCACGGCTTCATCCAGCACCACCTTCACCGGAGCCGTCCCGTATTTCAGCTCGAACGCGGCCAGCCTCAGGATGTTCCGGTCCACCGCGCTCATCCGATCGAGCTTCCAGTTCGTCGCGTGCTTCTCGATCAGCACATCCAGTTGCGCCGCCGCGGTCACTGTGCCCGTAAACAGACGATGCGCAAATTCCCGCGTGCTCGCCGCGGCCTTGGCTCCCGGCCAGAATGCCTCTTCCACTTTTTCCGGAGATTCCCTGCGGAGTTCCCACTGGTACAGAAGTTGCAGCGCCAGTTCGCGCGCCTTGCGACGCAGCGTCATCGCCGGCGCCGCGTCTTGCCGCGAATTCCCGATGCTGCGTTGCCGCCCGTAAGTTTTCTGGCCAGATTCGCCATTTCCACCGCCGCCAGCCCCGCCTCCGCGCCTTTGTTTCCGCCCTTCAATCCCGCGCGGTCAATCGCCTGCTCCAGCGTGTCGCATGTCAGCACGCAGAAAATCATCGGCACTCCCGTATCCATTTGCGCCAGCATGATTCCCCGCGCGCTCTCCGAACACACGTAATCGTAGTGCGTCGTCTCGCCCCTCAGGATGCAGCCGATACAGATGATGGCCTGCACGCGTCCGGTGCTCGCCAGTTGCTTCGCCGCCACCGGTATCTCGAACGATCCCGGCACGCGCACGATTTCCAGTGCCTCGTCTCCCGCGCCCGCGGCGTGCAGCGTGTCCAGCGCCGACGCCAGCAGCCGCTCCGTGATGAAGCTGTTGAACCGCGACACCACCAGCCCGATGCGCAGCCCCTCGGCGCGCAGTCCGCCCCGCGTCCCTGTTCCGCCTGTTGGCATTTTCTCGGCTCTATTTCGCCCGGCGCGTTCCGGGCGCGCTCACGCTTCCCCCCGGCCCAGCGCCAGCCGCGCCTCGCTCCGCGCGCGCTCCTGGAAGTGCCGCCGCGCCAGCCGGCCCAGCGCCCGCGTCGTCGCGTAATTCCATGCCGCGCCGATTCCCACCGACACCATCGGCACCGCGTACTTCACCAGCGACCGGCTCGCCAGCCTCGCGCCCACCCGTTCCCCCAGCAGCTTCCACGGCGCCAGCATTTCGCGCCGCATCCGCCGCTCCAGCATCTGTCGCGTTGCGCGCGCCCCCACGCGCATCCCCATCCGCCCCGCCTGGTCCGCCAGCGATCCTCCCAGCGCAAAGAGAAACACGGTCAGCACGTCTTCCGGATCGTCCGGGTCCAGGTCCACCCCGTAAAGCCGCGCCAGTCCCGCCACCATCTGCAGCTGGAATTTCACCAGCAGCACCAGCTCCGCCCCCAGCGCAGCCAGTCCCAGCAGAATATTGGCCGGCAGGCCCACTCCGCCCTCGCCCGCCGTCAGAATGCTGGCCAGCTCATCCGCGGAAATCGCCGCGCCGGTCACGCTGCCCAGCAGCATCGCGTTTTTCGCCGCCACACGGATCAGCCGGTCCGCGATGAACGCCGTGCTTTCTCCCGGATATTTTTCCCGCAGGTATTCCGGCGTGGCGCGCTTGTAATAGGAGCGAAACGTGGAGCGCGCAAATTCGTAAAACCACGTGCCGCTCTTCAATCCTTCCCAGCCGCCCATCCCCGCCAGCGCGTCCTTTGCCCACGCAAAATCCTGGCGCAGATTCTCGGCCCCGTCTCTCGAGTCGTCGTATTCCCGTTTCCGCGGCATCTTCGTATGTTCCCCGCCCCCGCCGCCAAATGCAACCCCGCGCCCCTCTCCCCGTAGCCTTGGCGCCCGCCCCTCCTCTTCAGTTGTCATCCCGAGGAGTCCTCGACGAGGGACCTGCTTTTTTCGTCTCCCCCGTCTCTTTCCGTCACACGTTCTTCCGTTCTCGTCTTCATCTTCCCTTGAACTCCGCCGCCCTCTTCTCCAGAAACGCCTTCGTCCCCTCCCTCATGTCCTCCGTCGCCGCGCACAGCCCGAACAGCGTCGCTTCCAGATACAGCCCTTCCTCCTGCGGCATTTCCGTCCCGCGTTCGATCGCGTCCATCGAAAACTTCACCGCCAGCGGCGCCTTCTCGATGATTTTCTTTGCGATGCCCTCGCATGTCGAAAGCAGCTCTCCCGGCTCCGTCACGCGGTTTACCAGTCCGATGCGCAGCGCTTCCTCGGCCGTAATCATCTCGCCCGTCAAGATCATCTCGTGCGCATGGCCTTTACCCACCAGCCGCGGCAGCCGCTGCGACCCGCCGTAGCCCGGCATGATTCCCAGCTTTACTTCCGGCTGCCCGAGCCGCGCCGTCTTGCTCGCCACGCGCATCGAGCACGCCAGCGCCAGCTCGCATCCTCCGCCCAATGCGAATCCGTTGATTGCCGCGATCGACGGTTTTCCCATCGTCTCGAAATTCCGGATCACCCTCTGCCCGAAGAGCGAGGTCTCCTGCCCGGTGATGGCATTCATCCGCGCCAGCTCGCTTATGTCCGCCCCGGCCACAAACGCCTTTTCCCCTGCTCCGGTCACGATCACCACGCGCACCGCCGCATCGTCCCGCGCCCCCTCGAGCGCCTGCCGCAGTTCCACCAGCGTCGCGTGGTTCAGCGCGTTCAGCACCTTCGGCCGGTTAAACGTGATCCACGCGATCCCGTCCCGCACCTCGTACAAAATATTTTCGTATCCCATTGTTTGTGGGCTCCGTTTCCCGCCTTCAACTTTCGACTTTCGACCAGTATCCGCCCTACAGCAGCTTCATCGGCCGGGGATTCTTCGGATCGCTATAATCGTAAAATCCCTTCCCCGATTTCCTTCCGTTCCATCCCGCCAGCACCATGCGTTTCAGCAGCGCCGGCGGCGCAAATCGCTTCTCCTTGAATTCCTCGAACATGATGTTCGCGATGTAGTACGTCGTATCGTGGCCCACAAAGTCGAGCAGCGTCAGCGGCCCCATGGGGTGTCCCGCGCCCAGCTTCATCGAGTTGTCGATGTCCTCGATTGTTCCCACGCCTTCTTCCAGCGCGCGGATCGCGTCCAGCAGGAACGGCACCAGCAGCCGGTTCACGATGAATCCCGGCCGGTCCGTCGTCTTCACCGCCGTTTTTCCCAGCCGCTGGCCGAACGCGTAGGCCTCGTCGAACGCCGCGTCCTCCGTCGCAATCGTCCGGATCACCTCCACCAGCTTCATCACCGGCACGGGATTGAAAAAATGCATGCCCACGAACCGCTGCGGCCGCCCCGTGCTCATGGCCATTTCCGTGATCGAAAGCGACGACGTGTTGCTCGCGAAAATCGTGTGCTTCCCGCATTGCGGTTCCAGCGCTTTCCAGAACTCCCGCTTCGCCGCCAGTTGCTCGACGATGGCCTCGATCACGATGTCCGCCCCCGCCAGATCCTCGATCTTCGTTGTGCCCTTCAGCCGCCCGCGCGCCGCGTCGCGGTCCGCCGCCGTCATCGTCCCCTTTTCCACCAGCCGGTCCAGATTTTTCTCGATGCCTTTCAGCCCTTTCTCCAGCAGCGCGTCGTTCACCTCGCGCACCACCGTGGGGAATCCCGCCTGCGCGCACACCTGCGCGATTCCCGAGCCCATCAGGCCACAGCCCGCCACTCCCACTTTTTCAATTGCCATCGTTTCTTCTCCTGGAATTCACTTCCCGGCGCCGCCGCACGAGTCGCGGCGCGTTCCATCCGTTCAGGGGCATTGCACCACGGCGTTCCCTTCGCCCTTTCTCACGTCCTCCAGCCCGGAATCCACACGGTTAATCAGGTGCGTCACAATGTCTTCGTTTTCGTACTGCGCCTGCACCACCGCTTCCGCCACCACCGCGCTCAGCGTCACTCCCGCACCGTTCCACGGCGCTTTCACCGTTCCTGCCAGACGCTTCAATTTGTCCGCCAGCCCCAGCGCGTTCGTCCCGGTCGTGTCCGGCATCACCAGCGCCACCGCCCAGCCCACGTATTTCACCGCGATGTCCGT
>Ga0335085_10014383_pt1 | contig 11547 bp, 8 predicted proteins | sample Lox_Sample_45_FD_206712 | JGI IMG/M metagenome (GOLD analysis project Ga0335085, IMG submission 206712) | Soil microbial communities from Loxahatchee National Wildlife Refuge, Florida, United States - Lox_Sample_4.5 | ecosystem: Environmental > Terrestrial > Soil > Wetlands | place: USA: Florida... | reverse complement strand
CTTCCGGCCGCCCCTCGACAAGGCCGATCCCCTCCTCCTCGAGGAGCGCCGCGTACGCCGGAGCCAGTGCGAAGCCGTGGGCAAGGAACGTAACGTCGCTGGTGAACATCCGCTTCATGCCGACGCTGAGGCGCACCCCGTTGATCGTGCGGTCAATGATAAGCAGCTTCTTGCCTGTTGTGCGATAGCCGTCGCAAATCATGCAGGTGAAGTAGGAGTTGCCGAAGAAGCGTAGAAGGTTCTTGAAGGGGGCGAGAGTCTCCCGGGCACCTGAGGCGGCGATGACGAAACGGGAGCGATAGGTTTTCCCCTCAGCCTGCACCTCGAATTGCCCCTCCCGTGCCAAGACGCGCTGCACCTTGGCGTTCTCCACAGCAACACCGAAGTTCTTCGCCTGGGTGATGCCGGATTCGAGGAGGGCCGGGCCGGAGACCTCACGAAGGCCGAGGTAGTTCTCGATGTGTTTCGCGTGGTAGGTCCGCCCCCCGGGACTGTGGAACAGCAGGACTCGGAAATTATAGCGGCCGAGGTGGATGCAGGCCTGTAGGCCTCCCGGGCCCGCCCCGATGACTATACAGTCGAGAAGTGCTTCGCTGCCTATGCCGCCCGCTCTTTCCATAGCACCTCACCCTGTAGGCCGAGATGATCATAAGGGTCGGCAAGGTATCCACTACTATACATTGCGACCAGAACCTTTACTTCATTCAGAATTTATCAGTTGCGTTGACCATAAACTCATCTTAATCACAACAAATCGTTTTATCACCGCCCTGTCAGAAGCTCTCGAAGACGTTTATGCTACGATCAGGCGAGGTCGAAACGATCAAGGTTCATTACCTTGTTCCATGCCGCCACAAAGTCCTGGACAAACTTCGCCTGCGCGTCCGAGCTTCCGTAGACCTCGGCCAAGGCCCGGAGCTGGGAGTTGGAACCGAAGATGAGATCGACACGCGTGCCGGTCCACTTCAGTTCACCCGTCTTGCGATCGCGCCCTTCGAACACGTCCTTGGCGTCCGATACCGCCTTCCACTCCGTGCCCATGTCGAGCAGGTTCACGAAGAAGTCGTTGGTAAGCGCCTCCGGCCGCTTGGTGAAGACACCATGTTGGGACTTCCCGAAGTTGGCATTCAGAACGCGCATCCCGCCAATGAGAACCGTCATCTCCGGCGCCGTGAGCGTCAGCAATTGCGCCTTGTCAACCAGCAAAGCCTCAACCGGGACGGTGTACTTGCCCTTGAGGTAGTTGCGGAAGCCATCCGCGATCGGTTCGAGCACGGCGAATGAGGCCGCATCGGTTTGCTCCTGCAAGGCGTCCATGCGTCCCGGCGTGAAGGGAACCGTCACTTCGTGACCAGCCTTCTTCGCAGCTTGCTCGACGCCTGCACAACCAGCCAGAACGATCAGGTCAGCGAGCGAGACCTTCTTGCCGCCAGAGGTCGCGCTGCTGAACTCGCTCTGTATACCCTCCAGCGTCTTGAGCACTTTCGCCAGTTCGGCCGGCTGGTTGACTGGCCAATCCTTCTGGGGCGCGAGGCGAATGCGCGCGCCGTTTGCACCGCCGCGCTTGTCGGAGCCACGGAAAGTGGACGCCGACGCCCAGGCGGCCGAGACCAGTTGTGAGACCGACAGCCCTGAAGCCAGGATCTTGCCCTTGAGGGAGGCAATGTCCTTCTCATCGATCAACTTGTGATTGACCGCGGGGATGGGGTCTTGCCAGATGAGCTCTTCAGCAGGCACCTCCGGGCCGAGATAGCGTGCGCGAGGACCCATGTCGCGGTGCGTCAGCTTGAACCACGCACGGGCGAAAGCGTCCGCGAATTGATCCGGGTTCTCGTAGAAGCGCCTTGCAATCTTTTCGTAGGCGGGGTCGAACCTCATGGAAAGGTCAGTGGTCAGCATGGCTGGCGCATGACGCTTTGACGGGTCGTGGGCATCCGGAATCGTGCCGGCGCCTGCGCCACCCTTCGGTCGCCACTGATGCGCACCTGCCGGGCTCTTCGTCAGTTCCCATTCGTAGCCGAACAAGTTCCAGAAGAAGTTGCTGCCCCACTTCGTTGGCGTGGTGGTCCAAGTGACCTCCAAACCGCTGGTGATCGCGTCAGCGCCTTTGCCCGTGCCAAAGCTGCTCTTCCAGCCAAGGCCCTGCTCCTCGATGGGGGCCGCTTCCGGCTCGGGACCCACATGGGACGCAGGGCCGGCGCCGTGGGTCTTGCCGAAGGTGTGGCCTCCAGCAATGAGCGCAACCGTCTCTTCGTCGTTCATGGCCATGCGTGCAAAAGTCTCGCGGATATCCTTGGCCGCCGCGATCGGATCCGGGTTGCCGTTCGGGCCTTCCGGGTTGACATAAATCAGGCCCATCTGGACCGCAGCGAGCGGATTCTCGAGATCCCGGTCTCCGGAGTAGCGCTTGTCGTCCAGCCACTTGTTCTCGGATCCCCAGTAGACGTCCTCCTGCGGCTCCCAGACGTCCTCGCGCCCACCGCCAAAGCCGAACGTCTTGAATCCCATCGATTCCAGAGCGACGTTGCCGGCAAGGATCATGAGGTCGGCCCATGAGATCTTCCGGCCGTACTTCTGCTTGATCGGCCAAAGCAGCCGGCGCGCCTTGTCGAGGCTGGCGTTGTCGGGCCAACTGTTGATGGGCGCGAAGCGCTGCTGGCCGGCTCCGGCGCCGCCGCGACCGTCACCGGTGCGATACGTGCCGGCGCTGTGCCATGCCATGCGGATGAACAAAGGCCCGTAGTGCCCGAAGTCCGCCGGCCACCAGTCCTGCGAGTCGGTCATCAGGGCGCGAAGGTCTTTCTTCACGGCCGCCAGATCTAGGCTCTTGAACTCGTCAGCGTAGTTGAAGCTCTCGCCCATTGGATTGGACAGGGAGGAATGCTGGCGCAGGATATCCAGCCGCAATTGGTTCGGCCACCAGTCACGGATCAACGTGCCTCTGCCGGCCATGTGTTTGTGAGTCCCGCCCGTTACCGGGCAGTTTCTGTCGTCAGTCATAACGTTACCTCCTATCGTTGTCTGACTTGTTCAACTGCGCTACTATGAATTATGAATATAGTGTTACGCTGCCCATCTAGCTAATCCCGGCGGTAAGCGGCCTACCCCGCAAGGGGCGCTGTCCGTCTTGAGCGCGAAAGGTGCACAACCATTCTTTTCATTACCATCACCTCTTTTGAGGTGTTTAATCCAATTTCGGTTGCGGGGTTTGCTCGGTCGGTGCCGGTAGAATCGGATATTCGACTTTCGGTTGGACACCGGTAGTAGACCTTAAGAATCCGACAATCTTGTCCACTTCTTCCGCTTTAAGCGTAGCGCCTAGCTGGGCGACCCCCATGATCCGCACCGCTTCCTGAAGACTCCAGACTTTCCCGGAATGGAAATAGGGAGGCGTCAGCTCTATGTTTCTCAGCGTCGGAGCCTTAAAGACATATTCGTCTGATTTTGCCTGCGTTACCTTGTATCGCCCGGTATCACCAGCGATAATCTCAGCTTTCGGCCGCTCGACAAGACCAAAGGGGAAATAGGCTTCTCCTCCCATATTGATCCCTCCATGACAGGTGACGCATCCTTTGTCCATGAAGACTTTTAATCCCTCTTTCTGTGCTGCGGTCAGGGCATCCTTATTGCCCTTCAGGTACAGATCAAACGGTGAGTCCGGGGTGAGGAGTGTTGCTTCAAATGCCTCGATGGCCTCTGCCATATTGTCGAAGGTAACGGGGTCAGGCTGTCCGGGGAAGACCTTCTTGAATAGTGCCACATATTCAGGCATGCTCTTCAATACCTTTATTGTCGCCTCAGGGGTGTTGTTCATCTCGACCGATGCTTGAACCGGTCCTTTTGCCTGCTGTTTCAGGTCTTCTGCCCTCCCATCCCAGAACTGGGCGATGTTAAAGACTGAATTGAGTACCGTTGGGGCATTTCGCGGTCCCTTTTGCCAGCGATGGCCCGTGGAGGTTTCCTGGAAGTCAGCTCCTCCCATGCCAACATTGTGACAGGTATTGCAGCTGATAAGGGCGCTCGCCGAGAGCCTTGGCTCAAAGTAGAGCATCTTCCCCAGAGTAATTTTATCTTGAGTGAAGGATTTTCCTTTCATCTCTGGGATTGTCTTAGGGATCGGCTTAAATCTTCCTTGAGCCCTTCCCATAAGGTCGTCAGCAGCATATGCTGCGGTCACCACCAGACACAGAAAGGCCGCCAAAAATAGTGTCATACCTTTCTTTTTCATGGTTCCCTCCTATTATCAGGTTGTAATATTATGCACCGTGATTGCCGATCCGTATGTGCGGTCAATGAACGTGACTATAAAAAAACTTACTGACCGAGCAGTGTCGTGAATGTATCGTGATGACGCTCTTCAGCGGCAAGGATCTCTGCAAAGAGGTGCTGCGTGGTATCATCGCCTTCAGAAGTGGCCTGTTTGATGATGCCCTTATAGAGCGTGATGGCCTCTTCCTCGGCCTTCACGTCAGCCTTGAGCATCTGCTCCGGTGTGCCGCCTACCACGATGGGGGTAGGTTTGGTGGTGGGCGTTATGTCAAAATAAAAGAGCCGTTCCGCGATCTTTTCGGCATGTTTCATCTCCTCCACGGAGATATCCTCGAACACCTCCATGAGAGAAGACGAGTGCATGCCCTTCACCATGATATGGTGCCACATGTACTGAACGATCGCCTGGAGCTCGCCGGCAATTGCCTGATTCATCATCTCTGTTAGTTTCGGACTCGCCTTCTGTACCATGATGTTCCTCCTCGTTCGTTATTATTCCTTTCTTTACATTTATCGCGAAATTGGGTTAATACAATGGGGTGAAACTTCCCATGACAGGAACCCCTGTTCATCTCTGCCGACTAAATAGGAATCATTCCTAAGTATCAAGCAAAAAATTACTTGTTCTGCTTTCGCCTGCACTCTTTGCAGTAGCCGTAATATTCAAAACGCATTTGAAAAGGCTGAAAACCTGTTTTTTTCTCTATCGCTTGTGATGAGACGGGCAATTCTTCCATAAAATCTTCTATTTTCCCGCACTTCCTGCAAATAAGATTGAGATGATTCGAAATATTAACGTCATAGCGGTTATCTTTATCGTAGAATTCAAGCTCCCGTATCAATCCCTCTTTTTTCAGCATGTTCAGAGTGTAATACACCGTTGACATGCTGATCTGTGGCGCCTTTTTCCGGACCTTTTTTAAAATATCAATTGCGCCTGGATGGGTCGTTTCTTTTGATAATAGATTAATAATCTCAAGCCTCTGAGAGGTCAGCCTATAACCCTTCTCCTTGAGACTCGTTATCAGCTTTCTCTTGATTTCTTCCGAGCAAGGGAGATGTTTCATATTCGGAATTATTCCTAATTAGCATAAGTGTATAACTGTCGATTCTTTTTGTCAAGAGTCATAGACCTAACCTAACATAAATGTTGAAATGTTAGGCTGGCATAAAGGAAGAATGATTTTTTCTGATGAGTTGTGCAATAGAATGTATCAAGTGGTAAGGGGAAATAGCCAGAAGAGAAATTTTCAGATTCATAGTTGCTAACTGAAAAATGCACATTGATAGCTTGTTTTAAAAGTGCATGTTCAGGAAGCAACCTTCACTCATTATCGCTGTTTATTGAAATATCGCAAGAATAGATGGCAACCGATTGTATAGCTCGGGATGGCCGTAACAAAAAATGTCGCCATCAATTGCAACGCTATTGCCTCCGCAGCCGGGTTCGAAAGCATGTAAGAATTTTCAAGCGTGTAACGTGATTATTAATCAAGCATGAAATGTAAAAAGGGCCAATTTCTCAAGAAATTGGCCCTTTTTTGGCTCTGGCTCCCCGATCGAGACTCTCAGCAAAACTCGTTTGGGTACCATTTTGGCTTTTTAATGACTCCTATCAAGAAAAACATACCTACGATAAGTTATTTCATCTCCAGAACATAAAAAATAGCTATAAATTGGTTTAAATGGCAGAATTCTGACATCAAATTCCTTATAAGTCATATTCTATATGCAGACATTACTTCTCCGATGATTTAATCTACATACTTCTCATAACTATGACGTGTCCTTTTGAACGGAGCGCTATTATGATGCTTCATCGATAAATTAATGTCTTTTTGTTGCTGATAATATAACGAAGGATGAAGCATCATTTAACCGAAGGCAAACTGCCTCTCGCAGTTGCTATAGCCAGGCATTCATATGCCACGCGGTCTCCCTGATAGGTCACGGTGCCGCGTTTCATTATGCGCCACCCGCCGTTTTGGAACAAACCGCTGGACGCTACCCCGTCCACAAGCCCGGCTGCGGAATCAAGGGCTTCAACGAGACTGCGGTTTTGACCGAGTACAATAGGCTTGATTCCGGGGCCCGCGACAATGGTCACCGGTTCGACGACAAGGTTTGCCAGGTCAGGAACGGCGATCGCCGTGACACTCGGTCTCGCCTGGAGTTGAATCATCCGCGCGCGTGTGTCGGGGCCGACGGTTTCCTTTGTTGCGCTGATCATGTCAAGCAGATGCTCGCGGATCTCGTTCAGTTCTTTGGCTGACCGCAGCTTATCGAGCCCCTCATAGGCTTTGAGCGCCTTGGCCAGCATGGAGACCTCCCGCAGGTAATGGTTCCGCTGGTTATCGGGCACGAGATACATCGCGACGATCGATACCGGAACGCCGTCCGGCGAACCGTAGTCGATGCCCGTCGGACTCCACCCCACGACGCATAAAAGATCGTCATCATAGGACGTCCGCGCATGAGGGCAGGCCCATCCCTTCCCGATTGCCGTACTGGTTGCACGCTCCCGTGCCATGACCAAACCGACGATATCGGTGCTGGCCGGGATCGTGGGGATCGCTTCCAGAATGTGCGCAAGGAACTGAAGGGCGTGTTCCTTGTTGTTTTCAGGGAGTTCGATGAGCCTCCCTTCCTGCAAAGCATCGAGCAGGCTGTCCATGATCAATCACCTCCGTATCGCTTGAAGAACCATGTCTTCACGCCGTGCGTCATGACGGCATAAAGAACGAGAAAGAACGCAATCCAGGCCCAATAAACAGGCGGCAGAGGCGCCATGCCGAGCGCCCCCGCGAAGGGGGAATAGGGCAGCCAAGCTCCCACAGCCATGACGGTTAGCGTGGTCAACGTCATGTGAAGTGAAGCGCGGCTCCCGAAAAAGGGCACTCTCCTTGTCCGGATGATGTGAACGATCAGGGTCTGGGTCAATAGCGACTCCACGAACCACCCAGTCTGAAACAAACTCGCGAGCGCTTCCTTATGGGCAGGCCCCGTTGCTCCATCGACAAATGCGCTGCATTTGAAAAAGAACCACATGAGCGCGAACGTCGCATAGTCGAAAACCGAACTTACGGGGCCGATGAAGACCATGAACCTCTTGATGCTATCGATGTTCCATTTGAGTGGCTTGGCGGTCTGCTCCTCGTCCACATTATCGGTGGGAATTCCCGTCTGGGAAACGTCATAGAGCAGGTTGTTCGTCAAGACCTGGATCGGCTGCATCGGCAGGAACGGCAGGAGATAGCTCGCGCCGACGACGCTGAACATGTTCCCGAAGTTCGAGCTTGCGCCCATACGAATATACTTGATGATGTTAGCGAAGACTTTCCGGCCCTCAATGATCCCCTCTTCAAGGACCAGAAGGCTTTTTTCCAGAAGCACAATGTCCGCGGCTTCCTTGGCAACATCCACGGCTGAGTCGACGGAAATGCCGACATCGGCTGCCTTGAGCGCGGGCGCGTCGTTGATACCGTCGCCCATGAACCCCACGACATGGCTTTGCTTTCTGAGTTCCTGGACGATCTGCTCCTTCTGGACGGGGGCGATCTTGACGAACACGTCCGCTTCCTGAACGACCCGGGAGAATTCATCCGGGGTCATAGCCGAGATCTCTGCGCCGCTCACGATCCGCCCCGGTTCGATGCCCACATCCCGGCAGACCTTGCCCGTAACAAGACCATTGTCGCCGGTCAAGACCTTGATTCGCACGCCGGCCTTACGCAGGAGTTCGACGGCCTCCGCTGCCGAATCCTTGGGCGGGTCTAAGAACGCCGTGTAGCCCAGCAGAATCAGCTCGGATTCGTCGGCTACGGTGAACGTGGTCCGCTTACGCGGAAACTCACGGTAAGCAATGCCGAGAACGCGGTAGCCTTCTTTATTCAGCCGATCGACTTCCTCGAAGAGGTTCTCCCGGATCATGTCGATCAGGGGATACACTTCGTCGCCAATCTGATACCTGCTACACCGGGAGTATATCTCTTCCACCGCCCCCTTGCAGATAAGCACATGATCGCCCTCGTAGTCAATGACGACAGACATGCGGCGACGCTCGAAATCAAAAGGTAGTTCATCCACCAGCCTGCATTCCCGTTCCACGTCCAGATCGGCATGTTCGAGAACGGCCCGATCGATCAGATTTCTGAGTCCGGTTTGGTAATAACTGTTCAGATAGGTGTAGTTGAGAACGTCGTCGCTCGGATTGCCAGTGATGTCCACATGCTGCTCCAACATCACGCGGTCCTGCGTCAGGGTCCCGGTCTTGTCCGTGCACAGCACGTCTATAGCGCCGAAGTTCTGGATCGACGGGAGCCTCTTGACCACGACCTTTTTCCTAGCCATGGTCAGGGCGCCCTTCGCGAGGTTCACGGTCACAATCATGGGCAGCATTTCCGGAGTAAGGCCCACAGCGACGGATAGACCGAACAGTAGGGCTTCCACCCAGTCGCCCTTGGTCATGCCGACGATGAAGAATACAGCACAGACCATGACCACCATGAACCGGATCATGAGCCAGGTGAAGGAGCGCACGCCCTTGTCGAAGCTGGTTTCCTCGCGGCGCTCCGCCAGCCGCTCCGCGATGGACCCGAAGAGCGTCCGCGTTCCGGTGTTTATAACGAGGCCGCGTGCCGTGCCGCTGGTCACGCTGCTTCCGAGAAAACAGGCATTCGACAATTCCCATGCGCTTTGACCCTGCGTCTGACGAACATCAGCCGTTTTTTCGACTGCCATGGACTCTCCAGTAAGGGCCGATTGGCTCACGAAGAAGTCCTTGGCAACGAGCAGCCGCAGATCAGCAGGTATAATGGAGCCTGCGTTCAGCAGGACGATGTCTCCCGGAACAATGTCCGACAGATTGATCTCTTGTTCCTTGCCGTCGCGCAGAGCCATGGTCCGCGACTGCACGCGCTTGCCGAGCGCCTCGACAGCACTGTTCGATCGACGGTCCAGGATGTATGAAAGCCCCACGCTCAAAAGAACCATCATGCCGACGATGACGGCGGACTTAATTTCACCGATGAAGGCTGAAATCGCGGCAATCAGGAGCAGCTGAATGACCAGTGGGCTTTTGCAGCGCTCGATGATATCTGCCAAGAAGCTCAGCTCCTTGGTATGCGCCAGTTCATTCGCTCCGAACTTGTGGAGCCTGCGTTCAGCGGATTCTAAAGTCAAGCCCCGAGGATCGGAGTGAAGTGATCCGAGTGCTTCCTGGGTAGGCATCGAGCAAAGCTCGATCAGGCGGCGTTCGTGCTCGGTCGCTGTTTGCGCGGCCTTGAGATTGAGGGGCTCGACAGCGGATTTCCCGAAGAATTTCGAGAAAAAGCCGTTAGTCATAGCGCGCCCCCCTGCTCTGACAGCAATGAAGACACATCGATGAGGAGAATCTGATTCTCGACGCCGACGACCGCATTTGCAGGGCTACCGGCTTCGGGAATGTTTCTGAATTTTTCGGGATTCCGAGCTTCACGAAATTCAGGACGCTGAGAAAAGGAAAGAAGACTTATCATTGTTCACCTATGTCTGGGTCGCGGCAGGACGACGGACTTAATCAGAGGCGAACTGGTGGGTGGATTGCAACGGGATGGAGAACCAACCGGTCACTTCATGAGCCGCCCGGTGAATCTGCATTGGGCCGGAGTCATCGAAGCCCTACTGCGGCGATTTGTTGTGAGATGGCAACTATGACTGCCATCCGAGGTACTACACATACAGTTTCCTTTCATTGAACGTTTCATTTTGTGGAACTTTTCTGCCTGTTAATTGTAAAATTTATACTCTTTTCATCTACGAAGGTCAAGCTTTTTCGGGTCTCAACGTAGCCTTAATGAATATTTTCTTATGCCCGAGAAGGGTTACAACTGAACCAACGTCCTATTCACAGTAATGGGCTGGATTCATGGCAACAGCCTATTATTTCCTCATGCATATGAAGCAGTGCTCCCTATGTTGTATCCCGTTGTCTATGTAGACCTTTGCTAATTCCTGCGACCCGATTACAATAAGGTTCTGATGCATCCCGTATTTGCCGCCGAATGTCCTCATAGGAGCTAATGACGAATCGCGCGATATGAATGTCATCAGGGATATAATCACACAACGCTTTAACAATGATGCCTTTGAACGCATAATCTACACCGAGTCCCACGATGCTGATTCCAACGGTCAAGCCCGCCTACCGGAGATGATCTGTCCGGGCGATGCCGGGAGTTACTCTTCCAAGAAACGCTCCACCTTGGGGGCCACGCTCGTTTTCACTTCTCCTGGCATCCCGATAATATTCATGGGACAAGAGTTTCTCGAGTCAGGCTATTTCCGTAATGATTCTCAAGAACTCGACTGGTCAAAGGCAGTTATCTATTCAGGCATTCTCCAACTCTACCGGGACCTTATCCACTTACGCCGCAACCTGTTCAAAAACACAGGAGGACTGCAGGGTCAAAATGTTAATATCCACCATGTAAACAATGAGGCAAAGGTTATCGCTTTTCACCGTTGGGACCAGGGAGGCAATGGCGATGATGTTGTCATTGTTCTCAACTTCAGCAATCATGGCTACCCAAGCTACACCATTGGGTTCCCACGGTCTGGACAATGGAAGGTCCGCTTCAACAGCGATTGGAATGGATACAGTGCGGATTTTCAGAACTGGTATTCCTATGACCCAGACGCGAATGGTCCGTCCTCCGATGGCATGCCATGCAGCGGGAATATCGGCTTAGGACCTTACAGTGCCATTATCCTATCGCAAGATTGATCATCCCGAAGATGTCAAGTCGGAATTGGAGGGAATTGATACTCAGCGACATGGTTAGTTGCGGCTCGATCTCAACGGTATCGAATGGGTATTGCATGGGTAGATGTTAACAGCTACGGAATGTAAATTGATGTGTATCAAAGATTGGGCAACTTTATCGACTTCAGGAAGGAGGTGTGTTTTTATTATGGTGTAAAAAAATCAGGATTACATTCTGAAACTAACACCAATAATGCGTATTACTGTATGAAACATATACTAATCGATCTCGGCACACGTCTCATTAACCAATCAACAGACAATAAGATCATAATCGAAGAATAAATGTAAAAAGGGCCAATTTCCTGAGAAATTGGCCCTTTTTTGGCTCTGGCTCCCCGATCGAGACTCTCAGCAAAACTCTTTTGGGTACCATTTTGGCTTTTTAATGACTCCTATTAAGAAAAACATACCTACAATAAGTTATTTTATCTCCAGAATATAAAAAATAGCTTTAAATTGGTATAAACTGCCGA
>Ga0335085_10014381_pt1 | contig 11548 bp, 13 predicted proteins | sample Lox_Sample_45_FD_206712 | JGI IMG/M metagenome (GOLD analysis project Ga0335085, IMG submission 206712) | Soil microbial communities from Loxahatchee National Wildlife Refuge, Florida, United States - Lox_Sample_4.5 | ecosystem: Environmental > Terrestrial > Soil > Wetlands | place: USA... | reverse complement strand
GAGAGTGCCAGCGTGGCCCTTCAGAACCTCAAGCTGGATCTGCTCAAGCTGAGGTCATCGGGGGTCGACGCGGCGATTCAGGACGTGACGAGCGCGACCCAGGAGGCGCGTGCGGTCTCCCGGGATATCGGCCGCCTAATGGAAGTCGCGGACGATCTGCGACGGATCTGAGGACGTCGCCTCGGATCCGGTTGTTTTCGAATCGGACTCGGGCTCTTCGTCGAACGCGACAACCTCGGCTACCTCGGCAATCGCCCATTCGGGGAACCCAAGCTCGGTGAGCGCTTGGTACGCGGAGGGCGCTTGGCGCACCTCGCGGCGGGCGGCGACGAGATGGCCGGCCCGGTAGAAGGCTTCGAGGAGCGGGCTGAACCCCCTGTCCTCGTCCTGAGGTGGCGTGTTTGCAACCGGCATCGGCAGCTCACTGAAGAATTGGTCGACGGAGTTGGTCCTTACAGTCGATAGTATCGGCTGGGTCAGGGTTCACTTGAGGGGGAGAACGAAATGGGGCCGTCCCGAAGGACGGCCCCATTTTTCTAGCCTACTACCGGTCGACTTCGAGAGCTTAGAGCCCGCCGCCGCCACCGCCACGACGAGTGGGCGCAGCGTAGGGATCGTAGGTCTTGAGGTTCGTGTCAAACGTCGCCTGCTGAGCCGGCGAGAGAGCGGCACGAAGGTCGCCTTCCCACTTCTTGATGACGGGATCGAGCTTCGCCTTCACGGAATCGGGATAGGTCATTCCGCCACCACCACCGCCACCGCCGTAACCACCACCACCACCGCCGCCACCGCCACCGCCACCGCCGCCACCGCCACGATTACCACCCCGGCCCATGCCGTTGGCGGCCAGGATCTCATTCCGCGCAGCGCTGTACGTCGAGTCAATTACGTGGATCTTCGCGGAATCAGCCGCGGAGAGGGTGATTCCCATCATCAGCGCCGTGCTCTGGGGGCGTCCACCGCCGCCACGTCCACCGCGCCCGCCGCCACCGCCTTGCGCAAGCGCCATGGTGGATAGGCCGGCGACCAACGCGACTGCCAACATCGCCATCCGGGTCTTCTTCATAAACTTGGGCTCCTAAAGGTTGGTGAGAATGAGACGGTGCGCGCTTCTGTCTTGCCCGGGCAACGGCCGCGGTTCCGGACTTCCGCTGCGGGCGCGCCAGAACCCGCACACCGACACATGTTGTTGGACGCTCCTACCCGCTGGCGTCCGCCTAGCGCAAAGGCTTTGGTGCACTCACTACGCGACTGACCCCCGGTCCGTTGGGCCCGTCACTACGACCTCGGTTCGTCCTTGATCCCGCCGCCGCCGCGGGCCAGCGCCGCCGCGTCGGCCTGCTTCTTGACCGCGTCGTCGAACAGCTTCTGCTGGTTGGGGTCGAGGACCTTTCTCATCTCGGCATTCCGCACCTTGCGGACGCTATCGACGGTGCTCTGGACGGAGTCCGGAAGCGGCGTAAACGCCCCGCGTCCGCCGCGCCCGCCCCCACCGCCACCACCACCGCCGCGGGCAACCGCGCCACCGTTGTTCGCCCGGTTCCACGCCGTCGTGATCGAGTTCGCGACGCTGTCATACATCTTCCCGATCGAGTCCTCCTGGGCTTGCTGTGCCTGCGTCAGGTGGATGGTCGTGAGGAGGCTCGTGTAGGCCGTAGACCCGCGCCCTCCGCGACCGTTCCGACCGCCCCCTCCGCCGCCACCACCACCACCCTGGGCCAACGCCACGGTGGACATTCCAGCAACGAACGCAATGACCAACACCGACACACGGGTCTTCTTCATAGACATGGGCTCCAAAATGGGTGGGATCTACAGCCAGCGCACCTCAAACGATGGGTCGGGCACCGCCGAAAACACGCTTCCGCTGGTTCAGAATGTTCCTATCTACGCGACTGACCACGCCAGATCTCACGGCGTCACCGAGGCGATGGGCGCAGCCGTTGGCCCAGTCGCGAAACCCCGCCGAGCTTAGACCCCGCCCGGGTTGTTGATGCCGCGTAGCTTCGCGTCCGCCGCCACGGCTTCGTCGAATTGCTTCTTCTGATCCTTGTCCAGGATGGCGGCAAACGCCTTGTTCCGCGCCTCGACGAGATCCAACGCCCTCTTCTGGACGCTGTCCGGGAGTGCGCTGAATGGGGTCGGTGGCCCGCCCGGACCTCCACCTGGTCCACCGCCACGGGTCGGCGCCACCACGTTGATCGAATCCGTGTATGCACGACCAATCGTGTCGATCTTCGCCTGCTGCGCCATTGACATCTTGATCGTCGTGAAGAGCTGATTGTACGACGAGATCGGTGCTGGTCCGCGCCCCCGGCCACCCCCGCCGAACCCTCCTCCTCCTCCTCCTCCTCCCTGCGCCGCAGCTACGCCGGACACCCCGGCGATCAACGCCAGCCCCAGCAACGCCGCCTTGGTCTTTTTCATAGCATGCACTCCCAACGATTTGGTGATATATGTCGACCCTTTTGGACCCGACAACCGAAAGAATACAATACCGCGGTCGGCCCTCTAGCGAAGAGCCCCAAAATCGCTATCGTTACGCCCTCGTAAACACCTCGTAACAGCCAGCCAGCGCGAACCCGTAGACGTGCGACCCATCCAAAGTCCTCCGAGTCGCAGGAATCCCGTGCCCCAGCGAGCGCTTTCGTGACGTCGCCGCCGACCTCTAGCCCCGCTTCCGCCGCTCCGCTGACTGCTCCGCAAGTCGTTCCCCCTGCACCGCCTCAGCCCGTACGCTTTCCGCTGAGTTGGCTGCTCGAACACGCCGCGCCGCCGATCAAATATCGTGCGGTCGTGGACGTGGCGCGACTCCCCGGGGTCACCGGGGAGTCGCTCGCATCCTTACCTCTTACGTATGGGCCGGCGTTGACGTTGGCGTTCCAGCAGGGCCCCGAGGGCACCTGGAATCAAGCCATGCTCTCGCTCCCCGCGCAGCGCGCCGAGCGCTTTGAAGGGGTCGGGACGATCGCCGCCGTGCGGCGCCTGCTCGAGTACGGATGGGATCGCGATACACCCCCGCTGGTCCATGCTCGCCGGGTGCTGTTCAGGCTGCTCGCCGAGGATGACGACCGGGAGTTCCTCTTCGAGTTCTCCGGAAAAGGGTCCACGGACGACGAGCTGGTTCGTCGAACGCGAACGGTCATCCGCGAGGCGGCAGCAGCGGCCCTTGCCCACGCGGGCTACGAAGGCGATCCCCGGCTACGCGGGGCGGCACGGCGGATCCTCGACCGGGTGGGCACCTACCTTCGATCCCCGCTCGCAAAAAAGCCCTTCGTCCGGATCGGCAACCAGCACGTACTGCCCGCCGAAGCCGCGCCACCGTCGATCTATGCCATGATCATGGTGGCTTACATGCCGCTCTTCCGCACTGAGCATCACGAGTTCATGGAATCGCTCTACGAGCACCTTGCGCAGACACTCCCGCGTCAGGAGCCCGTGCAGGTGGTCGGAAAGAAGGCGGTCGCACAGCCGCATCTCGTGCTCGGAGACATGTTGCCCCACCGCAACGCCGCCGACACCGATATCGTCTTTGCCATGGCATGGCTCGAGCTCATGGCGCGCCTTGGCTTTCTCAAGCGCAACGAGAATTGGACCAAACTGTTCGATCGGTTTCTCGATGAGCGCGACGACGAGGGGATTTGGCACCCTCGCAAGGGGTCCGCCGTCCTCCGAACGACGAATCCGTTCGCCTGGCCGATCTACCCGCTCGAAAACTCGCGTGCCGGCGACGAGCGGTGGACCGATCTCACCTTCCGACTAGGACTGATCGCGCGGCTGGCCGGCCGCCCGATCGACGTTGTTTAGCTGGTTTCACGGTCGCCGCCGGCTGTCACCGGCGGAGATGTATCCCGCGAACATGGCCGGCGCGTCGGGGGTCCGCGTCGGGTTTGTCACGCTGCCATCCGGCGTCACGCTCCGGGTCGCGGAAGCGGGTCCGCCCGCCGCTCCGGCCGTCGTGCTCCTCCACGGCTGGGGTGCGTCGCTGTTCATGCACCGCTTCGCCCTACGCGATCTCGCAAGCGCCGGCCTGCGCGCGATCGCACCGGACCTCCGAGGCCACGGCCTTTCCGACAAGCCGCTTGCGCCGGGATCCTACTCGCTCGACGCGATGTTGGGCGACCTCTTCGGCCTCATGGACGCGAGCGGACTCGGGCGGGGGGCGCTCGTCGGCCAGTCGATGGGGGGCGGTCTCGCGCTTCACGCGACCCTTCGCGCCCCGGAAAGGGTTTCGGGGCTCGTGCTCATCAACCCCACCAACCTCACTCGCAATCTCCCAGCCTCGGTGGCCCGGTCCGTTCCGCGATTCGTGGTCCGGGCGCTCAACCCGATCCTGGCGACGCGGCGGGTCGCCCGCCTGGTACTGCGCCGGGTCGTCTACGAGGACGCTGCGCTCGTGACCGAGCGCGGTGTCGACGAATACTGGGCGCCGACCCAGTTCCCGGAATTCGCTGGCGCTCTAGCGTCGGCCATCACCGAGTTCGACTGGTCGCCGATCCCGATCGACCGGCTGCGCTCGGTCGCCGGCGCGCCAACCCTGATTCTCGGCTCCCGTGACCGCATGATTCGCGGCGCGGCCGCGGTCGCCGCGCAACTTCCGGGCTGGGACGTCGTCCAGATTCGGGGTGGACACGCCGTGAACGAAGAGCATCCGGACGCGGTCGATCCCGAAATCGTCCGGGCGGTCCGCGGCACCCCGCCGGTGAGAGGCTAGCGCTCACTACCGCAACAACTTAGATTATTGTTATCACGCAGTTCACTTACACAATGGCAACATCGACAATTGAAACGGAACCGACTCGCGCAGCGCCGACGTTCGAGTCGCTCGGACTTTCTCAGATCGTCCTCGATTCGGTCGAGGCCGCGGGATACACGGAACCAACCCCCATTCAGCGCGAGGCGATACCGCTGATCTTGAAGGGGCGCGACATCATGGGGCTCGCGCAAACGGGAACCGGTAAGACGGCCGCGTTCACGCTGCCGATCGTCGACCTGCTCGTCCACGGTCCGCGCCGCACGCGCGTGCTGGTGCTCACGCCGACACGCGAGTTGTGCATCCAGGTCGAAGAGAGCGTCCGGAAATACGCCAAGCATTCGAAGCTCACGGCGGTGTCGGTCTACGGCGGCGTACCGCTCGACCCCCAGCAGAAGAAGCTCCGGGCCGGAGTCGACATTGTGGTGGCGACGCCGGGGCGGCTCCTCGACCACCTCGAGCGACAGAATGTGGTGTTCGACGATCTCGAAGTCCTGGTTCTCGACGAAGCCGATCGCATGCTCGACATGGGGTTCGCGCCCCAGATCAATCGGATCGTCGATCAGATTCCCGCATATCGGCAGACCCTGTTGTTCAGTGCGACGATGCCGCCCGAAGTCGAGGCGCTCGCTCGCAAGTATCTTCGAAAGCCCTTGCTCGTGCAGGTGGGTCGACGGTCGGCCGCCGCGCACACGGTGACCCACGCGGTGTACCCCGTGGCCCGCGACCGCAAGAGCACGTTGCTGGCGCACCTCTTGCGCGAAGCATCACTCGATTCCGTTCTGGTGTTCGTGCGCACCAAGCATGGAGCCGACCGGGTCGTGCGCCATCTGGAACACGAAGGCATCCCGGCGACGGCCATGCACGCGGACAAGACGCAACCGCAGCGCATTCGCGCGCTCGAAGATTTCAGGTCGGGCAAGATTCGAGTGCTCGTGGCGACCGACATCGCGCAGCGCGGCCTCGACATTTCGGGCATTACGCACGTCGTGAACTACGACGTCCCGCAGCAAGCCGAAGACTACGTGCACCGCATCGGTCGAACGGGGCGCGCGGCAAACGAGGGAGACGCCTTCACGTTCATGGCGCCCGACGAAATTGCCATGGTGCGCAGCGTCGAGCGGATGATCGGTCAGCCGATTCCCCGAATCTCGGTACCCGGCTTCGACTTCGGGACGGTGGCGTCGGAGCCCGAGGCTTCGGAGGCCGCTGCCGGATAGCGCCTACTTCTCGATCAGCAGCTTCCCGACCTGACCGCCGAATCCGTCGCGCATTGTGGGCAGGCCGGGGGGCGCGAACCAGGGACCGTGGTCGACCCGCACGTCGATCGTGTAGACGCCGGGTGCGATCGGCAGCGCGATGTCCCACATGTCGCGACCGTGCCGCGTGAGCGTCACCGGCTCCCAGTCCGTGAAGTTGCCGGCAACCTCGACCTGCTCGACGCTCCCAACCCGAATCGTGATGCGCTCGAGTCCGTTGTCGGGCCGGATGTCGAACGCGCGCACCGCGGTGACGCGATCCGGTCCGACGGGAATCGCGTCCCGCCAGGACGGCCAATACGCCACCTGCATCCCCAAGGAACCGAACGATCGCGCTGGAAGATTCCGTTGGATGTCCGCGGGCTGGCGTCCGCCGCCGGCGACGATCGCGAGGCGGGTGGACACCCAGACGGTGGCTGTCCCCGTCGCCCAGCGGCGCGAATCCGGCTCGACGTCGAGTGCGTCACCGAAGCGGTAGCCCGCCGTTCCCGTCAATTCCACGCGCGAGAATTGCCAGCGCACGGAACTCTCGAGGTCGCTCACGCTCGAGCCGTGCGAGCAGCCCGTGGTTCCGGATTCGGACCCGTAGGGTCCATCGATTCCGGCCCCGCCGGACGCCGACGCCACACACGCCGACACGTCGCCCGACGAATCGGTGCGCGCGGCTTTCGTGAAACGCTGATTGGTGAAGGTCGTGGTGAAGGTGGCGTTTCCGATGCGCGTCCACGCGCCGCCGTCCATCAGGTCGACCGCGGATACGGTCGCGATTTTCCATGGGCGGGCGACGCCTCCACCGACCCAGACCCCGCTCGCCTGTTCGATCGGAACGCTGACCCGGGTCGCGACGTCGACCTGGTTAGAACCGAGCGACTGATCTTCGAAGGCACGGCTGACGCCGCCGAGCAATTCGGTGCGAACGCCGTACACGGTGGGGGACGTCACGGTGCCGGAAACGCTGCCGTCCACCAGCTGCCACTGTTGTCCGAGGAGCCATGCCGAAGCCGCCGCGGCCAAGGAGGCGTTCGGCCGGGTGATGAGGACGTCGGGCGCGATGCGAAAGACGCTGTTGGGCACGCCCGACCCGTCCGCGCTGCTGGCGATCAGGGAACCGGCTTCGAGCTTCGAGACCGTTTGCGCACGAATCCCATGCGGTATGAGCAGCGCCGCCGATAGGGCAAGAACGGTGGGCGTCCGTTCGACCATGCGCGTTAGGGACCTGGGACCGTTATCCGTGTGCGTGAGGATCGGTGCTCGGAGAACTGGTATCACCGCCACGGCCTCGTCCAGGGATCTTGCGGACCTGATCCTGGAGGGCCGTACTCGGGCTCACGCCTGAAAGTATGTCTTGATCAACGCTTTGCCACAACCCTTTGAATTCAGCGTCGTCGGCGCCGTCCTGCCAGAGTTTGGAAAACGCCGGCGTCGCGTCCTCTCGAGCCACGCCTCGATATTGAATGAGATCGGAGAGGTACGTGAGGGCGCTGGCCGGAGACGCGGCCGTTTTTGGTCCTGGTTTGAACTTGACGAGGTCTTCGGGCTTGATCACGCCGGCGTAGAGCGCATCTGCTCCCGCCTCGAGCGCGCCGGAATCCGCGGCTGGCCCGAGTGCGGCGCGCGCTTGCTTGAGGTCGCCGAACAGTTTTCGCACCTCGCGGAGGACCTGCTGGCCATTCGCCTGTTTGACGATTCCTTCATACGCCTTTGAGCGCAGCGGGCGCCCCGGGAGCGAATCGTGCCGCGCCGAATCCAGAATGGCCTCGATCTGGACACGGGATTGAGCGTCGAGTTTGAACAGGGGATCCGGCTGCCCCGGCTGCTGCGCATGGAGCATCCCGCAGCCGAGCGATGCCGCGATGGCCACCGCGGTCCGCACGGTCCGGTTCATAGCGCCGAACCCGCGGTCACGACCAACACAGAATTCGCATGTCCGAAGCCGTCATCCGGGGCGAGCGGCGCCGAAGGATCGGCCATCCACCGGCCGTCGACCACGAACGAGTACACGTGGCGACCGGCGTCGAGCGGAAGAGCAACCGTCCACGGTCCGGTTCCATTCACGCGGACCAACGGAGTGGCGGTTTGATCCCATTGATTGAAATCACCGACGACGCTCACGCGCTTTGCCTGGGGCGCGACGAACACGAACACCTGCTTGACGGACGCATCCGACACCGGGAGCTGCGCCTTTGCAGCAGCAACAGTCTGGGGCTGTCCGGTCGGCTGACCGTCCCGGCCGGTTCGGTTGCGTGCGCCGAGGAAGACGCCGATGCCGACGAGTCCGGCGGCGAGTACGAGCGACCCGATCGGGGAAAGGACGAACCTCGGGTTGGAAAGCCACCGCCACGCACCGCGCCCACGCACCGGCGCCGGCTCGGCGCGGATCGCGGCAAATATGCGTGCCTTCGCTTCGGGGTCGATCGCCACGGGGCGGCGTGCGGCCTCGGCGATTCGCTCGACGAACGGGTCGTGTTCGGGGTTCAATTCTGTGTCAATCATCCTTGATTCGCTCCCACCGTGCTCGCAGCCTTTCGCAGGCGCGCTTGACTCGCATTTTCAGTGCGGAGACTCCCGCACCCGTCAGCGCGGACATCTCCTCGTAGCTCATCTCTTCGACGTACTTCAGTACGAACGCCTCCCGCAATAGCGGGTCCAGCTCTGCCAACACCCGCTGCACGAATTCATCACTGTCACCCGACCAATTCGGGGTCTGGTCCGGCGCGCTCAGAAAGGCTGCTTCCTCCCGCACAAACACCCGCTCCCGCTGTGCCCGCCGTGCCGCGACGCTGCGGCATTGGTTCATCAAGATCCTATACACCCACGCGCTGAACCGGTCGCGCTCCTGATACTTGTCCAGCGCTCGATACGCCCGAATGAACGTCGCCTGCAGCGCGTCTTCCGCGTCGTCGCGGTTTCCCAGCATCCGAAACGCATACCGCGAACAGCGCTCGTAATACCGGTTCACTAATCGGGTATACGCATCGACGTCGCCGGCCAGCACGCGCCGGACGTCGGCGGCATCGTCGTTCATGTCTTCAGGTATAACCCGCCTCCAGCCTGAGCACGTCACATGCGGGCGTGACCCTCGTCACACTCGAAGGGCGTTTCCATTCGGTGGTCGCGATCGTCAGTGGCGCACCCTCCCAAGTCGAGCGATGAATAGGGTTTCCGCGGCCTGTCCGCGTCGAACGTAGAGACTGAGGTCGGCCGCCCCGTACCCGAGCCCTCGAGCGTCATACGACATCGAATCACGTGTGGATCCGAGCTGCACCCCAAACTGGGATCCCAGCGACTCAAACCCCAATCGGGTTCCAGCTGATCGAATGGTAAGGGATCCCGAAGCCGTATCGATCGCTACAGCGACCAGGGTGCGCCGAGTGATGGCCGAGCGCCGCGCGCTACCAAAAACGCCCTCGGCGTCCTCGACGGCCGACTGCACGGCGGCCCGGTCAGTGGCCGCTTTGTATCGGGGCAATGTCAGTGCGAGCAACAATCCCAACATCGCAAGCGCGACGATGAGTTCGCCAAGAGTCACGCCGGCGGAGGTCCGCCCGGCGAACCACGGAGTCGCGAACGTCTTCATGTCGCGACTATACCCTCCGTCCGGCTTTTCGCCCCATCAAAACCGCGCGGATGGGATCAAAATGACTCCGGTCGACTCGTCATTCGGTCTGTAACGATCGGGCGCGGTACGGCACTCGCGGGCTCCGGGCGGGTACATCTTCGTGTAACCGGATACGGCTATTCCCAACGTTACGGTGATGGGGGTAAGTTGTTGATATGAAGCGGGTTTGGAGTTCAGAACTGTATACATTTCCCAGGCCGGCTGTCGGCGTGGAGATCGGCGCGCTCGCGGGGCCGGCAAGGCAGCAGTCGTGGATGAGAAATCTTGGCCTCGGCGTCGTGACGGTCGGATCGTTGCTGGCGTTCGCGAGCGTCTCGGGCGCTCAACAATCGCCGCAACCGGTTCCTCCCGTCGCGCCGGCAAAGCAGCCGAAGCCGCTGGAGATTCCGGCCGACCAACGCCCCCCGAAGGGGCTGTGTCGCAATTGGATCGACAACGTGCCGGCGGATCGGCAACCGGCGATCACCGACTGTCCCACGGCGCTCAAGAACAAGACGCAGAGCGAGCGCACGATTTTCGGCGATGACTACGACACGACGCCGACACCGGCGCCGGACAAGGTGACGCCCGCGCCCACGGTGCCCACGACGGTCCCGATCAGCCGGTCGACGACTGTGCCCATGGCGACCTTCCCGCCGATCAAGCCGCCGCCGCCGCGACGACGGCACCGTTAAGGGGCGAGTCGAGGGTGCCGGAAGGCCGCCGCGCTCCGCACCCGACGCCAACGTGATCCGATCCGTTCAGGACCGCTGGGTTCCCGATCACGACGCGTTTGTCAAAGCTGAACCGACGACAGGGCGTGTCGTTGTCATCGCGCCGACCCGGGCGGCGTGCGAGACGATCGAGCTTGCGGTGCAGCTGCGGATCCCAACCTTTCTGGAAACCCACCACGGCGCGCGGGTCCGTGAACTGGCCCGGTCGGGACAGGGGTTCGGGATCGTCGCCGGCACCGGAACTGGCAAGACGCTCGCCATCCGGCCGATCGCCGAGGAAATCCTCGGGGTCACGTCGCTCAAAGTTGGCGTCGTCAACCGCGAGCGTGAAGCGACCCCCGAGACTCCGACGTGGAACGTCATCGTCATTACCACGGGCATCGCCCGACGATGGTTCGAGGAACACGACCTGCTGTCCTCGGACACGCTGGTCGTGGACGAGATCCATCAGACGTCGGCTGAGCTCGAACTCTGCCTCGCGCTCGGCAAGCGGGTGGGATGCCGATTCATCTGGCTCTCCGCGACGGTCAATCCGACGTTCTATCAGCGCTACCTGGGATCGGCGGCGGTCCTCGAGGTCGTTGACTTCGATCCGGGCAAAGCCGCGCAGGTCCGGGTGATGCACAAGAAGCCGCTCCAGTTTCTCGATGAGAAAATGTTGCGGCAGCTGGTCAAGGAACGGCGCGGCGTGGCGATGTTCGTTCCGACGCGGCGCGGGGTCGAGGAGGCCGCCGCGCACGTCGAGACAATGGCGCCGCGGATGACCGCGGCGTTCTACCACGGCGGTGAGCCCATTCGCGTCATCCGGCCGTTTCTCGAGGACGGCGCGGCAAAGCCATTCTTTCTGGCCATGACGGCGGCGGGGCAAAGCGCGCTCAACGTCCGCGGGCTCGACACCGTCATCATCGACGACGTGAAGTTCTTCAACGCGATCGATCGCGGCCGCAACGTGCTCACGCAGGAGCACCTCGGTGCGAATGAGATATTGCAGATGGCCGGTCGGGTGCATGGCCGCGTGGCCGGCGGGCGGGTGTTCATCCTCTCGGACCGGGACATCCGCTTCGACGCCCTGCGACCCACGGAGCCCGAATTCCAGCTGGCCGGCGATTCGGAGCGCGTGGCCATGACGTGCGCCGCGCTCGGGGTTCGGGCCGACGAGCTCGACCTCCCCGTGCCGTTGGATCGCACCGCGTACCGGCAGGCG
>Ga0335085_10014380_pt1 | contig 11548 bp, 8 predicted proteins | sample Lox_Sample_45_FD_206712 | JGI IMG/M metagenome (GOLD analysis project Ga0335085, IMG submission 206712) | Soil microbial communities from Loxahatchee National Wildlife Refuge, Florida, United States - Lox_Sample_4.5 | ecosystem: Environmental > Terrestrial > Soil > Wetlands | place: USA: Florida... | reverse complement strand
ACCCCGCCCTCGGTGATGGTGCCGCCGGGCACCCGGGTATCCTGCAGCTCGCGGGCCTCGACGTGGACTTCCTCCCGCAGCCTCTCCTTCTGGTGCGGCTTGCCCAGCTTGCGGTCGAAGACCTCCTTCGCCGCCGGCACCAGGTCGGGGTGCGCCACCCAGGTCCCGTCGAACCCGTCCTTCACCTCCCGCTCCTTGTCCGCCCGGGTCTGCGCCAGCGCCTTCTCGTTGATCTCCGGGTTCTTCCGGGTGGGGATGAAAGGCGCCATCCCGCCCATGGCGTGCGCCCCGCGCCGGTGACAGGTCTTCACCAGGAGCTCGGTGTAGGCGCGCATGAAGGGCACCGTCATGGTGATCTGCTGGCGGTCGGGGAGGATGAGGTCGCGCCGGGTGCGGAGCTTCTTGATGAGGGAGAAGATGTAGTCCCAGCGTCCGGCGTTCAGCCCGCCGGAGTGATCGCGCAGCTCGTAGAGGATCTCGTCCATCTCGAAGGCGGCGGGCAGGGTCTCGATCAGCACCGTGGCCCGCACGCTCCCCTTGGGGATCTTCAGCTTGTCCTGGGCGAGGACGAAGACGTCGTTCCACAGGCGGGCTTCGAGGTGCGACTCCAGCTTCGGCAGGTAGAAGTAGGGCCCGGTCCCCCGGTCCAGCGTCTCCCGCGCGTTGTGGAAGAAGTAGAGCCCGAAGTCCGCGAAGGCGCCGGCGATGGGCTGCCCGTCCACCTTCATGTGCTTCTCCGGCAGGTGCCAGCCGCGCGGGCGCACCAGCAGGGTGGCGATCTTCGGGTTCAGCTTGTACGCCTTCCCCTCGGGCGAGGTGAAGCTCAGCCGCCTTCGCACCGCGTCCACCAGGTTGGCGTGCCCCTGCACCATGTTCGGCCAGGTGGGCGAGAGCGCGTCCTCGAAGTCGGCCATGAAGACGTCCGCCCCGGAGTTGAGGGCGTTGATCATCATCTTCCGCTCCACCGGGCCGGTGATCTCCACGTGCCGCTTCTGCAGATCGTCGGGCGTGGGGGCCACCCTCCACTCGCCGCTGCGCACGCTGGCCGTCGAGGGGAGGAACTCGAACGAGGCCCCGGCCACCAGCTTCTTGTACCGCTCGGCGCGGGCCGCCAGGAGCTCCCGCCGGCGCACATCGAAGGTGCGGTGCAGCTCTTCGACGAAGGCCAGCGCCGTCTTGGAGAAGATCTCGTCCGAAGCTTTCCCGGTGATCTCGATCATCTGGTGCCTCCCGAGCGGGGGGGGCAAAACCACCACAGAAACCGCCGCTGGTCCAGAGGGGGCCAGGGGAAACCGGTGACACAATACTAGTTTCCCAAAACCCGTATTGTGTCCCCGGTTTTCAGGGAGTGACGAGCACGGTGCAGGAGCGGGCCCCGTGGGCGCCGATCACCAGGGCCTGCTCGATGTCCGCCGTCTTGGAGGGTCCGGAGAGCCACATGGCGAACCCCGGGGAGGGGATGAGGATGCGCTCGTAGGCCTCGTGCAGGTTGTGCACCAGGGAGGCGGCGGGCACCACCACCGCCAGGTGCTGGGTGAGGAAGGCGGCGGCGCGGTTGGCGCCTCCGTGGTGGACGATCCAGCAGGCGCCGTTCTCGGCCACGCCCAGCTCGGCGGCCAGCACGCAGAAGTCCACGTCGTGCAACTGGTGGGGATCGGAGACGGCGAGGAGGTCCACGTTGGCCCGCGAGACGCCATCCACCAGGGAGACCACCTTCTTCGCCGCGAGGTACTCGGGGACCGTCGCCAGCGCCTCTTCCAGCGATCCCTCCACCGCGATGCAGCGTCCGCCCACTTCCACCACGCTCCTCGCGAACCGGTCGCGGATGTCCGGGTAGCGCACCGCCTCGAGCCGGCCGACGTCCGGCAGGGGCGCCGCCGCCAGGGTGGCGGTGCGGATCGCCGCCAGGATCTCATCTCGCGCGGACACGCTTCCTCCATTGCGCGCGGAAGCTCTGCCGCGGCATGGGCGGCAGGTCGCGCTGGCGCGTCCAGGGATTGGGCACATGCGGCCCGAAGACCCGCAGCAGCTTGCCGGCGATACGGTACGCCCAGGTCCGGGCCAGCACCCAGGCGGCGACCCGCGAGACCAGGCGCTTGTGCCAGCTCAGCAGCCCCCGCCGGGCCAGCTCGCCCCGCCAGGCGAAGAGCTGGTGGTGCAGGTCGATCCGCACCGGGCAGACGTCGCTGCACGATCCGCACAGGGAGGACGCGAAGGGCAGGCCCGCATGCTTTTTGGCGTCCACGTGCGGCGCCAGCACCGAGCCGATGGGCCCCGCCACCGCCACCCCGTAGCTGTGCCCGCCGCTGCGGCGGTAGACGGGGCAGGTGTTGAGGCAGGCGGCGCAGCGGATGCACTTGAGCGCGTTGCGGAACTCCGGGCGGCCGAGGATGCGGCTGCGCCCGTGGTCGACGATGACGATGTGCATCTGGGCGCCCGGGCGGGGGCCGTGGAAGTGGGAGGTATAGGTGGTGATCGGCTGGCCGGTGGCGCTGCGCGCCAGCAGGCGGAGGAAGACCGCCAGCTCGCGCGGCGAGGGAACCAGCTTCTCCACCCCCATGCAGGCGATGTGGAGGGGCGGCAGCGAGGTGCCCAGGTCCGCGTTCCCCTCGTTGGTGCAGACCACCACCCCGCCGGTGGAGGCGATGGCGAAGTTCACCCCGGTGAGCCCGGCCTGCGCCTCGAGGAACTTCTCCCTCAAGTGCACTCGCGCCGCCTCCGTCAGCTCCCTGGGGTCGGAGAGCCCGGCGGGGGTGCCCAGCCTTTCGTGGAACAGCTCGCCGATCTCCTCCTTCTTCAGGTGGATGGCGGGCATGACGATGTGCGAGGGCGGCTCGCGGCGGAACTGGACGATCCGCTCGCCCAGGTCCGTGTCCACCACCTCGACCCCGTGGGCCTCCAGGTATTCGTTGAGGTGGCACTCCTCGGTGAGCATGGACTTGCTCTTCACCAGCCGCGTCACCCGGCGCTCGCGGAGCAGGCCGTGCACGATGCGGTTGTGCTCCTCCGCGTCGCGCGCCCAGTGCACCTTCGCCCCCGCGGCGGCGGCGTTGCGCTCGAACTGCTCCAGGTACTCGGGGAGCCGGGAGAGGGTGTGGGCCTTGATCTGCGAGCCCAGGCTGCGCAGCTCCTCCCATTCGGGGATGAAGCCGCGGGCCACGTCCCGCTTGTTGCGCACGAACCAGACAGCCTGGTCGTGCCAGTGGAGGCGGGCGCCGTTGCCCACGAAGGCGGCGGCGCGCCCGGCGTGCCCGGTCATCGGGTCGCCTCCTCCAGCAGCTCGGCCACGTGCAAGACCCGCAGCTTCTTCCCCTCGCGCCGGATCAGCCCCTCCAGGTGCATCAGGCAGGAGACGTCCGCGCCGGTGATCATCTCGGATCCGGCCCGCTCGTGGTCGGCGATGCGGTCGCGCCCCATGGCGCAGGAGACCGCTTCCTCGGCGAGGGCGAAGGTGCCGCCGAACCCGCAGCACTCGTCGGTCCGGTCGAGCCGGGAGAGCTCCAGCCCCTCGATGCCCTCGAAGAGCGCGCGGATCTTGGAGAAGGGCGCCACCAGCCGCTCGCTGCCGCTGCCCAGGCGCAGCTCCCGCAGCGCGTGGCAGCTCTGGTGCAGCCCCACCTTGTGCCCGAAGCGTCCCTGGGGCCGCACCCGGAGGACGTCGTGGAGGAACTCGCAGAGCTCGAAGGTCTTGCCCCGCAGGGCGACGAGCCCGGGGTCGTCGGGCAAGAGATCCGGGTAGTGGTTGCGCACCATGCTGGTGCAGCTCCCCGAGGGGCAGACCACGTGCTCGTAGGGGGCGAACACCTCGATCATCTTGCGGGCCAGCCCCCGGGCGTCGTCGAAGAAGCCGGAGTTGGCCATCGGCTGGCCGCAGCACGTTTGCGCCTCGGGAAAATGGACTGTGGCCCCGTAGCGCTCGAGCAGCGCGGCGGTGGCAAGGCCGACCTGCGGGTAGAGCTGATCGACGTAGCAGGGGACGAAGAGCGCGACGTCCATGCCGCGCGATTCTAGATCATCCGGGACTCGCGCCTCAGGCCGTCAGATCGCCCGGGCGTTCTCCGCTCGCGAGCCGCGCAAGAGGAGCATCGCCCCGAGTCAGCCGGCGCAGAAGGAGCCGCCCCGCCCAGGGCGCCGGCGATGCGGTCGCCGGGCTTCGTCCAGCGCGTTCTTCTCCTTCCGTGCAGGCTCGCCACCGGACCAATCTGGCGACCCCGGGGCGGCGCGCATGGCGGCGCACGCAAAGTTTGCGCGGTTCCGGGCGCAGAGAGCGGAAAATCTGCTGGCCCCGCGATTGCTGCGCCAAGGACCGTGGCCGAGGGCCGGCAGATCGAGATCCGCGGCATCGTCCAGGGCGTCGGCTTCCGGCCCTGGGTGTACCGGGTCGCTCGCGACCTGGGTGTGGCGGGCCGGGTGCTGAACGACGCGTCGGGCGTGAGGATCGAGGCGTTCGCTTCGGCCGCGACCCTCGATCGCTTCGTCGAACGGCTGCAGGCGGATGCGCCGCCGGCGGCGCGCATCCAGTCTCTCAGCGTCCGGGCCATCGCGCCCCAGGCGCCGGCGGAGTTCGTCATCGCTCCCAGCGCCGGGTCCAGCGAGCGCCGCGTCTCCATCCCCAGCGACCTGGCCACCTGCCCCGACTGCCTGAGCGAGATCTTCGATCCTCGCGACCGGCGCTACCGCTACCCGTTCACCAACTGCACCAACTGCGGCCCCCGCTTCACCATCGCCAGGGACGTCCCCTACGACCGGCCGGCGACCACCATGGCGCCGTTCCGCATGTGCCCGGAGTGCGCCCGCGAATACGCCGACCCCGGCGACCGCCGCTTCCACGCGCAGCCCAACGCCTGTCCCGCCTGCGGCCCGCGGTTGCGCGCGGTGCCCGATGCCCCCGACCCGCTCGCCGCCGCCCGGAAAGCCCTGCGGCGCGGGGAGATCGTCGCCGTCAAGGGCATCGGCGGGTTCCACCTCGCCTGCGACGCCGCCTCGCCCGCTGCCGTCCAGCGCCTGCGCGAGCGGAAGCGGCGCGAGGAACGGCCCTTCGCGGTGATGGCGCGCGACCTTTCGCAGGCGCGCGGCCTTTCGGATCTGGCGCCGGAGGAGGAGGCCCTGCTGCTCTCGCCGGAGCGGCCCATCGTCCTGGTCCGCCGGCGGCCGGACGCCGCGCTCGCCGATTGCGTCGCCCCGGGCAGCCCGCTGCTGGGCCTGATGCTGGCCTATTCGCCGCTGCACCACCTGCTCCTGGCGGACTTCGGCGGCCCGCTGGTGATGACCTCGGCCAACCTGAGCGAGGAGCCCATCTGCTACCGCGACGGCGAGGCGGCGGAGCGGCTGGGCGGAATCTTCGACCTGCTCCTCTTGCACGACCGGGAGATCGAGACCCGCTGTGACGACTCCATCGTCCGGCTGATCGCCTCCGCGCCCTCGGTCCTGCGCCGCTCGCGCGGCTACGTCCCCCGCGCCATCGCCCTCCGCCGGCCCGTCCCCCGCCCCATCCTCGCCGTGGGCGCCGATCTGAAGAACACCTTCTGCGTCGCGGCCGGCGACCAGGCCTTCCTCGGGCCGCACATCGGAGATCTGGGGAGCGCCGAGACCTGGCGCTCGCTGCGCACCTCCGTCGAGCGGATGCTGAGCTTCCTGGAAGTCGAGCCGCAGGTGGTGGTGCACGACCTGCACCCGGACTCCGTGGCCGCGGCCTACGCGCGCACCAGGTCCGAGCCGCGCCTCGCGGTCCAGCACCACCACGCGCACGTGGCGAGCGCCATGGCCGAGCACGGCCTCGAGGGCCCGGTGATCGGGGTGGCGTACGACGGGACGGGATACGGCACCGACGGGTCGATGTGGGGCGGGGAGGTGCTCCTCGCCACCGCCCGCGACTACCGGAGGGTGGCGACCCTGCGGCCCATCCGCCTGGCGGGCGGAGATCGGGCCATCCGGGACGTGTGGCGGATCGCGCTGGCGGCCCTGGACGACGCCTTCGCCGGCGCTCCGCCGCTCCAGGCGCTGCCGCTGTTCCGGAAAGTGAACCCCGGCGAAGTGGCGGCCGTGCGGCAGATGATCGCCCGGGACGTGAATGCGCCGCTGGCGCGCGGGGTGGGGCGCTGGTTCGACGCCGCCTCCGCCATCGGCCTCGGCCGGACGCGGACGACTTTCGAGGGGCAGGCAGCCCTGGAATGGGATACCGCCTCGAACACCGCCCCGAGCGGAGCTCGGGGCGGAAGGTACCCCTACGAAGTCCTGGAATCGCACGATCTCATCGAGTTGGATCTCCGCCCCCTCATCCGCGAGCTCACCAACGACACCATCCGCGGAAGACCCGCCCGCGAGATGTCCGCCTCCTTCCACGACTCCCTCTCCGCCGCCACCGCCGACCTGGTCCGCGAGACCGTCCGCCGCCACGGCAAGCACCCCGTGGTGCTCACCGGCGGCTGCTTCCAGAACGCCCGCCTCGCGGAAACCATCTTCTCCCTGCTCACCCCGGAGCTGGAAGTCTTCCTCCACCGCGACGTCCCCTGCGGCGACGGCGGCATCGCCCTCGGCCAGGCGCTGATCGCCGCAGTGCAATAAGACAATCATTCTCGCAATCCTTTCGCGGCGCCTGCGCTTCGCCGAAGGCATTGCGCCCGCGCGCAACCAATCGCCTGCATCCACCCTCTGCAATCTGGACCTCATTGCTCCGGTTCAGCCCTTGCAGCCCCGGCGCGCATCTCCAAAGGAGCAGCCATGCCACAGCGGAAGCTGATCGAGCGGCTGGAGGCCAAAGGCCTCAGCAGGCGTGACTTCATGCGCACCGCCACCATGGCGGGTGCGGCCCTGGGCCTCGCGCCCACCTTCGCGGCCGAAGCGGCCCAGGCCAAGCGGAAGCCCTCGGTGATCTGGCTGCACTTCCAGGAGTGCACCGGCTGCACCGAGACGCTCTTGCGGCCCGCGCACCCGGACGTCGCCGAGGTGATCCTGGAGACCATCTCGCTCGACTACCACGAGACCCTCTTCGCCGCGGCCGGCCACCAGATCGAGGCGGCGCTGAAGACGGCGATGAAGGAGAACGCCGGCAAGTACATCTGCGTGGTGGAGGGGGCGATCCCGGCCAAGGACAACGGGATCTACTGCAAGATCGCGGGCAAGACCGCGCTGCAGCTCCTGGACGAAGTGGCGGGGAACGCGGCGGCGGTGATCGCGCTGGGCTCCTGCGCCTCCTTCGGCGGGGTGGCCGCGGCCGAGCCCAACCCCACGGGCGCCGCGGGCGTCCCCCAGCTCTTCAGCAAGAAGCCCGTGGTGTCGCTGCCCGGCTGCCCGGCGAACCCCTACAACCTGCTGGGCGTCGTCCTGCAGTTCGTCACCTACGGCACCCTCCCCAGGCTGGACGGGCTGGGCCGGCCGATCTTCGCCTACGGGCGCACCATCCACGAGGACTGCCCGCGGCGGCCGCACTTCGACGCCGGCCGGTTCGCCGAGGCCTTCGGCGACGAGGGCCACCGCCAGGGCTTCTGCCTCTACAAGATCGGCTGCAAGGGCCCGGTCACCCACGCCAACTGCTCGCTCAAGTACTTCTGCGAAGTGGACGGCGCCTGGCCCATCGGCATCGGCCATCCCTGCGCGGGCTGCACGGAGAAGGAGTTCGCCTTCCGCCGGCCGATGTTCGAGACCGTCCCCATCGAGCGGCCCACGCCGCCCGACACCTACCCGCCCATCGTCACCGAGCACGGCCACCCCAGCCCGATCGCCATCGGCTTCGGCGGGGCGGTGGTGGGCGCGGCCATCGGCGCGGGCGTGATGACCGCGAAGAAGCTCTCCGCGGAGGCGAAGAAGGACGGGTCGGGGCCCTCGAAGGAGGCGTGACATGGATCGCCGCAACCTGCTCAAGGTGATCTTCGCCGGAGGGGCGGCGGCGGCCCTCCCGGCTGCCGCCCGCAACCAGCGGACCGCCGCTCCCGACTCGGTGGGGATGCTCTTCGACTCCACCTACTGCATCGGCTGCAAGGCCTGCGTGGTGGCCTGCCGCGAGGCCCAGGGACTGGCGCCGGAGCCGAAGGACGGCATGCACGACGTCCAGACCGAGCTCGACGGGCAGACCAAGAACGTCATCAAGCTCTGGAAGGACGAGAAGAACCCCGCCGTTTTCGCCTACGTGAAGCAGCAGTGCATGCACTGCATCGACCCGGGCTGCGTCTCCGTCTGCATGCTGGGCGCCTTGAAGAAGACGGCCGCCGGCCCGGTGACCTACGACAAGGACACCTGCATCGGGTGCCGCTACTGCCAGGTGGCCTGCCCCTTCAACGTCCCCAAGTTCCAGTGGAGCTCGCCCACCCCGCAGATCGTCAAGTGCGACCTCTGCCAGTCGCGCATCGCCCGGGGCGCCACCCAGCCGGCCTGCACCGAGGTCTGCCCGCGCAAGGCCGTCATCTACGGCAAGCGCGCGGACCTGCTCGAGGAGGCGCACCGCCGCCTGGCGGCCCACCCGAGCTTCTACGTGGACAAGGTGTACGGCGAGGACGACCTGGGCGGCACCAGCGTGCTGTACCTGGCCTCGGTCCCCTTCACCAAGCTCGGCTTCCCCGAGAAGGGCAAGCGGTCCGGGCCCTCGATCACCGAGTCGGTCCAGCACGGCGTCTACCAGGGCTTCCTCACCCCGGCCATCCTCTACGCCGGCCTGGCCGCCGTGGTGATCCGCAACCGCAAGAAGGACAAGGAGGCTGACGAATGAACCGGGCAGCTCCCCTCGGCGGTCGCATCTTCACGCCCCGCTTCAACGTCCTGCTGGCGCTGGGCGGGCTGGCGATCGCCATCCTCATCTGGCGCTTCATCGTCGGCCTGGGCCCCACCACCGGGATGAACGACGGCTACCCGTGGGGCGTCTGGATCGCCTTCGACGTGGTCACCGGCACGGCCATCGCCTGCGGCGGCTACGCGATGGCGCTGATGGTCTACATCTTCAACAAGGGGCAGTACCACAAGCTCGTCCGGCCCGCGCTGCTCACCACCGCCCTCGGCTACAGCGTGGCCGGCGCCTCGGTGTTCGTGGACATCGGCCGCTGGTGGAACGCCTGGAAGGTGCCGAGCTTCTTCTGGGCCTGGAACTTCAACTCGGCGCTGCTGGAAGTGGCGCTCTGCATCATGAGCTACATCATCGTGGCCTGGATCGAGCTCTCGCCCTCGTTCCTGCCCAAGCGGTTCGTCGTCTACCTGGAGAAGGCGCTCCCCTTCCTCATCGCCCTGGGGATCCTGCTCCCCACCATGCACCAGAGCTCCTTGGGGTCCCTGATGATGGTGGCGGTCACCAAGGTGCACCCGCTCTGGCACAGCCAGCTCTTGCCCCTGCTCTTCCTGATCAGCGTCATCGGCATGGGCTACGCCGGCGCCGTCCTCGAGGCCACCGTTTCCGGGAGGGTCTTCCGCCTGGAGTCCGAGACGCACCTGCTCTCGAAGATCGGCAAGGCGGTCTCGTTCTGCTACCTCGCCTTCCTCGTCCTCCGCGTCGGCGGGCTGGCCCTGAACGGCTTCCCCGGCTTCGGCGCCAACGGGATGAGCCTGCTCTTCCTCGCCGAGTTGGCCCTCTTCGCCGTCCCCGCCTGGCTCCTGCTGGACGAGCAGCGCATGCGCAACCCCGGCCAGCTCTTCCTGGCGGCGATGCTCGCCATCCTGGCCGGCGCGGTCTACCGGTTCGACGTCTACCTGGTCGCCTTCGATCCCGGCTCGAACTGGCACTACTTCCCCAGCATCCCGGAGATGCTGGTCACCATCGGTTTCGTGTCGCTCGAGATCGCGGCCTACACGCTGGCCGTGAAGCTGTTCCCGATCCTGAGCCCCGCGAGGAGCACGCCATGACGCGCGTTACCATCGATCCCGTCACTCGTATCGAAGGCCACCTCCGCATCGACGTGGAGGTGGAGAACGGCAAGGTCAAGGACGCCTGGTCTTCGGGGCAGATGTGGCGGGGCATCGAGCTGATCCTCAAGGGCCGCGATCCGCGCGAGGCCTGGTTCTTCACCCAGCGCATCTGCGGGGTGTGCACCACCGTGCACGCCATCGCCTCGGTGCGGGCGGTGGAGAACGCCCTGGGCCTGGAGGTGCCGCTCAACGCCCAGTACATCCGCAACCTGATCGTCGCCGCTCACGCGCTGCACGACCACGTGGTCCACTTCTACCACCTCAGCGCCCTCGACTGGGTGGACGTGGTGAGCGCGCTCAAGGCCGATCCGGCCAAGGCCGCCGCCCTGGGCGAGAGCCTCTCTCCCTGGCCGGGCAACTCCCGCCGCCAGCTGGAGGCGGTGAAGAAGAAGCTGGAGGGCTTCGTCGCCGGCGGGCAGCTGGGCATCTTCACCAACGGCTACTGGGGCCACCCGGCGATGAAGCTGCCGCCGGAAGTGAACCTGCTGGCCGTCGCCCACTACCTGCAGGCGCTCGACTACCAGCGCCGGGCCAACCAGGTGGTGGCGGTCCTCGGGGGCAAGACGCCCAACATCCAGAACCTGGCGGTGGGGGGCGTGGCCAACGCCATCAACCTCGACAACCAGGCGACGCTGAACATGGAGAAGCTGGTCCACGTCCGCGACCTGTTGCGCGAGGTGCAGCAGTTCGTCGAGCAGGTCTACGTCCCGGACGTCTGCGCCATCGGGGCCATGTACCCGGAGTGGCTGGGCTATGGGGCGGGCGTGCGCAACTACCTCGCCGTCCCCGACATGCCGCTGGACACCAAGGGCGAGAAGTTCGACATGCCCGGCGGGACCATCTTCGCCGGCAACATCGCCGGGGTGAAGCCCATTTCCTCCTTCCACGACGAGTACTTCCGCGACAACGTGGCCGAGAGCGTGGCCCACGCCTGGTACGAGGGCGCCGCCGAGCTGCACCCCTACGAGGGAGAGACGAAGCCGCAGTACACGGACTTCGACGCCAAGGGGAAGTACAGCTGGTGCAAGGCGCCCCGCTTCCAGGGCAAGCCCATGCAGGTGGGGCCCTCCGCCGAGGTGCTGGTGGCCTTCGCCCAGGGGCACGAGCCGACGAAGCGCTGGGCCACCAAGGTGCTGGACACCGCGGGGAGCATCGCCAAGGTGAAGCTGACGCCGGCGGTGCTGGAGAGCACCCTGGGCCGCCACGCGGCGCGGGCGGTGCGCTGCGCGGTGCTGGCCGAGCTGGCGCTGAAGCACTGGCAGCTCCTGGTGGACAACGTGGGCAAGGGCGACACGGCCATCTTCAACGCCCCGAAGTTCCCCAAGGGCGAGATCCGGGGCTTCGGCTTCCACGAGGCGCCGCGCGGAACCCTCTCCCACTGGACGGTGATCGCCGACGGCAAGATCAAGAACTACCAGGCGGTGGTGCCCTCCACCTGGAACGCCGGCCCCCGCGACGCCAAGGGCCAGCCCGGGCCGTACGAGGCCTCGCTGATCGGCAACCCGGTGGCGGACCCGGAGAAGCCGCTGGAGGCGCTGCGCACCATCCACTCCTTCGATCCCTGCCTGGCCTGCGCCGTGCACACGGTGGACGCGGAAGGGCGCGAGATCGCGCGGGTGAAGGTGCTGTGAACCGCATTTGCCTGATGGGCGTCGGGAACGTG
>Ga0335085_10014379_pt1 | contig 11549 bp, 12 predicted proteins | sample Lox_Sample_45_FD_206712 | JGI IMG/M metagenome (GOLD analysis project Ga0335085, IMG submission 206712) | Soil microbial communities from Loxahatchee National Wildlife Refuge, Florida, United States - Lox_Sample_4.5 | ecosystem: Environmental > Terrestrial > Soil > Wetlands | place: USA... | reverse complement strand
TCCTGCCGGCCAATCTGGGCACCCTCGTGCTCCTGGTGATGCTCTCGGTCGTCATCGCGGCCGCGACCTTCGCCGGGGTGCTCGCCGGCTACGCCGTCGAGAAGATCTTCTTCGTCATCATCGGCGTGGTTCCGTACCTGTATCTCTTCCTGACCGTCGGCGGTTCGTTCGACATCAGCTTCGGCTGGGTCAAGACCCATCCGTGGGGCACCGGGATCGTCGTGCTCGGCGGGATCTGGCTGATCTACCTCGTGATACGGATGCTCTGGCCGCGGGTCGAGAAGTGGTGGCAGCAGGCGAAGCACGGCGGCCAGATCCTCGGGCATCCGGGCGCCTACTTCGGCGGCGTCTTCCTGCCGGAGACGATCGGCTGGCTCGCCGGGCTCGCCGGAACGGCGGTCTTCCTCGCCGCCTACGGCATCCCCGTCAGCTTCCATACGTTGATGCGGGTGCTCGCGGGCAACTCGCTCGCCAACGTCACCTCGGCCACGCCGGGCGGCGCCGGCGTCAACCAGGCCTTCAGCGTCGCGTCGCTGAAGGGAATCGCGAGCTCGACCGATGCCACCGCGTTCTCGGTCACCCAGCAGATCGTGACCACGGCCTGGAGCATCGTCTTCGCGATCATCCTGATGGCCTGGGCCTTCGGCTGGAGCGGAGCGAAGAAGCTCGTCGGCGATTCCGTCGGTCAGGCGAAGGAGAAGGAAGCCGAGCAGAAGGCCGAGCACGCCGCGAAGAAGGAAGCCAAGCACGCGAAGTCGGCCGCGGGTCGGTCGTAGCCCGGCGGCCTGCACCCCGGGCGACTCAGCCTCAGCCTTTTCGGCCGATGAGGGACGGCCGCCGCGGGCATAGCGTTACCCCCGAACGATCGACCGCACCACACGGCACGGCGCTCGCCGCGGCCGACCTTCACGGAAGGAGAGAGATTCGATGGCAGAGACAGCCGACACGCCGGTCCTCGACCTGCTGGCCGACATGACCACCCGCTCGATCGAGGCGTCGACCCTCGACCCGGAGACGTTGATCCTCGTCCGGATCGCCGCCCTGGTCGCGGTCGACGCGCCGCCGGCTTCATACCTCTTCAACCTCGGGGCAGCGTCCGAGCTCGACCTCGACGTCGACGACGTGCGAGGCGTGCTCGCCGGCGTCGCCCCGATCGTCGGCACGACACGCATCGTCTCGGCACTGGGCAAGCTCGCGCGGGCGCTCGACTTCGAGCTCGACCTCGCCGAACTCGATGCCGAGGTCGACGCGTCCTGAGCAGCCGCGGACCGAGGGCCGGGCCGACGGGTCGCCGGCCCTCGTCCGCGCACTCCCATAGAGCCCTCTGACGGACTCGAACCGTCGACCCTGAGCCGCGCCGCCGGCTGCGTGGGTGGCAGCGGCGCGACGCGGCGTGGCATCGGTTTGGCATCGACGCGGGGCAGGGTGCGGTGGTCAGAGATGGTCCACCGAAAGGAGTAGACAATGGCTCAGGAAAACGTGGTGGTCGTTCGGTTCACGGAGCCGAGCAAGGCGTACCAGGCGTTGAGCGTCCTGCAGCAGTGCGACGACGAGGGCCGCATCGGACTCGAGTCCGCGGCGGTCGTCGAGCGCACCGCGAGCGGCGAGCTGCGCATTCCGGAGAGCGACGACAACGTCGGTCCCGTCGGTACCGTGAGCGGCTCGCTGATCGGGATGCTCGTCGGTGTGCTCGGCGGCCCGGTCGGCGCTCTGGTCGGCTGGGGTACCGGCGCCTTGCTGGGTGGCGTGTTCGACCTCGAGCGCGACAACACGTCGGATGAGGCGCTCGCCGTCCTCGGCAGGGCGATTCCGCCGCAGTCGGCCGCCGTCATCGCGGACGTGGTGGAGGACGTCGACGAGGTTGTCGACGCCGAGATGTACATGCTCGGCGGCGAGGTGACCCGCCGGCCGATCGCCGAGGTGACGGCCGAGCTCGAGGCGGCGGAGGAGGCTGCCGACGCCGCCGCGCGTGCGGCACGGCGCACGCTTCGCGAGAAGCGCAAGGCCGAGTTCCACGCCGGTGTCGAGGAGAAGACGGGCAAGCTCAAGGAGAAGCTCCACGTGTCCTGAGGGGCACGCCGCCCGCCCGGTGACCGAGACCCGCCGCCCGCAAGGTCGGCGGGTCTCGACGTTACTGCGGCTGGACGTCGGCGGCCCGCGACCGGCGCGTTCCGGGTCTGCGGCGTCCTGCGTAGAATCGCGAGGGGTTGTGTCGAGGAGGCGAGGCCGGTGCCATCTCTCACGGACGCGGTGGTCGGGTTGCAGGAGCAGTACGCGGCGGTACGGCGTCTGACGCGCCTCATCGCCCAAGACACGGAGCTCGACGTGTTCTTCGACGCGGTCGTGTCAGAGGTGGGACGCATTCTCGATGCAAGCTCCTGCCTGTTGCGGCACGATGCGGACGGTTCGACAACCGTTGTCGCGTCGCTCGGCGACCCAGCGCTCGCGAAGGGGAGCCGCTGGCCGGACGGGGGCTCGAGTCGGCTCGACTCGTCCGTGACATCGGCGGTCGTGGTCCAGGGGGTGATGTGGGGGACGCTGTGCGCGAGGTCGCCGGAACCTCCGCTCCTGGGCGCAGAGGCGTGGCTCGCGGACGTTGCCGAGCTCGTGTCGGTCGCCGTCGCGGCCGCGTCGTCACGCGTTGCGTTGCGGCAGCTTGCCGGGGAGCAGGCTGCCGTGAGGCATGTCGCGACGCTCGTGGCCGAGGGGTCGTCGCTGAGCGACCTGTTCGCCGCCGTCGCACGTGCCGTCGCTCAGGCGGTCGATGCCGACGCAATCGCGGTCGAGCGAATCGACGCGGATCGCTCGGCCACGGTCATCGCGTCGCTCGACGCGCCGAGGTTTCCGATCGGCAGTCGCTGGCCGATCGTCGAGCCGGGGCTGCACGCGTCCGTCATGACGTCCGGCCGACCGGTGCGAGTCGCCGACGCCTCCGTCCTCGGCGGGGCGAGGGGAGCAGCCCTGCGCGACTCGGCGATCCGGTCGCTTGTCGCCGCCCCGATCGTCGTCAGCGGCGCGTTGTGGGGACTGATGTGGGTCGGTGGCAAGCGTGCGGAGCCGCTTCCGGCCGTCACCGAGACTCGTCTCCGCGACTTCGCGGAATTCGCCGCTGTCGCCGTCGCCAACGCCGAGTCTCGCAACCGGCTGCGGCGGCTGGCCGACTCGGAGGCGTCGCTCCGGCGTGTCGCGACGCTCTCGGCAGAGGGCGCGACCCCGGAAGAGCTCCTCGCCGCGGTTGCCGACGAGGCCGCGCGGATCCTGGACGGCTCGGGCGTCGCGATCGTCCGGTACCAGGCCGACGACGCGTTCGAAGTCGTCGCCGCGCACAACGACCCGGCATTCGAGATCGGGAGCACGTGGCCTGTCGAGGACTCGAGTCTCGCGGCCGCGGTGCGCGCAACCAGAGCACCTGTCCTCGACGACCACTTCGTCGGCGCCCCGATCGTCGTCGACGGGGACGTGTGGGGCATGATCGTCGTCAGGCTCTGGCAACCTCGGGAGGCTCTACCGCGTTTCACTGCCTGGTACACGAGCCGGATGCTCTCGTCCTCGGTACCGGGCGAGGAGATCGAGTCACGCTTGGCGTCGTTCACCGATCTCGTCGGCACCGCGATCTCACGCGCGGAGGCGCACGCCGAGGTGATCGCATCTCGCGCGCGGATCGTCGAGGCGGGCGACGAGGCGATGCGACGGATCGAGCGCGACCTGCACGACGGGACGCAGCAGCGGTTGGTCGCCCTGGCGCTCCATCTGCAGCGGGTCCGCGCCGACCTGCCGGCCGAGGAGGGGGACACGCACGAGGCGATCGGGCAGCTGGAGCGCGAGCTCAAATCGGTGATCGACGAGGTGCAGGAGCTGTCGCGCGGCGTGCACCCGGCGCAGCTCGCGGAGGGCGGACTTCGCCCTGCGTTGCGTGCGCTCGCGCGGCGCTCTCCGATTCCGATCGACCTCAGCGTCGACGTGCCCGAACGGCTGTCCGCGTCGGTCGAGACTGCCGTCTACTACGTCGTCTCCGAAGCGCTCGCCAACGCGATCAAGCACTCGCAGGCAACCTCGCTCTTGGTGACGGTTGCGCTCGATTCCGGCGCGATTCGAGTGACCGTGGCCGACGACGGCGTGGGCGGAGCGGAGATCGGCGCGGGGTCGGGCTTGACCGGCCTGAGCGACCGTGTCGACGCGCTCGCCGGACGCTTCGAGGTCGCCAGCCCAGCCGGCGGCGGAACGACGATCTCTGTCGAGCTCCCCGTCGCAGCGCCGTGACGCGCGCGAGCCCGGTCGCCCGAGTCGGCGTCCTCGTACCCGTCGTCTTCGACTGGTACTTCGCGCGAATCCTGCACGGCATCGCAGACGGCGTTTACGAGCACCGACTGCAACTCATGCTGTGGCCGACGAGGCACGAGCACGCGCGCGAGGTCGAGCTACTCAACGAGGTTCGCGAGACGACGGACGGTGCAGTGCTCGTCCTTCCGGAACAGTCGAGCGACGAGCTGCTCGCGGCTTTGTCCGACGACTACCCGCTCGTCGTCGTCGATCCGCTCGTACGGATCGATGCGCGGATCCCGTCCGTCGTCGCTTCCAACGCGTCCGGCGCCGAGCAGGCGGTGCAGCACCTGCTCGAGCTGGGGCACCGGCGGATCGCAGCGATCACCGGACCGCCGGGGTGGGTGGCGACCGAGGAGCGGCGGCAGGCGTACCGTGGCGCGCTCGCCGCGGCCGGCATCGCGTTCGACCCCGCTCTCGAGCTGGAGGCGGACTTCGACTTCGAGCCGGGTGCTCAGGCGGCCGCCGTGCTGCTCGAGCTCGATCGTCCGCCGACCGCGATCTTCGCATTCAACGACATGATCGCGATCGGCGCGATGCGGGCGGCGCGCTCGCTGGGCATCGGGGTCCCGGACGAGCTGTCGATCGTCGGCTTCGACGACAGCGTCTACGCAGCTGTCGTTCACCCTGCGCTGACCACTGTTCGTCAGCCGCTCGCCGAGATGGGCACCACGGCCGTGGATCTGCTCGTCAGGCTGATGGGGAGGGAGACGGTCGATACCCTGCACCTGGAGCCGTTTACGCGCCTGGTCGTGCGTGACACGACGACGATGCCGCGGCGCGGCGGATAATGGCGGCGGTGGAACTGAGAGCAGATGAAGCTGCGCCGACACGCGGTCGTGTCGTCATCGCCGACGATGACGTCCTGTTGCGGGAGGGTCTCGCGAGCCTGCTCGACCGCGCGGGTTTCGAGGTCGTCGGCCAGGCGGGCAACGCGGGCGAGCTGCTGGAGCTCGTCCGCGAGCAGAAGCCGAGCCTCGCGATCGTCGACATCAGGATGCCGCCGACGCTCAGGACGGAAGGCCTCGACGCGGCCCGCGCCCTGCGAGAGGAGGCACCGGAGACTGCGATCCTCGTGCTGTCGGCGCACGTCGACGTCGAGCATGCGATCGACCTGCTTGCGACCGGTGAGCGCAGCGGCTACCTGCTGAAGAGCCGCGTCACGGACGTCGACGAGTTCCTTGCAACGCTCGACCGAATCTTGAAGGGCGGCTCCGCCGTCGACCCGGCGCTGGTGCAGGAGCTCGTCGCCGCGCGCCGCATCCACGATCCGCTTGCCGAGCTCAGCCCGCGCGAGCGCGAGGTGCTCGCGCTGATGGCGGAGGGCCGCTCCAATGCCGGGATCGCCCAACGGCTGTGGGTGACCGAGGGTACGGTCGAAAAGCACGTGCACAGCATCCTCGCCAAGCTCGGGCTGCCCGACACGCCCGAGGACCACCGGCGCGTGCTCGCCGTGATCGCGTTCCTGGAGTCAGGCTAGGCGCCGGCCATGAGCCGCTGGATCGCGCTCGCGGACAACTCCGCCTTGGGCACGAATCCGGCGACCGGCGCCTCTTCGATCAGCTCCGCGAAGTCGGTCTCGGCATGCGTCGAGATCAGGATCACGATCGGCGCGCCTTCGCCGATGTCGACGAGCCGGCGCGCGAGCTCGAGGCCGCTCTCCGACCCGAGTGTGATGTCCACCAGCGCGACGTCCGGCTGAAGCTGCTGCGTCCGCTCGAGCGCCTCGCGCGTGTTCGACGCGAGCCCGGCGACCACGAGCCCGTCACGTTGCAGGCGCGCCGCGGCCTCCTGGAGGAAGGACGCGTTGTCGTCGACGATCAGGCAGCGGATTGCCATACACGACCCAGCGTCGCACCGATCGCGTGTCTCCGCATTGAAGCTACCCGGAAAGTGCCGCGAACGCGCGTGTCGGCGGGGCGGAGACGGCGCGTCCCTCGAGCGCGCTACGCGCTCGCTCGTAGAGCTCCTGCGCGTTCCTGAGGTTCTCACGGAGCTGGTCGACGACGTGGGCGAGCTCATCGCCGCGCTCGTCGACCGGGCGCAGCGGCCCTGCCCGGCGCGCGCCTGCGACGGCCGCTCCGGCGATTCCGGGATCGTGGGCGAGGATTGCCTCCTGCATCCGGCGCAGCTCCGGCCCCGGCTCGAGCCCGAGCTCCTCGACATGCACGCGCCGCGCCGACTGGTACGTCTCCAGCGCATCTGCCGCCCGTCCGCTCCGGTAGAGCGCGACCATCAGCTGCCGCCACAGCCGTTCGCGGAACGGGCTCTCGTGGATCGCACGCTGGAGCTCGGAGACGATCTCACGATGCTCGCCGATCTCGAGCGCCGCCTCGAAACGCTCCTCGAGCGCGTCGATGCGGAGCCCTTCGAGCCGTTCTGCCTCGGCGCCGACCCAGAGCGTGTCCGGCAGGCCCTCGAGCGCACGACCGCGCCAGAGCGCGAGCGCTCGTGCCGCGACGTCGGCTGCGGTACACCCGTCGCCCGCGCGCAGCGCCGCGCGCGCTTCGGCGAGCAGGTCCTCGAAGTCGAGCGCGTCGGTGCTCGCGTTCTCGAGGGCGTACGAGTTGCCCGATCCGACGATCGACTCCTGCCCGAGCGCCGCGCGCAGACGAGCCACGTGATGGTGGATCGCGTTGCGGGGCGAGGCGGGGAGGCCGTCGGCGCCCCACAGTGCGTCGATCAAGGCGTCGACCGGCACGGGGCCGCGACGCAGCGCAAGGAGCGCAAGGAGTGCATCGCGCTTGGAGCCCCCCGTGGAGGCCGGGCATCCGTCGACGGTGACCTGGAAGCTGCCGAGGAGTCGGATCTCGAGTCCGCGCTGCGTCGTGGCCATGCCGTAACGATGTCCCAGGCAGGGTGGCGTGTCATCGCCGCGAGCATCAAGGGTGGGTTCATGCTCGCCCCAATCCGTCCTGGCGGCGATCAGGCAGGCTCGTGGCGTCCGCAGCGGCGAGGCGAGCACGTCGGCCGGCGGTGAGCTCCTCCACGAGGATCTGCAGGCCGGCGGCGATCGGGACGCCGATGATCGCGCCGATGAGGCCGAAGAGGGCCCCGAACGCGAGCACGCTCGCGAGCACCGTGAAGCCGGAGATCTGTGCGGCTTTCCCGATGATCATCGGCTGGAGGACGTAGTTCTCGATCTGCTGGTAGACGACGATCACGATCAGGAACACGATCGCCGCCTCGACGCTGACGGACAGCGCAACGAGCACGATGATCGCGCCGGCGATCGTCGCCCCCGCGTTCGGGACGAGGTCGAGGATTCCCGCGATCACCGCCAACGCGAGCGGGTACGGAAGTCCGAGGATCACCGCCGTGACGCCGTAGATCGCGCCGCAGATCACGGAGATCGCGAGGTTCCCGAGCATGTAGCGAGACGTCGTGTGGACGATCCGATCCGTGACGCGCAGGTAGCGCTCACGCGTATCTCGCCGCATGAGGCTTCCGGTCCAGTCGCGCAGGTGCGGCTCGTCGATCAGCCCGAACAGCGTCAGGAAGATCACCGAGAAGACGACGGCGATCGCGCCGAAGGCCGACACCCCGACGTGCGCGACTCCCCGCGAAACTCTGCCCGCTCCGTTCGTGATCTCGCCCGCGTGCTTCGTCACCGCGTCGAGCGAGCCGTTCCCCTTGTCGATCAGGCGACCGAGGCCGCTCTGCCTCGCCTGGTCGGCGATCTGCGGCAGGTCGCGGCCCAGCCCGTGCACGGCGGAGCCGACCGCCTGCATCATCATGAGTGCGACGCCCGCAACGACGACCAGGATCGCCAGCACGAGGACCATGGAGCACACGCGTCGGCTCCAGCCGAACCGCCGCTCCATCGCGGCCGCGGGCGGGGAGAGAACGGCGACGCTGAAGACGGAGACGAAGAGCACGAGCAGGACGCTTCTGATCGACGCCAGCGCCACCACGACGACGACGGTGACGGCGACGAGCAGGATCGTCCGGATCGAGATGCGGATGCTGACGTCTGGGCGGCGAGCGTCGGAGGCGCTGTCGCCGTCAAGTGAGGTGGTCGTCTGGGCAAGCTTCACCCACAGAGCGTCGCGCCGGCGCCTGCCACGCCACTGCCAGCGGACCGGCGCACGCTGCCGTCGTCGAACGGTGAAGCTAGCCGGAGTATCGAAACGGCCTGCTAGCGGGCATCGCAATCGGCTGCTCCCCGCAACGACACGAAGCCCGTCCGCTGCCATCGTCCAGAGGCACGTTTCCAACCCTGAAGAGGAGCCGATGTGACGAACGCCAATTTCATCCAGAGCCCCGGCAGGGAACTCGCCCACCGGAACAACGACGGTATCGACGTCACGCTCTACTGGCGGCCGGCGGACGACCAGCTGACGGTCTGTGTCTGCGACCAGCGGCGTGGCGCGTATTTCGAGATCCACCCGGACCCTCGCCTCGCGCTCGATGTCTTCCATCACCCGTACTCATATGTGCCGTCCAGGGTCGTGCACTACGAGGACGAGCGGCTTGCCGCCTGAGACGATGCAGAGAGCATGCGCGCGGGACTCGCGGCACGCGTCGCCGGATCGGCCGTTGTCCTGAGGGGTACGCCGCCCGCCTGGCGACGTTACTGCGGCTTGGCGTCGGCGTCCCGCGGCGGCACCCGGACGCGGAGTGCGGCGGGCCGGATCATGAACCGAAGCGGCGGGGTGAGATCGACGGCCTCGCCGTCGATTCCTGCGTGGACTGGTGCCGGGGCGGTGATCTCGAGCTCGGCGGCGGTCCACGTTCGCCCCGGGCTTCGGCCGGGACGCGGCGTGTCGAGGAGGATGACCCCGAGCTGCCCTCCCGCGAGCGTCGGCCGCATACGGGGTGTCTGCGGGCGCTCCAGCGAGTAGGGATTGTTCGAGACGAGCAGGACCGCGGGGTCGAGATGGAGGTGGCCCTCGTCGTCGACGAGCGTCAGGTCGGTCGCGCTCGCACTCGGCCCGAGCGCGCGCGCTGCCGTCTCGAGCAACGTCAACGCCTTGGCGTCGCGGTAGGTCGGTTGGCGGACTGCATCGCCGTAGATCCCGAGGGAAACGTTGTTGAGGAAGAGGCGCCCGTTCACCTCCGCGACGTCGATCCGGCGCTCGACGCCGTCGGTGAACGCGTCGAGAGAGCCGAGCAGGTCGTGGCGGTCGACGCCGAGGTCGAGTGCGAAGTGGTTGCGTGTGCCGGCCGGAACGCAGACGAAGGGGAGGTCCTGCGCGCGCGCTGCAGCTGCGACGACGGCGAGCGACCCGTCGCCCCCCGCGACGCCGAGCGCGTCCGCGCCGCTTGCAACAGCCTCGTCGACCAGTGCTGCGAGTGCCCGGTCCCGACCCGCGACGATCACGTCGATTCCGCGTTCCCTTGCCTGCTCGACGAGGCCCGCACGCGCGGCCTTGCCGCCACCCGACCGCGGGTTGACGAGGAGCACGGGCCGCCGGGGCGGAACGGTGGTCTGCAGGTTGGTAGGAGTCACTCCGAGCGACGTACTCGGAGCTTACGGCGCGGTTGCGCGGTCGGCGGCTCGTGTCCGAGCACGAGGACGTCGATGATCGTGGCGACTGCGGAGGTGAACGGCACCGCGAGGATCACCGCCAGCCCGCCGAAGAGGACGCCGACGATCGAGACCGAGAGCAGCGTCACGAGCGGCGAGAGTCCCACGGTCTGCCCGATGTGCGGGTTGACCACGTAGTCCTGGAACTGGCGGACGATCACGAGCCAGAGAAGCGACAGCAGCGCGATGTGGAGGGACTGGGGGAGGCCGACGGCAAGGACGAGGATCGCGCCGACGGCCGGTCCGATCACCGGCACGATCTCGAGCAGGCCGACGGAGGCGCCGACGAGCAGCCAGTCGTTGAGCCCGATCACGTAGAAGCCGGTCGACAGGACGGCTCCGACGGCGAACACGAGCAGGAAGCGGAGCCGCGTGTACGCGCCGAGGCGGGTGTCGAGCGCGAGGTATGTCTCCCGCGCCTTCTCGCGCTTCGTCTCCGGCGCGACCGCCGTGAGCAGCTCGATGATCGCGTCGCGCTCCGAGACGCAGTACCAGGTGGCGGCGAGCGTGAAGAAGATCGCGACCACCGCCTCGCCCGCCTTGTGTCCGTAGGTCGCAACCGGGTGGAGGAGATCCGTCCCCGTGGGGAGCCGACGGAGATGCTGCTGGAGCCAGGTGAGGACGTGCGAACGCACGCCGGGCGCCTGGGCCGGGGCGTGGCCGAGCGCGTCACCGATCTGGTGGAGCGCGGGCGGCACGGCGATCCAGACGAGGAGCGCGAGCGCTCCACCGACGACGAGGAAGTGGACGAGGATCGCGATCGACTCGGGGACGCGATGCCGGCGGAGCCATTCGACGCCGGGCCGGATCGCAGCCGCGAGCGTCAACGCCAACAGCAGGAGGATGAGGACGCTTCGCACCTGCCAGACGCCGAAGGCGAGCGCGGCTACTGCGAGAGCGGCTGCAGTCGCCTTCGCCACGCGGACGGTGAGGTCGCGCTCGGAGGTCGGCTGCTCGGTGGTCTGCAGCTGCATGTCAGAGCGCGAATGCCGGGCCGCGTCCAGCGACGCTCTGGGGCACGACTCGTCCGGCGTTGAGGAGGGCGCGTGTGACGACGGCCCCGAAGACGAAGCCGCCGACATGGGCGAAGAAGGCCACGCCGCCGCCGTTCGCCGAGGCCGACGTGAGGCCGGCGTGCCCCTCGACGAGCTGGTAGAGGAACCAGCCGCCGAGGTAGACCCAGGCCGGGATCGGGACGATGAAGACGAGCAGCAGGCTGCGGATGCGTGCGGTCGGGTAGAGGACGATGAAGGCTCCGAGCACGGCGGCGATCGCGCCGCTGGCACCGAGAGTCGGGACGCGCCCGGCCGCCGCCGTGCCGAGGAGCAGCGTGACCGCGGTCTGCGTCATCGTTGCGACGAAGCCGCCGGCCACGTAGAACGCGAGGTAGCGCAGGTGTCCGAAGGCGTCCTCGACGTTCTTGCCGAAGATGGCGAGGAAGAGCATGTTCCCGAGGATGTGGTCCCAGCTGCCGTGCATGAACATCGCGGTGAACCAGCTGATCCCCCACGGCTCGGGACCCCGGCAGGCGTTGTCGACCGTGCACGGGTAGAACGAGGCGTGATAGACGGCCGAGCCGAGGTGCGGCTGCTCGTAGAGGAGCCACACGGCGAAGTTGGCCGCGATGAGTGCTACATTGACGATCGGGAACCGTCGCGGGTGGAGTCCGTCGGAGAGCGGAAGCATCGTGATCCTCCTA
>Ga0335085_10014378_pt1 | contig 11549 bp, 11 predicted proteins | sample Lox_Sample_45_FD_206712 | JGI IMG/M metagenome (GOLD analysis project Ga0335085, IMG submission 206712) | Soil microbial communities from Loxahatchee National Wildlife Refuge, Florida, United States - Lox_Sample_4.5 | ecosystem: Environmental > Terrestrial > Soil > Wetlands | place: USA... | reverse complement strand
GCAATTGACCGGGCAAAGTCTGCTGATCCCGCAAGCCGGCGATGTTTCCATCGCCAATGGGCAACTCGAATCGCTGCAGACCACCACCGGCCACTGCGTCTGCGAGCTTCAACTCACTTTGAAGCCCGCACCCGCCGTGGTCACAGAGGTCAGCGCCATTGCATCCACGGAGGAACTCAAGAAGAAGGCGGCCGAATCCAAGCCGGCGAAGCCTGCCACACCGGCCGCGCCGGAATCTTCCGAGCCCGTCTACCAGGTGTTCATGCCGCCGTTGCAGTACGATGCAAAAGCCAAAGTGCAGCAGGAGTACGATCCGAAGCTGATCGTATTGGTACGCCGGGCGCGCGTGCGTCCCACGTTGATCTTTCAGGGAAAAGTGGAGGGGGACGCAATCATCGCGGAATCCACGCCCCCGCCAGGTCCGCCGAAGGTTGAACCTGCGAAGAAGCAGGAAGATGACACGACGTGGAATCGCGTGAGGACCTTCTTCCACAAGTTGTGGTCGCCGAGTTCGTAAAAGGCGGCAGCTCGGGCAAGGACCGCCCCTCCCTCACATGCCTTCGTAATTCGGCCCGCCTCCGCCTTCCGGCACAGTCCAGTCAATGATCTGGTAAGGATCTGCGATATCGCACGTTTTGCAGTGCACACAGTTGGCGAAATTGATTTTTAGCTTTGGCGCATTGCCCTCTTTCACCATTTCATAAACCGCCGCCGGGCAGAAATACTGGCAGGGATTTCCGTATTCCTCGGCGCAGCGGTCGACACAGACATCCGGCTCCAGCACCTTCAAGTGACAAGGTTGATCCTCATCGTGCCGCGTCCCGGAGTGATACACGTCCGTCAACCGGTCGAAAGTGAGCTTGCCATCACCCGAAAAGCGTGGCGCCGCAGGCCGCCCGTGAATCTTCTCGTAGTTTTCGTAGCCCGGGTGCGTGCGCATCGGATCGATCAGTCCCCGCCCACCGGTCAGTTCCTGCAAGCCGGAATAGAAGAAGCCGTCAAGCAAGCCGTTGTGAAATGCCTGGTGAAAATTCCGCACGCGCCATAATTCTTCCTTGATGTAACTGGCGTTGATGTTGTCCTTGTATTGCTTGAGCGTTTTCGCGCTGGTGTCGCCATCGACCAACGCTTCGTAAATGGTTTCCGCCGCCAGCATGCCGCTCTTCATCGCCAGGTGCACGCCCTTCAGGCGCTGAGCATCCAGAAAGCTGCCCGAGTCGCCGACGATGAGCGCGCCATCGACATAGTTGCGCGGCATGGCGTACCAACCGCCGTAGGGCAGCGATTTCGCGCCATAGCGCACGAGTTTTCCACCCTCCAGCAGGTTTTTCACGAAGGGATGCGTCTTCCAGGTCTGAAACGCCGCATGCGGATCGAATCGGGGATTTTTGTACTCCAGAGCGACAACCAGGCCGAGCGAAACGCGATTGTTGCTTAGCCCATAGATCCAGCCACCACCGTAGGTTTTCGTGTCCAGCGGCCAGCCGAGCGTGTGCGCCACATAGCCGGGCCGGATCTTACCCGGCGGCACTTCCCAGAGTTCCTTGATGCCGATTCCGTAGGTCTGCGGATTGATGTTCTCGAGCGACTCTTTCGCAATTAATTTCTTGGCCAGCGATCCACGCGGACCTTCCGCCAGAACGGTTACCTTGGCGCGCAGTTCGTAGCCCGGCGTGTAGTTGTCCTTGGGCTTGCCGTTTTTGTCGACACCCTTGTCTTCCGTGATGACTCCCACAACTCCATCGCCGTCATAGATCAGCTCCGCGCCGGCAAACTCCTTGAAGATGTTTATGCCAGCAGCCTCCACGAGTCCGCCGAGCCATTTCACCAGTTTGCTGAGCGAAATCACATAGTTCCCGGAGTTGTTGAACGGAGGCGGCGTAATCGGAGCACGATAGGAACCATTCTTGGTAAACAGCAGCGCCGCCGAATCAGTCACAGGCGTGTCGAGCGGCGCGCTCTTCTCGAAATCAGGCACCAACTCCGCCAGCGCCTTCGGGTTCATGATCGCGCCGGAAAGCTGGTGCGCTCCTAGTTCGCGGCCCTTCTCCAGCACGTAAATATTTTCGGTGGAAAGCTGGGGTTTGGCCCCGTCCGCGTTGTGCTTCTTGATGAGGTTGGCCAGATGCAGAGCGCAAGCCAGCCCCGCCGGGCCCGCGCCCACGATCAGTACATCCGCCTCCAGCTGTTCGCGTTGGATGGTCATCCCCAGATGATACCAAACAACTGTTTGGCCATACGGATTGGGAGGGTGCGGCTTGAGTCGCGCTTTCCCTCCGTTGCTTCCCTATTTCGCCTTTTGCAGCTCTTCCGTCAACGCAGGCATGATCTCGAAGATATCCCCCACCACGCCGTAATCCGCGATCTCGAAGATCGGCGCGTTCTGATCTTTGTTCACGGCCACGATGGTGCGTGAACCCTTCATCCCAACGACGTGCTGGATCGCGCCGCTGATGCCCAACGCCAGATACAATTTCGGCGCCACTGTCTGCCCCGAACTCCCGATTTGGCGCTCCATGGGCAACCAGCCCTCGTCGCAGATGGGTCGCGACGCGGCAATCTCCGCTCCCATGGCCTTCGCCAACGCTTCTGCCTGCGCAATATTCTCCGGCGCTTTGATGCCGCGCCCGATGGCCACAATTAGTGGAGCCTGCGTCAAATCAACGGACGATTTCGCTTCCTTGAACAATTCCAGCGGTTTGGTGCGGATTTCTTCCGCCTTCAATTCGATCTTCGCCGTATTTACAGGAGCTTTCCCGCCCGGATGCGCGGCCAGCAAGTCTGAACGAAATGCTCCCGATTGAAACGATGCGAACCATGGCCCCTCGCCGACGAAGGTCACATCGGCAGCGGTCTTCCCCTGGAACATCTGGCGTACGAAGACCAGCTTTCCACCTTCGTCGCGGAAGGCTACGCAGTCGCCAATCATGCCTCTTCCAAGCGAGGCCGCCAGTTTCGGCGCGAAGTCGCGCACCTGATAGGTATGTGGAAACAGGACGAGGTCCGGCTTCGCGCTCTCCATCACCTGCTTCAACGCCGCGCAATACGCGTCGGGTGTATAGTTTTCGAGCAGGTCGTGATCGACCGCGAGCACTTCTGCCACATTCTTCGTGGCCAACTCGTCGGCGAGCGCGGCGATGCCCTTGCCGAGCACCGCGGCGGCAACACTGCCACTCTTGGCGCCGGCAAGCTGCTGCGCCGCCACCAGAGTCTCAAAACTCGTGTTGCTCCACTTCCCCTGCCGCTGTTCCGTCACCACGAGAATTTTCATCACGTACTCCTAACCCTTCAAAAACGTGCCATCCTGAGCGAAGCGAAGGATCTCAACCAATCCGGCTCGGCAACCATCCTTGCCACGAAGAACTGTAGACCATCGACTGTCAACCGCTTCTAGATCACTCTCGCTTCGAACTTCAACTTCTCTACCAGTTTCGCGGCCACTTCCTTCGGCGTCCCGCTCACAAACTCCGTTTTCTTGGTCTTTGTTGGCACGTAGATCTTTTCAATCTTCTGTGTAGCCTCAACGCTGACGCCCAGCGACTCGCGCGTGATGGTCGCAATCTCTTTCTTTTTGGCGGCCATGATGCCCTTCAGCGTGGCATAGCGCACTTTGTTGATTCCCGACTGGATTGACAGGACGGCGGGCAGGGGGCATTCCACCCACTGGAACCATCCGGCTTCCAGTTCGCGCTTGAGCTTCATCTTTCCGTCTTGCACATCGATCTGCATGATGATGGTGGCGTGGGGCAAGTTCAGCAGCGCCGCCAGAAGCACACCGGTTTGACCGAAGCCGTGGTCGTCGCTCTGCAAGCCGGTCAGCACCAGGTCGCACTTTTCCTTGCCGATGGCCGCCGCCAGCACTCTTGCCGCGCCTAAGGGATCGAGCTGCGCAAAACTGTCGTCCGCAATATGGATGCCGCGGTCTGCGCCTTTGGCCAGCGCTTCCTTGATGGTTTGCTTCACGCGCTCGGGTCCGAGCGAGAGGGCGATCACTTCCCCGCCATGTTTTTCCTTAAGCCGCAGCGCTTCTTCCAGCGCATAGCTGTCCGGCTCGTTCATCTCAAAGCCGATGTCCGACTCCCTGATCCAGTTTCCGTCAATGGAGAGAGGCGCGTCTTTGGCCGGCACCTGTTTCATGCACACAATGATGTTCACGGGAGTGTCCTTCCAGCGCGAGTTACCGAATCCCGCCGGGTTTCCATCCTGAGGTCATCCAAAGCGGATGGCCGAAGGATCTCAACCTCAGCCCGTTCGAGGAGTGATGCTGGAGCGAAAACCCTATTCGCAGAGGCCAGGGCCTATGCTACTTGCCGGTCCAGCGCTTGAAAATCAGCGCGGCATTCGTTCCGCCAAAGCCGAACGAATTCGAGAGCGCATACTCGATACTGGCCTTGCGCGCCACGTTCGGCACGTAGTCCAGATCGCACTGCGGATCCGGTGTGAACTGGTTGATCGTGGGCGGGATGATCTGGTCGCGTAGCGCCAGGACGCTGATGCCCGCTTCCAGACCGCCGGCGCCGCCGAGCAGATGCCCGGTCATGGACTTGGTCGAACTGACCGCCAGCTTCTTGCTGGTGGCGCGTTCGCCGAACAGGCGCTTCATCGCGGTGGTTTCGATCACGTCGCCCAGAGGCGTCGACGTGCCGTGCGCGTTGACGTAACCAATATCTTCGGGCGAAAGCTTCGCGTCTTTCAGCGCCGCTTTCATCACGCGATATGCACCGTCGCCGTTTTCCTCGGGCTGCGTGATGTGATACGCGTCGCCGCTCATGCCATAGCCGACGATTTCCGCGAAAATTGGAGCGTTGCGCTTCTGGGCGTGCTCGAGCGACTCCAGAATCAGAATGCCCGTGCCTTCGCCGACGACAAAACCGTCGCGGTCTTTGTCGAACGGGCGGCTGGCCGTCTGCGGGTCGTCATTGCGCGTGGAAAGCGCGCGCATGGAAGCGAAGCCGCCAATTCCCATCGGGGTGATGGTAGCCTCCGTCCCGCCGCAGATCATCATTTCCGCCGCGCCGCGTTCGATAATCTTGAACGAATCGCCGATGGCGTGCGCCGAAGCGGAGCAAGCCGTGGCCGTGGCTGAATTTGGGCCCCGAGCACCGTAGCGGATGGAGATGTGTCCTGAAGCGAGGTTCACGATCGCTGAAGGAATGAAGAACGGCGAAATCTTGCCCGGGCCGCCCTGCATCAGCTTGATGTGCTCGCGTTCGATGATGTCGAATCCGCCGATACCCGAGGCGACGTATACGCCGACCTCGTCCAGATCCGACTGTTCCGGCTTCCACTCCGCCATTTTCGTGGCAAAGTCCGCGCCGGCCAGCGCGATCTGGATGAACCGGCCCATTTTCTTGAGCTCTTTTTTCTCGATCCACTGGAAGGGGTCGAAGTCTTTCACTTCGCCCGCGATCTTGCAGTCGAAATCAGTGACATCGAAATGCGTGATATGGCGGATGCCGCTCTGCCCGGCGATCAGGTTCTTCCAGGATTCTTCGGTCCCAATGCCCAATGCACAGACCAGACCAACGCCCGTTACGACGACTCGGCGAGTCAAATCTCTTGCTCCTTCTTGCGCGGATTTTGTTCTACGGCCTTACTTGCCCTTGGAGTGCTTGTCGATGTACTCGATGGCATCCTTGACCGTGGTCATCTTTTCGGCGTCCTCGTCCGGCACTTCGATGCCGAACGCTTCTTCGAACGCCATAACCAATTCCACCTGGTCGAGCGAATCGGCGCCAAGATCGTCGACGAACGACGCCGTGGGCGTCACCTCCGCCTCATCCACGCCCAACTGCTCGACGATAATCTGCTTTACCCGTTCTTCTACACTGGCCATTCCAGTCCTCCGCGACCTGTCGTCGCCCTTTCTCTTTCCACTTACTCCACACCCTAATCCGGCCAAGCGGCCGGCCTGCAATCTCTTTTGACCGTTCCTTGGTAACCTGCCCATTCTAGTTAGGCTAGGCCATCAAAATCAACTTTTCGCTGTCGCATCGTCGTTCGCAAACTTCGGAAGGCCGCAGTGCACACACTTCCGCGCCAAAAACGCCGTACCCTTGTACCACCATTTGTATCCAAAGGGCTCACCGCACCGAGGACAAGGCCAAGTTGCAACGCGAGCCCCCATGTAAATTGCCCCAAAAATCCAGGCGACAAACAAGGACCCGAAAATCCGATCAGCCTGTCCGCCAACTCCTAAGAATTCCAAAATCGACGGCACTAACCACTTCAAAGGAATCAGTCCCAAAAATACGACAAGCGCAACATTTCGAAGCTTCTTGTACCTGCCCCACGCCTCTGTGTAGTCGACCATCTACGCCAGGTACATGCCGCCGTTGACATCGAGGACGTGACCAGTGATGTAGCCGGCTTCGTCGCTTGCCAAGAACACGATCGCAGCCGCCACGTCTCGTCCCGTGCCCATTTTTCCCAGCGGAATCCGCGTCTTCAACTCTTCCTTTACCTTGTCGGGCAACACGTCAGTCATGGGCGTCTCGATGAATCCCGGCGCCACCGCGTTCACCGTGACGTTGCGCGACGCAATTTCTATGGCGATAGCCTTGGTCAGGCCGATCAAGCCGCCCTTCGATGCCACGTAGTTCGCCTGGCCGGCGTTGCCCATTTCCGCCACCACAGACGCAATATTGATGATGCGCCCCGCGCGCGCCCGCATCATCGTCGCCAGCGCCTGCTGCGTGCACAGATGCGCACCGGTCAGGTTGGTACGGATCACCGCATCCCAATCTTCCAGCTTCATGCGCATAGCCAGGCCGTCGCGGGTGATCGCGGCGTTGTTCACCAGGATGTCGAGCTTGCCGAACTTCTCGAGCACGGCCTTGAATCCCGCCTTGACCTGCTCGGCGTCCGCCACGTCCATTTTGACCGCGAACGCTTCCCCGCCCTTGCCGACAATCTCCGCCACCAGCGCCGCCAGCTTCTCTTCATTGCGCGCGGCCACCGCCACCTTGGCGCCCGCTTCCGCCAACGCCAGCGCCGTATCGCGCCCGATTCCCTGGGAGGCACCCGTCACCAACGCGACTTTTCCGCTCAAGCTAAACATGTTCGCTTTTCCTGCTTCGTTACCTCATCACTTCCATACTTCGCGTTTCGTCAAAGAGCAGATCCCTCGCTGCGCTCGCCACGACAATTTACTGGGCCTGACTGACAACTTAAAACTTGCTACTTAGAAACTGCCTCGTCATGCCGCGTCGGATTTGGCCGCGGCGATCTTCTCGAATGTGCTGTTCAGGCTCTTTTCGTCTTCCACATTCAGTGTGGCCACGGATCGCTCGATCTGCCGCATCAAGCCGGTCAGCACACGTCCCGGCCCGACTTCCACGAACGTGTTCACTCCTTCATCGAGCAGCAGGCGCATCGATTCCTCCCAACGCACGGGCATGGATACTTGCCGCACCAGCGCGCTGCGCGCCTCGTCGCCGCTGCGAATGGTATCCGCATCAGCGTTGGTCACCAGCGGGTACTGCAGTTCGGCAAACGCCGTCACCTTCAAGTCCTTCTCGAGCTTTTCCTGCGCCGGCATCATCAGCGCCGAATGGAAGGGCGCGGAGACTGCCAGCATCACCGCGCGCTTGGCGCCCTTCTGCGAAGCGATTTCCACGGCGCGCTTCACGGCGCCGGCGTGACCCGAAATCACCGTCTGCTCGGGTGAATTCAGATTCGCGGGAGAGCAGACTTCGCCCTGCGCGGCCTGCTTGCAGACCTCCACGACGTCGGCCGGCGAAAGTCCCATGATCGCGGCCATGGCACCCTGCCCCTGCGGCACGGCTTCCTGCATGTAGGTACCGCGCTTGCGCACCAACTGGACCGCATCGCCAAATTCCAGCGACCCCGCCGCCACGAGCGCCGAATATTCGCCCAGGCTGTGCCCTGCCACGTAATCGGGCGCAATTCCCTTCTCCGCCAGCACGCGATAGACCGCCACCGAGACCGTCAGAATACACGGCTGCGTGTTTGCCGTGAGCTTCAGCTCGTCTTCCGTGCCCTCGAAGCACAGCTTCGACACGGAAATTCCGAGCGCTTTATCCGCTTCCTCAAACACGGCCTTGGCTGCCGGAAATTTCTCCGCCAGCTCTTTGCCCATTCCGGTGTATTGCGAAGCCTGACCTGGAAATAGAAACGCTACTTTGCCCATGCTCGACTCCTCTCTCCGGACCTACGCCCGCGCGTGCGTCAGGGAGAGCTCCTGCTCGATTTTTTCGTTCACGCGGGCTTTGGCCAACCCAGAAGCCACGCGAATCGCGTTCTTGATAGCATTGGCGTTCGATTTTCCGTGTGATATGACGCACACGCCGCGAACGCCCAGCAGCGGCGCGCCGCCATATTCAGAATAGTCCATCGTCCGCTTCAGCCCCTTGAACGCTCCCCGAGATAACAGATACCCCACTTGCGACGCCAGCGATCCCTTGAACGTCTTGCGGAGAAACTTCACGATCTCCATCGCCAGCCCTTCGCAAATCTTCAACGCGATGTTGCCGACGAAACCGTCGCAGACAATCACGTCGACCTTGCCGGAGAACAGGTCGTTGCCTTCCACGTTCCCCACAAACTGCACCGGCAACACCTTGAACCGGTCGTAAACCGCCCGCGTCAGCTCGTTGCCTTTGCTCTCTTCTTCGCCGATCGAGAGTAAGCCCACGCGCGGCTTGCGGCTCCCAAACGTCAGCCGGTAGTAGATTTCGCCCATCACGCCAAACTGCAGCAGGTGCTCCGGTTTCGAATCCACATTCGCGCCCACGTCCAGCAGCACGCTGACCCCGCCCCGGGCATTCGGAAACGGAGCCGCCAGCGCCACACGATCGACCGACGGCAACGTGCCCAGGATGAACTTCGCCGTGGTCATCACCGCGCCAGTGTTCCCTGCGCTCACGAAGGCGTCGGCCTCTTCGTCTTTCGCCAGCCGCATGCCCACGTGAACCGAGCTGTCCTTCTTCCGGCGGAACGCCTGGGCCGGGTGATCCTCCATCGTGATCACTTCACTGGCCGGCACAATCTCGATTGGCAGGCTCGGCTTCGACAAGCGCGCTAGTTCCGGCCGAATCGCGCTCGGTTGTCCGACCAGCAGCACGCGCACGCCGTATTCCTGCGCTGCCAACACACTCCCCTCCACCTCCGGACGGGGTGCATGGTCTCCCCCCATGGCATCAACCGCGATGGTTATCATGGGAAATCTTCCGTCGACTCAGGCAAGTTCAGGTGGGCACGACGAGCTGTGCCGATCGGACTTCGAGAGTCCAGCTCTCTCCGCCGAACTACTTGGTGTCGTGAACCGGACGGCCCTTATAGTAGCCACAATGCGGGCAGGCGCGGTGCGGCTGCTTCATTTCGTGGCAGTTCGGACACTTGCCGAGCGCCGGGCCGGCCAGATGGTCGTGGGCCCGCCGGGTGCTCGTGCGCCGCTTCGAATGACGTCGCTTTGGATTTGGCATACTCCTACCTCTTTCTTCCTGTTCGTTGCGTCCTTACTTCTCTTACTTCGCGTTTTCTTTCCCTAAAAACACACACATCATGCGGCGAAATCGCCGGATTCCAGAGATTCTTTATTGTTTTTTGAGCCAGTCCTGCTTCAGTCGCGCGAGGGGAGCCAGACGCGGATCGGTCGAGTGCGTCTCACAGCGGCACTCTTCGTGGTTCAGGTTGGCCCCACAACTGGGGCACAACCCGCGGCAATCGCTTTGGCAAATGACTTTCATCGGCAATGACAGCAGTACCTGTTCCTTCAACACGTCGGCCAGGAACAAGCCTTCTCCTTCGAAAAAGCCTATATCCGTGTCGTCGTCTTTTAGCCGTTCTTCCTCGTGCCGGGTCCCCTTGGGCAACGGCTGATAAAAGAGATCGAAATCCCTGTGGACTTCCTCGATCACCGGGTCCAGGCAGCGTGCGCAAGACATCTCGATCTTCGTTTCCAGTTCGCCGACGATGCGGATTTGCCCTTCCAACAACTCGGCCGTCGCCGTCACTTCCAACGGCTCGACTTGCCGGATCTCGCTGGTTCCGTAATCGATGCTGCCCGGAGCGTAGCTCTTCCGGATGCGTACCTTGCGGACAGCAAGGTCCTTGACGTCGAGAAACATATCGTCTGCGCCTCCGGCGCGTACGCTCATGCCTTTCTATTATTTGGGCAGTTGCACTGCAAGTCAAGAAAGTGACCACCGTACACAATCGGCCGAGTTCTCGGCGGTAAACTGTATCTCCTAGTACTTGGACCCTCGGTTCTCCGCAAGGTAGCCGGTCATCACCTGAACGAACTGAGGGAAGGCCACCCCGGGCTCCAGCAGATCAGGGTGCCAGACTTTTTCCCACTCAAAGCAGTAGTAGCCCTTATAGCCGATGCGCCGTAGCGCCTCCACTTGGGCCTGCACCGGAACCTCCCCCTTCCCGGTCAGGACATACTTCCGGCCATTGCCGTCCGGAACCGAGTCTTTGAGGTGCGTGTGGCGGATCCACGTTCCGAGTTCGGCCACGGTTTTCGATGGCTGCTCATGGCCATCGACGAAGGTATGGTGCGCATCCCAGAGCAATCCCGCGTGGTCGGAGTTGGCTCGCGTCAGCACTTCCTTCAGCGTCGGCGAGTCCACAAAGTCACCGTGCGATTCGATGATGACCGTGACACCCCGAGGACCTGAATACTCCGCCATCTCGTGCAAGCCGGCCGCCACCCGGGCGATGATCTCTTCGCGCGTGCCGCCCTCGAGCTTATTCCCGAACACCCGGACGTAGGGTGCGCCCAACTGCTGGGCCAGGTCGACAAATCGCTTGCCGTCAGCGATTCCTTGCGCGCGTTTCCCCGCGTCGGCAGTGTGCAATTCCGTGGAACTGCTTACGCAGGCGATTTTGATTCCGCTGGCGGCAATTTCTTTTTTCGTCTCCGCGATACGGTCGGGCTCGAATTCCGGCCGCGACGGCAAATCCATCGTGCCCAATAAGCCGCGCAACTCCACCGCCGCGAAGCCATTGGCTTGCGCAAACTCGAGAATTTTCGCCAGCTCCCACTTCGGGCAACCCAGCGTGGAAAATGCCAGCGGGAGTTTGGTTTCAGGCGCGCTCCAGGCAAATTTGCTCGCAGCCAGCGCCGCCGCTCCTGTTGCTACAAATTCTCTCCGACCAATCTTCATGACTGCCCCCGGGACCGCTTTCGCTTGTTTGCGACTTAGAACTTGAAACTGCACTCATGATACGCTCGAATTTCTCCGGGAGGTGGGTTTGCAACGCCGCGAATTGCTGAAGCTTCTTGCCATCGGCTCCGCCCTCCCCGCCGTACCCTCTCCGCTGCTCGCCGCCTGCCGTGAGCTCCATGCCAGCCTGGCGCAAGCGCCATCGTTAAAAATCTTCACGTCTCATCAGGACGCGACCGTCACGGCCATGGCTGAACTCCTCCTGCCACGCACAGACACGCCGGGCGCGAAAGACACACGGGTGAATCTGTTCATCGACCACATCGTTGCAGACTGGTATTCCGACGAGGAGCGCACGATCTTCCTGACCGGCCTTGCGGACGTCGATGCGCGCACACAGTCGCTCTTCCAGAAAGA
>Ga0335085_10014377_pt1 | contig 11549 bp, 12 predicted proteins | sample Lox_Sample_45_FD_206712 | JGI IMG/M metagenome (GOLD analysis project Ga0335085, IMG submission 206712) | Soil microbial communities from Loxahatchee National Wildlife Refuge, Florida, United States - Lox_Sample_4.5 | ecosystem: Environmental > Terrestrial > Soil > Wetlands | place: USA... | reverse complement strand
ACCGTGGCTCACCGACCATCACTGGAATCGCCAAGGCATCGCATTTTCCGCGTTCGACGACATGGTCAAGCGCCTGTTCGCCGCGATGTTTTGGACTGCGTTCCTGGTGCCCTTCGGTTGGATCGGTGCCACGCAACGCGGCGCCTGGCCGTTTCTGGTCGCGGTTGCCATTTTCGGTTTGCTGGGTTTGATCTTCTGGTATCGCTGGGCGCAGATGCTTTTCGACTTCCTGCGCTACGGCAATAGCTACTTCACCTACGACGAATTTCCTTTCGCCCTCGGCGGCGCCGTCCGCGGCCGCCTCCGCGTCCCCCGCCACATTCAATCCATCGACGAACTCACTCTCACGCTCCGCTGCGTGAAGGAGCAGTACGTCACCACCGGCACCGGCGAAAATCGCACCTCAAAAGTCGTCAGCTACCAGCTCTACGGCGAATGCCTCACCCTGAATCGCGACCGACTCAACGGCCTCATCGCCGGTGAAGTGCCGGTCGAATTCAAAGTCCCCTCCGATCAGCCGGCCACCACGCTGATCGCCACGCCTCCCACCTACTGGGAACTCGAAGCCAAAGGCAAATCTCAACGCGGCGCCAACTACGAAGCCGTCTTCCTCGTCCCCGTCTACAAAACAACCTAATGCCCGATTTCATCAGTGAAATCGAAGCAGCGCTGGCCTCAAACTCGCCAATTCCGAAGGACGAAGTGCTGAAATGGATCGCCGCCGCTGGCAATGACTTGCGTTCTCTCGCGAAGCTGAATCTTCTCACCAACGTAGCCTATTACCGCATTCAGCCCGAGCTCGGCAAGGAAACGACTTGCGCCTTGATTCAGCGATCGGAAGGAGTCGGAAATAATCGCGGTCGCCGCACGCGCTGTCACAGATTTCTATCTGAAAAGCGATCCGGCGTTGCGCAATGCTATCGAGACCGGTTTTCTCGAGCACGCACTGGAGACTCCCGCTCTCAGGCCGTACTTCGAGTTCTGGTCCCGCGATGAACGACTTCAAGACGCCTGGAAGCTGTGCCTCGAATGGGGCGAAGCGCACCCCGGCCAAACGCGCAGGATGTTCCAGCAACTTCGCGAAGGATTCAAGGAATAGGCACGCGTTTCTCCTTCCCTGAGTTTTCGTTCTATAATCCGCAGCGTCACTCGGGGAATTCCGGCTTCGCCGGAAAAGGGGGAGGGAATCATGCATCGCTACGCGCTCATTCTGCTCGGCACCATCGCACTCGCCGCCGCGCCGCTACTCGCGCAAGCGCCAGCCGCCGGCTCCGCGCCCAGCACCGCAGCCGCCATCCAGCAGAACTACAACATCATCAAGAGCAACGTCCTCAAAGCCGCCGACAAAATGCCCGACGACGCCTACGACTTCAAGCCCACGCCCGACGTCCGCACCTTCGGCGGCTGGGTCTCGCATCTTGCCGACGCCCAATCCAACGGCTGTCCGCGCATCCTCGGCCAGCAACCCGCCGCACGGCCCGCCACTCCGCCCGCCGGCAAAGCCGCCATCGTCGCCTATATCAAGCAGTCTTTCGACGCCTGCGACCCCGCCTACGCCGGCCTCACCGACGCCAACTCCAACGACGTCGTGCAGACTTTCCGCGGCCCCAGCACCCGCCTCGCCGCCTTGGCCGGCAACGTCATCCACGACTCCGAAGGCTACGGCGCCATGGCCGTCTACCTCCGCTTGAAGGGAATCGTCCCGCCCTCCAGCGAACCGCGTAAGTAACTCGGGATGATTTCAGGTGGCACATACGATCCTGTCTGTGCTCTCACGATCCCGGCGTGACGCACAGCTGTCCCACGCGCGGCCCTCAAATCCGCCCACGCCTCTGATGAGTTGTTTCTCTCTCTCTGTGGGAAGGCTTAATTCCTGTCGGATTTCACTTTAGGCAGGTTCGGCGTCAATTTTCGAATCACGAACTCCTGCAGCACATTCGCCGCCGCGGTCGACGCAATCCCAATCCCCGAATTCTCAAACGTCAGCCCAACCCCGCGGTCCTTCGGCGGATAATACGAATTCGCGATCCCGCTCGCTGCCAGCGACCCCATGATGTACGAATAATTGAACTGCCACTTCTTGTTGTCGCCCTTGCAGATCACCGCGTTCGCAATCGCATACATCAGCCGCGACCGCGTCGTCCCCGTACCCTTGTAAAAATATCTCGGGTCCTGATGAAACAGCGACGGCAGCAGAAAATCGCCCAGGAAAGTCGAAGTCACATCTTCCGCATAAAACGCGCCGTACCGCTGCCCGTATCCCGCCGCATCCTGTCCCCAGCCGTCCGGCGTTTTCACCGCCTGCTCCAGCCCCGCCACCCCGGCCGCCAGGCCAAACGTCACCGGATCGATCGTCGACCTCCACGCCAGCTCGAACTTCTGTTTCGTGTTCAGCGGCGCCGCATCCGGAATGTAGCTCACGTAAAAATTCGGAATCACCCCCAGCACGCGCTGGTGCTCTTCCTCGTTGATCTGGATCTCCGCCAGCTCCACCTTGGGAGGCTCGACCGTCACCTGCGTCACCGTCCCGGCGATTTCCAGCGTGATCGGCGTCACCGTCGCGGCCTGCCCCGTATTCAAGGTTCCTGATGCAGTCGCCGTCTGAAATCCGTTCGCGGACACGCTTACCACATACGGACCCGCCGGAATTTTCGTGAACGAATACTGCCCATCGTCGCCGGTCTGCACATCCGGAGCCAGCGCCTGGTCCCCGCGCGTCAGCTTTACCGTCGCTCCCACGAGCGCCGCGCCCGATTTATCCACCACCGTCCCGCTGATCGTCCCCGCCGTCTGCGGATCCGCTTGCCCCGCTGAAGTCGAAGGCAAGGCGACCGCCGGCGCCTGCGCCGCCGCGTCGTTCCCTTGAGGCGCCGGATTCGTCGTCTGCGCCCCCGCGGAAAGCGTGCCGGCCAGCGCGCAAACGCCTGCCAGTGCCGCCAAACGCACTCCCAGTCCGAAAGTCTTCATAGGCCTCGCGGAATTTTCAGTGGAAAAATATCTCGCGTTGGAATTCACTCTTATTTTATAGCGCCCCCGGAAGTTCCCAGCAAGCCGCCTCTAGTGAGTTGACCCGAATCAAGAAATGGATGCCCGTAGCGCCGGCGGCCCTCCGGCTCCTCCGTTCCCGCAGATAATTACCCCCGAACCCGGGATCGGACGAGCCTTGCCGAATCAAAAGAACCAGGTGTCCCAACATTCGCCGTCAAGCGAGGGCGCCTCGAATGCCGGTTTCGCCGTGGAAGCATGGGCCTTCAGGCCCATGAAAAAATCGCCGAACTTTGACGGGCTTTAGACCGGGCCGGGCTTTTCTCTGCGACTCCGCAGCCCACCCTTCTCTAAGCGCAACTATCCGGTTGCATATCTCTCCGACCTGCGCTAATATGCAACCCGGAGGTTGCGAATGTCCACCGATCGCATCGAAAAGAAAATCCTCATCAAAGCCCCGCGCTCCCGCGTCTGGCGCGCCATCAGCGACTCAAAGGAATTCGGCCACTGGTTCGGCGTCCGATTCAACGAACCCTTCAAGCCCAACACTTCCATGAAGGGCACCATCGTCGGCACCGCCGTCGATCCCGATATCTACGAAGCTCAGCAGAAACACGCCGGCCTCGCCTTCGAATTCCTCATCGACCGCATCGAACCCGAGCGCCTGTTCTCCTTCCGCTGGCACCCCCACGCCGTCGAACGCGGCCGTGACTATTCCGCCGAGCCCATGACGCTCGTCGAGTTCACCCTGGAGTCCCAGGCCAACGGCACGCTGCTCACCGTCACCGAATCCGGATTCGACCAGATTCCGATCTCACGCCGCGAGCAAGCCTTCACCGCCAATGATGGCGGCTGGGGCCTGGTCATCGGCCTCGTGGAGAAATATCTCCGCCATGAAGGCTAGCGCCCATCTCAAAGGCGCCGCCCCGCTCTTCGCCGCGCTGGGCGACGAGACGCGTTTGGCTCTCGTGGCCCGCCTCTCCGCGGACGGGCCGCGCTCGATCACTCGCCTCACTGCCGGCACGGCGGTCACGCGTCAGGCCATCACAAAACATCTCCATGTCCTGGCCGCCACCGGCCTCGTCCACCAACACCGCCGGGGACGCGAACGCCTCTGGCGCCTCGACCCCGCGCGCCTGGACATCGCCCAAAAATTCCTGGAGCACATCTCCAGCCAGTGGGACACCCGGCTCGCCCGCCTCCGCAATCTAGTAGAGGATTCCGACGGCACTTTGTAAGGGTCAGCCATCAATCAGGGAGGAACTTCAATCCACGCCCAAGGGTGGGGATTTTGACGTGAATACAAGCCCATCGGCGCAAAGGGATTCGAATCTCTCTGCGAGTTTTTCTCTGCGCCCTCTGCGTCTCTGCGGTAATTTCCTTTTCTTAGGTTTTCTCTTTTTCAGCCTCTGTGTCTCCGTGGCCAATCTTCAGTTGCTCTTGATCGCCGGCCCCGCATCCTTGATGCTTCCCGCCACCAGATCCGTCTTGATGGTGATCTTCTGCCCCGCTTTCAGCGTCACATCCGTGTTGAACTCCTGAAAACCGGCCAGCGCGATCTTCACATGATGTTTCCCCGGCGCGATCACCATGGCCTTTCCCACGCCGCCAAACTCATGCGTCGTCCCCGCATATCCGCCATCGACAAACACCGCCGCCCGGTCCGGCGTCACATCCAGCTTCACTTCCGCCGTCGGCCCGCTCGGGAAAATCGCCTTCGGATCCTTCTCCATGCTTACGTTCACCGTCTGCGTCTTCCCCGGCTCCACGGTGATCACATTCGTCAAAGGGATATACCCAACCTGCCGCACCACAATTTCGTGCGACCCCGGTAGCAGCAGAATCTTCTTATCGCCGGTCAACTCGCTCACATACCCGAGATACTGCCCATCCACCCAAACCCCCGAAGTCTTATCAACCTTCGTCTTCCCAACCAAATCCACCCGCCCCATCACTTTGTTGTCCTGCGCCCCGGCCGCGCCGCACCAAAGCCCGGCAACGACAACCACGGCAATCGCGACCCGCGCCGCAACGAACGTGCTCCGGTTCATAAAGGCCTCCGCAGCCCAAAACCGTAGCATCTGCCCAAGCCCGCGTCTGTCAGGTATAAGCCCTACGATGAATGCACCGTCTCGCGCGGCAATGTCGCCGTGGACGCCTGGGCCTCAGCCCCACGAAAAAAAAACTGCAAAAAGCGCCCGGCTTTCGCCGCGGGCTTCCTCAGCCTCGCGTTTTCCGGTTTTCTCTACGAACTCTGCGCCTCGGCGGTGAACCCCCGTCTCCAAAAAGTCCACACCAACTACATCCTTGCATCGCCCCCCTCTCGTGCTAACGTAAAAGGGCATGATGGACAGTTCCATTTTCGCGAAAATTCGGCCCGAAGCGCGGCGCAGACCCTCGATACCGGAGGGAACGACCCCCGACGCTCGCCCAGGAAATCCGTTCTCTGTGCCTCTGTGTCTCCGTGGCCACATCCTGGGTTCTAATCGACAGTGAAAAAAAATAGAAATCGTTATATCTCTATGAAAACAAAGGCTCGGTGCCATTTCTAATCGACAATTATTTGGAGGGGTAACCGAACCCCTCCGAAGCCGATCGAAACGACAAATCCGCCCATGCCCACGCGTCCAAGACCCATCGTCCTCACCGTCCTCGACGGCTGGGGCTACCGCGCCGACACCAAAGGCAACGCCATCGCCCTGGCCCGCAAACCGAACTACGACCGCCTGCTCAAAGAGTTTTCGAACACCCTGATCCACACCAGTGGACCTTTCGTCGGCCTGCCCGAAGGCCAGATGGGCAATAGCGAGGTCGGCCACCTCAATATCGGCGCCGGCCGCATCGTGCAGATGGACATCACCCGCATCGACCAGCTCATCTCCAGCGGTGAATTTTTCCGCCATCCGCTGCTGCTCGAAGCGATGAACCGCGGCCGCACCCACCAGCTCCACATTATGGGACTCGCCAGCGACGGCGGCGTCCACTCCCACCTCGATCATCTCTACGCGCTGCTCCGCATGGCGCGCGAAAACAAAGTGGAGAAGGTTTTCATCCACGCCTTCATGGACGGCCGCGACACGCCACCGGAAAGCGGTATCGACTACCTCCGCGCAATCGAGCAGAAAATTCGCGAGTTCGGTGTGGGCCAGATCGCCAGCGTCAGCGGGCGTTACTACGCCATGGACCGCGACAATCGCTGGGAGCGCGTCGAGAAAGCCTACCGCGCCATCGTTCACGGCGATTCCGTGGCGAAATTTGCCGATCCCATCGCCGCCATCCGCGCCAGCTATGAAAAGGGCGTGACCGATGAATTCCTGATTCCGGCCGTAATCACGAAAGAAAAATCTTCCGATCCACGCGCTCTGATTCGCGACCAAGATGCCGTGATTTTTTTCAACTACCGCGCCGATCGCGCCCGCCAGATGTCGCGCGCGCTGGCCGAACCCGGCTTCAAGGAATTCGCCGATCCCCAGCGCCCGAAAAACCTCGTCTACGTCGGCATGACCCAGTACGAGAAATCCTGGCCCTGGCTGAAATACCTGATCGGCCCGGAAAAACTCGAACACATCCTTGCCAACGTCTTCGCCGAGCGCAATTTCAGGAATCTTCGCGTCGCCGAAACCGAGAAATACGCGCACGTCACATATTTCTTCAACGGCGGAATCGAAAAGCCGTTCGGTGGCGAGGAACGCGCGCTCGTTCCGTCGCCCAAGGTTCCGACCTATGACCTGAAGCCGGAAATGTCCGCCGCCGGCGTCGCCGACACTGTTATCCACGCCATCGAAAAAGGCGACTTCGACGCCATTATCATGAATTTCGCCAACGCCGATATGGTCGGCCATTCCGGCAAGCTCGAAGCCACCATCAAAGCCGTGGAAACCGTCGACGAACAGCTCGGCCGGATCTATCAGGCGCTCAAGCCGCGCGGCGGGGCCTGGATCATCACCGCCGATCACGGCAACGCCGAAACCATGATCGATCCCGTCACCGGCGGGCCGCATACCTACCACACCACGAATCCCGTCCCGTTCATCCTGGTGAACGACGACCATCACCCGCAGTTGCAAGCCGGCGGATCGCTGCGGGATATTGCGCCCACCATGCTGGGTGTGTTGGGATTGGATGAGCCCCGCGAAATGACCGGCCGGGACCTGCGGCGAGGTGGAAAATGAGATCGTCACTCGCGTCCAAGTCCGCATGGAAGCGTTTCGACTTTGCGCACCGCCGCGATCCGTTCATCGAAATCGGATCGCTGAATCTGGGCGATAATCCCATGGGCGCGGTGCTTTCCATCGGTTTGTTTATCATCGTTTGGGGCGCGCTTCCGGTGGTTCGTCCGTTTCTCGTGGCGGCCATCGGGCTCGGCGTGCTGTTCGGCGCTGTCTTATGGGTGAGACGGCGCTAACGCGGAAATGCCAGAACCGCTTCCGCGGAGTTGGGAAAAGTTAGGGGGGAAGAGATGGCTGCTCAGCCAGTCACCGGAGAATTAAACGTATTCGAGTCCGCCGAGGCGCGATTCGAAATCGCCGCGAAAAAACTCGGGCTCGAACAAGGTGTCTACCGCTTTTTGAAATGCCCGGAGCGCGAAATCACCTGTTACATTCCGGTCGCGCTCGATACCGGCAAGCTGGAAGTATTCACCGGCTACCGCGTGCTGCACTCCACCGTCCGCGGCCCCGGCAAGGGCGGCATTCGCTTCGCCCCTGACGTCTCGATCGATGAAGTCCGCGCGCTCGCTGCCTGGATGACCTGGAAGTGCGCGGTGGTCGATATTCCGTTCGGCGGCGCGAAGGGCGGAGTGATCTGCGATCCCTCGAAGCTCTCCAAGGCGGAGCTCGAGCGCGTCACCCGGCGCTACACCGCCGCGCTGTCGGACTGGCTCGGGCCCGAGCGCGACATCCCTGCTCCTGATATCGGCACCAACGAGCAGACCATGGCCTGGGTGATGGACACCTACGCGATGCACGTCCGGCAGGCCACCACCGCCGTCGTCACCGGGAAGCCGCTCGAGCTCGGCGGGTCGGAGGGCCGCCGCGAAGCCACCGGCCGCGGCGTGATGATGTGCTGCGACAAAGCGCTGGCCAAATTGAAAATGAAGCGCGAAGGCACGCGCGTGATCGTGCAGGGCTTCGGCAACGTGGGCTCGCAGGGCGCTCTGCTGATGCAGGCCGCCGGATACAAAATCATCGGCGCGGCCGACGTCAACGGCGGCCTTTACAACGAGAAGGGGATCGACATCCCGAAACTCTACGACTGGGTCTATACGCAGAAAAAACCTCTGCCGGAATTTCCGGGCGGCGGCGAGAAAATGACCGCACAGGAAATTCTTTTCCGGCCGACCGACATTTTGGTGCCCGCGGCCACGGAAAACCAGATCACGTCGCACAACGCTTCGCGCGTGGAATGCAAGATCATGTGCGAGGGAGCCAACGGCCCCACAACCTCTCACGCCGATGCCATCATCGAACGGAAGGGGATTTTCGTAATCCCTGATATTCTCGGAAATGCCGGCGGCGTCACCGTCAGCTATTTCGAATGGGTGCAGGACCGCCAGGGATTCTTCTGGCGGGAACGGGAAGTCAACGAACGTTTGCAGTTTGTGATGGACACCAGCTTCGACCAGGTTGTCCGCTATGCCGAGATGCATGGCGTAAACAACCGCATAGCAGCCTACATTGTGGCGATTGACCGCGTCGCTCGCGCCTTGAAATTAAGGGGATTTTATGCATAAACTACGCCCCTCTTTGGCGGGGTCGCGGAGGCGGTCATGCAACCTGAGTCGATCTCTCACGGGGCTGTAAAGCCGGAAGCCGAGCACCGCCGCGACATTTGCGCCGTAGGCCGCTGGATTCACGACAGCGGTTTCGTCGCTTCCACCGACGGAAATATTTCCGTTCGCCTTGGTCCCGATCGCATTCTCATCACGCCCACGTCGATGAGCAAAGCGATGATGAACCCGGAAGATCTGGTGATCATCGATCTCGATGGCAAACGCGTCAGCGGTCTGCGCAAGCCTTCCACGGAACTCGGCATGCATCTCCGCATTTACCGCCTTCGCCCGGAGATCAACGCCGTCTGCCACGCGCACCCGCCCACCGCAACCGGCTACGCCGCGGCGGGCATTCCGCTCGATAAGCCGATTCTTTGCGAACTGGTGATTGCGCTCGGTTCGATCCCCGTGGCGCGCTATGCGACTCCGGGCACGTCTGAATTGGGCGCTTCGATCGAGCCCTACGTGCACGATCACGACGCCATCCTGCTGGCCAACCACGGCGTGGTGACGTACGGGCCGGACCTGCTGACCGCATTTCTGCGCATGGAAACCACGGAACACTTCGCGCAGGTGTCGCTGGTTACCGAACGCCTGGGGAAGCAAGTGATTCTCTCCGGCGCGGACGTGGAAAAGCTGGTTGCCGCGCGCGCCCGCTATTGCGCCGGTGCGCAGGTCGATGCTGCGTCCGCGCACGCAGCCGATGCAGGATTGACTGAGGCGGAAAGCGTGACACTGACAAGGCGGGAAATGGAATCGCTGATCGACGAGGCCGTTCGCAGAGACCGCGCTACACGAAAAAACGCGGCGGGCGCTTAGGGCGAAGCACCCGCCGGTTTTCTTCACGCACTACCACTTCTACAAACACTGCAGAGCGGTTAGCCGGAAATCGAGACGAAGCGCATCTTTCCGTTGAAGTGAATTTCCGTCACGGCGTTGTCATTCGTCACCACGTTGGAATTCCTCGGTTTCGACGTTTCGTCTTTCCACGTGACCGGCGCTTCGGCGACGACTTTTCCGTTCATTTCGATCGTCACTTTCGCGTCGTCGGCGGTCACACGATACGTTCCCGGTTTCAGCTGCTTGCCCGCCAGCGAGCAGGCGCTGAGGATGTCGACATCGGTGGTCGTTGCTTTTCCGTTTTTGCCGTTGTCGCGGGCTGCGAGCGGCATGGCCACCAGCAGGGCAACCAGAATGGGCGCGAACAAATTGAATCCACGTCGGGAAATCATTTTCTCCTCCAGAAGTAAAGCATCACCCCTTGCAAACTGCTTAGACGTTGCGGTGTTCACGAGGAAAGCAATTCATCGCGTGATTCACCGGTTTTTTTATCGGGCCAATTTGGATTTTGTTTGCGGAGTAAAAATGCAACCGCATCCGAAATTTCGTAGGCGTGCGCATAAAATGTCAGCGTCTCGATTTGCGAATTCGCAACATGCGTCAGTCGCGCTGAATTGCGTCGAATTGACACACTTGTGCCCCTAACCGATAATCGCTCGACATGATTGGTTCACTCCGCGGCAAGCTCGTCGACAAGCGTCCGAACGCAGTGCTGCTGGAAGTGGGCGGAGTCGGCTATCAGGTGCAGATTCCGCTTTCCACTTTCGCTGCGCTCGGCGCGCTGCATTCCGAAGCGTCGCTACTGATACATACGCATGTGCGCGAGGATCAGTTCAATCTTTTTGGATTTTTTACGGCGCGCGAAAAGCAGTGTTTCGAGCTGCTGATTTCGGCATCCGGAGTCGGGCCGTCGCTGGCGCTGAAGATATTGTCCGGCATGGGCATCGAGCAGCTGGTTCCCGCCGTTCGCAAGGGCGATCTGGCGCAGCTGGTGCGCATTCCGGGCGTGGGAAAGAAAACCGCGGAGCGCATGGTGGTCGAGCTGCGGGACAAGCTCGCGGCGGTGGACGTGCCCGAAACGGGAAAGCCCGCGACGCGGAGCCAGCTCGCAGCGGACGTCGCGTCCGCGCTGGTGAATCTGGGATACGACGAGCGCTCCGTGGAGCACGCCGTCGAAAAGGCGGGCGCTACACCGGGCGCGGACTTCGAAAAGTTGCTGCGCGATTCGCTGCAGATTCTGGGAAACTCAGCCATGCAGAAAAGCGCGCGAGCTTCAGGCGCCGGAGATTGAAATGGTGCGCTACGTGTGGGAGTTTGTGGCGCGGGCCGATCGCGTGACCGAGTTCGAACAGAGTTACGCGAGTTCCGGAGCATGGGCCGAACTTTTCCGGCGCAGCGAAGGATTTCGCGGAACGACGCTGCTGCGCGACGCCGAAAACGCGCGGCGATTCCTGACCATCGATTCGTGGGACAGCGCGGCGGCGTTTGCCGCCATGCGCGAGCGCTTCGGGAAAGAGTACGGCGAACTGGATCGGCGGTGTGAAGCCCTCACCGAGAGCGAGCGGCGCATCGGCGAGTTTGAGGAGCGATAGATGCCGGAACCGAGACGAGCGGCGGACAATTCCAATCGCATCCTTTCGGGCCGCGCGTTTGATGAGGACGCGCGGATCGAGGCCAGCGTCCGCCCGGCGAACTTCGGGGACTACATCGGCCAGGAGCGCGTGAAGGAAAATCTGCAGATCGCGGTGCAGGCGGCGCGCGCGCGCGGTGAGGCGCTGGATCACGTGCTGCTCTACGGGCCGCCGGGCCTTGGCAAGACCACGCTTGCGCAGATTCTGGCGAACGAAATGGGATCGTCGATCAAGATCACCTCGGGTCCGCTGCTGGAGAAAAAGGGCGATCTTACGGCGGTACTGACCACGCTCGATCCGCAGGACTTTCTGTTTCTCGATGA
>Ga0335085_10014376_pt1 | contig 11550 bp, 11 predicted proteins | sample Lox_Sample_45_FD_206712 | JGI IMG/M metagenome (GOLD analysis project Ga0335085, IMG submission 206712) | Soil microbial communities from Loxahatchee National Wildlife Refuge, Florida, United States - Lox_Sample_4.5 | ecosystem: Environmental > Terrestrial > Soil > Wetlands | place: USA... | reverse complement strand
GTGCTCAAGGCGGGCGTCACCGCCGACCCGGAGGCGCTGGCCGCGGAGCTCGCCGCGATGATCCGCGAGCGGATCGGCCCGATCGCGGCGCTGCGCACCATCGACGTGGTGCCAGGTCTGCCGAAGACGCGATCAGGGAAGATCCTGCGCAAGACCATGCGGGGCATCGCCAACGGCAAGGACGAGCCGGTTCCTTCGACCATTGACGACCCGGCTGTGCTAGCGGGGCTTCGTCCTATTCTTCTTCGTCGGAACGATCCCGGCCGACTCCGCGGAGCAAAGCGTTGAGCCGGTGAGTAAGGCGCGCACGTTCTGAGGAAACTTCATGCAGCCGCACCGCGAGCTCGTCGCGCTGGGCGGCGACCTCAGCCAGCTTTGTTTCCAGCTCGATGATCCGCCGGATCGCGGGCAGCGTCATGCCCTCGCCGGCCATCGACGCGACCTGCTGGATGACGCGGATCTCCACCCTGGTGTAGCGGCGCTGGCGGCCGGCGGAGCGCTGCGGGGTGACGACCTGGAGCTCGTCGATGCGGCGCAGGAAGGCTTGCTTGACCGCGAGCATCTCCGCGACCTGGCCGACGGTGAACAGCGGGACGTTCTCGTCCTCGAAGGGCTCCATGGCTCACCTCCCTCAGGGAATGCTAAGCGGCCGGCGGTGCGCATCGCCCCGCCGGCCGCTAGTGTCGCTCGTCGCTCGTCAGCTGATTAGCTGGCCAGCTCCTTGGTGGTGCCGACCTCGATCTTGCGGGGCTTGGCCTCCTCGCGAACCGGGATGCGGATCTCGAGAACACCGTCGTTGTTGCTCGCCTCGATGGCGTCGGCGTCCAGGTTCTCCGCCAGCCGGACGCTGCGGCGGAAGCTGCCGAACAGCCGCTCGCGGACGACCGGGGACTCACCCTCGGTGCGGGTCTCCTCGCGGGTGGCGCTCACGGTGAGCACGCCGCGGTCGACGGTGACGTCGATCTTCTCCGGGTCGACGCCGGGGACGTCGAAGCGCAGCACGAGCTCGCCGTCGCGACGGACAGTGTCCATCGGCAGGGCGGTGCTGGCCGGGCCGAAGCCGGTGCCGAACGCACGCCGGACGATCCGGTCGAAGTCCCGGGTGAACGGGTCACGGGTAGTCAGGTACATCGCTGCCTCCTGGGAGGGCCTGCCACCTGGCTTCGCCCTCTGTCAGTAAGAAACTTACAATTCAATTTATATCTTTCATGAGTCAAGCTTGTCAACTTAGTTGCGTGGCCGTGTCTTGCGCCGGCGTCAGCGGCTAACCTCAAAGGCATGGCAATCCGACCAGTCCGGCTCTTTGGCGACCCGATCCTGCGTACCGTCGCCGACCCCGTCACCGACTTCGACAAGCAGCTGCGGAACCTGGTGAAGGACCTGACCCAGACGCTGGACGACGCCCAGGGCGCCGGCCTGGCGGCGCCGCAGATCGGGGTGGGGCTGCGGGTGTTCGCGTACGCCGTGGGCAGCGAGCGTGGCTACCTGGTCAATCCGGAACTCAGCTTCCCCGACGACGAGGAGCAGGACGGCGAGGAGGGCTGCCTGTCGTTCCCCGGCATCTACTACGACGTCAAGCGGCGGCTCAACACGGTGGCCCGCGGCTTTACCGATCACGGCGACCCGGTGCAGCTAGTCGGGACCGACGTGCTGGCCCGCTGCATCCAGCACGAGACCGACCACCTCGACGGCGTGCTGTTTATCGACCGGATGGACCCGGCAACCCGGAAACAGGCGATGAAGGCGATACGGGAAGCAAATTGGGACGGCGCCGTGAAGTTGAGCCCTCATCGGATGTCCGACCGCATATTCTGACAGCAGCGCGTACATCGCGCTCCCGCATAGAGCACCGGAAGCACCTGTTAACTTAGCCTCATAGGACATCGGGCATGTAACGATTTCTTCATGTGGGGTGGGTAGCTTCCCCTGCGGGAAGCACTACGCGGGAGGTACACCGACATGTCCCGAACGGCGCCCTCCGGCGCCCGTCCCGAGTGGCCCTACGAGCCGGAACGCGGCCAAGGGCGAGACGGGGAGCGGAACGTGCCAGGAACCGGGCGCGACGACAGGCGCGGTGGCGAGGTTCCGCAGAACTTCCAGGGGCCGCAGCGGCCGCAGGACCCGCAAGGCCCGCAGGGGCAGCAAGGCCAGCAGGGCGCTCCGGGTGGTCAGGGCCACCAAGGCTACAACCCCGCCGGGTACGGCAACCAGGGTTACCCGGGCCAGTGGCCAGGCGGGGCTCCAGGCAGGGCCCCGGGTGCCCCGCAGCGAGGCCAGGATCCGCAGCGCGGCCAGGGCTACCCTGGCCAGGGCTATGGCCCTCAGGGCACTCCAGGCCCCCAGGGTCCCCCACCAGCCGCCCCGGGCTATAACGCCCGGCCGCGCGGCGGTGCGGCATACCCCGAGCAGGGCGGTTTCGACCGCCCGGGCCATCCACCGCAGCGGGGCGGCGGCCAGCAGCCCAACGGCCGCGGCTATGGCGGCCCCGGCTACGGCGGTCCCGGCCAAGGCGGCGCACAGGGCCCCGGCCCCGGCCCTGGCTACGGCGACCAGCGGTACGGCGGCCAGCGGTACGGCGGCCAGGGACGCGCGGACCAGGGGTTCGCGGTGCAGGGCTACGCCGGGCAGCCGGCGCAGGCGTACCAGGGGTACGCCGACCAGACGACCGTCCAGCAGCCGTACGGTTACCAGCAGGACGCAGGCCCGCGCGGCTACCGGGAACGCGGCGCCCCGGGCGGCCCTGGTGGTCCCGGAGGCCCCGGCGGCCCCGGCGGGCCCGGCCCCGGCCGGCCGGGCGGTGGACCCAAGCGGAAGGTCCGGTTCCGCAGGACGCGCAAGATCGCGCGGCTGCGGTCCGTCCGCATCGTCGCCGCGCTGTTCGGCGTGTTCCTGATCTGGGTGACGTTCTCGGTCGGCCAGGCGATCACCGCCAACAACGGCCAGAGCCTGTCGTCCAACCTCGCCGAATGGGCCCGCGACCACTACCTCGGCCCGGTCGTCACGTTCGGCGAGTGGGTCAGCTACAACCCGCCCAAGACCGGCGGCAAGCCGTCTTTCTCGCTCGCCATACCCAAGGGACAGCAGGTCAGCCCAGCCAAGGCGCACGCGAAGGGCTTCACGCCCGACATCCCGTCCACGCTGAAGTCGCTGGCCGGCGCGCCGCTGCCTGGGGAGGGGCAGTGGCGGGTCGTGGAGAAGGTGAAGGGCCAGCCCGCGATCTTCACCACCTTCCTGCGGGACGCCACGTACACGTCCTACGTCAACGGGATCGCGTCAATGGACCAACGGCTGGTCTCGTTCCAGTTGCACCCCGGCTCGGAAGACCCTGGCCAGGGCAACTGGGGGACGTGGGGAGCGACCTCTATCGCGCCTGGGCACCGCACCGGCCTGCTCGCCACGTTCAACGGCGGCTTCAAGCTGGACAGCGCGGGAGGCGGCTTCTACCTCAACGGCCAGTACCACGGCTCGCTCGTGTCCGGCGAGGCGTCGATCGTGTACTACAAGAACGGCACGGTCAAGATCGGCGAGTGGGGCCGCGACTTCACGATGAACTCGTCGATCGAAGGCGTGCGGCAGAACCTGAAGCTGCTCATCGACCGCGGCAAGATCGAGCCGAACCTCAACCAGAATGTAGAGACGAACTTCGGCGCCACGCTAGGCGGCGGCTACTACGTCTGGCGTTCCGGGCTCGGCATCACCAAGGACGGCAGGATCATCTACGTCTACGGCCCGGCGCTCAACGTCCAGGACCTGGCCGACCTGTTGGAGCGGGCCGGCGCGGTCGAGGGCATGCAGCTCGACATCAACCCGTACTGGATGAAGTACGAGTATTACAAAGCAAACAGCCACCCGTCAGACCCGACGCCGGTTAACCTGCTGCCGACACAGCAGCAGAGCGCTTACTCGTATTACTCGACCTACACCCGGGACTTCACGGCGGTATACGCGCGGTGACGATAGACAAGACCCTGGTCCCTGGCAAAGACACGGGACCACAGGCCGCGGTGTCCGCCGCGGCTCTGCCGGTCACCCCTTCGCGGTGGCTCATCGCGGTCATCAGGGAGACCAGGCCACGGCAGTGGCCGAAGAATCTCCTGGTGTTCGCTGCGCCGCTCGCCGCCGGCTCACTGGGCCGCAACCACGGCTTCGCCTACGGGCTGCTCGCGATGTTCGCCTTCGCTTGCGCCTCGGCGGCGGTGTACTTCGTCAACGACGTCGTCGACGCCGATCGCGACCGGCGTCACCCGGTCAAGCGGAACCGCCCGGTCGCCTCCGGCGCACTGCCCGCCCAGCACGCGCTCGTGCTCGGCGCGCTCGCGGTCGTCCTCGCCATCGGCTCGGGCTGGCTCATCCGCGAGCCCCGGCTTGTCGCGGCGGTCTCCGTCTACCTCTGCCTGCAGTTCCTGTACTCGTTCCGGCTCAAGCACGTCCCGTTCCTCGAGATGCTCCTCGTCGCCTCCGGCTTCCTGCTGCGCGTCCTCGGCGGCGCGGCGGCGACTCACGTGAAGCCGCTGTCCATCTGGTTCCTGCTCGTGTGCACCCTCGGCGCGCTCGGCGTCGCGGTCGCCAAGCGGTACACCGAGCTCACCTCGCTGGGCGCTGAGGCTGTCCGGCACCGCCCGGTGATGCGCTATTACCGGCCAGGGATGCTCCGCATCGTCCAGTTGCTCATCGGCGTGGGCATGCTCGCGACGTACCTGATGTGGGCGGCGAGCGAGACCACCGACGCCCGCCCCTGGCACCTGGCGAGCGCGCTGCCGCTGGCCGCGGCGCTCGTCAGGTTCGGCGTGCTCACCGCGCGCCGCACCGTCCGCCCGGTGGAAGACCTGATCACCAGGGACGCGCTCATGCTCTGTTTCGAGGCGGCGTGGCTGGTGCTGTTCTGTGTCGGGCTCTACGTGGCTTAGGCGGAAAAAGATGAGTAGTCAGAACGGAAGCAGCCGGCTCTCACGGGTCCTGCTGCTCGGCGGCACGAGCGAGATCGGCCTGGCGATCCTGTCCGCGCTGCGGCTTGAGCCTGGCACCGAGGTGATCCTGGCCGGCCGCGACGCGCAGCGGCTCGAGGCGGCCGGCAAGGCGCTGAACCGCCCGGTCACCGTGGCCAGGTACGATGCGCTGGACACGGACACGCATCAGGCCTTCGCCGACGAGATCTGCGCCGGGGGAGTGCCCGACCTGGTGATCGCCGCGACCGGCGTGCTGATCCCGGAAGAGCAGGCGGAACGTGACGTGCGCCTCGCCGCCACGATGATCGAGACCAACTTCACGGGGCACGTCACCGCGCTGCTCGCGTTCGGCTCGCGGATGCGTGAGCGGGGCAGCGGCACGATCGTGGTGCTGTCGTCGGTCGCGGCGGTCCGGCCGCGGAAGTTCAACGCGGTGTACGGGGCGACTAAGGCGGCGCTGGACGCGTTCGCCCGCGGCTACGCCGACGCGCTGCACGGCACGGGGGTCCGCTTGCTGCTCGTCAGGCCCGGGTTCGTGACCGGCCGGATGACGGCGGGGATGGCGCCGGCCCCGCTGGCGACCACGCCGGAGGCGGTCGGCGCCGCGGTCGCGGCGGCGCTGCGCGGATCCAAGTCAGTGGTGTGGGTCCCGTCGTCGCTGGCCGGGCTGGCCACCGCGATGCGGCTGGTGCCCAGGCCGATGTGGCGTAAGCTCAAGCGCTGATTTCGGTTTGACTTCCCTCTGAGTACGCGTTCGCACACGTCTACGGCGAGAAGCCGCGGGTACATTCCCCGGTTGTGCGGGTCTTGGTAGCGGAAGACGACGACACCCTTGGCGCGGTGCTCGCCCAGGGGCTCCGCAGCCGCGGCTACGTGGTCGACCTGGTCGCCGACGGCGAGGCGGCGCTGTCATACGCCCGCTGTTACGAGTACGCGGTGGCCGTGCTCGACTGGCTGATACCCCGGGTGTCCGGCATCGAGGTGGTGCGCCAGCTGCGGCGCACGGGGGCCAGGACACCGGTGCTGATGATCAGCGGCAAGGGCGCGCCTGAGGACCGGGTGGCCGGCCTGGACGCCGGCGCCGACGACTACCTGGTCAAGCCGTTCGTCCTCGACGAGCTGCTCGCCCGGCTGCGGGCGCTGCAGCGCCGGCCGCCCGACGTGCTGCCGCCCCGGCTGGTGGTCGGCGACCTGGAGTGCGACCCGGCCTCCCGCGAGGTCACGTTCGGCGGCCGCCGGCCGGCGCTGACCTCGACGGAGCTGAGCATCCTCGAGACGCTGATGCGGTTCTCGCCGGCCGTCGCGGAACGCCGCCAGATCGCGCAGCACGTATGGACCGACGAGGTCGACACGTTCTCATCGAACACGATCGACGTGCACCTGGCGCGGCTGCGCGCCAAGCTCTCCGGTTCCCGCGTCCGCATCCAGACCGTCCGCGGCATCGGCTACCGCATCGTCGCGGACAACGGTCAGCGGTTAGCCGGCCGCCGCGAGCCGAAGGCGCCGCGGGCGGCGGTCATGACCGCACCTCGACGAGCATCGGCAGGCCGCCGGCGGGGCGCTGGGTGACGGCGGGGATGATCGTGACGGGTTCCGCGGACGCGGGTCGCAGCCGCACCCGCTGGCCGGCGACCGCCAGCACGGTCATCATCTCGGCGGTGGCGAAACCGGCGCCGAGGCAGCGGCGCTGGCCGAAAGAGAATGGCAGGTACGCGGCACGCTGCTGCTCCGTCAGCGCGCCGGGCGCGAACCGCTCGGGGCAGAACGAGCCAGGGGAGTCCCAGTACTCCGGCATGTGGTGCAGCGCGTGGATCGGGATCACCACGTTGTCGCCGCCGCGGACCTGATGCCCCGCTATCTCGTCGTCCGCTACCACCTGGCGGGTCAGCGTGTAGACGGGCGAGTACATCCGCATGGACTCCTGGACGACCTGTCCGGTGTAACCGAGCGCCTTCAGGTCCTCGGCGGCTGGCGCCCGGCCGTCGAGGACAGCCACGAGCTCCTGGTGGAACCGGTCCTCCGCGGCCTGGTGCTGCCCGAGCAGCAGCCAGGTCCAGGCCAGCGCCACGGCGGTGGTCTCGAAGCCGGCGAAGAACAGCGTCACCACCTGGTCGCGCAGCTCGCGCCGGGTGTCCGCGGCCGCCGCCTGATCGCCGTAGCTTCTGACCAGGTCGGCCAGCATGTCGTCGTAGCCGCCGGGGTCCGCCAGCCGCTCGTCGATCCGCGCGTACACGAAGCGGTCGACGGCCGCGAGGCCGCGCCGGAAGCGGCGGTGCAGCCTGGTGGGCACCCACAGCGGCAGGGGCACCGGGCTGAAGTTGCGCAGCGCGACGACCTGGACGCCGGACCGCACGGTCTCGGTGAAGCAGTTGGCGCCCCTGGCGCCTCTGGGGTCCGCGCCGGCCGTGTCCGCCAGGCCGGCCTGCAGGTCGTTCTCCAGGTCCCGGCTGAACAGCGCCATGCCGATGACCCGCATCGCCAGGTGCTGCATGTCGTCGAGCACGTCGACGGGCTCGCCGCGGCGCGCGGCCTGCTCCCAGTCGGCGAGCAGCTGCGTCGTCAGCGTTCCCGTGTTCTGCACGACGCGGGCGAGCGTGGCCTTGCCGAACGCGGGCTGAGCTATCCGCCGCTGCCGCTGCCAGGCATCGCCTTCGCTGCAGATGAGGCCCCGGCCGATGACCAGCGCCAGGTCGTCGTACTGCGGGCCGCGGCGGTAGTTGCCCGCCTTGCGGACGAACATCTGGTTGTTGGCGTCGGCGTCGGCGACCAGCGTGAAGCGGCGCCGGAGCACCCGGTACCTCGTGAAGCCGCCGTGCTCGGCCGCGAGCCGCCGCTGCGTGCCGAGCAAGTCGGCCCGGATGTCGGCGAGCGGGACCTGGACCGGGGTGTCCCGCCCGTCGTGGGCCTGCGGCGGCGCGGCCTCATCCTCCTCAGCGAGCCAGTGCATGACGCACCCTCCTGTGTACCGGTTTACAGGCAGCACCGTCCCATGCTGTTGTTGCGCGCCGGCTTAGCGGGAATTAACCGACCTCGCGCCAACTGCCGTGGCGGCGGCGATCCCGAGCAGCGGAAGGCAGGGCACGGCCCACGCCGCGTTGGCGACGAGCACTCCGGCCAGCGACGCGCCCGCCAGCAGGCCGGCCAGCACTCCCGGGCGGCGCCAGCCGACCTTCTCTTCCGGCCGGAAGACGGCGCTGACCAGGCCGGTCAGTGTCCCGGTGAGATAGGTGGTGGACACGTTGCCGAGCCCCAGCTGGACGACCGCGGCCGACTGGATGCCCATGGCGCAGGCGGCAGCGGCGAGGATCGCGTACTGGGCCCAGCCGGCCGGCCGCGAGCCTGTCGCCTCCCAGCCGGCCAGGACACCAGCGAGCAGCGTGAGCTCGGCCGCCAGCGTCAGCGTCATGTGCGCGGGCCAGCGCTCGCCGTCCGGCTCGGCGGCCGACTTGGCCGGGGTGCGATCCGTGCGGTACCGGCCGATCAGCGTGCCGGCGGCGACGCCCGTGACGTAGCCGGCGAACGCCACCGCGGTGTGCAGGGCCAGCGACGCCGACCCGCGGGCCAGCGACAGGCCGAACACCGTGATGTTCCCGGTCATCACGCTCGTGAAGACGTTCCCGAGCCTGGTGAAGCTCGTCACGTCCGACGCGCCGGAGGCGAACGTCAGCAGCACCGCGATCACGGTCATCGTCCGCGGCGGGATCGCTTTGGTCACCCAGCAAAGGGTACGCGGACGGCTCTTGCCCAGCCCGGCGCTTCCGGCGCGTCGTCGCCGAGCAGCCCTGCCACCACCCGCATCCCCTTCGGCGCGGCAGGGGGCCACGGCGTATAGCCGTCGGTGAGCACCACGGTCACGGCCGGGCGGGGCCGCAGCGCGTAGGCCGCCGCCAGGCCGGCGCCCATGTTCGTGCCGCCGCCGCCGGTCAGCGTGACCTGGCGGGCGGAGGAGACCCGCTGCGCGGGCCCGGCCGCCGCGTCGCATGCGAGCACCCGCAGCTGGCGGGTCATGCCGAGGGCGCGCAGCAGCCCCTCCACCTCGGCGAGCGCCATCACGAGGAGTTCCTCGCTCATGCTGCCCGAGGTGTCGCAGACCACCGCGAGCTCGGGGACCGGCCGCCGCAGCGCGGGCAGCACCACGCCGCTGACCGCGGCGGCCCGCCGGGACGGCCGCCGGTAGGAGTAGTCCGCCGCCCCCGCCACGTCGGCGACGGCCCTGCGCAGCTCGGCGGCGAGCAGCCGCCGCCAGTCGACTTGCGGCGCCAGCACGTCCCGCGCCCAGCGCAGCAGCCCGGCGGGGACCGTTCCCGCCTGCTTGGCGTGCCGCATGACCTCCTCCGCCACCTGGCGGCGCAGCAAATCGGCCAGCCACGGGTCGAGCCCGCCCGGCCGGTCCGAGGCCCTGGGGAGCCCGTCGGCGCCGCTGCCGCAGTCCAGCCACGCCGCCGGGCCCTCATCGTCCGTGCCGGCTTCGCGCCGCTTCAGCAGCGCGAAGTACTCTTCGGCCAGCCGCCCGGGGTCGGCGCCGAAGTGCCGCGGCAGCACCGGGTTCCCTGGCAGTTCCAGCCCGGCGGGTATCAGGTCGTCGTTGATCTCGGCGTCGGCGGCGCTCAGCCACTGCCGGGAGTCGTCCTTGGTGACCGCAGCCGCCAGCGCCCGTTCGGAATGATGACGCAGAATGTGGCAGACATGATGCACGAGGACACTGCCGAACTGCGCCGGGGACCAGCCGGCCACCAGCTCAGGATCGGCGGACAGCTGCCAGCGCTCGTCGATGGCGACGCTGTCCAGCCCGGGGACGGCGGTCACCTGGGCGCCGAAGATGCCGCTCGCGAGGTAGGGGAAGCGAACCGCGGCCCAGATCCTGGCGGCGGCGAGACCTGGCAGCTCTCTCATGCCCGCTAACCCAGCAGCCCGGCGTCGCGCAGCACCGGGGCGAACAGCTTGATCTCGCCGGGCAGCGGCGTGCCGTCCGGGCGGCATTTGGCCAGCACCCGCGCCGCGGTGGCCGCCACGTCGGGCGCCGCCTCGGCGCAGCCGCCGAGCACCTGCCAGGCCGCGGTCCAGCGCTCCGGCGTCGGCTCCGCCGCGACCGCCGCGGCGACGGCGGCGAGTGCCGCGTACGCCCGGTCTCCGCGCTCAGGCAGCCGGAACGCGGCGGGGTTGGCCAGCACTTCCTCGGGGTCGGGCAGGTCCATCTCCACCAGCCAGGCGAGGAACTCCACGCCCGCGCCGTCCCCGACCGCTCCCCTGATGAGCGCCGACCTCGCCTGGTCGGTGGCCTTCGCGGCCTCCGCGGCGGTCATCAGCCGGGCGGCCATTTCCCAGGTGCGCGGGCTCGGCCAGCCTCGCCCGGCCTCGCTGGCGTTGTCCGGCGGCGCGATCGCGAGCGCGGGCCGCACCTGGAGGAACGCGGCGACCAGGGACTTGTTGAGCGGTTCGCCCGCCGTCCAGCCTGCCGGCAGCAGCGGCACCGGCGGCGGCGCCCAGCCGCTGGCCAGCCCCTCGGCGATGCCGCGCGGCGATGTCTCCCAGCTCAGGTGGCACAGCCTGTTCGCCAGCGGCGCGGACAGGTCCCAGCCGTCCGCGGCCTGCTCGGGCGGGTTCGCGGCGGCAACGACGGCTACGTCCTCGGGCAGCGTCAGGTCGCCGACGGTCCGTTCCAGCACCACCCGCAGCAGCGCGGCCTGGACGGCGGGCGGCGCGGTGGACAGCTCGTCGAGGAACAGCACGCCGGTGCCGGCCTCGGCGAGCCTGGTCGCCCACAGCGGCGGCGCGAAGCGGACCACGTCCCCGGTGACCACCGGCAGGCCGGCGAAGTCGGACGGCTCCCTGATCGACGCGATGACCGTCTCGCACGGCAGGCCCATCGCCTCGGCCATCGCGCGGATGGCCGATGTCTTTCCGGTGCCTGGGGCGCCCCAGAGCAGGACGGGTACCCGGGCCGCGACCGCTACCCCGAGCGCCTCCGCGGCGACGTTTCCGTCTCCCGCTTGCAGCAGCGTGCTCATGTCTCCAGTGTGCGGCCTGCCCGGCAGCGGGTCAGCCCTTCGCGGTGATCCTCGTGCCGAGTTCGAGGCCCTCGCAGATGCCGCGCATCACGCCTTCCGCGCCGACGTCGAACACGTGCATGGTCAGCGACTGCTCGTTGGCGAGGACGAACGCGCTGGTGTCCATGATGCGGACCCCGGCCGCGAGAGCCTCGTCGTAGGTGAGGGAGGTGTACCGCTTGGCGCCCGGGTGGTGCTTGGGGTCGGCGTCGTACACGCCGTCCACGCCGTGCTTGGCGACGAGCAGCGCGTCGGCGTCCAGCTCGAGCGCCCGCTGCACCGCGGGGTAGTCCGTGGTGACGTACGGCTGGCCGATGCCGCCGGCCAGCACGACGATCATGCCCCGCTCGAGGTGGTGCACCGCGCGGAGCCTGATGAACGGCTCGGCGACGCTGTGGATCGGCACCGCGGTCATCACGCGCACGTCCGCCTCGGTGCGCGCGGTGAGCGCGCCGCGCAGCATGAGCGCGTTCATCACCGTGCCGAGCATCCCGATGTTGTCCGCCTCGGCCCGGCTGATGCCCCAGCCGTCGGCCATCCTGCCGCGGAAGTAGTTG
>Ga0335085_10014375_pt1 | contig 11551 bp, 10 predicted proteins | sample Lox_Sample_45_FD_206712 | JGI IMG/M metagenome (GOLD analysis project Ga0335085, IMG submission 206712) | Soil microbial communities from Loxahatchee National Wildlife Refuge, Florida, United States - Lox_Sample_4.5 | ecosystem: Environmental > Terrestrial > Soil > Wetlands | place: USA... | reverse complement strand
GCGACGGTGCTGGCGGCCGGCGGCATCGACCCCACGGTGGTCATCGGCGGCAAGCTGAACAGCCTGGGGTCCAATGCCAAGCTGGGCCAGGGCGAGTTCCTCGTAGCCGAGGCGGATGAGAGCGACGGTAGCTTCCTGAAGCTCACGCCCGCGATCGCCGTGGTGACCAACATCGATGAGGAACACCTGGACTACTACCGCGACATCAACGAGATCAAGGACGCCTTCCTCGAGTTCATCAACAAGGTTCCCTTCTACGGCGTTGCCATCCTCTGCCTCGACCAGAAGCACATCCAGTCGCTCATTCCGGCGGTGCAGAAGCGCTACCTGACCTACGGCATGAGCTCCCAGGCGGACTACCAGGCGCTGGATGTTGCGCTCCTCCCGCTGGGGTCGCGGTTCCGCGTCATGAACCGCACGGCCGACCTGGGCTGGTTCGAGCTCTCCGTCCCCGGCATCCACAACGTGAGCAACAGCATCGCCGCCATCGCCGTGGCGCGGGAGCTCGAAGTGGACCTCGAGGTGATCCGCAGGGCGCTCAAAGAGTTCAGCGGAGTGCAGCGCCGGTTCCAGGTGAAGGGCGAGGCCCGCGGGGTCCTGGTGGTGGACGACTACGGGCACCATCCGACCGAGGTGCGAGCGACGCTGGCCGCCGCCAAGGCCGCGCTTGGCCGCCGCGTGGTCTGCCTGTTCCAGCCCCACCGGTTCACGCGGACGAAGCATCTGCTCGATGAGTTCTTCACCGCCTTCAACCAGGCGGACCGGGTCATCATCCTGGACATCTACCCGGCCGGCGAACAGCCCATCCCGGGAGTCACCGGCCAGGCGGTGTATGAAGGGATCAAGCGCTACGGGCACAAGGACGCGGCCTATGCGCCCGGCAGGGACGAGGTGGTCGAACAGCTGGCCTCGTCGCTTCGCGCGGGCGACCTGCTCCTGACGCTCGGGGCGGGGGATGTCTGGAAGCTGGGAGAAGCGGTCCTGGAGAGGCTCCGGAAATGAACTTCAAGAACCTGCAGGGGGAGATCAAGCTGAACGAGCCGCTTGCGGCGCACACCTCGTTCCGCATCGGCGGGCCGGCCGACGCGCTGGTGTCCCCGGCGGACCGCGAGGACCTCGCGGCGCTGCTCCGGGAGGTGCGGGCGAAGAAACTTGATGCCGTGGTCCTCGGCAGCGGCTGCAATCTGCTGGTGCGCGACGGCGGGTTCCGCGGCGTGGTGATCAGCCTGCGGAACCTCGATGCGATCTCCATCACCCGGGAGTACCGGTCCATCGGGGGGGCCTATGCCGTGCTCGTCGCGGAGGCCGGCGCAACCCTTGCCCAGCTGCTGAGCTTCGCGCTGGAGAAGGGGCTCACCGGGATGGAGTTCGCAGCGGGGATCCCGGGCACGGTGGGCGGCGCGATCTGCATGAACGCCGGCACCGCGCAGGGGGACATGAGCGACGTGATCGATTCGGTGACGCTCATGTCGCCCGCGGGGGAATCGGTCCTCCGGCAGCGCGACGAGATGGCCTTCGGGTACCGCACCGCGTCCGTCCCTGCCGGGCACGCCATCCTCGACGCGAAAGTGATCCTGCGGTTCGACGACAAGGACCGCATCCGGTCGCGGGTCAGGGAGATCATCGAAAAGCGCAAGGCGCGCCAGCCCCTCGGCCTGCCGAACGCGGGATCGGTGTTCAAGAACCCGCAGGACGAAGCTGCCGGCCGGCTCATCGAGAGCGCCGGGCTCAAGGGGCTCACCGTCGGCAGGGCTCAGGTGTCAGAGAAGCATGCCAACTTCATCGTCAACCTCGGCGGCGCCACAGCGGCCGACGTGATCAAGCTCATGGAGACCGTCAAGGCACGGGTCCTCGAGATGCACAAGGTGCGGCTCGAGCCGGAGATCAGGATCATCGGAGAAGACTGAAGACGGCGCGGGGGTGAACGGGCCATGGCACGTGTAACGAAGAAGAAGATCGGCGTTCTCCTGGGCGGGATGTCATCGGAGCGCGATGTATCGCTCGCATCGGGTGCGGCCATCCTGAAGGCGCTCCAGGGCAAGGGCTATGATGCCGTCGCGATCGACGTGGGCCGCGACGTGGCAGAACAGCTGCATCACGCGCGGATCGAGGTCGCGTTCAACGGGCTGCACGGAAAGTTCGGCGAGGACGGTGCTATCCAGGGGCTGCTCGAGGTGCTGGGGATCCCCTATACCGGATCGGGCGTCCTGGCGTCGGCCATGGGCATGGACAAGATCGTCTCCAAGGCCGTGTTCAAGGCTTACGGGCTGAACGTCGGCCCCTACCGCGTCTTTTCGCGAAGCGACCGGGACCTGCTGGGCAGGGCGCGGACCGAGATCGGGTTCCCGCTGGTGGTGAAGCCGAGCGGGGAGGGGTCGAGCGTCGGTGTGAGCGTCGTGCAGGACCAGGGGGGCTTTGACGCCGCGGTCGAGCTTGCGTTCTCCTATGACCGCGAGATCCTCGTGGAGCGGTACATCCGGGGAAGGGAAGTGCAGGTGGGGATCCTGGGGCCGCGGGCGCTGGGCGCGATCGAGATCGTGCCGAAGGACGTATTCTACAGCTACAAAGCGAAGTACGAAACGGGCGGGTCGGAGCATTTCTTTCCGGCCCGGGTCCCCGAAGCCGTCTACCAGCGCACGCTCGACGCGGGCATGACGGCGCACCGGGCGCTCGGATGCCGCGGCTACAGCCGCGTGGATTTCATCATCGACCAGGATGGCGTGCCCTTTATCCTGGAAGTGAACACCCTTCCGGGGATGACCGCGACGAGCCTCCTGCCCGAGATCGCCCAGGGCGCGGGGATCCCCTTCCCGGACCTGGTGGAGGAGATCCTGAGGCTGTCACTGGAAGAACGTCGATAGTCATCAGTCGACGGTCCAACGAAAGGGGCGGTACCAGCTCAGAATGACTGCCGGCTGCCGACCGGCGGACAGCCGACGAGCCTATGCGCGACTATAAGCACGTGAAGGTCCCGAGGTCCTACCGGCCGCCGAGGAACCGCGCCGTGACGAAGCGCGTGGCCGCGGAACCCGCAGGCAGAAAACGCGCGGCAGACAGCTCGGGCGTCGCAGGGACGATGCTCGCGCTCATCATCGCTGCTGCGCTCGTTTACGGGGGGTGGCATGGCTACCTCTGGCTGACCCGGGCTGAAGCGTTCCAGATCGCCGGCGTGGATGTGAAGGGGGTCCGCGAGGTGAGCGATGACGAGGTCCGGGCGCTGGCGGGCCTGTTCACGGGCCAGAACATCTTCCGCGTCGACCTCGCTGGGGCAACGCGGCGGGCCCTGGCGAATCCCTGGGTGAGCGACGTCAGGATCGAGCGGAGCCTGCCGAACCGGATCAGCATCGCGATCACCGAACGTACCCCCCGGGCGGTGCTGCAGGCGGCGAACGGACGGTTCCTGATCGACCACGATGCCGTGGTCATTGCGCCGGCGGGCGCCGGGAACGCGGCAGGCCTTCCCACGATCGCGGTCCGTGACTACCGGGCGGTGCCGCGGTGCGCGGTGACCGGAGACGGCATGGCGTCCGGCCTCGAGCTTCTGGACCAGCTCCGGCAGCGGGGCGGATGGGACCCGGCGGCGGTGACGGTGAGGGCCGACTCGGCGGAGACGGTGGCGATCCTCTATGCGGGTCACGAGTTCCGCATGGGCAGCGGGAACTATAACGAGAAGCTCAGGAGGCTGGGCGAGATCGTGACGGACATGAACACGCGGCGGCTTGCGTACACCTATGTCGAGCTGCGGCCGGAACGGCAGGCCGCCGTGATGGTGAACAAAGAAGGGGTCAGGGGTCAAGGGTCAGGGGTGAAGAGGAAGCGCATCTAGTACATCCATGACCCATGCCCCATGATCCGCGGTCAGGGGGTGAGAGCGTGGCGAAGCGCGTCGATAACATCGTTGTGGGGCTCGACCTCGGGACGACCAAGGTCTGCGCCATCGTGGGCGAGGTGAAGGACGGCGGCCAGATCGACATCATCGGGATCGGCCTGAGCCCCTCCCACGGCCTGAAGAAGGGCGTGGTGGTGAACATCGACAGCACGGTGGAGTCCATCAAGAAGGCGGTGAAGGAGGCCGAGATGATGGCCGGCGTCGAGATCAACGCCGTCTATGTGGGCATCTCGGGCGACCACATCAAGGGGCTCAAGTCCCAGGGGGTCGCCTCGATCAAGAGCCGCGAGGTGGGTCAGGCCGATGTTGCGCGGGCCATCGATACAGCGCGCTCCATCGATATTCCCGGCACCCAGCAGATCCTGCATGTGCTCCCCCAGGAGTTCATCATCGACGACCAGGATGGCATCAAGGAGCCGCTGGGCATGTCGGGAACGCGGCTCGACGTGAAGGTGCACATCATCACCGGCGCCGTCACGGCGATCAACAACATCATCAAGAGCTGCTCCCGCGCCGGCCTGCACGTGAACGACCTGGTGCTCCAGCCGCTGGCATCGAGCCGGGCGGTCCTGACCGCGGAGGAGCAGGAGATCGGCGTGGCCGTCGTGGACATCGGCGGCGGGACGACGGACATGGCGCTGTTCCGCGAAGGGAGCCTGTTCTATACCGGCGTGCTTCCCATCGGGGGGAACCACGTGACGAACGACATCACCATCGGCCTGCGCACGGCCACCTCGGAGGCGGAGAAGCTCAAGATCAAGCACGGATGCGCCCTGGCCTCCCTCATCAGGCACGAGGATACCATCGAGGTCCCGAGCGTGGGCGGCAGGCCGCCGCGGCTGCTGTCGCGCCAGATCCTGTGCGAGATCATCGAGCCCCGCATCGCCGAGCTTTTCGAGATCGTGCAGCAGCGGCTGAAGAGCACGGGGTCCGAGGACATGATCGCCTCGGGCGTGGTGCTCACCGGCGGCACGGCGCTGATGGAGGGGATGCAGGACGCAGCAGAGAAGTATCTCGGCATGCCGGTGCGACGCGGCGCCCCGCGGGGCATCGGTGGCCTCACTGACGTGGTGAACAGTCCGGTCTACGCCACCGGCGTGGGCCTGGTCCTGTTCGGCGCGGAAAATCAGCAGCCGTCGCCCGGGAGGTTCCGGCCCGGAGGAATACTGAACAGGCTCTGGAAAACGATCAGCGAGTACCTGTGAGAAAGGAAGGTGCGCGATGAGCAAGGACGCAACACCCCTGCCGGGAGACCATGCCATGGACGACAACATGGAGTTCTCGTTCGAGGACATCATGAACCTGCACGACGAGGAGCAGGCGAACGCCGTTCCGGCGGACAGGAGGGACCACGCCCTGTTCCAGCCCGACGGGCCGGGAGAGGAGCGGATCGGCGACGAGCAGGACCACGCGCCGGTGCTGCTCCAGTTCGCCGATGACGAGCGGCTGCCTGCCCGGATCAAGGTGATCGGCGTGGGCGGCGGGGGCTGCAATGCCGTGAGCACGATGGTTGCAGCGGACATCCGGGGGGTCGAGTTCATCGCGGCCAACACGGACCGCCAGGCCCTTGACCGTACGATTTCGCCGAACAAGCTGCAGATCGGGTCCAAGCTCACCCGCGGCCGCGGCGCCGGGGCGAACCCCGAGGTGGGCAGGAACGCTGCGGTGGAGGATTCCGAGAAGATCAAGGCCGTGCTCGAGGGGACCGAGATGGTCTTCATCACCGCGGGCATGGGCGGCGGCACGGGCACGGGCGCGGCTCCAGTGATCGCGAAGCTCGCCCGCGAGATCGGCTCGCTGGCCGTGGGCGTGGTCACCAAGCCCTTCAGCTTCGAGGGCGTGCGGCGGATGCGCTATGCCGAGGAGGGCATCGCGGAGCTCCGGAAGAACGTCGACGCGCTCATCGTCATCCCGAATGACCGGCTGATCAACCTGTCGGAGAAGAACACCCGGGTCGGCGAGGCCTTCAAGCTCTCCGACGACGTGCTGATGCAGGCCGTCAAGGGGATCTCCGACGTGGTGCTCGTGTCCGGACGGGTGAACGTCGATTTTGCCGACGTGAAGACCATCATGGCGAGCCGCGGCCGGGCGGTGATGGGCATGGGCGTTGCAAAGGGGGCCGGCCGGGCGGTCGAGGCCGCACACAAGGCGATCTCGAGCCCGCTCATCGAGGACGGGTCGATCAAGGGCGCGCGGGCCGTGCTGATCAACATCACCGGCGGGAGCGACATGGGGATCTCCGAGCTCGACGAGGTGATGGGAGTCATCAAGGGCGAGGTGGACGCGGACGCGAACATCATCTTCGGCATGGTGGACAACGACGACATGAGCGAGGAGATCATGGTGACGGTGATCGCCACAGGCTTTGACGAGGAAGGGGTCATCAAGCGTCCCAAGTCGCCGTCGAGCCTGAAGGAGTACATCCAGAAGGAGCAGCGGCCCCTGCCGGAGCGTCAGGCGGTGAAGCGCCGCGCCGAGGCGCCGAGCGCGACCTTCGACCTCTTCGGGAAGGACGATCTGGACAAGCCCGCCTATCTCCGACGGGCCGCAGATTAGCAGGTTTTTTCTCCGAAGATTTGACGACGAAAGAAGATTCCTCCTACTGCACACCTTTCATCTCCCGAGGGCGAGTGCGTCTTCCGACTTCCATTACATCGCAAGGAGCGTGGTGATGAAGTATGACGAAATCGGGTATTGGTCAGAGATCAAACTTGATATCGTCAGGGAATATGCCACCGCATACTCACGCATCCTTGCAGCGCAGAAAAGCCCCTCGCTGCAGCACATATATATAGATGCATTCGCCGGCGCGGGAATGCACATCTCCAAGAGCACAGGAGCGTTTGTAAAGGGGAGCCCTATGAATGCTCTCCTCATCGTGCCGCCATTCAAGGAATACCATCTCATCGACTTGGACAGTAAGAAGGTCGGCTCACTGCGTAGTATCGCCGCCGAATATCCCAACGTTACTATTCATGAGGGTGACTGCAACAGGCTTCTTCTAGACGTCGTTTTTCCGCGTGCAAAGTACCCGGATTACCGCCGCGCACTGTGTTTGCTTGATCCCTATGGATTGCATCTCAACTGGGAAGTCATACATATGGCGGGCCAGATGAAGACCATCGAGATATTCCTGAACTTCCCTGTGGCAGATATCAATAGAAACGTTCTCTGGCGAAACCCGGAAAAAGTAGAACCGGACCAGGCGGCGCGGCTTACTGCCTTTTGGGGTGATGACTCCTGCGCAAGGCAGCGTATAATACGACCGGAAATCTCTTCGGCTGGGAAGAGAAAACCGAGAATGAGGATGTGGCCGAGGCATTTCAGCAGCGTCTGAAGAAAGTAGCCGGGTTTTCGTATGTGCCGGAGCCCATCCCCATGAGAAACAAAAAGGGCGCAGTAGTCTACTATCTCTTCTTCGCATCGCAAAAGCCGGCTGCTGAGAATATCGTAAAAGATATCTTCCAGAAGTATCGGAGCGAAGGAGTCTCGTGATGGGCCAGAAGTCGACCATAGAGTGGACCGGTTCGACATGGAATCCCGTGACCGGGTGCGTGAAGATAAGCCCTGGATGCATGCACTGTTATGCTGAAAGGATGGCGAAGCGGCTTCAGGCAATGGGCCAGCCGAATTATGCAAAGGGTTTCAAGCTCGCGATGCATGAGCATGCGCTGGAATTGCCGCTCAAATGGAAGAAGGCGGAAACCATCTTCGTGAATTCGATGAGCGATTTGTTCTTGAAGGATGTTCCGGCGGCATTCATCACAAGAGTGTTCGACATAATGAATCGTGCTCATTGGCATACATTCCAGGTTCTCACAAAGCGGGCAGATCGCTTGCTTGAACTGAGCCGCAAGCTGCCCTGGGCATCGAACATATGGATGGGCGTGACGGTGGAGAACAACGATTATGCCCATCGTATAGATTGCCTCCGCGATACCGGCGCATATGTCAAGTTCCTCTCCATCGAGCCGCTGCTGGGTCCGATACCAAACATGAATCTGGGAGGCATCGACTGGGTGATCGTCGGTGGTGAATCCGGACCCGGAGCGAGGCTAATGGATTCTTCGTGGGTGATTGATATCCGCGATCAATGCCGCAAGGCAAGTGTGCCGTTCTTTTTCAAGCAGTGGGGCGGTGTGCGGAAGAAGATAGCGGGGCGGTTATTGGAAGGCAGAACGTGGGATGAGATGCCGCGTAAACCTTGTCTTATGTAGCGCAAGAATGGCATCTGCCTTGCGCGCGCAGAGATAAAGAAACCCCCTCCGCGCGTTCAGCGAAGGGGGATATGCGAAAAGGAAGAACGGCGCAATGCACCGCTCCGTGTCATGCTCCTCAATGATCCGACACGCCGACCGCAGCTGATCCCTTCTGCTTCTGGATCACCCGCTCCAGGCCGAGCCGCGTGGCGGAGAAGCCGTGCTCCCGGGGCTCTTCTTCCTTTTTCACCATGTTCATGAAATCGCAGCGCCAGCAGTTCGAGAGCTTCTGGGCATAGGTCCCCTGGATCTTGCCGCCGCAGAGCGATCCCGCTACGACCCAGCAGGCGCGGCCCGCGTTCTTCCCGTCATGGGCGCCGTGCAGGTCCTCATGCACCGTCACCGGGCAGATCCCCAGGTCCTTCGTCTTGTGCCCGCCGGGCTGACGCCCGCAGTTCTTGAATTCCCAGCAGTTCTTCTTCTCCATCGATCCTGTTCCTCCCCTAGAGCCTAAGAGTAGATGCTGCGGCTCCGGCTCTGACGGCCGGGCTTCGCATGTCCGAAAAGTCCGGTCCTTTAACGCTTCTCCCCTGGTGCTTCACCGGCACGGGGAGTAGCTTGCGACGGACTACCCGCGTTCTTCTCCAGGGCCCGCTCCATGCCGAGCCGTGTATGGGAAAAACCGAAGAGGGTCGGTTCTTCCTCCTGCTTCACCCGCTTCATGAAATCGCAGCGCCAGCAGTTCGAGAGCTTCTGTGCGTAGGTCCCCTGGATCTTGCCGCCGCAGAGCGATCCTGCCACGACCCAGCAGGCGCGGCCCGCGTTCTTGCCGCCGTGGGCGCCGCTCAGCGCCTGCTCGACCGTTGCCGGACAGATCCCCAGTTCTTTGACCTTGTGGCCTCCCGGCTGCCGGCCGCATTTCTTGTGTTCCCAGCAGTTGAGCTTCGACGCGCCGGTCGCGCTGTTGTCCAAAGGCATGTTTGGCATTTCGGCACCTCCCCTTTGTGCTGACAGGAGCAGATCGGTCTTCGATAGTCCACGTTGCAAGACTACTGCCAAAGGCGAAATCCTTCGCTGCAAAGGAGTTATGGGAAGGAGCAGCCGGTGTTCTGTCTCAGAAATGAGGATGGGTATCACCCATGACACAGCAATATTTGGGACGGACAGAAAGAGAGAACAGGCGGGGGCAAGGTGTCAATATCTGACGCCAGATTGAGATCATCTTCAGCTACAATTTTACCGGCGCGATCCGCGGTCCCTGCGGTCGATCGCGGTGAGAATGCCCCGCAGGATGCTGAGCTCGCGCCGGTCCGGCCGCGCGCGGCCGAAGAGCTGCCGCAGGGAATACATGATGCGTTCAGGATGATCCCGGTCGAGGAAGTTGATGGATGCGAGGGTCAGCTGGAGATGGTCAAAGAAGCGCTCCCGGTCCGCTGCGTCGGCCAGGTCCGGGCCGGGGCCGGCATCAGTGGACTGCGATGCGACGAACAGTTCGTAGGCCACGACCATGACCGCGTGGGACAGATTGAGCGATGGAAAGTCGTCGGACGAGGGAATGGCGATCAGCTCCTGGCAGAGCGCAAGATCGTCCCGTTCCAGACCGTTCACTTCCGGACCGAAGACGACGGCGACCCTCGCAGGTCCCAGCAGGGGCACGATGTCCCGCGCCGCGATACGGGGATCGCGAATGTTCTTCCGGAGCCGCGAACGGTGACGCGAGGTGCCGATCACGAGGTGATGGCCCTCGATCGCCTCCCGGAGCGTTGCGCAGGTCCGGGCGCTCTCGATGATCGTTTCCGCCCCGGCGGCGAGCTTGAGAGCATCGCCCCCGATGTCCCGGGGGGGCCGGACGAGGATAAGCCGTGAAAGACCCATGTTCATCATGCAGCGCGCCACGGCGCCAATGTTGCCCGGCGTCTTCGTGCGGACGAGGACGATGCTGATGTTGTCGAGCGCGGATGCCGTCTGCATGGTCTGGCCATTATAGCGGGAAAGATGCAGCAGCCGCAAGGGCAGAAGAAGGACAGCGCGGCCCGCCACCTGAACCACCCCTCGAATGGGTTCTCGAAGAGGTGCAGGGCGCGAAGAGATTTAATCCGGCGGAAGACTCCCTATTCTCAGATTCTTACGCCAGCACCGCACCGGCCGTCCGATTTCTTTTGCGCCCCATACCCTACCATAGTATAATCGGCCCATGAACCGCCGCCTGCGGGACAAGATCGACGCGCTTCTTGCCGCGGAGAAGGGCGCGGTGTACAAGCCCGCCGGAGCACCGCTGTCGGTCGCCCTCGCCTACCCCAACACCTATCACGTGGGCATGTCGAACCTCGGCGTGCACCAGATCTACTCCATCCTGAACCGCCGCGACGACACCGTCTGCGAACGGGTGTTCCTGCCCGACGATGAGGATGTCGGCGAGTTCGGACCGGGACGGCAGAGGCTCTTTGCGCTGGAGAGCAGACGTCCGGTCGGCGATTTCGACATCCTGGCGTTCTCTGTCTCCTTCGAGCACGACTATCTGAACGTGCTCGAGATGCTCCGCCTCGCCGGCATCCCGCTGGCCGCTGCGGAGCGGACCGGCGACGATCCCCTCGTGGTGCTCGGCGGCATCTGCTCCTTCTTCAACCCCGAGCCGCTTGCCGAGTTCTTCGACGCCATCATCGTCGGCGAGGGCGAGGAGGTCGTAAACGAGTTCATCGATGCCCTCCGAGCCGCTGCGGGAAAAGACCGCCGGGAACGGCTTCTGGCGCTCTGCCGCATCCCTGGCGTCTATGTTCCCGAGCTCTATGACGTTCTCTACCATGACGACGGTACGATCAAGGAAAGGAGAACAGGGGAGCCGTCCGCTCCCGAGCGCATCACCAAGCGCGTGGTAAGGGACATCGATACGCTCCCGGCATCGACCGCGATCGTGACCCCGGACACGGAGTTCAGCAGCATGCATCTTGCCGAAGTGACACGGGGATGCGGGCGGCACTGCCGCTTCTGCATGGCAGGGTACATCTATCTGCCGCCGAGGGACCTTTCGGCGGAGCGGGGGAGGGAACAGGCGCGGAAGGCCGACGATCTGTGCGGCAGGATCGGCCTCGTGGGCTCGGCGCTCTCCGACTACCCGGCGATCGACGATCTCTGCGCAGCGGTCCAGGGAAGCCTTTCGGTCTCGTCGCTCCGAGCGGACTCCCTGAGCGAAAGGCTCATCAAGCGGCTCGCGGCAAGCGGTCACAAGACGATCTCCATCGCGCCGGAGGCCGGGTCGGAGCGGCTCCGCAAGGTGATCAATAAGGGGGTCACGGAAGACGACATCCTGCGCGCGGCAGACCTCATCTTCGGAGCCGGTATCCCGAACGTGAAGCTCTATTTCATCATCGGGCTCCCGACCGAGACGGACGAGGACATCGGAGCGATCGTGACGCTCACCGGAAAGGTGCACGACGTCCAGCTGCGCCATGCCCGGACCGCAGGG
>Ga0335085_10014373_pt1 | contig 11553 bp, 9 predicted proteins | sample Lox_Sample_45_FD_206712 | JGI IMG/M metagenome (GOLD analysis project Ga0335085, IMG submission 206712) | Soil microbial communities from Loxahatchee National Wildlife Refuge, Florida, United States - Lox_Sample_4.5 | ecosystem: Environmental > Terrestrial > Soil > Wetlands | place: USA: Florida... | reverse complement strand
CGCCGGTGACGCCCGAGGTCATGGCCTGGTTCTACCGCAACGTGAAGCAGGAGCTGTGGGTGCAGAACGGCAGCGGCGGCACCGATATCTGCTCGGCGTTCGTCGCCGGCGTGCCGATCCTGCCGGTGTATGCCGGGGAGATCCAGGCGCGCATGCTCGGAGTTGCCGCCTACGCCTTCAACGACAGGGGCGAGGCGGTGGTGGACGAGGTGGGCGAGCTCGTCATCACCAAGCCCATGCCCTCGATGCCGGTCTTCATGTGGGGCGACAAGAATTTCGAGCGCTATCGCGAGTCGTACTTCCAGGAGTTCCCCGGCTTCTGGCGCCACGGGGATTTCTTCCGCATGAACCGCCGCGGCGGCTGCTTCGTGCTCGGCCGCTCGGACGCAACGCTCAACCGCCACGGCGTGCGCATCGGCACCGCCGAGATCTACCGCTCGCTCGCGCTGCTGCCCGAGATCGACGACTCGCTGATCGTCAACCTGGACCTGCCGGGCGGGCGCTTCTTCATGCCGCTGTTCGTGAAGCTCAAGGGCGAGGGCAAGCTCGATGCGGCGCTCGAGGAGCGCATCCGCCAGAAGCTCCGCCAGGAGTACTCCCCGCGGCACGTGCCCGACCGGATCTACCAGGTGCCTGATATTCCTCACACCCTGACCGGCAAGAAGATGGAGGTGCCGGTGCGGCGCATCCTCGCCGGCACACCGCTCGCCAAGGCCGCCAACCGTGATGCGGTGGTCAACCCGCACGCGCTCGACTGGTTCATCGAGTACGCGCGTACTCAGAAGGACTACACGATGCAGGGCGGCTGAGCGCTGCAGCGAAATCGCCAAAGCGGGCGCTATTGACGCAGGCGAAGCGGGCTCCATAAGCTGATCGACCCCGCGGACGGAGAATCACGATGGAAGAAGTACAGCTCCTGATCGGCGACCGCGATGTCGCGGCGAAGAATTCGGCCACCTTCTCGCGCGCGAATCCCGTCTCGGGCGAAGTGGCGAGCCGCGCTGCCGCGGCAGGCCCGGAGGACGCCCGTGCGGCGGCGGATGCCGCCGCCAAGGCCTTCCCCAAGTGGTCGGCGACCGGCCCCGGCGAGCGGCGCGCGAAGCTGAACAAGGCCGCTGACCTGCTCGAGGCACGCTCGGCGCAGTTCGCCACCATCATGTCGGCCGAGACCGGCTGCACGCTGGGCTGGGGACATTTCAACGTGCACTTCGGGGCCATCCTGCTGCGCGAGGCAGCGGCCATGACCACGCAGATCACCGGTGAGGTGGTGCCCTCGGACGTGCCCGGCATGATGTCGATGGCCTTCCGTCAGCCGGTCGGAGTGGTGCTGGGGATTGCCCCCTGGAACGCGCCGGTCATTCTCGGAGTGCGCTCGGTCGCCATGCCGCTCGCCTGCGGCAACACCGTGGTCCTGAAGGCCTCGGAGGTCTGCCCGGCCACGCACCGCCTCATCGGCACGGTGCTCAAAGAGGCGGGGCTCACCGACGGCATCGTCAATGTCATCACGCACGATGCCAAGGATGCCGGCACGGTATCCGAGGCGCTGATCTCCCATCCGGCCGTGCGCCGCGTCAACTTCACCGGCTCGAGCCGCGTCGGCAAGATCGTGGCGCAGACTGCCGCGAAGTACCTGAAGCCCGTGCTGCTCGAGCTCGGCGGCAAGGCTCCGCTCATCGTGCTCGAGGATGCGGATATCGACGCCGCGGTCAGTGCGACGGTGTTCGGCGCCTTTGCCAACTCCGGCCAGATCTGCATGTCCACCGAGCGGGTCCTGGTGCACGAGAAGGTCGCCGACGAGTTCGCCGCCAAGCTCGCCAAGCGCGTCGCGGGACTGCCGAGCGGGGATCCGCGCACCGGCGAGTTCGTGCTGGGGTCCGTCATCGGGCGCCCGACGGTCGATCGCGTCGAGAAGCTCGTGAGTGAGGCGGCCGCGCAGGGCGCCAAGGTGCTCGTCGGGGGCGACAAGACCAGCGGCACGATCATGAAGGGCGTCGTGGTGGATCACGTCACCCCGAAGATGAACTTGTGGCGCGAGGAGTCCTTCGGACCGCAGGTCTCGATCACCCGCGTCAAGTCGGCCGACGAGGCCGTGAGCCTTGCGAACGACACCGAGTACGGGCTCTCCGCGGCGATCTTCACGCGCGACATCGCCCGCGGCATCGAGCTCGCGAAGCGTATCGACTCGGGGATCTGCCACATCAACTCACCCACCGTGCAGGACGAGGCGCAGATGCCCTTCGGCGGCGTCAAGTCATCGGGCTACGGCCGCTTCGGCGGCAAGGCGGGCATCGCGGAGTTCACCGAGCTGCGCTGGATCACGGTGCAGACGACGCCGCGGCACTATCCGTTCTGAGAATCCTTCCAGGAGGCGCGCATGGATCTCGGGCTCAAAGGCTCAAAGGCCATCGTCACCGGTGCGACCCACGGCATCGGCCTGGAGATCGCGAAGCAGTTCGCCGCCGAAGGCGTGGATGTGGCGATCTGCGCACGCACCGCGGCCAACGTCGAGCGCACGGTGCGCGAGTTGTCGGGCCTGGGCGTGCGCGCCATCGGCGATGCGATCGACGTGACCCATCGCGATGCCTACATCGGCTGGATCAAGAGCGCGGCGGAACGCCTCGGCGGACTCGATGTCTTCGTCTCCAACACCACCGGCACCCCCGGGATCCCCGGCGAGCCGGGCTGGGAGGCGGGCTTTCAGGCCGACATCCTGGCGGCGGTGCGCGGCTGTGAGGCCGCCCTGCCGTACCTCAAGCGCTCGCGCTCCGGCGCGGTCATCCTCATCGCCAGTATCTCCGGGGTCATGTCCAAGGCGCTGCGCGCCCCCGGAATTCTCGCTTACGGCTCGATGAAGGCGGCGCTCATCGCCTACGGGGCGCAGTTGAGCAAGGAAGTGGCCAAGGACGGCGTGCGCGTGAACATGGTCTCACCCGGACCGATCTATTTCGAAAACGGCGCCTGGGATCACATCAAGCAGCGCGCGCCGGCGGCGTACGAGGATGCGCTCAGGCACTGTGTCATCGGCCGGCTCGGCACCCCGCAGGACATTGCCGCGGCGGTTGCTTTCCTTGCGAGCCCGCGCTCGGGCTTCACCGTCGGGCAGAACCTGCACGTGGACGGCGGGTACATGGAGCACATCGCGTTTTAGGGGGGCCGCGCGCCGGGCGAGCGGCGCGCGCCGGTGTCAGAGCTTCATGTCCACCGAGCACACCGGGGCACCGACCGTGGCGGTGCCGCCTGCCGGCACGAAGATCTCGACCAGCGTGCCATCAGCGCTCGCGGTGACTTCCTGCGTCACCTTCTCGGTCTCGATCTCGTAGAGCGGATCGCCCGTTTTGAAGGCATCTCCGGGCTGGCGGTGCCAGCGGGCGATGGTCGCCTCCTGCATGTTCATGCCGACCCGTGCCAGCTTCAGATTGACGCGCATGCGCTCAGTGGCCCTTGCCAAAGCTGCGCGCAAGCTCGGTGGCGACCGCGACGATACGATCGGCATCGGGGATCATGCGCTTCTCGGATGCCGGGGCATACGGCAGACACACGTTCGGGACCGTCACGCGCTTTACCGGTGTCTTGAGCGCACCGAACGCGCGGTCGGCGAGCACCGCGGCAATGTGACTCGCGGCGCTGCAGCGGTCGCGTGCCTCGTCCACGATCGCGACCCGCCCGGTGCGCTCCGCCGCGGCGATGAGTCCGTCCTCATCGAGTGGCACCAGCGTGCGGGGATCGACCACGTGCGCATCGATCCCGGCGCTCTCCAGGCGCTTGGCGGCCTCGAGTGTGGGCTTCACCATCGAGCCCATGGCGATGAGCGTCACGTCCTTGCCCTCGCGCAGCACGGAGGCCTTGCCGAAGGGGATGGTGTAATCCCCGTCGGGAACTTCGCCCATCTCACCGCCGCGGCCGCCGGCTTCCATGAAGAAGGTCGGATTGCTGCCGCGGATCGCGGTCTTGAGCAGTCCCTTGGCATCGGCGGGCGTGGCGGGCATCACCACGTTGACCCCGCCCAGGTTCATGAGCACCGGATAGCCGCTGTCGGAGTGCTGCGCGGCATTGGAGCCGCCGCCGCCGTAGCTCGCGATCACCGTGATCGGCAGGACCGCCTGGCCGCCGGTCATCAGCCGCAGCTTCGCCATCTGGTTGGCGATTGCATCGAAGCCGGTGTAGATGAAATTCGAGAACATCATGTGCAGCACCGGGCGGCAGCCTGCTGCCGCAGCACCGACCGCCATGCCGGTGAGCGTCGCCTCGCAGATCGGGGTGTTGCGGATGCGGTCGCGCCCGAATTTGTCGAGCAGGCCGCGGGTGTCGCCCATGATGGCGAGCTCCACGTCCTCGCCATAGACGATGACCTTGGGATCGCGGCTCATCTCCTCGATGAGCGCCTCGTTGATCGCGTGAATGATGCGCTTGCGGGCCATGACGCTTCGCCCCTCAGGCTTTCTGACCGACGAACATGAGATCGAGCGCGAGCCCGGTATCGGCAGGCTCGCTCTCTTCGGCGAATCTGACGGCGTCCTCCACCGTGCGCGCGATGCGCGCCTCGATGTCCTTGAGCGCCTGCTCGCTCACGCCCTCGCCGGTGAGCCGCGCGCGCAGCCGGTCGATCGGGCAGCGCTTGCGCCAGGCCTCGATCTCGTCCTTCTCACGGTACTTGCCCCCGGCAAGGAACAGGTCCTCGGCCTCGAGGTGACCCTGGATGCGATAGGTCTTCGCCTCGATGAAGGAGGGACCCTCGCCTCGGCGCGCCCGCTCGACGGCCTCCCCCGCGGCCTGCCACACGCCAACCACGTCGTTGCCGTCGACCACCGTGGTGGGAATCTTGAACGCGCGCGCCCGATCGGCGATCTCTCCCGAGGTGATGGTGGCGGCCGGCGTGAACTCGGAGAACTGGTTGTGCTCGCAGATCAGCACCAGCGGCAGCTTCCACAGGCTGCTCACGTTGAGGCACTCCATGAACACGCCCTGATTGGAGGCGCCATCGCCGAAGAAGGCCACGGCGATGCGCCGGTCATGGGTGAGCTTCGCCGCGAAGGCCGCTCCGGTCGCGATCGCGAATCCGCCGCCGACGATCCCGTTTGCGCCGAGGATGCCCTTGGAGAAGTCCGCCACGTGCATCGAGCCGCCCATGCCCTTGCAGATGCCGGTCTTCTTGCCCCAGATCTCGGCCATCATCGCCTTCGGGTCCCCGCCCTTGGCGAGGAAATGACCATGACCGCGGTGCGTGCTCGTGATCCAGTCGCTCTCATCGAGTCGCGCACATACGCCGGTCGCGATCGCCTCCTGGCCGATGTACAGATGCACCGCCCCGGGGAGCTTGCCGGCGGCGGCATCCGCGCGCAGCCGCTCCTCCATGCGGCGGATGAGCAGCATGCGCTCGAAGAGCGCGAGCAGCTCTTGGCGGTCGGGCCCTGTTGCCTGCCGGGCCGCTGCGGTTGCGGTCGCCATGAAAGTCTCCTCAGCGAAACTCTGCGATAGTGGTATCGAACGCGCGGCGCGTCACCTCGTCGATGGGACGCCCGCGCAGGACCTTGTTCAGCACCTCGATGCCCCAGGGGCCGGCCCAGCCGGCCGCCTGCAGCGCGCGTACGAAGCCGCGCACGTCGAACTCGCCCTCGCCGCAGAGCTGGCGGTGCTGGGTGGTCTCGACGACGAAGTCGCTCATCGAATGCTCGCGCGAGTAGCCGTCGTTCAACTCGATGCCGACCAGCTTCACGATGTGCCAGAGGTCGAAGAAGATGCCGCCGTTCGATGCTGCCGCGCCCTCGGCCAGCTCGCGACACAGTGCGATCGAGTCGATCACGCAGAACGGCATCATCTCGAAGGCAACCCGGGTGCCGTAGTTCTTCGCCTCGGCGCACAGCCCCGCGAAGCGCTCGATGAGCTTGCCCATGGGGCAGGGCTGGCGCAGGAAATCGCCCACCTTGATCGAGCGCGCGCCGAGCGCCTCGGCGGCCGTGAACAGTTTCTGCTTGAGCACGTCAGAGCGCTGCTTCGCCTCACCGTCCACGTACCAGTCGGTGAGGAACTCGAGCTCGACGTAGCGTATCCCGTGATCATCCAGAATCTGCCGCATCTCCTTGAGGCTGTGGCGCTCGAGGGTGTGCTCGAGATCCGCATGCCAGATGCCGAAGCCGGTAAAGCCGGCGCGTGCGGCGCTCGCCACGCGCTCGCGGAAGCCGACCGAGCTCCACTCGTGCTCGCCGTGCGGCTCTGCCCCGACGGCGAGCGTCCAGTACGAGGCGAGCAGATTCACTTCGCTCATGCGCGGTCCCTCATCTTTGCCACCGTGCTCAGTGGCTGTCCGCCGGCATGAGTCCGGATTCGCGCACCGGGACGGTGAGGGCGACGTGATCGACGTTGCCGACCGAGAGGGTGATGTGACCCTTGCCGGTGAGGTCGTCCATGAGCACCACGGTGCCGGGTCCGAAGCGGCGCACCTCGCCATCGCTCGCGGTCACCTCGGATGTGCCGACGAGCGCGATCAGGTACATGCGCCGCGGTGCCCTGTGCCAGTCCTCGCGCGCACCCCGCGGCAGATACAGCAGCGTTGCTCCCGGCCCGGTGGCGAGCACGTGCGCGGCGAGGCGCTGCTCGCTCGCGCCGGGCACGATGCTCGGCGTCTCGATCCGGATCTGCTCGTCGCGGAAATGCGAGACGCCCTGCGCATCGGAGTACAGGTGCGTATAGGTGAAAACCTGCGCATCCCCGCGCGCTGTGTCGGCCGCACTCACGAGTGCGAGCACGCCGACGAGCGCGCCGGCAGCAGCTGCGGCGAGAAGGATTCGCTTGCCCATGGGGGTCTCCTCGAATCGGGTCGGGCGATCATACACGGCCCGGCGCGAACGCTCCGCGGCGGCGGTACTCGCGCGGCGTCAGGCCGTACCGGGCACGAAATACGCGGCCGAAATGCGAGGCGTCGTTGAAGCCGAACCCGAAGGCGATGTCGGTCACCGTGCGGGCCACCTGCGCCGGATCGGAGAGCGCGCGGGCGCACTCATCGAGCCGGCGGCGCTGGACGTAGCGCGAGACGGTCTCGCCGTCGTCGTTGAATACGTGGTGCAGGTAGCGGGTGGACATCGACAGGGCCTGCGCGATGCGCCGCGGCGTCAGCCGCGGGTCGTGCAGATGGCTCTCGATGAAGCCGCGCACCTGCTCGCGCCGCGCAAGTCCGAGCGAGGAGGTGAGCGCCTCCGAGCGGGTGAGCGGCTCGTAGCTGCTCGCGAGCAGATCCAGGATCGCCTCCGCGAAGCGCGGCCCGAGCAGCATCTCCTCGGTGGCGACCCGCTGTTGCCAGAAGCGGGTGAGGAGCGAGGAGAGCAGGCCCGAGAGGCTCTCCCCGCCGGGCATGGCGCGCGCGAGCACACTCTCCGGAGCGGCCATGCGGCGGCGCAGCTCGCACTGGGGGATACACAGCACGACGGTGCGGTTGGGCTCGTGGAAGGTGACCTCGTACGGGCGGGTGCTGTCGGTGAGCGTGTAGTCGCCGTAGCGCAACACGGCCTCGCGCCCCTGCTGGCGGTAGACGCTCATTCCGTCGAGCTGCAGGCACAGGAAGAACTTGCCATCCTGGGCGCGGGCGATGTGGTGGCGCTCGTGCCGCACGGTCGCGGCTTCAGAGTACAGCTCGGCCAGGCGGATGCGGCCGACCTCGGTGAGCGTCAGCTGTCCACAGAAGCGCTCCCGGTCGAGTGGATCGGCCACCAGCTGTGTGAGCGCATCCCCGGTCAGGGCGTTCCAGTAATCGATGCGGCGGTGCGCCGGCAGCGCGGCCGTCGAAAAGACCTCCACTTGAGCCATTCACACCCCTCTTGGCCCGACCGCTCAAGGGCGCCCGACCCGGACTGGGCGCAACGCGCTCAGTGTATGCGAAAAGATCACCGCCCTGCGCCGCCGGGCGGTCGCGAGGCCGGTACTCCTGGGGCCGCGGCGCGCTAAACTAGGCGTTCCCCCTTGAGGAGGTCACGCCGTGAACGCATCGCTCGCCTCGATCGCACCCCAGCCCGAGCCTTCGGCCGCCGTGGCTCGTTTCCTCAAACGCCCTCCCAAGCTGCTGATCGGCGGGGAATGGGTGGACCCGAAATCCGACAAGCGCGTACCGGTGTACGACCCGGCGACCGGGCGGCAGATTGCCTCCGTACCCGACGCGGGCCCCGAGGACGTTCAGCGCGCCGTGGCCGCGGCCCGGCAGGCCTTCGAGAAGGGCCCCTGGGCCGAGATGCTGCCCGCGCAGCGCGAGGCGCTGCTGTGGAAGCTCTCCGAACTGGTCGACAAGCACGCCGACGAGCTCGCCGAGCTCGAGAGCGTCAATCAGGGCAAGACCAAGTTCATGGCGGGCATCGTGGACGTGCCCGGCACCCGCGACTGGTTCCGCTACATGGCGGGATGGGCGACCAAGATCACCGGTGAGACCTTCCAGACCTCCATGCACGGGCCGCCCGGGGTCAAGTTCCACACCTACACCGTGCGCGAGCCGGTGGGAGTCGTGGCGCAGATCATCCCGTGGAACTTCCCCATGGCCATGGCTGCCTGGAAGCTGGCGCCGGCGCTCGCCACCGGCTGCACCTGCATCCTGAAGCCCGCCGAGCAGACACCGCTCACGGCGCTGCGGCTGGGCGAGCTGGTGCAGGAGGCGGGCTTCCCGCCCGGCGTGGTCAACATCCTCACCGGTTACGGCGAGACCACCGGGGCAGCCCTGGTGGCGCACCCCGACGTGGACAAGATCGCCTTCACCGGCTCCACCGAGGTGGGCAAGATCATCAACCGCAACGCGACCGATACCCTGAAGCGGGTATCGCTCGAGCTCGGTGGCAAATCCCCGGTCGTCGTGCTGCCGGATGCTGATCTCAAGATGGTTGTGGGCGGTGCCGCGCAGGCGATCTTCTTCAACTCCGGCCAGGTCTGCACCGCAGGCTCGCGGCTGTTCGCGCACCGCAAGGTGTTCGACCAGGTGGTGGAGGGGCTCGCAAGTGCGGCGCAGTCGATCCGGCTGGGACCGGGGCTCGATCCCAAGACCGAGATGGGTCCGCTGGTGTCCAAGGAGCAGCAGGACCGGGTGCTCGGCTACATCAGCTCCGGGCGCAAGGAAGGCGCGAAGGTGATGACGGGCGGAGAGGCCCCGCAGAGCGCCGGCTACTTCGTCAAGCCGACGGTGCTCGCCGACGTGCGCCCCGACATGAAGGTGGTGCGCGAGGAGATCTTCGGCCCGGTGCTGGTGGCGCAGCGCTATGACGAGCTCGATGAGGTGGCGCGTGCGGCCAACGATACGGTGTACGGGCTCGGGGCGAGCGTGTGGGGCCACGACGTGAGCGCGATCCAGCGCATGGTCTCGAAGATCCGCGCCGGAACGGTCTGGGTGAACTGTCACAACATGGTGGATCCGGCCATGCCGTTCGGCGGCTTCAAACAGTCGGGGTTCGGCCGCGAGCACGGCCGGGCGGTGCTCGATCTGTACACCGAGCTCAAGTCGGTCTGTATGGCGATCTGACCCCGCACCTGCGGGCGCGAGCGAGTGCGCCGCCGTCGAGGGGACGGCGGCACACCGGTGTCGCCGTGCCCGCTCATTTGCTTTCGGCCACAAGAAGGAAGTACATGCGCCGTCCGCTCGTCAAGCGCTCATCGCTGATCCCGCTCCCGCTCCTGCTGCTCGCGGCCTCCTGCGCCCGCGAGGCACCGGCCCCCACCGCCGCCGCCCCGGTCACTGCCAGCACCGCGGCGCCCGCTCCGCATCCGCGCCCGCCGCCCGCCGCGGCGGTCGATGCCCGCCGCCTGCTCGCCGCGGACCAGCACGCCGCCGACTGGATGAGCTACGGCCGCACCTATGACGAGCAGCGCTTCAGTCCGCTCGATGAGATCAATGCGGGCAACGTCGCGGGCCTGAAGCTCGCCTGGCACTACGACCTGCCCGTCGAGGCGCGCGCGCAGGAATCCACACCGCTCGTGATCGACGGGGTCATGTACGTGACCAGCGCCTGGAGCGAGGTGTTCGCGCTCGATGCCGGCACCGGAAGACTGCTGTGGACCTACGACCCGAAGGTGCCGCGCGCCACCGACATCAACGCCTGCTGTGATGCGGCCAACCGTGGCGTCGCGGCCTGGGGCGGACGGCTGTACCTGGGCACGCTCGACGGGCGGCTCGTCGCGCTCGATGCCGCGAGCGGCAAGCCGGTGTGGTCGGTGCGCACCACGCCCGAGGGCTCGCGCTACACGATCACCGGCGCTCCGCGGGTGGTCAAGGGCAAGGTGATCATCGGCAATGCGGGCGGGGAGATGGTGGTCCGCGGCTACGTGTCGGCCTACGACGCGGACAGCGGCAAACTCGCCTGGCGCTTCTATACGGTGCCCGGTGAGCCCGGCAAGCCCGACGCAGCCGCCTCGGATTCGGTCCTCGAAAGCAAGGCGCGCCCGACGTGGAGCGGGGAGTGGTGGAAATACGGCGGCGGCGGCACGGTGTGGGACGCCATGGCGTACGACCCCAAGCTCGACCTGCTGTACGTAGGCACGGACAACGCCGGGCCGTGGAACCCCAAGTGGCGCTCGCCCGGCGGCGGGGACAACCTCTTCACCTCGTCGATCCTCGCGCTGCGGCCGGATACCGGCGAGTACGTCTGGCACTACCAGACGACCCCGGGGGGGATGTGGGACTACAGCTCCGCGCAGCAACTGGTGCTGGCGGATGTCACGATCGATGGCAAGCCGCGCCAGGTGCTGATGCAGGCGCCCAAGAACGGCTTCTTCTACGTGCTCGACCGCGCGACCGGCGAGCTGCTGTCCGCGCACAAGTTCGCGGACGCCGTGAATTGGGCCAGGGAAGTCGACCCGAAGAGCGCACGGCCCGTGGTGAACCCCGAGGCGGACTACGCCGCGCGCGGCAAGACCTGGATCAATGCGCCCGGACCCAGCGGCGCGCACAGCTGGCAGCCGATGGCGTACAGCCCGCTCACGCACCTGGTCTACATACCGGTGAACGAGATCGCCTTCCCGTTCACGGCGGCGAAGACGTTCGTGTGGCGCGAGCTCGCCTGGAACGTCGGGGTGGATTTCGACGCCGGCAGCCTGCCGCAGATTCCCGCGATCAAGGCCGCTGCGATCAAGGGCCTGAAGGGCCACCTCGCCGCCTGGGACCCCATCGCCCAGCACGAGACCTGGCGGGTGGAGGCGGCCCATCCCTGGAACGGCGGCATCCTGGTGACCGCCGGCAATCTGGTCGTGGAGGGCAATGCGACCGCCGAGCTCGCCGCCTATCAGGCCGACAAGGGCACGAAGCTGTGGTCGGCCGCGACGCAGACGCCGATCCTTGCACCGCCGGTCACCTACCAGGCGGGCGGCGAGCAGTACGTGGCCGTCGAGGCCGGCTGGGGCGGGGCCTTCGGGCTCGCCGCAGGCGAGCTCGCGAAAGTCTCGCACGATGGCGTCGACAACCGCCCGCGACTGCTGGTGTACTCACTGCATGGCAGCGATTCGCTGCCGGCCGCCGCTGCCCCGCCGCAGCCGACCTTCGAGAAGCTCCCCGAGCTCGCCGGTCCCAAGCTAATCACCGCCGGCAAGGCGACCTAC
>Ga0335085_10014372_pt1 | contig 11553 bp, 6 predicted proteins | sample Lox_Sample_45_FD_206712 | JGI IMG/M metagenome (GOLD analysis project Ga0335085, IMG submission 206712) | Soil microbial communities from Loxahatchee National Wildlife Refuge, Florida, United States - Lox_Sample_4.5 | ecosystem: Environmental > Terrestrial > Soil > Wetlands | place: USA: Florida... | reverse complement strand
AGAGAACGCCGCCAACGAGAAACAGCAGACCAGCGTGGCGGTTTCGGTGAATACCGGCACGGTCGATCTCTCCACCGGTGCCTTCACCCAGGGATCGAAGTCGCAGGTGACGGTGGCTGGAGCCACGGCCTCCCTGGGGCCGCAGAGCGCCGCCATGGTGCACAACGATCCCAAGGCTGACCAACACGAAATTTTGATCAAAAAAGGCGAGGGGGAAGTCACGCGCAACGGCGAGACCGTTCGCCTGGCGGATTGGGAGAAGGTGAGTTTTCAGGCGGATTCGCCGCGCATGGCCAAGCTGAAGCAGCCGGGACCGCCCAGCCCCATCTCGCCAGCCAATATGATGCCGATTTTTTCCTCCGGCGGCGCCAAGCCGGTGGAGTTCTCCTGGACTCCGATGAAGAATGCCGTGGGCTACCGGCTGCGCATCTCGCGCAATCCTTACTTTTCGTCCGACGTAGTGGACCGCAAGGTCAACAGCGCCGATGTAGTGGTTTCGGGCTTGACCGAAGGGGCGTACTACTGGATGGTGCAGTCCTACGACGAGGAGGGCAAGGAGTCGCTGGAGAGCGAGCGAAACAGGTTTACCATTATCCCGAAAGGCAAGGAGTCGGTGGCCATCAACCTGGAACTTGATCCTTTTGTGCAGCATGGGCACGTGATCGAGGTGATCGGCAAGACCGAATCCGGGGCGCGGGTGATGGTGAATGGACGGGAAGTGCCCATCGTCGGCGCGGACGGAGGGTTTCACTACTTTACCCCCCCGCTGCCGGATGGCGAGAGTGTGATCACCATTACGGCGCAGAACGCGCACGGCGGTGTCAATACCAAGCAGAAGAAGGTTGTGATTCAGTAAGGGAGTTGGCAGTTTGGGGCATTGCAACTGAGGGGCAAGACCTTTAGTTTTGCGATTCAGGCAGGGATTATCCAATAGAATTAAGGATTCCGGAAATAAGACCGTAGAATCAGGGCTGATCGAGCCGGAACCTGGCAGTCCCCGGGGCCGCGCTCGCGGTATCCGAACCGGACCACGGTCCGTATTAACGACGGCAAACTCTAGAGAGAAGACTCCGTTTATGTCAAACAACGGCTTTCATTCGACCAGTACGCGGTTGCACAACATGCGGTCGCTGTTCAGCATTTTCTCCAGCGACCTGGCCATCGATCTCGGCACCGCCAACACGCTGGTGTACGCCCGCGGGAAGGGCATCGTAGTGAACGAGCCTTCCATCGTGGCTATGAACAAGAACACGGGGGAAGTCGAGGCGGTGGGCAAAGAGGCCAAGGAGATGCTGGGCCGCACTCCGGGGAACATCGTTGCCATCAAGCCCATGAAAGATGGCGTGATCGCCGACTTCAAAGTCACCGAGAAGATGTTGAACTACTTCATCCAGAAGGCGCACAACCGCAAGATGCTGGTGCATCCGCGGATTGTGATCGGGGTGCCTTCGGAAATCACCCAGGTGGAAAAGCGCGCAGTCATGGACTCAGCCTATCGCGCCAAGGCCAGCGAGGTTCACCTGGTAGAACAGGCCATGGTGGCGGCGATCGGCGCGGGGCTGCCGATTACCGAGCCCTCGGGCAATATGGTGGTGGATATCGGAGGCGGAACCACCGATATCGCGGTGATTTCTCTGAGCGGCATCGTCTATTCGCGTTCCGTGCGCATGGCCGGAAACCAGATGGACGAGGCCATCATGAACTACCTCAAGCGGAAATATAACCTGCTGGTGGGCGAGCGCACGGCGGAGCAGATCAAGATGGAAATCGGCTCCGCGTATCCGTTGGACAAGCCGCTGACCATGGAGATCAAAGGGCGCAACCTGATCGAGGGCGTGCCCAAGACGATTACCGTGGATGACAGCGAAGTGCGGGAGTCGCTCAGCGAGTGCGTTTCCACGATCATGAACGCCATCCGCGTGGCCCTGGAGCGGACGCCGCCCGAGCTTTCGGCCGACATCAGCGACCGCGGCATCGTGCTTACCGGCGGCGGGGCGCTGCTCAAGAACCTGGACAAGCGCATCCGCGAAGAAACCGGACTGCCGGTTTCCATCGCCGATGATCCGCTGTGCAGCGTGGTGCTGGGCACGGGCAAGATGCTCAGCGACTTCAAGCTGCTGCGCAAAATTTCGATTGAGTAGCTTTTAGCCCCTAGCTTCTGGCTCCTAGCTTCTAGCTCTTAGCTTTAAGCTCTTAGCTCTAAGCCCAACGCTGCACTCCACGAAGCGGCTCGCGACCGCGCACCGGCGGACAGAGCCTTCTTCGCAGAGGCTAAAAGCTAAGAGCTAAAAGCTAAAAAGCTGCTTTTATGGACACCTTCCTCACCCGCTACCGCAACGTCACCATCCTGGTGATCGTGCTTTTCCTGCAGGTGATCGGCCTGGCGGTGCAGGTGCGGCGCTCGTCGGACAACGAATCTTCGCGGTTGATCCGGGTGTGGGCGGTGAGCGCGGTCTCGCCGCTGGAGCGCGGCATCGTGGGCCTGCAGCGGGGGATGGCCAATCTGTGGCACAACTACATTTACCTGCGGGGAGTGCGCCAGGAAAACCGCGACTTGAAGGCGGAGATCGAGCGCCTGCGGCTGGAGCAGGTGAGATTCATGGATGACGCGGAGCAGGCGCGGCGCCTGCAGTTGCTGCTTGGCTTCAAAGAACAGTTCATTTCCCGCACCGTGGCGGCGCAGGTGATCGGGGCCAGCGGCAGCCAGCAGTCGCAGTCGGTGTTTCTCGACAAGGGTTCGCGCGAAGGAATTGCGCCCGATATGGCGGTGGTGACGGCGGACGGAATTGTGGGCAAGGTGTTGCGGGTTTTCGGAGGGCGGCCGCTGGAATCCTCGGTTTCCGAAGTGCTGCTCATCAACGATCAGACTAGCGGCGTGGGGGCGATTTTGGAGAGATCCCGGACGCAGGGAGTGATTCACGGATCGCCTTCGGGCGACGTCGTGCTGGACAATATTATGGCCGACGAAGATGTGAAGCCGGGGGACGTGGTGTTGAGCAGCGGTGGCGACCAGATCTTTCCCAAGGGCCTGCCGGTGGGGACGGTGGCTTCGGTTTCGCGCGGCAAGGGAGCGTTCCTGCATATTCGGGTGCGGCCGGCGGCGAACCTGACGCGGCTGGAAGAAGTCCTGGTGATTACGCAGAAGCAGGAACGGGAACCGTCGCTGACAGAGAAGTCGGTGCGGGCGGCCGATATTCTGTCGCGGCGGCTGCCGTCGGTGCCGGATCAGCCCGAGGGGTCCACGATTCCGGGTGCTCCCGGGGCAACCACGCCGGGAGCCACGAAAACTCCGGTTGCGGGATCGCCAGGTGCTTCAGGCGCACAGGGTCCCGTTTCTGCAGCCTCCGTAAATAACGCCACGCCAAAAGAAGCCGGCCAGAAACCGGGGCAGAATCCGGCGGCGAAGCCGCCACAGGCGCCGGCAGCCCACACTACATCATCGCCAAACCCGCCGCGCGCGGACCTGACCCATCAGACGGACAAGCCGGAATAGCGTGGCCATCATCTACACATCGCAGGACCAGATAGAGGTTTACCGCTTCAGCCTGCCGGCGGCGATCCTGATTCCGCTGATCGCGGTTTTCCTGCAGGCCTTCCTGCCGCTGCGGCTGCATTTCATGTCGGTATTCGACCTGCCGCTGCTGGTCACCATCTTTTTTGCGGTGGCGCGGCGCAGCCCGGTAAGCGGCCTGCTGACCGGCGCCCTGATCGGCCTGCTGCAGGATTCGCTCTCCCATCATCCTCTCGGCCTGTACAGCATTGCCAAGACGGTGGTGGGATACGGCGCCTCTTCGCTGGGGGTGAAGCTGGATGTGGAGAACATCGGCTCCCGCTTTCTGCTGACCCTGGTTTTCTACGTAGTCCACGAGGTGGTGTATTTCGTGGTGGCGCGCGCGCTGGTGGGGCTGACGCTGCAGTGGAGTTGGCTGCACGAGCTGGGCTCGGGCTTCGCCAACGCGGTGCTGGCGGTGGCGTTGTTCGCGGTGCTGGATAAGTTTAAGCAGAGGGCGTGAGGCAGTCGTTGGTCTTTGGTCGTTGGTCGTTGGCCAAACCCAAAATCTTGAGGTTCAGCGGCTTGATATTGCTCAGTGCCGGCCGTCTATGGCCCTCCGTCATGCCCTGAAACGGAACGGCAGCGCGGACAAAAGGTTTACAATGCAGTTAACCTTTGTGTCCCTTGCCGCGCCAGTTTGCCTCTTGAACGCACAAGCTGACGACCGACGACCGACGACTAACGACTGACCATGTTTGGCCGCGATGAAAAAGTCTCGCCCATGCGCCTTACCGCGGCGCAGTACCTGATCCTGGGCATATTTCTGCTGCTGATTTACGGGTTGTGGCGGCTGCAGGTCACGCAGAACGACCGTTACGCATCGCTGGCGGAGAAAAACCGGGTGCGGGATGTGCCCATCCTGGCGCCGCGCGGCAAGATTCTGGACCGCGAAGGCCGGGTGATCGTTGAAAACTACGCTTCCTTCTCGGCACTGCTGCTGCGCGACTCCAACCGCGACCTGCTGGCCGATGCCGACCTGATTGCCCGTGGACTGCACCTCGATCCCAAGCTGGTGCGCGACCGCATCCGCAAGTTCGCCTACATGCCGCAGTACCAGCCGATCTATTTGAAAGACGACATCACCCAGGACGAACTGGCCTTCATCGAGGCGCACCGCAACGAACTGCCGGAGCTGGACACCATCATGGCCTACCGCCGGGTGTATCCGCGGAATGGGTTCATGGCGCACCTGATCGGGTATGTGGGCGAGGTGAGCGAGCAGATGCTCAACCAGCCGCAGTGGGAGCTTTACGATCCCGGCGATGTGGTGGGCAAGTCGGGCGTGGAGCTGGAATACAACTCGATCCTGATCGGCAAAAATGGTTCGCGGCAGGTGGTGGTGGACAGCCGGGGGCGCGAGGTTGGGCAGCTCGACGAGAAGCCGGCGGAGCCGGGCAAAGAGCTGAAGCTGACGATTGATATCGACCTGCAGATCGCGGCGGAAGAGGCGCTGGCGGGCAGAAACGGAGCCATCGTGGCCATGGACCCGCGCACTGGGGAAATCCTGGCGATGGTGAGCCGGCCGACCTTTGATCCCAACGACTTTTCCACCCGCATCTCGCGCGACGTGTGGAACAAGCTGGTCAACGACGACGACCACCCGTTGCTCAACAAAGCGATTCAGGCGCAGCTGGCGCCGGGCTCGACGTTCAAGATCATTATGGCAGTGGCCGGATTGCAGGAAGGGATCGCGCAGGATATGAAGGTCAACTGCACCGGCGGCGCCAGCTTCTACGGACGCTACTTCAAGTGCTGGGTGGTGGCGGAGCATCGCGTGCACGGCATCACCGATATCAGCAAGGCGATCTATCAATCCTGCGATGTCTTCTTCTATACGCTGGCGGAAAAGTTGGGGATCGATCGTATCGCCAAGTACGCCACCATGTTCGGGCTGGGGCAGAAGACGGGCATCGACCTGCCGCAGGAAGCCAGCGGGGTCATGCCGTCGGAAGAATGGAAGATCCGCAACTTCAAGCAGAAGTGGTATGCGGGCGAGACGATCTCGGTGGGCATCGGCCAGGGAGCGGTGGCGGCCACTCCGGTGCAGATGATGCGGGCGATCGGCGCCATTGCCAGCGACGGCTCGCTGGTGCGGCCGCACGTGGCGTTTCCTTCGGAGCTTCCCCCCAACTTCGTTCCCGCCTCGACGGTGCCGGAGCGGGTGAGCGTTCCGCTCGATCCCAACAACTGGCAGACGATTACCGACGCCATGGCCGGCGTGGTCAACCCCGGGGGGACGGCGGCGCTTTCGCATTTGCAGGGAATCGACTTTGCCGGCAAAACCGGCAGCGCGCAGACCATCAGCAACGCGCTCAAGGCCAAGCTGGGCGCGGAGGGCAAATCGAAGTTCAAGGACAACGGCTGGTTCGTGGGCGTGGAGCCGCGGCGAAATCCGGAGATCGTGGTGTGCTCGTTGCTGGAGGAAGGCGAGCATGGCTACCTGGCCGCCCGCGCGGCTGCGCAGGTGATCAAGGCCTATGTGGAGAAGCAGCGCCGGCAGCCGGTGAAGGTTGTGAAGGGCGAGCCCGCAGGCAAAGTGGAGATTGGCGCCGTGTGGAGCGGTTCGGAGAAGGGCCAGCCGAAGGTGCAAGCAGGGAAATTCATGCTGGATGTGTCCCGGGACCGCGCGCCACTGGCGACGGCGGCGCCAGGGCTTGAGTGAGCTTCTTTGCGCCTGACATTCAGCAGCGACGCCACGCGTGAGGCGCCACGCGCCAAGCTGGATACCATGTCAAGCTGGATACCATTTTCGGGTGAAACCCAGATTTCAGTTGCCAGATCTCAGTTCCCAGTTTTCAAGTGGTTGGAGGTTTTCAAGCCAGAAGCCAGAAGCCAGAAGCTAGAAGCTAGAAGCTAGAAGCTGTCCCCATGCCCCGCTACATGTCATACCGCGATTTCGACTGGTTGCTGCTGGGCTTCGTGCTGCTCATCTGCGGCCTGGGGGTGATGGAGATCCGCAGCGCCACCGAACACACCAAGTTCGCGGGGGCGCACATCCGGCAAATGTACTGGATCGGCGGCGGCCTGGTGGCCATGTTCGCGCTCAGCCTGGTGGACTACCGTATCCTGCTCGACCGCATTCACTGGTTCTATATCGCCTCGCTGGGGTCGCTGATGGCGGTGCTGCTGTTTGGCCAGAAGTATCTGGGGGCGCGGCGCTGGGTCAAGATGCCGGGCGGGGCGCATTTCCAGCCCTCGGAGTGGGTGAAGCTCATCCTGATTCTTGCCGTGGCTAAATACTTTGCCGACCTGGCATCGCGCGAGCTGACCTGGCCGGACTTCATCAAAGCCGGGCTGGTGGTGGGGTTTCCCATGCTGCTGGTGCTGGCGCAGCCGGACCTGGGGACGTCGCTCACCTACCTGCCGATTGCGATTATGGGGCTGTTTCTGGGCGGGGTGAGTTGGAAGCAGGCGGCGGCGGTCTTGCTCCTTGCGGGACTGATGATGCCGGTGGCGTGGCATGTCCTGAAGCCTTACCAGCGCGACCGGTTGACCAGCTTTATGGAGCCGGAGGCGGATAAGCAGGGCTCGGGGTATCAAGTTATTCAATCCCTGATCGCGGTGGGGTCGGGAGGCATTTGGGGCAGTACAGCGGGGTCCCAGACCCATCTGGCGTTCCTGCCGGTGCCGCAAACGGACTTTATTTTCGCCGCCTTCGCCGAGGAGCACGGATTCGTAGGCGCGCTGGCGGTGCTGCTGTTATACTTCATAGTGCTGATGCGTTTGACCCAGAACGCGCAAACAGCGCCCGACCGCGCTGGCGTGTTCATCGTGATGGGTGTGGTAGCGGTACTGAGCTTTCACATTCTGGTCAACATCGGCATGGTGGTCGGCTTTATGCCGGTCACCGGAATACCCTTGCCGCTGATGAGTTATGGCGGGTCTTCCGTTCTGTTTATGTTTCTGGCGCTGGGTATCGTAATGAACGTGCGTATGCGCCGCTTCGTCAACTAGGCAGAGAGGATGGCAAAGGCAAGGGCAGTCGGCGCGCCTGCCACGCGCGATTGTCAACAAGATTCAAGATTAAGGAAGCAAAGACTAAAGATAACGTTGGCCTTCTCGTAAAGAGGGCACCACACCGGCCGGGAGTAACGGAGGCCGGGCAGGATTGAAAGCGAAAGCGCCACTCGGGCGGGTAACGGCCCCCTCATAGATCTTCGGTTGAAGATCAGAGAGAGCGGTCACAAACCCAGTCAGGCGCCAGTGCGATAAGTGCCAAAGATTCCACAGTTTCAGCGAATCCCAGTACGGGGGAATCCCCGTGGCCCCAGCCGTCCCCCATCGGGGGCGGATATCGCCAAGCTCCGTCCTGCCCATCGTTTCCTGTCTCTCATCCGGTGAATTTCTCCGCCGTTTGGCGGAAACCGGAGTTTGCATGACAAAAGAATTGTTTGTGTCTTCCACCCCGCATGAAACCAGAGTAGGGCTGGTGGAGGACGATCAGCTAGCCGAAATCTACCTGGAACGCGAAAACGAATACACCCTCGCAGGATCCATCTATAAAGGCCGCGTAACCCGCGTGCTTCCCGGCATGCAGTCCGCATTTGTGGACATTGGCCTGGAGCGCGATGCCTTCCTCTATGTTTCCGACTTCATGGAACTTGAGGATGCTGACGATGTGGAAGACGTGGGCGCGGGCAGGCCGCCGCAGGAGCCCAGATACCAGGCGCCGCCGGCTGAGCCCAGATCCGGCGAGATCAGGTCTGCAGAGCCATCGGCCGCAGCCGCGGCCGCGCCGGCTCCCTACCAGGAGGGCGCTGAACCTTCCAGCCAGCCGGACGAGAACCGGCCGGCGCAGAGCTTCTCGGAACCGCGTGGCGAGCGCGGCTTCAGGGGCCGCCGGCGCCGCGGGCGCAGGGGCGACCGGGGCATGCCGGAATCAAAATTTGCCCGGCCGGCGGGTGAGCCCTCGCAGGAACAACCTCACGAGCGTCCGGGACGGGAGCGACCGAATTTCGACCGTCCGGCTAACGAGCGGCCAGCCTATGAATCGCGCTCCAGCCATGAGCGCCACTCCGGTCGCGAAGACCGTTCCAGCTACGGTCCGCCGCCGGGATATCAGCCCATCATCCTGCCCGGCGAATCGATCTCGAAGTATCGAAAGAGCGGGCAATCTGCCGCTCCCGAGGCGCGGGTCGAACCCTCGCTGCACACGCAGATTCCGGAAGAGCAGGCGCCTCCCATCGCGGAAACCTTTCCCGAAGACGAGCCCATGTTCATCGGCGATGACGAGGGGCGGGTGGAAGAGCGGGAAGAACTGCACCCGGCCTCGGAGACGATCGAGGAAGAGAGTTCGCGCTCCGAAAGTCACAAGGAAGACCAACCGGGTAGTCCCTGGGATGCCGAACACCAGCTTGAACACCAGCGGAATGTGGCTGCGATTTTCGGAGGCTCCGAGACCGTAGCGGAAGCTGGGGAGCAGATCGAGCAAGAGGAAGAAGAAGCGACAGAAGACGAAACGACGGAAGAAGCCCGGTCCACGGCCGTGGTCGAGTCCCCGGCTCCGGCGCTGCAGCGCGCCGCCGGCGGCACCGTCGAAGAAGAGGAGATCGAAGACGACGAGGCCGACCTTTCCGCCTACGTCGAGGAACTGGAAGAGGACGCGGCCTTCGAAGAGATGGAAGAAGAAACCCACGCGGCCGGCGAGTTCCAGATCCCGGCGCATGAGGCCCCGGCGCATGAGGTGGAGATTGCGGCCTCCGGCGAAGCAGTGGTTGAGGGGGCGAGGGCGTTTTCAGCGGAGCCGGTATCCGGAGAAGAAGCCGACATCGCCCAGGCCTCAGAGGCTGACGAAGAGGCTGAAGCCGAAGCGGAAGTCGAAGAGGCCCAGGCCGAAGCCGAAGCTCTGCTGGATGCCGAGGGCCGCGAAAGCGGCACGGTAGATGCTCGCGCCGAGGTTCGCGCGCCGTCTGCCACTGCGGCTTACACCCAGCGGGCGCAGCGTCCGGCGTTCGATCGCCGGGGACAGCGCGGCCGCCGCGGTGGTAGTGGAAGTGGGGGACGCCGTTTCCGCCGCCGCGAGAACCACCAGCTTCCTCAGATCAGCGACCTGCTCAAGGAAGGCCAGGAAATCCTGGTGCAGATCGCCAAGGAACCGATCGGCAAGAAGGGCGCGCGCATCACCAGCCACATCGCGCTGCCCGGCCGCTTCCTGGTCTTCATGCCCACGGTGAACCACACTGGAGTATCGCGCAAGATCGCGTCCGAGGAAGAACGGCAGCGGCTGAAGCGCATCATCCTGAGCGAACGCGAAAACGGCCACGGCGGATTCATCGTCCGCACCGCGGCGCAGAACGCCAGCGAAGACGAGTTGCGCGCCGACATCCGCTTCCTGAAGGGTTTGTGGAACGAGATCAAGAGCCGCGCCGAAAGCTCCAAGCCCCCGGCGCTGATCTATCACGATCTCAACGTGGTCGAGCGGGTGCTGCGCGATCAGGTCACCTCGGACTTTTCCGTGATCTGGGTGGACACCGAAGCGGAATACGAGCGCACTCTGCGCTTCTTCCAGCGCTTCCAACCCGCGCTCGTCAAACGCGTCAAGCTGTACTCCAAAGAGACGCCGCTGTTCGAGCAGTTCGGCCTCAACGAAGAAATCAACAAGGCGCTGAAGTCCAAGGTCTGGCTGAAGAGCGGTGGTTACATCGTCATCAACCAGACTGAGGCGCTGGTGGCGATTGACGTGAACACCGGCAAATACGTGGGCAAGACCACGCGCCTGGAAGACACCATCGTTAAGACCAACGTGGACGCCATCCGGGAAATCGTGCGCCAGGTCCGCCTGCGCGACCTGGGCGGCATCATCGTTATCGACTTCATCGATATGGATGAGCGCCGCAACCGCCAGAAAGTGATGCAGGCGTTGGAGGAAGCGCTGCGCGCCGACCGCGCGCCCTCAAAAGCGCTGCAGTTCAACGATTTCGGCCTGGTGGCGATTACTCGCAAGCGGGTGAAGCAGTCGCTGGAGCGCACGATCGGCGCGCCCTGTCCTTATTGCGCCTCTACGGGATTCGTGAAGTCGGTGGGTACGGTGTGCAATGAGATCTACGTCGAGATGCGGAAGATTTCCAAGCACCTGGAGCACTCCGACGTGATGCTACGGGTAAACCCGGAAGTGGCCAAGGCGCTGAAAGGCAATAACGGCAAAGCACTCCTGGAACTGGAAGAGTTGACCAAGAAGACGGTGATCGTGAAGAGCGATCCCGCGCTGCACCAGGAGCAGTTCGACATTAACTAACTCGGCATCAGTCAGGACGCTGGCGCGGGCACTCCCTGCCCGCGTCTTCGCTTCTCAAATCGTGCCCACCGTTTCGGGGAGACGCTTGCGGTCAGGAATTAACCGCAAAAGTCGCAAAGACAACTGTCGCTAATGATTTGGGGAATGCGTGGGGTAGGATCAACCTTCGCGGGTACGAATGCCCGCGCCACAACTTGGGGCTGCAAAAATTTAAGAGTCCCGAGGTGGTGTTGAGCCCATTCGTCTCGGCCAGTAGCTCGCGTTAGACCCTTGCCGACCTGCACTCGTCGCTTCCTTGCGGGTTGCAACGCGCGATCGTCACTCGGGCTCCGGGCTTACCGCCAACCGGACAAACCTGCTCAACGCCTCGGGACTCTATCCTGCCTTCAACAGATCTTCTCGTTCGCCTCGACCAGCGCTTTGCTATAGACCCTTGCTGGCCTTCGACCCGCCATCTTGCGATGTGAGCCGCGACCGCGCTCGAGCCCCGGACGCTACGCCAACCGGGAAAACTTAGAAGGTGTCGAAGAACGAGTATGTTTTTACTCCTTCTGTTGGAGGAGTCAAATAAAAATGCCCGCCTCTATCTGCTTTCACAGCAATCGAGTGCAGGCAGTTCACAGCCCGGTGAACAAAATTCTGTGCAGCCGGGGCGAGGCCGTGTCACGCATGCGGACACCGTGCGCAATTCATGCATATTTGCCGAAAGGAATCATGAATTCAGGGCGCTCAGCGAAGGTTACAGCACTGTGAATATCCGGCGAAT
>Ga0335085_10014371_pt1 | contig 11554 bp, 11 predicted proteins | sample Lox_Sample_45_FD_206712 | JGI IMG/M metagenome (GOLD analysis project Ga0335085, IMG submission 206712) | Soil microbial communities from Loxahatchee National Wildlife Refuge, Florida, United States - Lox_Sample_4.5 | ecosystem: Environmental > Terrestrial > Soil > Wetlands | place: USA... | reverse complement strand
GCAGCGGGCCGCGCTCGAGCGCCTCGACGCCGCGCTCGGCGCCGGAGCGGACGGGGAGCCACGGCTGACCGCCGCGCGCGCGCGCCTGCGCCAGGCGATCGCGAGCTTCCTCGCCTCCGCGCACGCGGGCGACGAGGCTCCGCGCTTCGCGCTGCTCACGCAGAACATGGTGGGCTCGCTGCCCGAGCAGCTGCGCGACCTGTCCCGCGCGCTCGCGCCCGACATCGTCACGCTCGACAACCTCCCGCCGACGCTCCGGGACCGCATGCTCGCGCCGGACGGGTCGGCACGCGTCGAGGTGTTTCCGAAGGGCGACGTCGGCGAGAGCCGAGCCCTCGTGCACTTCGTCGACAGCGTGCAGGCGATGGCGCCGGACGCCACCGGTGCCGCCGTGAGCCTGGTCGGCTGGGGCCGGGTCACGATCGACGCGCTCCGCCACGCCATGATCGGCGCCTTCCTGCTCGGCGCGCTCTTCCTGCTGGTGCTCTGGCGCAACCCCTGGGACACGCTCCTCGCGTTCTTTCCGCTGGCGCTGGCGGCGCTCTTCATCTGCGCGCTGCTCGTGCTGTTCGGGCAGCCGTTCAACTTCGCGAACGTGATCGTGTTGCCGATGCTGCTCGGGATGGGCGTCGACAGCGGCGTTCACCTGGTGCACCAGCACCGCACCAATCCGGAGGAGGTCGACGTGCTGGCCACCAGCACGGCGCGCGCGGTGTTCTTCAGCGCAGTCACCACGATCGCGAGCTTCGCGAGCCTCGGCTTCGCGTCGCACCGAGGCATGGCCGCGCTCGGCCAGCTCCTGACGCTCGGCGTCTTCGTGACCCTGGTCTGCTACGTGGTCGTGCTGCCGGCCGTGCTGGAGTGGGACGACCGGCGCCGCGCGCGCGCTCAGGCCGGCGCGCTGCCCTCGGCCTCGCCCAGGTAGGCGCTCCGCACGCGCGCGTCGAGGGCCAGCTCGGCCGCCGGTCCCGCCAGCGCGACGCTGCCGGTCTCGAGCACGTAGGCGCGGTGCGCCACGCGCAGCGCCTGGCGGGCGTTCTGCTCGACCAGCACCACCGTCGTGCCCTGCTCGTTCACGGTCTGGACGATCTCGAAGATCTGCGCGACCAGACGGGGCGCGAGGCCGAGCGACGGCTCGTCGAGCAGCACCAGGATCGGCTCGGCCATGAGCGCGCGCCCGATCGCGAGCATCTGCTGCTCGCCGCCCGAGAGCGTCCCGGCGGGCTGGCGCAGCCGCTCGCGCAGGCGCGGGAACAGGCCGAAGACCCGCGCCAGGCCCTGCGACTCGACGCGGCGCCGCGGGTAGGCGCCCATCTGGAGATTCTCGAGGACGGTCAGGTTCGCGAAGATCCGGCGGCCCTCGGGCACGTGCGAGCAGCCCATGCCGACGATCCGGTGCGCACTCGCCGCCGTCACGTCGACGCCCTCCAGCACGATGCGCCCGCGGCTCGCGCGCACCAGGCCGGAGATCGCGCGCAGCAGCGTCGACTTGCCGGCGCCGTTCGAGCCGATCAGCGTGACGATCTCGCCACCGCGCACCTCGAGGCTGACGCCGCGCAGCGCCTGGATCGCGCCGTAGCGCACCTCCAGGTCCTCGATGCGCAGGAGCGCCGTCATGCAGCCGCTGGATCGGCCGGCGAGCCCAGGTACGCCTCGATCACGCGCGGATCGCTGCGCACCTGCTCGGGACCGCCCTCGGCGATCTTCTCACCGTGGTCGAGCACCGTGATGCGCTCGCAGAGCCCCATCACGAAGCGCACGTCGTGGTCGATCAGCACGATCGTGAGGCTGAACTCGCGCCGCAGCCGCGCGACCAGCTCGCGCAGCGCGTCCTTCTCCGCCGGGTTCATGCCCGCCGCGGGCTCGTCGAGCAGCAGCAGCCGGGGCCCGGTCGCCAGCGCGCGCGCGATCTCGAGGCGGCGCTGCTCGCCGTAGGGCAGCGCGTCGGCCCGCGCGTCGGCGTAGCGCTCGAGCCCGAGCCGCGCGAGCAGCTCGCGCCCGCGGGCGGCGAGCTCGCGTTCGCGTGCGCGCCAGCGCGGCGCGCGCACCACGTCGGCGAAGCCCGGCCGCTCGGCCGCGACCAGCGCGGCGACCACGTTCTCGAGCGCGGAGAGCGCGCGGAACAGGCGGATGTTCTGGAAGGTTCGCGCGATCCCGAGCGCGGCGATCCGGTGCGGCGGCTCGCCGCCGATCTCGCGGCCGTCGAATCGGATCTGACCGAGGGTCGGCGGGTAGACGCCGGTCACCACGTTGAAGGCCGTCGTCTTGCCGGCGCCGTTCGGGCCGATCAGCGCGGCGACCGCACCCGCCTCGACGCCCCAGTCGAGCCCGCCGAGCGCCGCCAGCCCGCCGAACCGCAGCGTCACGCCCGCAAGCTCAAGCAGCGGCACGCCGGCCTCGCAGCCAACCCCGCAGCGCGCCGAGCGAGAGCTCGCGCGAGCCCATGAGCCCCTGCGGCCGCAGGATCATCACGGCGATCAGGAGCAGCGCGTACAGGATCATGCGGAACTCGCCGAAGCCGCGGAGCCCTTCGGGCGCGGCGGTCAGCACGGTGGCGGCGATCACCGCGCCGGTGATCGAGCCGAGCCCGCCGAGCACGACGAACACCATGATCTCGAACGAGCGCACGAACGAGAAGCTGTTGGTGTGGATGTACCCCTCGCTGTGCGCGAAGAGGGCGCCCGCGACGCCCGCGAAGAAGCTCGACACCACGAAGGCGAGGACCTTGACCCGCGTGGTTGCCACGCCGATCGCCGCCGCCGCGGTCTCGTCCTCGCGCACCGCCCGGAAGGCGAGGCCCGCGCTCGAGTAGGCGAGCCGCGCGATCACCGCGACCGAGATCGCGACGACGGCGTAGATGGCCCCGAGGTCCTCGTAGCGCAGATCGGCGCCGTTCTGGCCGGTGAGCGCGAAGCCGCGCGCGCCGCCCACGGCGTCCACGTTCAGGATCACGATGCGGATGATCTCGCCGAAGCCGAGCGTGGCGATGGCGAGGTAGTCTCCGCGCAGGCGCAGCGTCGGGATGCCGACCAGCAGGCCCGCCACCCCCGCCAGGGCACCGCCGGCGAGCAGCGGGAGCGGGAAGTACAGGGCGCGCGCCAGCGGCACCGGCAGCACGCTCGCGAGCGCCGCCAGCCACTCGGAGCCCAGGTACACGCTGAGCGCGGCCGAGGCGTACGCGCCCACCGCCATGAAGCCGGCGTGCCCGATCGAGAACTGCCCGGTGAAGCCGTTCACGAGCTGCAGGCTGACGGCCGCCACGATCGCGACGCCGATCCGCGTCAGGATGGTCAGGTAGTAGGGGTTGAGCGCGCGCGGCAGCACCCACTCGAGGATCGCGAAGGCGAAGGCGGACGCTCCGACCGCCGCGAGCGTCCGTGCGCGCACTCAGACCTTCTCCGGCTGCGCGGAGCCGAAGAGCCCCGTCGGCCGGTAGAGCAGGATCGCGATCAGCACCACGAAGGCGATCGCGTCGCGGTACGTGCTCGACAGATAGCCCGCCACCAACGTCTCCACGATCCCGAGCAGCAGGCCGCCGAGCATCGCGCCCGGGATGCTGCCGATGCCGCCGAGCACCGCCGCCACGAAGGCCTTGAGCCCCGGCAAGAGGCCCATCAGCGGGTCGATCTTGGGATTCGAGAGTCCCACCAGGATGCCGGCCGCGCCCGCCAGCGCGGAGCCGAGCACGAAGGTGAGCTGGATGATGCGATCGACGGGGACGCCCATCAGGGCCGCGGCATCCGCGTCCTGTGCGACCGCGCGCATGGCGCGCCCGACCCGCGTGCGCATCACGACGAGCTCGAGCCCCGCCATCAGCAGGAGCGCCGTCGCCAGCACCGTCACCTGGATGTTCGAGACCGCGAGCGAGCCCACCCGCCACGCCTCGCGCGAGGCCACGAGCGGCGGGAAGAATTTCGGGTCCGCGCCGAACACGAGCTGGCCGGCGTTCTGGAGCAAGAGCGAGACGCCGATCGCGGTGATCAGCGGCGCGAGCCGCGGCGCGTGGCGCAGCGGCCGATACGCCACGCGCTCGATCGTCGCGCCGAGCACCGCGCACGCCGCCATCGACGCGACGAGCGTCGCGGCGAGGCCGAGCGCCGAGGGCTGGTCGGCCACGCCGAAGGCGTGCGCCGCGTAGAAGCCGGTCATCGCACCGACCATGTAGACCTCGCCGTGGGCGAAGTTGATCAGCCGGAGCACGCCGTAGACCATGGTGTAGCCGAGCGCGACCAGCGCGTAGATGGAGCCCCAGGCGATCCCGTTCACGAGCTGCTGGAGGAGGTTCTCCACCCGGCTACTGGGCCGAGACGGTGCGGTGGTAGCGGAAGCGTCCGCCGTCGATCTTGAGGACCACCGCGTCCTTGAGCGCGTTGCGCTGCGGGTCGATCGTGATGCGGCCCGTGATGCCGGGGAAGTCCTTCGTCGCGGCGATGGCGTCGCGCAGCGCCGGGCCCTCGGTCTTCCCGGCGCGCGCCATGGAGTCGACCAGGATGCGGGCCGCGTCGTAGCCGAGCGCGGCCATCGCGTCGGGCACCTGTCCGTTCTTCGCCTGGTAGCGCCGCACGAAGTCGCGCACGTGGGGGTCGTCGGAGTCGGCGGCGTAGTGGGTGGAGAAGTAGTCGCCCTCGACGGCGGAGCCGCCGATCTCGATCGTCTTCTCGGAGTCCCAGCCGTCACCGCCGAGCAGCGGCACGTTCAGCCCGAGCTCGCGCGCCTGCTTCGCGATCAGACCCACCTCGGTGTAGTAGCCGGGTACGAAGATCGCGTCGGGCGAGGCGCCGCGGATCGTCGTGAGCTGCGCGCGGAACTCGATGTCGCCGCTGGTGTAGCGCTCGTCGGCGACGATCTCGCCGCCGAGCTGCTGGAACGTCTTGCGGAAGAACTCGGCGAGGCCGACGGAGTAGTCCTGCTTGAAGTCGAAGAGCACGGCGACGCGTCGCGCCTTCAGGTCGTCGAAGGCGAAGCGCGCCATCACCGCGCCCTGGAAGGGATCGATGAAGCAGGTGCGGAAGATGTCGTCGCCGACCTCGGTGACGCGCGGGTTGGTCGACGCCGGGCTGATCATCGGGACGCCGGCGCGCTGCGCCTCGGGCGCCGCGGCGAGGGAGCGCGAGGAGGCGACCTCGCCGAGCAGGGCCACCACCTCGTCGCGCTGGATCAGCTTCTGCGCTGCGCTGCGCGCCTCCTCGGTGACCGAGCGGTCGTCCTCGGTGATCAGCTCGATCGGGCGCCCGAGCACGCCGCCCTTCGCGTTCACCTCCTCGAAGGCCATCCGGATGCCGCGGTCGGTGCTCTGGCCGAAGGTCGCGGTGTCGCCGGTCAGCGACGCGAAGTGGCCGACCCGGATCGGGTCCTTGGCCGCGCCCGCGCCCCCGCTCTGCCCCGGGCCGCACGCCCACAGCGCGGAAGCAACGAGAGCGATCCCGCCGGCACGACGTGCCGCGCGCAACATGCCACCCCCCTGGCGAGCCGACGATTCGCTCGCTCCCGCGCCTGTTTACAGGCTGGCGGCGGCGCTGGCAAGGCGCGGGCCACGGCGCTCACGGGAGCCGCTCGGAGGACACCGCGAAGTACTCCTGGTAGCCGCGGGCGCGCTCGCGCAGCCCGCCCGCGTCGAGCCCCGTGTCGGCGAAGCGGTAGCGGTGCCCCCCGTGCCCGTCGGCGGGGTGGGCGGCGTGGAAGGCGCGCATCCGCGCCTCGGCCTGCGGCAGGAGCTCGAGGCCGAGGCGCTCGTAGATCCCGCGGATCGTCACGAAGGGGTCGGCCATGAACGCGTCGAAGTGCACGTCGACCACGCGCGCCGCGGGAATGCGACCGCCGCGGCGCGCGGCGACCGAGCGGTCGAGGCCCTCGAGGATGTAGTCGGCCCACTCGGCGGCCGCCTCGGGCACGCTGGTCTCCTCGCTCCCGAGGCGTCGCAGGAGCGCGACGAGCGAGGCCAGCGACGCGATGATTCGCAGCGGATCGCGGTGCGTCTGCACCAGCAGTGCGTCCGGGTACTCGGCGAGCAGCGCGTCGAGGCACCAGAGATGTCCCGGCGACTTCAGCACCCAGCGCTGCGCCGGGTGTCGCGACTGCAGGTGCTCGAGCATGCGGCGATGCCAGCGGTACGCGGGCGCCATGTCGGCCTCGTCGAACAGCCACTTCGCGTACGAGGGGACGCGGTACTGGGTCGGGAAGATCGCGCTGCGGAACTCGGCGCCGGTGATGCGGACGCACTCCTGCGCGAGCCGCGCGCCCATCGGATGCATGCGCTGGAAGCCCGGGATCACGAGCTCGACGGCCTCGAGGCGTGCCTGCACCTCCGCGATCCGCGGATCGCTCTCGTAGCTCGCCGTCTCGGGGGGCGGGACGGGCTGGTCGACCTCCCAGGTGAGCGGCACGCGATTGGCGGGATCCTGCGCGAGCAGGTCGTGGAGGATCGTGGTGCCGGTGCGCCCCTGCCCGATGATCACGATCGGCGGCACGACGTCGACGCCGGCGATCTCCGGATGGCGGCGCCGCCACGCCGTGAGCTCGAGCCGGCTCGCGAGATACCCCCCGATCTCGCCCGAGACGATCTGCGTGCCGAGCGCGCTGAGGCGCGCCTCCTCGCGGAGGCTGCCGACGAGCCGCTCGAGGCCCTCGCGCCAGCTCTCTCCACCTGGGTCCTCGAGCCCGGTCGCCTGTCGGGCCTGCGCGAAGAGCGTGTCGACGTCGAGCCCGCTGTCGCTCATGGCCGCACATGCTGGCGGGCGCGCCGCGAAGCGCAAGCCGGTCGGGAATCGGTAGGATCGGGGCCGATGGCCGAGGTCGCTCGCGCGCGCCTGCGCGGAATCGAGATGGCGTACGAGGAGCGCGGCGCCGGCGAGCGACCGCTCGTCCTGGTGCACGGCTTCACCGGCTCGCGCGACGACTGGCGCGAGATGCTCCCGCGCCTCGCCCCGCGCGGTCGCACGCTGGCCCCGGACCTGCGCGGCCACGGCGAGACCAGCAACCCGGGCGATCCCGCGGGCTACACGTTCGAGCGTCTCGCGCAGGACCTCGGCGCCTTCCTGACGGCCGCCGGCGTCCCGCGCTGCGACCTGCTCGGGCACTCGATGGGCGGCATGGTGGCGCTGCGGCTGGCCCTTGCGGAGCCGGAGAGGATCGCCTCGCTGCTGCTGATGGACACGTCTGCCGATCCGATCCCGCGCGGTGCGCGCGCGATGATCGAGGCCGCGGCGAAGATCGCGCGCGAGGCGGGCATGCAGGCGCTCTTCGAGACGGGCCGCGCCGCCAGCGAGCGCCAGCCCGACCGGCCGGCGTCGTTCGTGCGCTCGATCGAGCGCATGGGCCCCGAGGTCTTCTGGGATCGAATCCGCACCAAGATGCTCGCCATGGACCCGGTCGCGTACGCGACGCTCGGACTGGCGCTCGTCGACGACCGGGGCGTGGCGGATCGGCTGGGCGAGATCCGCTGCCCCACGACGGTGCTGGTCGGCGCCGAGGATGCCGCCTTCCGCCGACCCTCGGAGCGCCTCGCGGGCGACATCCCCGGCGCGCACCTGGTCGTGATCGAGGCGGCCGCCCACTCGCCGCAGCTCGAGAACCCGGAGGCATGGCTCGCCGCAGTGCTGGGGCACCTCGACCGCGCGCGCGGCTGAGAATCAGCCGAGCGCGCGGCCCCTCGTCTCCGGGAAGGTCCAGATCCATGCGGCGGCGAGCAGTGCGAAGAGCGCGGCGAGCGAGATGCCACCCGCGAGCCCGTAGCGGCCGGCGATCACCGCGATCGCGATCGGCGTCACGAACTGCACGCCGCGCGCCAGGTTGAACGCCGAGCCCATCGCCGCGTTGCGAATCGCCGTCGGGAAGAGCTCGGCGAAGAGCGGCCCGAAGCCCGCGAACATCCCCGTCCCGAATCCGACCAGGAACATGAAGGCCAGCACGAGCGCGGGACGACCAGCCACGGCGTCCCAGAAGAGCGTCGTCATCGCGAGCCCGACCGCCATCAGCACGGCGTAGATCGAGTACGCCGGGCGGCGGCCCCACCCGTCCGCAGCGAAGCCGAAGCTCGCGTAGCCGGCGAGACCCCCGCCCTGCGTGACCAGGATCCACCACGCCGACTTCGCCAGCGAGAAGTGCCGCTCCTCCTGGAGATAGCCCGGCAGCCACGAGTAGGTGAACCAGTACGCCGACATGGTGAAGATCGCGAGCACGAGCGACCTCGCGAAGAGCCCGCGGTGCTCGAGCGAGAGCAGCGCGCGGAGCGGAGACTCGCCGCCGCGACCCTCGAGCGCGCGGCTACGGTCCGCGAGCCAGAGGTCGGACTCCGGGAGCGTGCGGCGGATCGCTACGACGAGCAGCGCTGGCAGCACCGAGACGAAGAAGCAGGCGCGCCAGCCGATGCGCGGCTCCAGGAAGCCGCCGACTGCGGAGGCCAGCGCGATCCCGACCGGCGCGCCCGTCTGCATGAAGGCAGAGTGCCGCGCGCGCTGTCCGGGCGGGAAGCTCTCGCACACGTAGGTCTGCCCGGCCGCCCACTCGCCGCCGACGCCGAGGCCCGTGAGCACGCGGAACACGAGCAGGCTGCCGACGCCCTGTGCGAAGCCGCAAGCGAACGTGCCCGCGCTGTAGGTGAGGATCGTCCACTGCAGGACGGTCCGGCGGCCGTGGCGGTCGGACACGAAGCCGAAGAGCACGCCGCCGGCGGCGGTCGCGGCGAGCGACGTGCCGAGCACGAGCGAGAGCTCGAGGCGCGAGAGCGCCAGCTCTTGTCCGATCGGGATCAGGAGGAAGGAGTAGAGGATGAGGTCGTAGAAATCGAAGACCCAGCCCGCCCACGAGAGGAGCAGGATCCGGTAGTGGACGGCCGACGGGCGCTCGTGCTCGCTGAGGAGCCTGGACGCCACGGAGGGATTCGCGCTTCGCGCGAGGCCTCGGCCAAGCGCCGAACGCCTTGCTGCGTGCGCCCGCGGCTCACGGCGCCACATGCACCACCACCTCGCGCACGCTCCCGCGCCTCCGGTGCTCCCAGAGGTAGATCCCCTGCCAGGTGCCGAGCACGAGCCGGCCTTCGGCGATCGGGATCGAGAGCGAGACGGCACCGAGCGCCGCCTTGATGTGCGAGGGGATGTCGTCGGGGCCTTCGGTGGTGTGCGTATAGAGCGGATCGCCTTCGGGTACGAGGCGGTCGAGCCACGCCTCGAGGTCGCGCTTCGCGGAGGGGTCGGCGTTCTCCTGGATCACGAGGCTCGCCGAGGTGTGGCGCACGAAGACCGTGCAGAGGCCCTCGTCGATGCCGGCGTCCGCCACGACCGCCTGCACCTCCGAGGTGATCTCTCGCAGTCCCTGGCCGTGCGTACGGATCTCGAGCCACCCGATGCGCCGCCGCTCGCCCACGGGCGCAACCTACGAGACGAGGTCTCGAGGCGTCGAAGACGACCTACTCGAGGCGACGGACCGGGGTGCGCCGCGTGACACCGGCGACCGTCAGGAGACCGACTCCGAACACGAGCGCTCCGCTCGGCTCCGGGATCGCAGGGTCGAGCCCGTTCCAGGGCTTCGGGTCGATCCTGCTGCCCGGGCCGTTCCTCCAGTAGCCCCAAGCGTTGCCATTCGGCGCGGCGAAGGCCGCAGACGAAACCAGCGTGATCGCGGTCAGCGCGAGAAGTGCAAGCCTCACGATCCAATTCTCCTCAAGCCAAGTCGCTGGAAGATAGCCCGCCTCGATGCGGCGACCAACGTCGAGCGTGCCTCCTCCTCAGGGCAGGTCCGTCTCGCCGACGCGTACGATCGTCCTGCCGGTGGTCTGCCGGTTGGCCATGGCTTCGACGGCGGCCGGCACGTCTTCGAAATCGACGACGCGGCCGATCACGGGACGCACCTGCTTGCGTCGGACGAGCTCGACGATCTCGTGCATGATCGCCCTGCCCCGCTCGTCGGAAACGAAGTTCCAGCCCATCCCCTTCTTCATCATCCTGGCCACCGCCTCCGGGGCGTACGCAAGCAGCACGCCGCAGAGGTGGAAGTTCCCCGCCATCACCGTCCGCGGCACGATCCACTTCTCGTCCGCCACGCTCTTGTCGGACGCGAAGCCCATCATCAGGTAGCGGCCGTCGTAGGCGGTGCAGCGCATGGACTTCTCCATCACGGCCGCGCCCACGTTGTCGAAGACGACGTCCACGCCGGCGCCACCGGTCGCCTGCATCACGATCTCTGCGAAGTCGCTGCGCGTGTAGTCGATCGCGATCTCCGCGCCGAGCTCGCGGCAGAGAGCGAGCTTTTCCTCCGAGCTGGCGGTCGCGAAGACGCGGGCGCCGCGATGAACCGCGAGCTGCACCGCGGCCGAGCCGGAGCCCCCCGCGGCGGCGTGGATCAGCACGCTCTCGCCGGGGCGGAGCCTGGCGCGATCGAAGAGGCCGAGCCATGCGAGGTGGAACGGGAAGTAGAGAGCCGCCGCGTCGGGGAGCGGAATCGCGTCGGGCATCTCGAAGGCGGAGACGGCAGGACAGAGCGCGTACTCGGCGTAGCCGCCGTGCGCGCCCTTGGTCATCGCGACGACGCGCCGCCCGTGGTACGCCTCCGCGCCGGGCCCGCAGGCGTCGACCACGCCCATCACCTCCATCCCGGGGCTGTAGGGCAGCTCGGGCCGCACCATCATGTTGCCACCCGTGATCCGCTCGAGGTCGTTCAGGTTGAGGGGGATCGCCTGCACGCGGACGCGGAGCTCGCCCGGCCCCGGCGTCGGGATCGGGACGTCGTCGAGCCGGAGCACCTCGCGCGGCTGGCCATAGCGATGCGTTCGCCACGCTCTCATCGTCCGCGCTCAGTCAACTAGTGGTCCGCCTTCCGAGGGATGAAACCGGGAACCCCCGTCTCGACGACCTGGTTGAATCGATAGCGCGTCGCGATTCCCGCGATCTCCTTCATCGCGCTCTCCGGAAGGGGCGACAGGTCGAAGCTCTCGCGGATGTGGTCCGCACTCTTCGAGGTCGTGAGGATGGCGGTGCCTCGCTGGATTCCCCAGGCGATACAGACCTGAGCAGCGGTCTTGCCGACTCCGGCGGCGACCTTCTTGATGACCGCGTCCTCGAGCAATCTCGGCTCCGAGGAGTGACCGAGCGCCGCGAACGCAAGCAACACGGTCCCGGCTTCTCGGCAGGCCTCGAGCAGCTCCCATTGCGGGAGATAGGGATGCGCCTCGACCTGTACGACCGCAGGATGGATTCTTGCAGAGCGATTGATTTCCTCGAGATGCACGAGACCAATATCCGACAGGCCGATTGCACGACACTTGCCCTCGTCCACGAGGCGTTCCATCGCACCCCACGTCTCGATCAAGGTCACGCCGTCGTCGTAGAGGGTCTTGCCGCTCTCATCCCTCGGATCCTGATCGTCGCCCGGTCGAAAGGCGAAAGGCGTATGGATCAGGTAGAGGTCGGCGTAGTCGATTCGAAGAGCCCTTAGGCTGGCTTCGAACGCAGGCTTGACCCGCTCCGGCCGGTGATTGTTGTTCCAGAGCTTCGTGGCAACGAAGAGATCCTCGCGCCGCACCCTTCCTTCTCGCAGCACACCCTCGATCGCCTCTCCCACG
>Ga0335085_10014370_pt1 | contig 11555 bp, 15 predicted proteins | sample Lox_Sample_45_FD_206712 | JGI IMG/M metagenome (GOLD analysis project Ga0335085, IMG submission 206712) | Soil microbial communities from Loxahatchee National Wildlife Refuge, Florida, United States - Lox_Sample_4.5 | ecosystem: Environmental > Terrestrial > Soil > Wetlands | place: USA... | reverse complement strand
GATGATGGCCATCATGGCGAAGCTCTGCATCATGACCGAGAGAACGTTCTTCTTCCGCACAAGTCCGCCATAGAAGAGCGCAAGGCCGGGGCCGGTCATCATCAGGACCAGCGCGGAGCTGGTCAGCATCCAGGCATTGTCCCCGGCGGATTGCGCGCTTTTTACCGCCGTTTCAAGATCGGCGATACGTTTGGTCAGGTCGGGCGCCGCCTGCAGCAGCGCGAATAGATGGGTCATTGGTCCTCGCGAACTTAGAGTGCTCTCAAACTCTGAGAGTCATCATCACTACAGAGTCATAAGAAGCGCGCCAGTGGTCAAATAGATAAATTCGATTGGGCCGATAAATATGGCTTAGACGCGAACTCCGGCGCGCCAAAGTGCGTAGGCAATCGCTTGCTTAAAATACTGCCACCACTCTTTGGGGATGGTGGTGTCTCCCGGCTCGCGCGGAGATCCCCAGGCGGCAAAGCCTTCCTGCTGCAGGATCCGCTTGACCCGGAAAAGATGATAGCCGTCGCTGACAATGATGCAGGAGTGCAGCCCCATGCGGCGCAGGATTTCAGAAGCGGCGCTGAGCGAATAGGCGGTCGATTCCCCTTCGTTCTCCACGATGATTCGTTCAGCCGGCACGCCGCGATCGATCAGGTAAGAACGCCCCACTCCGCCTTCGGTGAATGACGGATCGCCGCCTGGCCCGCCGGTAGTCATGATGTAAGGCGCGAGGCCCATTTTGTAAAGACCCACCGCGTGATCCAGCCGCAGTTTGAGAACCGGCGAAGGATGGCCCCGATACTCGGCCGCGCCCATGACGATGATCACGTCCGATGGACGCGCTTCGTCCCGCGTACTTTGCCTTCCGATCCGCACCGTCAGCGCGATCAGATAGCCGAACGCGAACACTGCCAGAGCCAGCGCCAACAGGCCGGCTGCCCGCTTGAGGTGCGTTATTCTTATGTCAACATTGTATGCGCACAGCGCGAATTCAGGCCCTGACCAGCGCGGCAAATCCTCTGATAAAGGACGTCCGGCGGGCCATTATTCGCGGCACCCTGACCGACGACGGCTGGTGCGTCGCCGAGAGCTTTCACCTTCTCGAAGAAGCCTTGCGCAGCGAAAGAAATGTAGCCGCGGTGATGGCCGCGGAATCCGTGCAGACGACCGTTGAACGCCACATCGCCGGTCTGGGCCGGACGCGCCTCGTCGTGCTGCCCGACGCTCTTTTTCAGAACGTCGCCGCTACCGAAACCAGCCAGGGAGTCATCGCTCTCGTCGAGCCGCCCGTTTGGTCGATTGAACATCTGTTCCGCGGTCAGACCCTTGTCGTCGTCCTCGATGGTCTGCAGGACCCGGGCAACGCCGGCGCGGTCGCGCGCGCAGCGGAAGCATTCGGCGCAACCGGCCTGATGTTTGTAAAGGGAACAGCGAGCCCGTTTCATCCGAAAACGCTGCGCGCCTCCGCCGGATCGCTGTTCCGAATCCCCTTCATCGCAGGCATCGAATCCGGACTCGCACGCGCATCGCTGCAGCAGCATCGCGTCGATATTTACGCGGCTATGCCCTTCACGGGCTCCGAAACGCTGGCGGGCGACGTCGATTTCAGCCGGAAATGCGCCATCGTCGTGGGCAGCGAAGGACGGGGCGTCAGTCAGGAGATTTACGGCTCAGCGAAGGATGTTTCGATCCCCACGGTCGGCGTCGAGTCTCTGAACGCGGCCGTCGCGGCTTCAGTCCTGCTCTACGAGGCGCGCATGCAGAGAGTGCGCCACGACGCGAAGCGTCATCTGAACAACAGCGCGGAGCGCAGGTCAAAAGAGGCGTCTTGAGCCTCTTCGACGCCAGCCCGCTCGAAGGTCTGGCTGCCAAAGCCGACAGCAAGCGACCGCTCGCCGACCGCATGCGCCCCGAAACGCTCGACGATTTCGCGGGGCAGGAACACGTCCTCGGACCAGGCAAGCCTCTGCGGACGCAGATCGAACGCGATCAGCTGACGTCGATTGTGCTCTGGGGGCCCCCGGGCGTCGGCAAAACCACGCTCGCGCAGATCATCGCGCGCATGTCGAAAAGCGAGTTCCTCCCCTTCAGCGCAGTGCTGTCCGGCATCAAAGAAATCAAAGCAGTCATGGCCGATGCCGAGCGGCTGCGCAGGCTCGGGCGGCGCACCATTCTTTTCATCGATGAAATTCATCGCTTCAACAAAGCCCAGCAGGACGCCTTCCTGCCCTATGTCGAAAAAGGCGACATCATTCTGATCGGGGCCACGACTGAGAATCCGTCATTCGAAGTAAATGCCGCGCTGCTGTCGCGCTCGAAAGTCTACATGCTGCGCGCGCTGACCACAGACGAAATCGTTGTGCTGCTGCGGCGCGCGCTGCCGGTGGCCGGAGTCACCGCGTCGGATGAAGCCCTGGAGCTGATTGCAACGGCCGCCAACGGCGACGCGCGAAGCGCCTACAACACCCTCGAAGTGGCTGCGAGTTCCGGCGAAATCACAGAACAGTCGGTCACCGACGCCCTCGGCCGCAAGGTCCTGCTTTACGACAAAGCCGGCGAAGAACACTTCAATCTGATTTCCGCCCTGCACAAATCGGTGCGGTCGAGCGATGTGGACGGGGCCCTCTACTGGCTGGCCCGCATGCTCGAAGCGGGCGAAGATCGCATGTACATCGCGCGCCGCGTCGTGCGCATGTCAATTGAAGACATCGGCCTCGCCGATCCACGCGCGCTCGAGCAGTGCATGGCAATGCAGCAGTGCGTGCATTTCCTCGGAATTCCGGAAGGCGACCTGGCGCTCGCCCAGGCCGTGATCTACCTGGCGGTCGCCCCGAAATCGGATGCGTCCTACAAGGCGCTGGGCGACATTATGCAGGAAGTGCAGAGCGGCCGCGCCGAGCCCGTCCCGATGCATCTCCGCAATGCGCCGACCTCGGCCATGAAGTCCTGGGGCTACGGCGCCGGGTACCAGCACGCGCACAAATTCGAAGACGCGATCAACCGGATGGAATGTCTTCCGGAATCCCTTGCGGGCCGGCGCTGGTATTATCCGACGGACCGCGGCGTCGAAAAGCGAATCGCCGAGCGCCTGGAAGAAATCCGCACCGCGAGAAAGAAAGAGAACGACAAGTAAGCCGGAAACCGGCTATCGGCGTGCCATGCCGCGCCCGCCCGGTCCGGCTGCGGCGGCAGGCACAGGCTCGGGTTCCGGCGGTGGCACTTTCTTCGGACGCGCGTTGATATGCGTAATCACCGCGTCCTGGAAGGCCTTGGCGAATTTCGGCGTGCCCGGTTTGAGACCCGTTGCCGCCGCCACCTGCTCCTCGGTCACTTCCTGCGCCAGCGGCAGATGCTTCCCGTAATAAGCCCGAATGCGATCCTGCACCACGCGCTGGCTGGATTCATAGAGAACCATCAGCACTTCGTCGGTGCTCGCGTTTTTCATGATCTCGTAGACATGCGAGGGCTTCGTGATCCGCGGCGATTTCAGCGCCGACTCCAGCTTCCTGCCCAGCGCCTTCAGTTTCTTCAGCGTGTCCGCTTCTTTCCGGGTCAGCTCGAACCGTCGCAGAAGCTCGCCCGATTCCTTCGGATTCAGCTTCTCTGTCAGCACATACAGAAACGCCAGAAAACCGCCCTTCGACCCTGGCGGCACCACGCTGTGAGCAACTTTTTCAAACCGCGTGAGGCCCTGCGCATTCAGCCTGGAGCCGGTGAGCGCCGGCGACAGCAGCTTCAGCAGCCCCAGCCCATCGAAAGCTTCGAGCGCGGCCACCGCGTTCTCACTATCGGAAAGCGCGCGAATCTCGTTCGCCAGCGCCGAAGGCGGCGCCGCCGTGTGATACTCGCCCGTCAATGCGTTCTCGATCTGCGACTGCGTGCGCGCCGCGATCTGGAATCCAAGCGTGTATTGAAAACGAATCAGCCGGAACAGCCGCGCCGGATCGTCAAAAAGCGCATAGCTGTTGGTCGTGCGGATCTCCCGGTTCATCAGGTCCGCCTGGCCGTTGGCGGGGTCGATCAGCAGCCCGCGCGAACCGCGGTTCAGCGAAAGCGCCATCGCGTTGATCGTGAAGTCGCGCCGCATCAGGTCTTCGTGGATGGCCGCGGGCGCGATCTGCGGTTTGCTCCCTGGCTTCGAATACTTTTCGGTGCGGGCATTCGACACCGACGCGCGCACTCCGCCCGCCAGTTCGAGTTCCACGCTGCGCTTCAGGCTGTCTTCATCCAGAACTTCTCCGCCACAGGCTTTCGCCAGCGCCCGGCCCAGCTTGACCGCATCGCGCTCGACCGTGAAGTCCAGATCGAGAATCCGCGATCCGCGAAGCGTGTCGCGCATCGCGCCGCCTGTCAGCCACACGTTCATGCCAGCCTCGGTGGCAATGCGTGCGATCTCGTTTACCACCCTGTTTTGGGCGGCGTCGAGGTGGCTTTCCAGCACGAACATGTAGTCGCTCATTCGATCACGCTCTCGGATGATGACGGTCCAGCGTCTCGCGCAGCCGCGAGCGGACCACATGAGTGTAGATTTCCGTGGTGGCCAGGTCGGCGTGCCCGAGCATGCTCTGTACGCTCCGCAGGTCCGCGCCGCCTTCCAGAAGATGTGTTGCAAATGTGTGCCGCAGAACGTGCGGCGACAGATCGTGGAAGATGCCCGCCTTTTTGCCGTTAAGCTTGACGCCGGACCAGAATGCCTGGCGCGTCATCGGTCCGCCGCGTGCCGTCACGAACAGATAAGGACTCACTTTCCCCTTGAGCAACGGGCCCCGCCCCTTCGCGACATAATCCGAAATCGCCTGCAGTGCGCCCGAATGTACCGGCACAAGCCGCTGCTTGTTTCCCTTCCCGGTCACCCGCACCACCCCCAGCCGCGCGTCGAGGTTGGAAACCCGCAGCTGAATCAGCTCCGAGACCCTGATGCCGGTGGCATAGAGCAGTTCCAGCATCGCTCGGTCCCGCAGGCCGCTGGGTTTGGAGGTGTTCGGCGCCGCGATCAGATTTTCGATCTGCTCCCGATTGAGGAACTTCGGGATTGTGCTCCACTGCTTCGGGCTGGCAAGGTGCTTCGTCGGGTCGGCCCCGACCAGTTCCTCCGCCACCAGGTAATGGAAAAAGCTTCGGATCGCGCTCAGCTTCCGCGCTATGGATCGCGGCGTTAAGTCCTGCTTATATAGATAGTTGACGTAGGATTGAAGAACTTCTTCACCGGGAAATTCGCCCGCCGTCCGGGACTCGCAAAATGCCCCGAAAGCCGCCAGGTCCCGCCCGTAAGCCTGGGTGGAATTGATCGATAAGCCCTTCTCCATCCGGCAGAAAGCGAGGAACCCCCGGATTCCCCGAGACATCGGGGACTCGGCGTAGGGTCCCGATTCCGCGCTGTTGCCGGCCATCGAAAAAGGCGTCCTTCCGAGCAATGATACAATACCCGCGAAAATGTTTGAATCAATTCCGTTAAAATCGTTCGACGAGCAGACGCCGCGATCTTAACCGCTTATGGCCAGTTCGACAGCCAAAAAGGTCATCGTGCGGCGCTTCGACCGCGAAAACCTGACTGGCTTTGTCAATCCTCTCAGTTACTTACAGCCCGCTTCACTGGAACTCCTGCGCCCCGACGGCACCCTGGCCCTGCTGCCTTATGAAGAAATCAAAAGTGTCTGCTTCGTCAGCGATTTCGATGCCGAAGCAGAGCCCCGGCGCGTTTTCCTGACCCGGCCCAAGCTCGAAGGCCTTTGGGTTCGTATGTTCTTCCGCGATGGCGAGGTGATGGACGGAATCCTCCCCAACAACCTGCTGAGCTGGGAAATCGCCGGTTTTACGGTGACGCCGCCCGAACCGGATTCCAACAACCAGCGGGTATTTATTCCGCGCTCGGCATTGCGCAATATCCAGGTCCTGGGAGTAGTGGGCAGCCCGCTGCGTGCGGGGCGCAGGAAAGCCAAAACCGCCCCCGATCAGGGAACGCTGTTTTAAGCAAGCCAGCTCGTCTTCCTCACACGGCCAGCTTCCCGTGATACATCATCTCGCGCAGATTGAAATAGGTCTTGATCGTGTATTCGCTGGTCTCGAGGGAGAACAGCACTTCTTTATCGTCTACGCTCAGCGGAAACAATTCTTTCGAAAACGCAAACAGCGTTGTGTCCTTGCCCGGAATAATGCCGCCGGCCCCCACCGATTTACCGCCGTGCAGCTGAAGCGTGGCGGTAATTCCATCCGGGTCCACCGTCCGTCCCCCTTCAGCCTTCGGCAGATCGTTGATCCCGATCACGTAGTGGTTTGCGAAATCGGCGGGGAATCTGGTTTTCAGCGCATCCACGATCGGCTTCCCGCTCGCCCAGATCACCGTGACTTCTTCCACGGGCACTGCGCCAACCTCGCCCAGCTTGACATTTCCCGGTAACTCGGAGTTGTTACCGCTGAGTTCGGGTGTCACGTTGCTGACGGTTCCGCGATCGCGGTGCGGCCGCGGAAGCACGCGCGCATTTCTCGCCCACGGCGATTTTGTCGCCAGGCGAATAATCTCATCGGTTGACCACGCCGCCGGCTCTTTTCTGTTCCAGAAATCGGAAGCCGCGGAGCAATCCTCCACCACGCCCAGCCACAGCCCGGCCCACAGCGCAGCGCAGCAGAACTCCCGCCGCGTCCGTGCCTTAGCCGAATAAGCGTTCCTGGTCATCGGTTTTTCACTACCCTTGTACTGTGCCGTTCTGCACAATCTTTGCTTGGATGGGTTAACGGCATTAAGCTAAATTTAGATTCATTGTTACTGCCCCGGGTTTCCAGCGACGGCATACTCCAAATGATTAATAGAACTGTACTCGTAGTGGATGACGAGCCCGACGTCCTCCGCCTGCTCCAGCGCATACTGACCGAAGAGGGCTACGAAGTCACTGCCGCCAAAAGCGGAGACGCCGCCATCAAAGCCTTCGAGAGCATGCCGCGCCACCCCGACCTGCTCCTGACAGACGTCGTAATGCCGGGCATGAGCGGCCCGATGCTCGTCGACCATCTGCGTGGCGTTAATCCCGAACAGCGTGTTCTCTTCATGTCTGGTTATGACGATCGGCATGTGGTGCGCCGCTATGTCGTCGAGCAGGGCTACCATCTGATCGCCAAGCCCTTTACAGTAAAAATACTACGCCAGGCGATCGATTCAGTCTTCAACGGAAAAAAGACCCGGGTGCAGGAGTCCACGCACTGATCGAAGCCCGCCGGTGGTTTGTCTCCGGCCGGGTGCAGGGCGTCGGATTCCGCTGGTTCGTCGAAAAGAACGCTACCGAACTCGGCCTGCGCGGCTGGGCGCGCAATGAAGACGACGGACGCGTGCAGGTCTATGCCGTCGGAAATTCCGAGCAGCTCAATCGGCTCGCCGCGCTGCTCTATCGCGGCCCTCGTTTCGCCGAAGTCCGCGCAGTTGAACAGCAGGAAGCTGCCGTGCAACAATTGAATTCCTTTCACACCGAGTAAACTGCTCGCGGTGAAACGCATCTCATGCTGCACCTGAAGAAACTGATCCGCGAAGTCCCCGACTTCCCCAAAGAGGGCATCCTCTTTTACGACATCACCACGCTTCTCAAAGACAGGCATGGCCTGCGGGATGTCATCGACGCCATGAAAGAGCAGTGCGCCGGACTGCACGTTGACGTGGTCCTCGGAATCGAAGCGCGCGGATTCATCTTCGCTCCTGCCCTGGCCTACGCGCTTGGCGCCGGCTTTGTCCCGGTGCGCAAGCCGAAGAAGCTGCCCTCCGATATTCACAGCGTGACCTACGACCTCGAATACGGATCCGACACGCTTGAGATTCACCGCGACGCGGTCCCCCAGGGATGCCGGGTGCTGATCGTCGACGATCTTCTCGCGACCGGCGGCACCGCCAACGCCACCGCTCGTCTGGTTGAAGATCTGGGCGGAGTCGTCGTCGGACTGGCGTTTGTGGTGGAGCTGACTTTCCTCGGCGGCCGCGACCGCCTCAGCGGATACAATGTCGTTTCGTTGCTCCAGTACGACAAATGAAGCGCAGCGCTGCATGAGACGGCGGCACAGGCTTCAGCCTGTGGTTTCCCGCGATAACCCCGGCGCCGGCTTCAGCCTGTGAATCCCATGGCACCTCGGAGCGCCCGCGTTCCGGCATTTGCCAAGCTCAACCTCGGCCTGCGCATCCTCTACAAACGCGCCGACAACTATCACGAACTCCGCACGGTCTTCCAAACCATCTCGCTCGCCGACCGCCTCGATATCTCTTTTGCCCCGGCCCGCAAAACCACTATCGAAATTCACGGCACGCCCGGCATCGTCGACAATCTCGTCGAACGTTCCGCGCGCCTCACCCTCGAATCCCTCAACCTGCACGCCCATCTCTCCTTCCGCCTTACGAAAAAAATCCCCATGGGCGCCGGCCTCGGCGGAGGCTCATCTGATGCCGCCGCGGTTCTTCTCGCCCTTCCCGTTCTGGCACGGAAAGCACTCTCCGCCGCCCAACTGCACTCGCTCGCCGCCCAACTGGGAAGCGACGTACCTTTTTTTTTGTACGGGGGCACAGCTCTCGGCCTCGGCCGGGGCGAGGAACTGTATCCCCTTCCCGATCAGCCCCGGGCGCGCGGACTCCTCGTGGTTTCCGGCGTACATTCCTCCACCGCCGAGGCTTATCGCGGCCTCTCCGCATCATTGACATCAATTGCGTTACAAAATAAACTAAATACTTTCCAGCAAGAGGTTTGGCGAGGCGGCGCAAGTGGTGTCGCCATGGACGGAAACGACTTTGAGGAAGTTGTTTTCGCACGGCATCCGGGGCTTCGGGATATTAAGCAGCGCCTTCTTCGTTACGGCGCCCGGCCTGCGGCCATGACCGGAAGCGGATCCGCGGTTTTTGGCATTTTTACAGACACCGGCAGGCTGGAGCGCGCGCGCAGATTCTTAAGAGATCACCAGGTGTCGCCGATATCGTTTGTAAGCCGCGCGCAGTATCGTTCCGCCTGGTGGCGGGCGCTTAAATTCCACGCTGAAGGTAAACAATGGCCGCCCCAAAGCCGGCACGCCCAAAACCAGTCCGCGCGATGAATCAGGACCGCATCAAAATCTTCACCGGCAGCGCCAACCCGCCGCTGACCGATGAAATCTGCCAGCAGCTCGGCCTGGAGCCCGGTATGACCCGGCTCAAGACCTTTTCCGACGGCGAAACCAGCCTGCAGATTCTGGAAAACGTCCGCGGCGCCGATTGCTTCGTCGTGCAGCCTACCTGCATGCCCGTGGATTCGCACATCATGGAGCTGCTGATCATGATCCACGCGCTCAAGCTCTCTTCCGCCGAGCGCATCACCGCCGTGCTGCCCTACTACGGATACGGCCGGCAGGATCGCAAAGACAAACCGCGCGTGCCGATTTCAGCCAAGCTGGTCGCGTCTCTTCTCGAAACCGCCGGCGCCGACCGCGTCATGGCGCTCGATCTTCATGCGGCTCAGATTCAGGGCTTCTTCGATATCCCGGTGGACCACCTCTTCTTCCGCCCGGTCATGATCGATTACTTCAAGCCGCAGCAAATCTCCGATCTCACCGTGGTTTCGCCCGACGCCGGCGGCGTGGAGCGTGCGCGCTCCGTAGCCAAGCGCCTGAACGCCCCGCTCGCCATCATCGACAAGCGCCGGGAAGAAGCCAACGTCGCCGAAGTGATGAACGTGATCGGCGAGGTGGAAGGCCAGAACTGCCTGATTGTCGACGACCTGATCGATACGGCCGGCACGCTGGTCAAAGGCGCCGAAGCGCTGCTCGAATTCGGCGCGAAAAGCGTCACCGCCTGTGCGACGCACGCGGTGCTCTCGGGGCCGGCCGTCAAACGCATCAGTGAATCGCCGATCACTGAAGTGGTGGTATCGAACTCGATTCCGCTTTCGGTCGAGGCGCAGCGCTGCGGCAAAATCCGCACGCTGTCGGTGGCGCCGCTGCTGGCCAGAGCCGTACAGTCGATTCACGAAGAGACATCGATCAGCGCGTTGTTTTTGTAGAAGGCGACGGCAGTCAGCGGAAAGCGCATCGCGCAGAAGCCCGCGCCAATCCCCATGCTATTCTGCTTAATTGCAAGCTGAGAGCTGACGGCTGACCGCTGACAGCGCTCAAATCGCAACCCACGACTCGGTGCTCGTTTACCGAAACGGACTTGCGAAAAAGGAGATGAGAAGTTGAGAGTCGAAACCGTTGTTACGGCCGAGGCGCGTTCCAGCCGAGGCAAAAATGAAGCGCGGCGCGTCCGCGTCAGCGGAAAAATTCCCGCCGTCATCTACGGAGCGTTTAAAGATCCCCGCTCCGTCACCGTAAATCCCAAAGACATTCTGCGCATCATCCACAGCAAGACGGGACACAACTCGATCTTCGATGTGGAAGTGCCAGGCGAAGAGAAGACCCCGGTGATTGTCGCCGACGAACAGTATCATCCCGTAAACGGACGCCTGCTTCACATCGACCTGAAACGCATCGATCTCACCCGCAAACTGCGCGTGTTCATCCCGGTGCATGCGAAGGGCGAAGCCAAAGGCGTCAAGCAGCAGGGCGGCGTGCTCGATCTGGTCACCAAGCAGGTCGAAATCGAATGCATTCCCGACGACATTCCTGACGAGTTCGTGGTGGACGTTTCGGAGCTGATGATCGGCAACGCGGTGCGCGCCTCGCAGATTCAGCCGAAGGAAGGTGTCCGCATACTGACGGCGCCCGACATCGTGATTGCGCACGTGGTCGGCATCAAGGAAGAAGCCGCGCCGGCGGCGGAAAGCGTCGCGGCGGAGCCGGCCGAGCCCGAAGTGGCGAAGAAGGGCAAGAAGGAAGAAGAAGCTCCTGCCCCGGCGGCCGCGGCGGACAAGGGCGACAAGGGCAAGAAGAAATAACCGGGAATGCTCCTGGTGGCCGGACTCGGGAATCCCGGCGAGCACTATGCCTGGACGCCCCATAATCTGGGCTTTCTTGTGGTGGAACGGCTCGCGGCGCGTCATGGAATCCGCCTGACGCGGAAAGAGTGCCAGGCTGTGGTCGGCCAGGGGAGCATCGGTGGGAAAACAGTGCTGGTGGCGCAACCGCAGACATACATGAATTTGAGCGGGGTGGCGATCAAACCGCTGATGGAGAAGAATGAAATTTCTCCGGCAGAGCTGGTGCTTGTCTACGACGAGCTGGATCTGCCGTGGGGATCGATCCGGGTGCGGCCCAAAGGCTCCGCGGCGGGACATAACGGCGTGACCGATGTCATCGAAAAAATCGGGACGCCGGATTTTCCGCGAGTTCGGCTGGGAGTGAATCCCGGCCATCCCTTGCAATCGGGCAAGGATTATCTGCTGTCGCGTTTTACTCGGCAGCAAAAGGAAACACTGGATGCGTTCATCGACCTTGGGGCCGATGCGACGGAATCCGTAATTGCTGAGGGCGTCGAAAAGTCCATGGCGAAATTCAATCGTCGCGCCCAGGGCTCAACTGAGGAAGCATGACCAGAATCTACGAAAATCTGTTCATCGTGAAACCCGATGCGACAGAAGAAGAGCTCGACCACCTCGTCGAACAGATGAGTAAGAACATCACTTCGGGCGGCG
>Ga0335085_10014369_pt1 | contig 11555 bp, 15 predicted proteins | sample Lox_Sample_45_FD_206712 | JGI IMG/M metagenome (GOLD analysis project Ga0335085, IMG submission 206712) | Soil microbial communities from Loxahatchee National Wildlife Refuge, Florida, United States - Lox_Sample_4.5 | ecosystem: Environmental > Terrestrial > Soil > Wetlands | place: USA... | reverse complement strand
GTATTTCACCCTGGCCATAAACGCCGCATAGCTCCAATTCCCAGCCATCTGCGTCGCACTCGGCACGCCACCGCAAGCCAGGTTACGCCCAACGCGCGCCAGCTCTGGGTTGAACGCCAGGTAATTCATCCAGCAGTCGTCGTGCGTGGCCGTCTCCATTTGGAACGGCCCAGTGCCGGGACCGCCTCCGATCTGCGCGATAAACTGGCCGCCGTTGCTCTCGGCCAGGAATGTGTAAGACAGAATATTACACGCCGCCCGGCTGTTCCACACGGACGGCAGCAGGTTAAGCATCGGCTGGATTATGCGGGATTTGAATTGTGTTAGGTTTACGGCGCTCATTTGCTGGCCTCCTTGTCGATCAAGGCGTCGATCGTGGCTGCGGCGTCGGCAATCCCACAGTTATAATTGTCGTCATCATCGCAATCAGAATCCGCGATGAATTTCATCCGCACCGCCTCGAGTGCCTCGGAAAGTGCTGCCCGCCTTATTATTCTGGACAAATCATCGGCCTGAATGGCTAGGATGCGCTGCTGCTCGCTCATTTCCGGACCTCATCTGTCATATTTCGCTTTTGCCTTGCCTCCCATTGGTCCGCGATATAGGCCGCCGATCCGTGGTCATGCCCGCGCGCAAGAGCAGCGTAGTAAGGCTGACCCCATGTCTTATACCGACTCCGGGTTATCTCGTCGTCGTCAGATTTGGCGCCCATTGATTTAACCCCATCCATGCTCGACAGGCCGCGACATGCCGAGCGTATTGGCAAAGTCAAACAGCTTCGGTGCGAGAGTGCGGATCGCCATCATGGTCAGGTCGGCCTGCGCCTCGGAGTGGAAGCGGATTGCTTTATCGTGGTCCCTGGTCCACCGGAAATAGTACCCGTTGCCCATCTGGTGGGCTTCCAGATATTGCGTGCCAGGCGCCTCGATAAGCCACCCATATTCAGTTTTTTCGCTCATTTGTCTGATCCTTCTGTCTTTTTAGCGAGGCATCGCGGGCACGTTACAGCCACCCACCGAATTGACCACGAGGCTTTGGTTAGGTCGATCTTGCGCGGGCTGGAGAAGCAAAGAGCGGAGACGTGACCAGCATCGTTGATCTGCGATGCCATGTGATACAGCTTAGGCTTTGGCGGCCTCATTTGTGGGCTCCGTCTGTCAGGTTCATGGATTTGAATGTCTCACGCAACGCCGCCATCCGCGCATCTTCTGCGGCCTGGGCTTCCGGCAGCAACTTGAACAGGATCGGGCGTCCGGGCCAAATATCGCCGCCGTCAAAAAGGTTCCAAGAACCTTTCGGCCACTCGCCATGATAGGCGCAATCGAAGATGCCCGTCGATCCAGCCTCAATTGCCTTGAACGTGGAGCCGTCTTTGGGGCAGTACACGGCTTCTTTCCAGCCGATTTCTTTCAGGCGCTGCTGCGCGCGCCAGAGCGTCTGAATGGCCGACTGTTCATCGGGCATATCGACTGCGCGCTGTGCCTTTTCGGCCTCGAATTGCTCCCAGATCGCGGTGGCTTCCTCGCTGGTCATCCGCACCCTTTGGCCATCGCCATTCGTGTACGACCCGTGAAAACCGGAGGCGTCGCCTAGAACGCGGCCGCTCTTTAATGTGCTCATTAGTTTTCCCCATCTCCAGTAATGACAGATTGCTTGATGGCCTCGTGCACTTCCGCCCTTGCATTCTGGATGTGATCTGATGTGAATCCGTCGCGGGTCGATGCTTCCGCCGCATCAAGCGCGTCAAGGGCATCCGCGAGGTGGCGCAGGGTTTGTGCGGTGCTCATGGTTTTGACTTCCTTTCTGTTTTCGGGCGACCGAATACCGGCGTGCCCTTTGGTCCAAACAAACGGCGCTCCCAGCTTGCCACTAAACCGATGTCCATGCTGGGTGAGCGTAGCGCGCGAAGTCTTGCCAAAGGCTTGATTGAAAAACCGATCTTATGCAGTTTTTCGCCATAGCGCATCACATAGATGTAATTAACTGGCACGGCGCTTCCCTTTCAATGCTTTCTTCATGATCTGCTCAAGCCACGATGAGAGCGAGCGACTATCATCACTCGCGGCCTCCGTCGCGTGGGCTTTAAGCTCTTCCGATACGCGAATGGTAATGCTGGTAAGTTTTGATTTTGTCGGTGTTTTCGGCATGTCTTTTTATAGAAGAATGTAAGACAAACGTCAACAAAAAGATTGACGGATTAATGGCGGCAGATTATAAGGTGGCATCGCCGGTTTTTCCGGCATCCAACAACCGCCGGAGACGAAATGGGAACCAACTATTACCTGCACGAAAATGTTTGCGATTGCTGCGGTCGAAGTGATGTTCCCGTGCATATCGGCAAGAGCAGTGCGGGTTGGGCGTTCTCTCTGCATGTCGATGAATTGCGCCGTGAGCTTGATGATTGGGTCCATTCGTGGTCGCAGCCAAAAACTGAAATCCGCGACGAATATGGCCGCAAGGTGACACCCGAAGAGATGCTTTTGGTCATCACCGTGCGGCGCGAAGGATGGCGGCGTCATGAAGGCTACGACGACAAAACTACGCCAGGGAAGGGATCGTATGATCTCTGCCCGTACGAATTTTATTAACCGAGTTCAACAACTGCCCCCTCACACCCACCAAAACCACAACGCCCACCAAGCCGCCCAGGGATCATCCTGACGCGGCTTGAACTGCGCTGCGAAGCTAAGCCGCGTCAGCTTGGTCTCGCGCTCTATGACTATCCGGCGCATCATTCAGGTCCTCCACCACGTCAGCTAAGTGCAGCAGGTTGTGCGCAAAAACGCGCGCCTCGTCCGGAGTGAGATCGTCCAGTTTCGCCTCGCTTAGGCCGTACACGCAGACCGCGCCGGAGCCGTCAACGCCAGCCCAGAGCATTATTCGTCCCCATGTATCGTCTCAAACGCGATGTCGATCAAACCGCGCCTCACGGCCCAGAGCGATGGCGTTGACCCAATTTCAACACCGTTCTCAGTCTCGTAAATAAATACAATCGCGCCGGATGTTTCTGCCAGCACGCGCTCGAACGTCGCACGGGATGCGTCTTCGAATGTCTGGCCCGGCTTGTCGCTGTTTTTGATGATGCGGAGTTGGGGCATTATGACACCTCAAACATGCGGGGACACACTATGTGGCGAGCGACCTCGCCGTGTTCGCGGTGCAGGATGATGCTCTGCATCCCGCGCTTGGATCGGTATCCCTTTCCAGCGGCGTAGGCATCAATCGGCGGCAGGATACGGAAGCTCTCGACCGTGCATCCGCGATAGTCCTTTAGCTGCTGGTGGTGCACGTGTCCGGTCCACCAGACCCGGTGGCGAGTGCGCCCCCATGCTTCTGGCCGGTCAGCCGCCATGATGCCTTCCAGCTGGTCCAGCTTCGCCCCGTGTCCGTGGTGCGTTCCAACCAGGTTCGCGCCCCATTCGAAATAATGATAATGCGACGGCGACATATCGACCGTCACTCGTGGCTCATTCTCGTACTGGACCGAGAGCAGCAGGCGCAGGAAAACGGTGCTATGGGGGTCGTGATTTCCGTTCTCTACAATGACGTGCACACGCTCATGCCGCCCCAGAGCCGCAGCAACGAGGTGGCGCAGGGCGTGTACCGCAGATGCCGCCATCTTTTGCGCCCGGCCATCTGAATCCAGCAGGTTGCGATGTGCCGGCGTCACGGCCTCGGTCGAGTCATAATGCAAAAAGTCACCCAAAACCGCCACGATCGCAGTGTGGCTAGGTGGCGCGGCGGAAACTAGATGGTTCATCGCATCGGCCAGCAACCGTTCGGCGATGGCGATGTCGTAATTTGCGCCAGTTTCCGCCGCCCAGGCATACATGCCCATGTGGTGATCGCCCACCGGATAACATGTGCACAGATCGGCGTTGACGTGTGCGGGCACTTCGGATGGCGTAACGCGCGGGGTGGGCCTTGCCATTTCCTCCGCGAGCGCTTGCCAGAGCTTTTCGCGCTCTGCCTCTTTTGGCTTTTCAGTCACCCACTGTTGAGCAACACGGCCTTCGCTGTCATAATTTGTGGATATGCTGGTGATGACTTTAGGGTCCGGCATATGGATCGCATCTTCTGCGTCCATCCGGTCTCGACGCCGCTTATCCCAATATTGCTTTAGAGTTCCGTCGGCAGTTCTAAGTTCTGACCGGCGATCGGTAACCAGCCTTGCGTGAGGTAAAAAACCCCTCGTCTCCATAGCGTGCTTCCGGCTTCTTAATGCCCCCCGGCTAATCCCCAAAGCCCGCGCCGCGCCTCGCTCTCCGTATTTTTCAATAGCATCGCAGGTCTCACGGCATCGGGCCAAAATCTGGTCTTCTGTCTCGGCCATGAGGGCTCCTTAAAGATTACTACACCACGCCATCAGCCTCAGGATGATCAGCCGTATGCGCCAGTTCAGGGTTTTTTTCGAGGATGAACGCATAGACCGCCTCCTGCATGTTGAGCATGTACTTTTGCGTATCGCGCATGGCCTGCATCTGGTTCCGCGCTATTTCTTCTTGGCGTTTCTGGGCGCGCTCATTCATCCATGACATGGTGATGATAATCGGCCCCTGCAGGTACGAAAACGCCGTAAGCATCGTGCATAAAAACGGATATGGATAAGGGTCAAACCGGCTCGGCGTCGGCCCCATGAAATTCCACATAAAGTAGGCAAAAACGAATGCTGTATTCCAAAAGACAGCAAACCACGACCGCATTGTAGCGGCCAGAAACAGATCGAATGCGCGGCTTATGCTCACTTGTGGAAATAGAAGGCGGCAGCGGTTAGCAGAAGCGCCAGGGCGGATATGAACATGATGGCGTATGTTTGGGTTGTCGCCTGCTTTTCAGGCACGGCGTTAAGCGCGTCCCTCAGGATAACGTTGATATCGTCTTTCGTTGCCCCGCTCGCCTCAATGCGGGCGAGGGACTTCTGGTTCTCGGTCATGTTTTTTTTCAGTTCCGAGAAAATCCTGTCATGGTCATCCAGCCGTTCCTCGGCATCATCCAGCCGGTCATCGTGATCGTTAAGCCTCTCGGCGTGCTCTCTAACGATAGCGTGCAAATCAACTTCGGACATATAGGCATCCCATAAAACGTTGTCTCTGTGCAGTTATGGCGGCGATACACCAGCACCGCCGCCGCGGGCTTTTCAGCCCTCCGGGAACCGCAACCCGGATTAGAGGCTCTTGAAGAACGCCACGATGTCGGCGAGCAGAGCGGAGAGAGCCGACACATGCGCGGCGGCGGTCGGATGGGACTGCACGATCGGGGTCTTGGCGAGCGCCGCCACACCAGCCGCCACGTCGTCCAGGGCGGTGTTGTGCGGCAGGTTGGTTTCAACGGCATTGGCGACGGTCTCGGCAGCGGTCAGCGCGCCTTCGGCGGTGGCAACGGCGGCAGCAGAGCCTGGCGCGATGGCGGTGGCGACAGCTCCGGCAACAGGCGCGATCTCGTTAACGATACCTTCGACGGTGGCGGTAGTGGTTTCGACGGTCATGACTGATTTCCTTGTGGTGCGGTTAAAGGCGTACCGCCTGCACCAGTGGCGGTATTCTGGATGTGCGATGCAACGAGATAGTGCGCGGCCATGGTGAACAGGCCGGTAAACGCTAGCGCCACGTCGTCCGGAACGACGATACCGCGCAGAGATAGCAGCCAAACAAGCACCGTAGCCAGCATAGTGCTGGCTCCAGAAGTCCCGACTACGGTTCCGGTTGTGGCGTTCATGCTCGCAATCCTACATGGATAGTGTGTAATTCGGCAAGGGCTTAATGGCACTCCCCCAGGAACGTCCCGGTAAACGATCCGGTGAACGTAACGGAGGTTTTGCTTACGATTGACGCCATTGAAGCCGCCGCGCCAGCAATTCCGCCCTCACACACTGGTGAATAGGTCCATTGGTTGGCGAAGGTGATGGTCAGCGTCGATGCGCTGCTTAGCCCGGTAATCCCGAAGTGGTTATCCGTCGAGCCGTAGGTCGCCGTGTCCACCGTTCCCACCGAGGCGGTTGGCGCTATGCCGGTTATGTCAAGCTGGTTTTTGACCGTTGTCTGTGTTGGCGTAATCGTGTCGGCGGTAAATAGGGAGTTGGCGTTGTTCACGTTGATGTTGAGTAGACCAACTTCCGAGCCTGCGGTGGAGATTGACTCATAGCCCTGTAGCTCCGCTTGCACCTCGGTCATTCCGGATGCGTTGTTGCCTTTAAAGAAAAGGTCGCCCACCTCGGAGTTATTGCCGAGGGTGCTGTCGCTGCGACTTACGACCAAGTCGAACACGGACCCGGAAGGAGCGGAAAGTGTGTCAGCGTTATAAGTCAGTACCTCGGTGTCATTTATCGACCCAGCGTGCATGGTGTCCAACTTAACACCACCAGACTCTGAGCCCGCCGTTGTATTATAAGCCGTGAGCTTCAGACCGGCCCACTCGTAGTTTGCCCCGGCAGAGTTGTTACCCGTGGCTTGAATGAGGCCAATATTTGTTGGCGGCATCGAGGCGTCGGTACGGGAAAAAGTGTTCGTGATCGTCGTGCCGCTTTGCGCCCAGGTCTGCCCGGCCCCCCATGTGTTCGCCGTGTTCAGCAGCGGGATATTGGCGCCGGAGGTTCCTATGTTCTGCGTCGCGGCGGTGCCGAGGCCTGTAATCGAGGTGTTTGGAAAGGTGCCCGTGATCGCGCTTGATGGGATTGTGGTACTGGCCGTAGCCGCGCCAGAGCCATTACCGTACAGGTATCCTGTCAGGCTCGCCGCTCCTAGGCCGCCATAGGCCGCTCCAAGCGTCGGGGTGCTGTTGACTTGTCCAGTGCTGTCATTCGTCAAAACGCCCGCGGTGGTGTAAGTCGATAAGGTAAGTGCTCCAGCATCCGAAAGGTTTAGGATGCGGGAATAGGCATTGTTTAGGATGTTGAGGTTCCCGCCAGAATCTACGCGGAAAAATTTATTCGGATTGGCACCGCCGCCAGGGTTGATCATTTCGATTTCTCCACCGCGGTTTAGATCGTTAGATGGGACGTTATTTACAACCAAGCCTTCTGCAATCGGCGACAAAGCGCCAGCACCAAACGTGCCTATATTCGCGCCTTTAATTCCAAACAGGTCAGAATTGCTCACCGTGGTATTGGCTAGGCTTGAGCCGTTTACAAGAGTCGCGCCAGTACCTTGACTATTTGAGATATGGACGCGGGCAGCGGCATTTATTTGAACAAGCGTATTGATGAAATTATCGTTTGATAGATTTACAGGACCATCCAAGAGCTGGATTCCTGCCGTCGAGACGGCGGAAGTCGTGTTTGCCTGCGCGTAAAGATCGCCACCCTCAATAATATTCGGATCGTACACATTGGAATTTGTGGAGTTATCAACCAATGCGGTCCACATCGACGAAATAAAATTGACGTGGATATGGTCAGCCAACTGAGTGCCGGTGATCTGAATTCCGGTTGTGCCAGGATCCGGAGCGGGATAGTCATCCAGGTTCAAATCTCGGATGCTGTTCCACGCCCCGCTGCCGGTAAAAACAACGCCGTTGTCGTACCCGTAGCAACTGATCGAGCCGGCCAAGGTAGCGGTTGAGTTCTCGACCTCATAGCAAGGGCCTGGGCGGCTCATTGTATTCAGGGTTACACTGCCACCGCTGGTATAGGACCCTGAAAAAGTGCTCCCATTCAGCGTAAAGTCATTCGCGTCAACTACCGTGATCGGCCAGCGACCATTCGCATTATTGATACCACCAACCCCCTTGACGATTACCGTATCCCCGGTGACGAGGCCATTGCTCGGGGCCGTGATTTCAATCAATCCGCCGTCGTTTTGCACGTTGGTGATGGCAGTTGTCGGGAATTGCCCGCCGGATGCTGGACCGACGGGGTAATTGAAATTAACCCTGTCGATCCAGGCGTAATCATTCTGTTCATTGACTAGAATTCCTGCAAGGTCATTTCCGAAAATATTGGTCAGCGTATAATTGCTTGGCCCACTTGAATAGATAGCCTGCGCCATGCCGAAAACGCCAACATGATCTACTGTTGCCTGGCCTGTGACGGTCACGCCGGTTCCGGAATAGGTCGCAAGATTGGTTTCTACAGCCTGCGGATTGGCCGGGTTACAGGCGACCCCGACGCGCCAAGCAACCGTATTTTTCAATCCACCAGAGACATTGATCGTTGCCCCGGAACCAAGCGTGATCCATGGCCTGGAGTTGCACTGGTTCCATGTCGGTTGCGTTGCGCCCGGATCGACCGGACCTTGAAGCGTAACGCCCTGCGGAATTGTTATGGATGACGCGACGTAATATTGCTTTTCGAGCAACTGCACGATGCCGCCATGATTTGATGCGGCGGCTGAAATCGCGGCACTAAAAGCGGCCGCATCATCTGTAACATTGTTGCCAGCAGCCCCGAAATCTTCCACATAATAAACCCGCCCCTGGCGTGCGGCTAGGGTGGTTGAACTCGTTGCAGATGTCGGAGTTACCGACATGCTTGAGATATTACCCACCGAAGCTGCACCAGTCAGGGTGACGTCGGTGAATGTCGTACTAGCATAGTTGCCGGCGAAAGCCGGTAGGGCAAAGAGCCAAAGGATTGCGGTGAGTTTTTTCATTACTGAACCTGCACATAGTAGTTGGCATTGGCGAGAGCAGAGCCTGTGATTACCATCGTGGTAGTTCCAAGGCTGCTCACGTAAGCTAGGGTTGTGCCCTGTGCGGCAGCAGTGGAATTGGCCGGAGTAAGCTGCGCTTCACGCGGCGCAGTCACGAAGCCGGAGGTAGCAAAAGTGATCGTGCAAGTCGTAGTCGCGGCAGAGCCGATTATTACTTCAAAACCTTGGTTATTTCCATTGGACGCTATGGTGCCGTTTGTACCTGTGCCACAGGCTCCGCTAGAAATCGTAGGTGTTCCAGCCCCGCCTATGCGCCAGTTTTGATTTGCGTCTATTACTCCCGCCGCAGTTCCGGCTGAGGAGATCCCTAGAGTATTACTCGCAGGTCTGTATATTCCTGTCCCGGGTAGAATTGAACCATTAACATTGATATTTCCTCCAACGTAGGAGGAAGCATAGATGCCTGAAGTTGCTAAAATTGAGTATGCGTTTGTTAATGATGTATTTCCGCCCGCCGTCGGGCTGCCAACATATAGACAATACGCATTCGTGATCGTCTCACTGCTCGACGCCGCAAAGGTGCAGTTGTTGATCGTCTCCGCACCTCTCATAGCAATCGTCCCGCTTCCTGTGGTATCGGTGAGCGTGCTTGCCGGAACGTTGAACATCGGGCTTGTGGTGGACCAGTTGGCGGCGGATACGCTGGAGCCAAGGTTGACGGTAGCAAACTGCGCCGCGCCGCACTCCGTGGGAGCCAGCAACCAAGGCGTAGAGCCGTCCGTGTAGGTCAGAGTGGCGCAGCTATTGCCGCTGCCCTGGGGGATGTTGACGGAGCCATTGCCATTGCAGGCGTCAGAGCCATTGCTGATGCAGACGCTCTCGGTGTAGTTGCCGGTCGTGTTGTTGATGAGTAGGAAGATACCTGAATAGCCCAGCACTGCGCCATTAGAGGCGATGACCGTAAGGTTTGAGGTCAGCGTTCCGCTCACGTTGTAGATGATCGGCGCTTCAATCGCCGCCATCGCGCTGACGTCGAGGCCGCTCGTATTCCCTGTGCCACCGTTCAGGATTTGTACCGACGTGATCGCTGTCCCAGAGACGCCCGTGACCATGATATAATTGTCATAGTTGCCGCGCGGGATATACAGCACATCACCGACTTTGTAGCCGGAGCCGCCCGCAAACACGGAGTTGATAGATGTGATGACGCCGCCCGTTGCGGTGAAGCTGAACGCCGCCCCCGTGCCGACAGAGGCGAAGCTCAGCGTTCCGCCCGCCACACCAGAGAGATAGACGGTAGAGCGCGTGACGGCGAACAGGGACTGCACAAACTGATCGGTGGCAATGCGAACCGTATTATCAACCGGCGGCTGCGTCACGGCGTTGCTGGCACTGCCCGTGATGTTCGTGGTGCCGTTCAGGGTGATGTTGTTGCCGGTGCCGCCATTGGCTGCGATGCCGGGAGGACCAGGCGGGATCGGCGGCGGGCTGGCGAGAGCCGGGAACGACTGGCAGAACAGAAACAGGAGCGCGAGAAGTGATTTTTTCATGGCCTTAATTCCCCGTCACGGCAACTTTATCGCCTGACACAGTGCTGCCGGCGTAAACCAGATTGGAGTTGTTAACCGAGTAAGAGATCGCCTCGCCGGCAAGGAGGGGATAGCCGGTCGAGGATGTGACGCCAGATCCGCCGATAAACACAGTTCCGGTGTTGGTCGAAAGCGCCTTGATGACAATCCCAACTGCATATGTATTGCTCGTCAGCGCCACGCCTGAAGTGGTCATGGTCTGCTGAAAACTCGCAGGAGATGTGCCAACGACGCCGCCACCAGCAGTGGAAACCTGCAGCGGGTTGCCCGAACCAACAGACACGCCACCCTGCGCGAGGTAAACCGGGATCGCGCCGAGCGGCTGATCTTGATAGTTTGGAAACTGGCTAGTGTCGGTCATGTGATTAAGCCTCTGAGACTAGAATTTGCATATAGCATCCAGAAATACTTGCCGATGTCCCTCCGCCAAGAGCTAATACGGTATGCGTGAAGGTGATTGTTGATCCTGGTGAGTATGTAGTCGATGGGTTTATGGTATCGGAAAATCCCCATGCCACCCCTGGATTTTGAATGTAAGCGATCCAAGTCGCCCCGGAGATTAGCGTAGTTCCGTCATAAATTCTGTTGATGAAATTCTGATTCCCTAAAGACCCGGTGGAAGACCCGTTGCTTACAAGCCTAGCGCTGATCCGAAACGCGCCCGTTTTGGAATACGACGGAAAGGTAATGCTTCCGCTAGCAACTGTATAAACCGTATTTGGAGAGATCGAAGATATAGACCCGCTTTGCGAAAATGTGTAACTTGATTTTTGTTGGCTGTAGAATTGGGGTGATGCGGAAACCGTGTTCCACATCGTCTCGGCCAAATTCCATTGCAAGATGATATAGCTATCCATTCCGCTGACAGTGAAGGTGGTCGACGTGTTGCCAGTCGGCAGCGACACCGCGGCGCTATTGGTGTTAACCGTGATCGTCGCGCCGGATGAATTGCACACGATCGGGCACAAAAATCCATCCACAATCCCAGACACGGCGGGCAGGGTAATCGTTCCTGTGGCAGCGCAGATTTGTGTGATGCCGTTATGCGTTGCCGGAACCGTAAACGGCAGCGTCGGGTTATTCGCGGCGGAGAACGCGCGGCCAGTCTGGATATTGCCAGCCGTGTTGGCGTTGTATGCGTAATCTCCCAGCAGCCACGCGCGCGCCGTCGTGCCTTCCTGGCCGCGCAGAACCGTCAGATTGTCACCGGTCCGCGACGTACACCAGCAAATCTCATAAACAAGACCGGTTAGAGCGTCGTTAAGTGTAAGCGGGAAATACTGGTTAGTCCCAGGAGACGAAAACAACGCACCGGTTCCGGTCGCCAGAACAATCGTTGTGGTCGATGAGCTGATACCAGCCGCAAGTGTTGTGTTGGCGT
>Ga0335085_10014368_pt1 | contig 11556 bp, 9 predicted proteins | sample Lox_Sample_45_FD_206712 | JGI IMG/M metagenome (GOLD analysis project Ga0335085, IMG submission 206712) | Soil microbial communities from Loxahatchee National Wildlife Refuge, Florida, United States - Lox_Sample_4.5 | ecosystem: Environmental > Terrestrial > Soil > Wetlands | place: USA: Florida... | reverse complement strand
TCGTCCCGCGCCGCCGCAGTCGCGTGAAGAGGTGGAGAAGCTGATCCGCGACACAAAGCTCGAAGAGCAGATGCGCGTCTTCAACCAGTGGGACGATTTCGCCGCCGGCCGCCGCGGCGCGCCCAAACATTAGCGCTCCTTAACGTATTGGTGGTACTGCTGCTTTTCAGCCAGTGGCCGGAACCGCGGACACCCCCATTTCCCAGCAAACTGAACAACTTGCCAACTGGCACCGCGCTTGCACATACCGGTTGCGAGGAAGAGGAGGTACAGGAAAATGAACCTCGCAAAACGGCACACATGGTTTCGGGGCACGGCGATTCTGGCGTGCGCCACGCTCGCGCTCGCGGTCGTTCCCGCCTTCGCGCAGGATTACGACGAGGACAACTACGATCAGGCGCCGCCGCCCAGCTTCGCGCCGGCGCAGCTCGACGATCTGGTAGGCCGGATCGCATTGTATCCGGATCCGCTGCTTGCGCAGGTGCTTGCCGCGGCGACGTTCCCGAACGATATTCAGGATGCGGCCGGCTGGGCCAATCAGTACAGCAATCTGCGCGGGGACGACCTGGCTCGCGCCATCGAAGACGCGCAGCTCCCCTGGGATCCCAGCGTGCAGGCGCTGCTTCCCTTCCCGTCCGTGCTCAACATGATGGCGCAGGACATGAACTGGACGAACGAGCTTGGCGAGGCGGTGCTGGCACAGCGGCCCGACGTGATGGACGCTGTGCAGCGGATGCGCCGGGAGGCCGACGCCTACGGCTATCTGCGCACCAATCCCCAGATTCGCGTGGTTGACGACGGCGGGTGGATTGAGGTGCTTCCGGTGGATGCCGGCTACATCTACGTGCCCGTTTACGACCCGTACATCGTGTACGCGCCGCCTCGTCCGGGCTTCTGGGTCGGAGGAGCCATTCACTTCGGGCCGGCCTTCACCATCGGGTTCAGCTTCGGCAACTGGGGCTGGGGCGGCGGTTTCGACTGGCGCGCGCACAACGTGGTGGTGAACCACGTGGTGTGGGGCCGCACGTGGACGAACCAGCGGACCTACGTCCACAACTACGGCAACTGGGATGGAGGCCGCTGGCCCCGGACGGTGAACCGCAACGTCACCATCAACCGGAACGTGACTGTCAACCGTAATGTGGATGTGAACCGGCAGACGACTGTGAATCGGGACTTCAACCGGGATGGGAATCGCGACAACAACCGCGGCGGTAACCAGAACGTGAACCGGTTCGCCCCGAACATTCCGGCCCCGGCTCCAGCCCCGCCGTCGGCGGCACGCAGCACCGACAACCGGATGCGGCCGTTCGCTCCGGCTCCGGTGGCTCGCGAACAGCGGCCTGAACCGCAGCGCTTCACGGCTCCGGCGCCGCAGCAGCGTGAACAGCGGGCCGAACCGCAGCGGGTGCCCGCACCGGCGATGCGTCCAGCCCCGGCTCCGGCGCACAATGAACGCCCGGCGGCTCCGGCCGCGCATGCCGCGCCTTCCACCCACGAAGGCGGCCATCCGAGCGGACGCGGCGAACGCCGTTAAGCGCGGCAGACAATCGAACCACGCCGGCGGCGGTCAGACTTCTGGCCGCCGCCCTTTTTGTGTCTGAAGGAACTTCGCGGGCCGATGAGTACTTTCAGCCGCCCGCCAGCAGTTTCCGCGCGCCCGCTTCGATATCGCGGCGGATCTTGTCCTCGGGGATGAAATTCGCCACGATGCCGAGATCGACATCGAGGATCAGCTCATTGTTGCTGGCCTGCACTGCGCCGCTAATGGGCGCGGTGAACGGACCCATCTTGCCGGTAAACGAAAACGTCATCGTATTGCCGTTCCAGCTTCGCTGCAGATTGCGGACCTCCACGCCTGCGCTGCTGGCGCTCTGAAAAAGCTGCTCGACGCCGGCGTTCACGCGCGCGATGGCCGTCGCTTGTCCAAGGTCGTGAGAAACGGTGACTCGCATGGGCTATTTGTGCTGCAACTCCCAGTCGTAGCGGATGTGCGGGTCGTTGTAGCCGATGCGGCCTTCGTCTTTGGGGTCGTAGAAGCGGTCGGTGAGGTAGACAAGCATCGTCGGTTCGGTGCCGATCACCTTGTAGCCGTGGCCCACGCCCGGCGGAATCAGTATCTGCCACGGCCGCAGCGCGCCTACATACAGCGTGTTGCGCAAACCGTATGTGCGCGAGCCCGGCCGCAGATCCACCAGCGCCACCTGGAACATGCCCTTCACCGCCAGCCAGCAATCGGTCTGATGGCGATGGTAGTGGAACGCCTTGATGGCGCCCGGATAGCTCAGCGCCGCCGAAATCTGCGTGGATTCCAGCGGAAAATCGCGAGTCAGATCGGTCCCCAGCCGCGCCACTTCCAGGAAGTACCCGCGGTCGTCCGGCCACAGGTCCACCGCCTGCACGCGCACGCCTTCGATCAGATCGGCGGAATCGGGCTTCAGAATCACCTTGCCGATGCCCGGCTCGCAGGAAAGCCCCGTGAGATCGATGGCCGTCGCCTCCCGCGCGATCGCGCTCACTTCGCCACCGCCGCGATGGGCACCGGCGCCCGCTTCTTCTGCTCCGAGACCAGATTGCTCGCGCGCAACAGCGATTCGAAGGTGCCGGCGTCGGTCCACCAGCCGTCCAGAAACGAAAACGCCATGGTGCCTTCGCGGATGTAGGCGTTGTTCACGTCGGTGATCTCCAGTTCGCCGCGGCCCGAGGGCACCAGCGTGTGAATCTTGTCGAACACGGTGGCGTCGAACATGTAGATGCCGGTCACGGCGTAGTTGGATTTCGGCTGCTTTGGTTTCTCTTCGATGCCCACGATGCGGTCGCCGTCGAGCTCGGCCACGCCGAAGCGCTCCGCGTCCTGCACTTCCTTCAGCAGAATGCGCGCGCCGCACTCCTGGGCTTTGAAGGCCTCCACCGCGCCGCCGATGTTGCCTTCGATGATGTTGTCGCCGAGCACCACGCAGATCTTGTGGCCGTCGGCGAAGTGCTCGGCCAGATCGAGCGCCTCGGCGATGCCGCCCTCGCCTTCCTGATAGGTGAAATCGAGGTGTTTCAGGCCGAATTCGCGGCCATTGGAGAGCAGCCGCAGAAAATCGCCGGCATTGCGCCCGCCCGTGACCACCAGAATATCCCGAATCCCCGCGTCCACCAGCGTCTGGATCGGGTAATAAATCATCGGCTTGTCGTAGACGGGAAGCAGATGTTTATTGGTGATTTTGGTCAGCGGAAACAACCGGCTGCCCGTACCACCCGCCAGCACAACGCCTTTCATGGGCACCTCAAGCTCTCCATCATATCAGCGGTGGAAGTGATCGTAGCCGCGCGGCTTCAAAGGCAGGCCCATGAACGTCACGCGGCCGGGGCGATCCGCCACGATGGTGCCGATGCGGTGGCCAGGCACCCGCAGTCGTGGCGGCGCGGTGAAGAGGAGTTCGTAATCTTCCCCGTCATGCAGCGCCTGGTCGAGCGTGGCGTTTTCGAGCACCGGCAGGCCGCGGTCGAGCACGGCGCCCACGCCGGAGGCCTTCGCCAGACGACGCAGATCTGTGGAGAGCCCGTCGCTGATATCCATGCAGGCCGTGGCGCGTCCGATAAGACCTCGTCCAATATCAAGCCGCGGGACGATTTCACGACGATGTGTCCACCCACCCAGCGGACCCGATACGTAGATCGCGTCACCCGGTTTTGCGCCATCGCGCCGCAGCGCCTTCCCTCGCGCAACTGAGCCGCAGATCATCACGTCGCACGTCAGTTGCGGAGCGTGCGAGAGATCGCCGCCAGCCACAGCCGTGCCCGTTTTGGCGGCGAGTGCCTTGAGGCCGCGGTAGAAGCCGCCGAACCATTTCCCGTCGGCCCACGGCGGCAGCGCCAGCGAAACCAGGCAGAATCGTGGCACGGCGCCCATCGCCGCAACGTCGCTCAGTGACCGTGCCAGCGCGCGTCTGCCCAGTGACGCCGCATCGTGATCGCGCCGCCGGAAATGCACATCCTCGATAAACAGATCCGTGGTGAAAACCAGCTCCTCGCCCGCCCCCGGGCGGAAGATCGCGCAATCGTCGCCGATGCCGAGCACCAGCCCGCGCGAGCGAGCCGTCGGCCCGATGCGCGCGATGAGTGCGTCTTCCGTGAGCTTCACTCGGCAGTGACCTCGGCCATCACCAGACCCGACGGCAGTTCCTCGCCGAAGATCTTCGCGGCGTCTTCTTCCACTTCGCCTTCGAGCACCGGAACCAGGTCCTCGGGCACGGTCTTCTTCACCAGCGCGATGGTCGCCGCGTTGACATCTCGCGTCGCATCGCCGGTCCGCCGCGCCAGCGACACCATCGCGTCCGCCGAGCCCGGCGCCTTCGCCAGCGCCTCGATCCAGCGCGTCGCCGTCGCCGCCGGCAGCACCTGGTTGATGGGTCCGTAGAAGAGACGCCGCGCCCCCAGCCGCCCGAGACACCAGAGCGCCGTGTCGCGCATTTCGCCCTTCTTCGCCATTGCCAGCAGCGCGTCGCCGAGTTGCGTCTTCGTCATCACCGGCAGCAGCTCCAGACTCGACGCCGCGCGCCACATCTCGCGCAGGAGGCTGGAATTGACTCGTTTCGCCTTGCCGCCGCGTGGCATCAGCACAGGAGACAGGCGCTGGAAGATATCGCCCTGCTGGTTGCGATTCAGCCCTCCTGCCAGGCGGCCCCAGAAAATCCACCAGTCGATTTCGTTCTGCACCTGATTGGCGAAGATCAGCCCGCCCGCATAGATGCGCCGTGCCTGCTCGATGCGCCATTCGTCGCCGGGGAAGCCGAAGCCTGGCCGGAGACAGAACCCGCACAGGTTTAGCCACCGCAGTTCGAGCGCCACGGATTTCTTCCGCGCGTCCGCGAGCGCCAGCATGCGATCCGCCAGCGCGCGTACTGTGGAGAGCGGCCACGAATTGCGTCCGAGTGCCAGGGTCTGTTCGAGACGGCCGGGGAGCTCGGTCGCCGCCAGCGAGCCCGCCGCGAACGTCGCATCCACCAGCGCCAGCCCGTTGTCCAGCGCTTCTTCGCTCACCACTGCCGCGGGCTTCGCGGCCACCTTCGTCTGGGCTGCCTTGCGCAGCTCGAACTGTAGCCGCCACCGGTGCTCGCTGATTTTCGAATCGGCCCATACCTCCAGCGTGCCCACTTCGGTGAGCCGCGCGCCGAGTTTCACCGGAATTAACCGTTCGCCCTGCTTGCCGAAGCGGATCACCGCGTTCAGCGGCGCGTGCAGATGCGCGTCCGGGATCTCCGTAACGCTCATCCGTCCACCGATCTCGTCGTCCGCCCGCGTGAGGGAGCTGTACATGCGAAACGACACCGGCTTGTTCGCCACCAGATGCAGGCTGTCGTCCTCCAGTTCCATGGTGCGGCCTTCCTCGCTCCCGCGCGGCACCAGACACACCACGTCCTGGTCGCCGACGCCGATGTAATACGTGCGCGGCAGACCGCCTCGCACCAGCAGACCCGCGCCGGTGGAACGAACGTAGGAGTAATAGGCGGCGCCCACCGCCACCGCCAGATCGAGATCCTGATTCTCCAGCACCAGCGGCCGCTTGCCATACCAGCGCTCCACCACGTCGGCCACTCGCGTACGGCAAATCTCCGGAATGAAGAATCCGCCGTTGAACAGAATCGCGTCCGGACGTGCATCGTCGTTGGCGTGCAGGAACGCGGCGAGGTGACGCGTCACCGCGGGGTCTGAGACGTAGGGCAGCCCGAGCTCGCGATACAGGCTCTGTTTCTCTTCCTTCGGCTCTTCGGTGAGCTCGCAGAACGGGAGAAATCCGTCGAGGGTGAGTTCGAGCGCCTCTTCGCGCAGGATCTCGGTCCGCATCGTGCCGCCGATCAGCGACGAGCCGCCGCCCAGCACCGTGATCTCCACGCTCTTCAGCTCGGGGTTTGCCAGCAGCTTTTCCTTCGCCGCCGCACACTGGCGCCGCAGCGCGCTCCGCTGGCGGATGGAGAGCTGTTTCTTCAGTTTCGCCTCCACCAGCCAGGCGAGCGTCAGGTCCAGATTGTCGCCGCCCAGCAACAGGTGCTTTCCAACGGCCGTGCGGGTGAACTCGACGCGATCGCCCTGCCGGTTCACCCGAATCAGAGTGAAGTCGCTGGTGCCGCCGCCCACGTCGCACACCAGCGCGAGCATGCCGTCGGTGAGGCTCTTCTCCGATTGCGCCAGGTGATTCGCAATCCATGAATAGAACGCCGCCGCGGGCTCCTCGATCAGGGTCAGCTTCTCGATGCCCGCTTCGCGCGCCGCCTGCACCGTCAGCTCTCGCGCTTCCTCGTCGAACGACGCGGGCACCGTCAGCACTACATCCTGCTCCGACAGCGGCTGGCCGGTCCGCGCCTCGTTCCACGCATCGCGAATGGTCCGCAGAATCTCGGTGGAAACATCCACCGGCGAGAGCACACGCCCGCCCTCCTGCGCGTCCCACGGCAGAATCTTCGCGGTGCGATCGACGTCGGGGTTCGAGAGCCACGATTTCGCCGAGTGCACCGAGCGTGTCGGCACCAGCGCGCCCTGCTCGCGCGCGTACGTGCCGATGTAGGTCCTGTCGTCGCCAATGAAGAGAAACGACGGCAGCGTGCGCATCGCCTCCGCCTGATTCGGCGCTGTGTGCTGGGGGACGTTCAGAATGTGGATGGGCGGGAAATCCGCCGCCTCCGCCTCCACCGGATCGACGAACGCGAGCGCGGAGTTGGTGGTGCCCAGGTCGATTCCGATATTCATCGGCTACTCGACTTCGATTTCGGCGGGCGCGATGACGTCGGCCTTTTGCCCGCCGAGCGACGGCAGATCGATGCGGCTGGCGCGCCAGCCTTTGTGACGCAGCGTGCCGCCGGCCGCCTTGCCCGACGCGGGAACGTTGCCCAGCAGCTTCACCATGTTGGCCTCGGGCCCGTCCAGCTTCGTGTACGTGCCCTCGACGCCATCGATCACCGGCACAAGCTGCACGTGACGTGTGAGCGCCGCGCGCGCCTGTTCGTGCAGATCGCGCACCGCCGCGCCTACCTGATCGTCTTCGAAACCCGATATGTCTTCCATCAGAAAATCGACGAGCCGCGCGTCGCGCTGAAGGATCGTCAGCATCTGCAAGGCGCCATCGGATGCCTTCACCTGCGGAGCTGCTTTGGGAGCGGGCGCCGTGGTCTTCAGGGCCGAGTAGCCATACGCGCGCGCGATGTCCACGGGCAACTTGCCGCCCAAAAGTATGGAGAAAAAACTGCGGATCGCAAAACTGAATCGCTTCATGTAGGTCTGAACTCAGGATAGCGTGCGCGCTCAGTGGAGACGCGGCGCAACCGGCGTCGCGCGGGTGGACCCTGACCGCTACTTCTTGGCGCGCATCGCCGCGATCACCATGTCCGGCACCGCCGCCTGCTTCAGCCGCGCCAGGTCATCCGGCCCCAGCGAGAAGTGCCCCGGCTGCGACGCTATGAGTCTGACGATGTCGCCCGCCGCGACATTGCCCTGCACCAGGCCGATGATGAAACCGTTGGTGAGCAGGATATCCGTCTGCGCCTCGGCGCGCCGCTGTGGATCGGCCGAGGCGTTTTGCCAGAGCGGCGCCATCGCTTCGCTAAACGATTTGATGCGCCGGCATCCTGCAATCGCCTCCGACAGCGTGCGGCTGCGATGCAGCCTCTGCGCTTCGTCGAATGCTTCGAGCGCGTCGTCGTAGTTCTGCACAAGCATGTAGGCCACGCCCAGGTTGTACCAGGCATCCGAGCCCGAGTACTTGCCCCGCTCGCACGATTGCGCCGCGGCGCGCGCCTCCTGCACCACGCCTTCGTAGTCGCCGGCCTTCAACAGCGTCCAGGACCGCCGCCCGCCGCAGCCCTTGCTGTCGTTGAAGGGAACTTCCCATGTCTCGGTCCACGGAACATACATGCGCTGCGCCAGCGCCGCCGCCTGTTCCAGCGCCAGATCGCGCACCTCGCCGTTGGCGGGGTATTCGGGCACGCTGGTCATGCTCTGGTTTTCTTTCAGCGGATCGACATGGACGGTGTTCTCCGCCAGCTCGCGCCCGTCGGCGAGATCCATCACCGTGATCGTGGCAATGAAATGTCCCTCCACGCGGGACTTGTGAAACGCCGGCAGCCCGCCCTCGATGATCGTCTCGCGCCGCCTCGTCTCGCAACGCGGCACGTCAATGGAAAACATCACGGACGGTCCCAGCAGGCGCCCGAGTTCGATCGCCGCGTCCACGTCGTCCGTCGATCGAAGCGTAAGATCGTGCGCGCTCAGAACGGCATCCACGCCCGTGCGGTCGAACACTGTAATCCCGTGGCTTCGCAGATCGCGCACCATCAGCGCGGCGAACTCCTCTGAGCACTTCCCGTGGACAGGGCCCACTACCACGCGCTTGCCCAGCAGCGCCGGTCCCAGGCTGGCCGGATGGTAGATGCGCACCGCCGCGCGTTTCTCCGCCCGCGCCGGCAGACACAGCGCCAGCAGCCCCATTGCCAGGAGCAACCATCGCGTAACTGCTCGCGCGGCCTGCAAAGTCATACGGGTGACGTTGCGCTTAGTTCTTTGCCGGCTGCTGCTGGTCCTTCGGCTGCGGCGGCGGAGCCTGCCATTCCGCGCCCACGTCATAACGGCGGAAATCGCGGAATTCCTTTTCCGTCCGCATCAGCGACTTCTTGCCGGAGCTGACGTACAGCGTGGTAGTCTGCGGCAGCAGATAATCGTGACCGGAGATTCGCACCCAGTCGTAATCGACGATGATCTCTGACCGGTGGATGGGAAAGTCTTTCGGCAGCTCCTCGGCCTGCACCGAGATTCGCTTTACGGCCAGGGTGCTGGCATCCACATAAACCAGACCCTTGTACGCCGCCAGAATGCTCTTTGCGCCAATCACCGGGCACACCCGATAACGCGACCTCTCGGCGGGCACCCGGTACTGGAACACGTTCACCCGCGTGCCCTTCCAGTCGGTCACATCCTGCCATTCGATCTTCGCGTTGGCGTGGTCGGAGAAGACCAGATCGAAGAGCCCGCCGAACTCGCCGTACACGCGCGCGCCGGCATTGTCGGTTCCTTTGGCGGCATTGCCGTTCACTTCCAGGAGCTGCGTGTTCTCGGCGCCGTCCATGTACTGCAGGACTTCGGTGATGGAGTCTTTGGCCTTCCAGTCGCCGGAGCCGTTCGGGTCCACCGACCGCCGCGTCACCTCGATGCACGCGAAGTTGGTCAGGTCGCTCTTGTAGTCGAGCGCGCGCTGCCGCACTCCGTCCATGATGCGCTTGATCTCCGCTTCGTTTGGCCGCTGCGCGTTCCGCAGCACCTCAGGCCCGCTCTCGAACACCGATCCTGGCGTCCGGGAGGTTGTTGTCCCGCCGGCGCCAGTTACCTCGAAGCTCACAATCTGCTCCGAGGTCTTGCCTCCCTGCGTGGCTTTCGCCACCAGCTGGTAGCCGCCGGGCGCAAGGGCGCTGCCCTTCATCGAGGTCATGAACTGCATCTCGCCGCTCGTCGCGCCTTCCGGCAGGCGGCCCGACATCGTCGCCACAACTTCCTTGTCCCGCACCAGGGCGAGTTCAAGCTGCGGCTTCTCGGAGCTGGCGACATCGGGATAGAGCGCCACGAACACGGGAATGTCCCGCTCGCCGGGCTGGAACTGTCCGGTCAAATCGGGAATGACCTGGCGGCGGTGATAATCGAGCGGCTCGCGGTCATTTGTGTCGAGGCTCATCGGCTCCAGCCGCCGCACCAGCGACACGTCGCTCAACACGATGCCGTCGGGCCGCGAAGGAACGGTGAAAGGAATCGTCTTCGAGCTGATTTTCTGGCCCACGCGATCCGCCACCGCGACATCCATGCTGTACTGGCCCGGCGCGATATCGAAGGGCCGCTGGAAGGTGTAGTAGCCGGTCTGCTCTTCCTTCGTGCCCGAAGCCACCATGTGCGACGGCCGGTCCTGGCTGAACTTCTCCACCAGCCTGCCGCCGCTGTCCTTGACCATCGCCACAACGGAGAAATGCGACTTGCAGATCTTGCTGTCGCGATCCTCGGTGCACGCGAAGCTCTTCAGCGGCACTTCAACCACCAGCTCCGCTTCCGTCTTCGCCCCCTGCCAGCCGAACCGCAACACCTGCCCGCGGAACGGGAGCGTCTCGCTGCGTTCCGATCCGCTCAGCGCCTGAAGCAGCGACACTTCATACGGCCGCACATCCATCCCGGCGCCCGGAGGCAGCGAGAAGTAACCGGCCCGCCACTGCAATTGCGTATTGTGCCGCGACGCCTTTACCGTCACCGGACGGTAGTGTCCATCGTCATCGCCGCCGGGCCGCATATAGGTGGCCTCCAGGTAGCTGGTCATGTCTTCGGAGATATGATCGATGCTCTCGCGGAAATCCGCCCACTGATCGATGTATGTCCCGCCGGTCGATTCCGCCAGACGGCGCAGGGGCGGACGCTTGTCCTCCACCAATGCCTTTGGAGCGGGATTATCCGGGGAATCTTCGGGAGCGAGAAAGGAGGTTTTCGCGGGATCCGGCATTACCGGACCGAAGGCCGCGATCTGCGCCGTGCGCGTCAGGCCGCTGACATCCAGCGAATAGATGCTGACTCCGCCGCGATTGGCGTCGCCGATCATCGCGCGAAGCTGTTCCGGCGTGGCCGCCGTTACGTCAATGCCATCCGAGAAATAGACGATGGTCTTCCGGCCCGGCCTCGTCCCCAGGTCGCGTGTCAGCGCCAGCAGCCGCGAGGGGCAGGCGCGGAAGTGCTCGTCGCGTACAATCTGCTCGGCGGATTTCGAGATCTCCGCCGGAGCCACCGCCGCGGCCCCGATGTCCCCACCCTTGGGATGCGTCGCCATGGAGGCGACTGTCTCCACCGCGCGCCGCAGAGCATCTCGATCGGAGGTGAAACCCTGCATCATCTGCAGGCGGTCGTGAATGCGCCACACCGAGAAAGACGTGTCGCCGCCGGGGTTCTGCTTCAGCATCTCCAGCGCCGCGTCGCGCGCCAGCCGGACGGAAACGGCATCCAGACTGTCGAACACCAGGGAGACGTACAGCGGGCCCTTCACGTCCACGGCCCGAACGTGCGACACCTTTACCGGCGTGCCGTCGTCGACGACCTGCAGATCGTCGGCCCGGACATCCTTCACCAGACGGCCGTGCCGGTCGCGCACCACCACGTCCACCCGTACCTCTTCGGATTTGACCGACGCCGAACCCTGGCCCGAAACGGCTGGTGGAGATGATTCCGGCCCCACCGCACCCATCACCAGCCAGCTCACAATAAAGGAGCTGGCGCAGACTCTCAGCAACCCGGCTAAGGACACACACACCCCCAGGAAACCTCAGTCTATACCCGATTGAAGTTTCTGTGGGAAACGAAGGTACTACACAGTTCAGCCGTTAATGCAAAGAAACTGTTTGATCAGTTGGATATCCGCCAGCAATTGCCCAATCTGTCCCGCCGTGGCCGGCGCGGCGGGGTCCATCGTGCCGGTGTTGATGACCTCCCAGATTCCCGGCAGACCGCCCGGGCGAAAACTCTCCCCGGGCAGCAGCGCCCGCACAGGCGCCGGGATAT
>Ga0335085_10014367_pt1 | contig 11557 bp, 9 predicted proteins | sample Lox_Sample_45_FD_206712 | JGI IMG/M metagenome (GOLD analysis project Ga0335085, IMG submission 206712) | Soil microbial communities from Loxahatchee National Wildlife Refuge, Florida, United States - Lox_Sample_4.5 | ecosystem: Environmental > Terrestrial > Soil > Wetlands | place: USA: Florida... | reverse complement strand
TCGGCATGGCGGAGAACACGATCGTCATGTACTCCACCGACAACGGCCCGCACATGAACTCATGGCCCGACGGCGGGATGACGCCCTTCCGCAACGAGAAGAACTCCAACTGGGAAGGCGCCTATCGCGTTCCCGCAATGGTGAAGTGGCCCGGGCACATCAAGCCCGGAACGATCTCGAACGAGATCGTGTCACATCTGGACTGGCTGCCCACCTTCCTCGCGGCGGCGGGCGTGCCCGACGTCAAGGAGCAGCTCCTGAAGGGCATGGACGTCGGCGGCACGACCTACAAGGTGCATCTCGACGGCTACAACATGGTGCCGTACTTCACCGGTCAGGTCGCCGAGAGTCCCCGCATCGAGTTCTTCTACTTCAACGACGACAGCAATCTCGTCGCCCTGCGCCACAACAACATGAAGTACGTATTCGCCGAGCAGCGCGCGCCGGGAACGTTGCGGATCTGGTCCGAGCCCTTCGTGACGCTGCGGGTGCCGAAGATCTTCAACCTGAGGATGGACCCCTACGAACGCGCGGACATCACCTCGAACACGTACTACGACTGGACCTTCGACCAGGTGTTCGCCCTGGTCCCGGCGCAGGCCGTGGTCGGCCAGTTCCTCGAGACGTTCAAGGAGTTCCCGCCGAGCCAGAGAGCGGGAAGCTTCAGCGTCGAGCAGGTCCTCGAGAAGATGAGGGAGGGCGCCACGCAGTGAAGCCAGCCGGCGGACCCCCCGCGTCATGCCGTGCGCGGTCCGCTGGTCGGACGACGAAACACAGGACCGCGTGTGCCGGCGATTTCGCCGGCGGCCGGAGTTCATCGAGGGTCCTTCGACACGCGAAGGAGACTCAGAACAGCTCGAGAAGGAGCAGTCATGTACGGATTCAAAGCCTTCGTGTTCAACGGCAAGAAGACGGCCGCCAAGGCCTTCGACACGCTCGAAGACCACGCCCCGGTCTACCCGTGGATCGATGACGCCGCCGTGGTGTCCCGGAGCAAGCTCGGCATCGTCCGGATTCACAGCACCTGGGCGCAGGACGACAGCGCGGTCGGCGTCGGAACCGGATTCGGCGCCCTGACCGGCGGCCTGCTCGGGCTGCTGCTGGGACCGGGCGGCGCGCTGGCCGGCGCCGCGATGGGCGGCTCGATCGGCGCGATGTTCGGCGTCGCCAACGAGGTCGTCTTCGACGACCCGCGGCTGGACGATTTCGCCTCCTCGCTCGCCAAGGACACCTCGGCGCTGGTTCTCGTGGGCGAGGCGCCGGCCCTCGCCGACTTCACGTCGGCGGTCATGCCCTTCGGCGGAAGAATCATCGAGACGAACCTCGACGACAAGGACGTCGCGGCGATCAAGAAGGCGCTCAAGACGCCGGCTCCTGCGAAAGCCCGCTGATCCGATCCACGAGGGGAGTGGCGGTGTGGCCACTCCCTTCTGTCCGGCCGGAAGCCCGCACGACGGGGACGGCCATTCAATGAGGAGGATGGAAATGAAGAATCGCAAGCTCTGGATGACGGCGGCCTGCCTGGTGGGCTGCATCGGCCTGTGCACGGCGGCGTTGGCCCAGGGGACGGCGCCCGCGGCTCCGGTGAAAGGAGAGGCGGTTGTGGCCTCCCTGTCCGCCACGGCGACCGTGACGAAGATCGACCAGAAGACGCGCCACCTGACGGTGAAGGCGGACGACGGATACAAGTACAGCTTCGTCGTCGACCCGGCCGTTCAGAACCTCGCGCAGGTGAAGAAGGGCGACGTCATCACGGTCACCTACACGGAAGCGCTCGCCTACGAGGTCAGGAAGGGCGGCAAGGCCAGCGGCGACATGGCCGCAGCCGCTGCGGCCGCCGCGCCCGGCGCGAAGCCCGCGGGGGTCGCCGCGGAACAGGCCACGGTGACGGTGAAGATCACGGCGATCGACCCCAAGGTTCCTTCGGTCACGTTCGCGACGGCGGACGGCGAAAAGGAGACGATCAAGGTGAAGGACCCCGCGAAGCTTCAGGGCGTGAAGGTGGGCGACACGGTCCAGATCACCTACACCGAGGCGCTGGCGATCAGGGTCGAGGCAAAGAAGTAATTCCGGGCCCGAAGGGGCGGAAACGTTCAAGGAAGAAGGAGAAACAGGATGGAGAACATCAAAGCGGCAATCGGTGACTGGACCCAGCAGGTCAAGAGCAACGCCGGCTGGCTCGTGGCGCTCGGCGTCGTGACGGTCGTCGCCGGCTTCCTGTCGATCGGATACCCGTGGGCCAGCGGCCTCGGCGTCACGGTCGTCGTCGGGATCGTGATGGTGATCGCCGGCGTCGCCCGGACCGTCGGCGTCTTCCACGCGGGATCGTTCGGCCAGGGCGCCCTCGCGCTTCTCGGCGGCATTCTGACGTTCGTGGCCGGCGCCGTCCTCGTCACCCGCCCCAACATCGGCCTGGCGAGCCTGACCCTGCTCCTGGGCGGGTATCTGCTGATCGACGGCGTCTCCGGCGCCGTCCTCGCCTTCCACGTGAAGCCCGTGAAGGGGTGGGGCTGGATGCTCTTCAGCGCCGTCATGGGCGTGCTCCTGGGGCTCATGGTGCTCTGGGAGTGGCCGAGCTCAGGGATCTGGGCGATCGGAACGCTGGTCGGCATCAACCTCGTCTTTAGCGGCTTCACCATGGTCTCTATCGGCTCGGCGGCGAAGAAGGCGGCGGGTGCCATCGCACCGCCGAAGTGAGCTCGCCGGGAGAGGGCCGCGGCGCTCACCCCGGAGCAGGAAGCGCGACGTGCGACGAACAGCCCCCGGCGTCGGGTCGGGGGCTGCACTCGGTCAGATGAACCAAGGTTAGAACTACAGAAAGGAACGAAAGATGTCATACAAACTTTCAGAAGCGCTCGCCAATCTTTCCGCCAAGTCAAAGAGCGTGGAGGACAAGCTCGCCCGCGCACAGGCCGACGGCAAGGCCAAGATCGACGCGCACCTGGCGGAAGCCAAGTCGTCCGCCGAAAAGGCGAAAGGCGAATTCATCTCCAAGGCAAGCGCGGCCAAGGCCGACGTGGACGGAAAGGCCTCCAAAGCAAAGAGCGCCTTCCAGGGAAAAGTGGCTCAGCTGAAAGCCGACGTCGCGGCCAAGAAGGCCGGGATGGCAGCGAAGGTGGCGGCCAAGAAACAAGCCTTCAACGTGAAGGAGGCCGAATGGAACTACAACGATGCGCTGGACTACGCCGCGAATTGCGTCGACTGGGCCAGCATCGCGTTGGACGACGTGGAGGAAGCGGCGCTTGAAGTGCTCGACGCAAGACTGAGACTCGAAAGCGCGAAAGCCGGCGGCGCCTAGGTCGGTCCCTTGTTGGTCGTGAGCGGGGTCCAACCCCGCTTACGATCCCCCGGCGCCGTGCCGGGGACCGGTCGAGATGAAGTAAGTCAGGAAGGAGAAAGACGAGAAATGCTCGCGGCGGTGGTCGTCGTGTTCACCGTGCTGGGGGTCCTCTCCGCCATTCACGCGGTCATGACCACGCGCACCGAGCAGGGAACGATCGCCTGGGCGGTCTCCCTGGTCACGTTCCCTTATGTGGCCGTGCCGGCCTACTGGGTCCTCGGCCGGAGCCGCTTCCACGGTTACGTCGGCGCCCGACGGGGGAACCTGGAGGAGATTGCGGGCGTCACGAAGGAGGCGGTGGCGGCGGTCGCGCCGTTCCGGGTGCCGGAGGCGGAGGTCGACACGGCCGCCCGGGCGTCCCAGCGCCTCGCCGGACTTCCGTTCCTCCGGGGGAACGCGGTGGAGCTCCTCGTGAACGGGGACGCGACGTTCGAGAGCATCCTCAGGGGCATAGCCGCGGCCCGGGAGTACGTCCTCGTCCAGTACTACATCGTCCACGACGACGGGATCGGCCGCGAGCTGAAGTCCCACCTGGTCGAGAGGGCGAAGGCCGGGGTCCGGGTGAGCTTCCTGTACGACGAGCTCGGGAGCGCCGGCCTGCCGCGCGCCTACGTCGACGAGCTGCGCGCCGCGGGGATCGACGTCCACGAGTTCAACACGAGGAAGGGCCGGCAGAACCGCTTCCAGCTCAACTTCCGGAACCATCGAAAGATCGTCGTCGTCGACGGCAGGGTCGCCTGGGCCGGGGGCCTCAACGTCGGCGACGAGTACCTCTCCCGCGACCCGAAGATCGGGCCCTGGCGGGACACCCACGTCCGGATCGAGGGCCCCGCCGCGCTCGGCGCGCAGCTCGCGTTCGCGGAGGACTGGCACTGGGCGGTCGGGACCCGGCTCGACCTTCGCTGGGATCCCGTCCCCTCGAAGGCCGGCGACGTTCCCGTGCTGTTCGTTCCCTCGGGCCCTGCGGACACGCTCGAGACCGCGAACCTGATGTACATCCACGCGATCAACTCGGCGCGGGACCGGGTCTGGATCGCGAGCCCCTACTTCGTCCCCGACAAGCCCGTGACGGACGCCCTGCAGCTCGCGGGGCTCCGCGGCGTCGACGTCCGCATCCTCATCCCGGACAAGCCCGACAACCCCCTCGTGGGCCTCGCGGCCTACACGTACGTCGACGACGCGAGCCTCACCGGCGGGACGTTCTACCGGTACGGGGGCGGCTTCCTGCACGAGAAGGTGATGCTCGTCGACCGCTCGACCGCCACCGTGGGGACGGCCAACTTCGACAACCGCTCCTTCCGGCTGAACTTCGAGATCACCTCGGTGATCGTGGACGCGGCCTTCGCGTCCGAGGTCGAGCGGATGTTCGAGGCGGACTTCGCCCGCTCGAGGGTGATGGAACCGGGCGAGTACGACCGCAAGCCGTGGTGGTTCCGGTTCGGCGCCCGCCTCGCACGATTGACCGGGCCGGTACAGTAGCGCCTGCCTCGTGCCCCGGCGGTTCTTCCAGGGAACTCCGGAGACCAGCTATCCTCAGAGTAAGAAAAAATTCTCGCCAGTGAGATTGCCGGTGCACAAGGTCTTCTGTCGTCGTGCCCTGCTCGCCGGCGCCGCCTCGGCGGTCCTGGCGGCGCCGGCCTTCGCGTTCGACAGTAAGGGGCACAATGTCATCGAGGCGACGGCCTACCGGACGCTCGTGGAAGGCCATGCCGGCCAGCCCCCCCGTCCCGACGTCCTCCGCGACCTGATCAACGACGGCGCCCTCGACGCCCCGTGGTGTTTCGGGCGCGGCGACTCTCCGCCGGGCGAGTGCCGCGACGCGCCGGCCGAAAACCCGCTCCTCTGCTGGCCCCAACCCGAGACCGACCGGCCGGACGCCTTCTTCCGGCGCCAGTTCAGCGACTCCGGCCAGTGCTTCCACTACATGGGGACGCTCACGGACAGCCTCTCGGAGCCGCTCCCCGGCACCACCATCCCGCGCGCGCTCGCGACGAGCGCCGTCGTCCGGTGCAACGACCTTCTCGACGGCCTCCTCCGGCAGGTCGTCGTGGACGGCGGTTCCGGCACGCGCCGGAGCGGCTTCGGCCTCTACGAGATGATGCATTCGGTCGAGGACTCCTTCTCGGGCTCTCACACGGAGCGGATCGGGGACGGGGTCGACTTCCTCCGGGTCTGGAAGCCGATCGAAAAGATCGCCGGAATCCCGACCGAGCGCTCGAAGAAGATTCCCGACGGCGTCTTCCACAAGTGGGACGACCACCGGGACAAGACGTACGTCGTCGAGGGGGGCCGGGAGGCTTGCGAAAAGCGGACGGACGCCCCGTACGACGTCCCGTACGAGTGCCTCTCGCCCGAGGGAGACCGCGCCCGGCGGGCGATCGTCGAGCTTCTCGTCCTCGTGAGGGACCTCCGCCTCGCGCAGCTCGCGGCGCCCCCCGGGACCGACACGCACCCCGAGAAGTCGGAGGCCTGGCAGCGGTACCGGGCGACATGGTTCACCCCGGTTCATCCCTGCGCGGGAGCCGAGTGCGACGTCCGCCAGCCGCCGGAGGTTTCCCCCGGCAGGTACGCCTTGCTCGGGCTCGACACCCGCTACAACCCGACCGCCGGCACCCTCGACGTCGCGGCGCGGGGAACGCTGTTCCGGTATGCGGAAGACATCAATCCGTTCGTCTACTCGCTCAGCGCGAGCCTCGGGTACCGGCACTACGACGGCGGCGGCAACGCCGGGTTCTTCGGCCTCGGTTTCGATTTCGTGTTGCCCGTCGGGTACAAGGCTGCGATCGGATTCACTCCCGCCGAGCTGCGCGCCGTCTTCGGTGGCCCGAGCGACGGCAGTGAGGTCGTGACGCGCCTTTTCCACTTCAACTACGCCCTGAGCGAGAAGTTTCTCCTCTCGGTCGAGGCGCCGCTCGAGGTGAACTGGCGGAAGCCCCAGGCGCAGTGGTCGTTCGCCGTCTCTCTCAGCTACGCGCTCTCCTCCCGGCGCCTCGTGGGGGGCAGCACCCTTCTCCACCACGACAAGGAGAAGACCGAACGTCGGGATGAGACGTGGGTGCCGCCGCCGGCCCCGTACGGCCGGCTCCAGGGCCGGATCACCACCCTCTACGCGATCGCGGGCATCTCCGTGACGACTCCCCCGGCGGATGCCGTCCCGGGAATCGACTACGGCCTCGGGATGCTCGGGGCCGAGATGAGCTGGGACCGCGACCGCTGGGGGGGACGCTTCGCCTTCACGCCGGTCGTCTCGCTCGCGGCCGGGCTCCGCAGGACCTCGGGCGACTCGACGTACTTCACCGGGACGCTCGGACTCGGCGTTCGCTGGTACTTTCTCGGGCCCCTCGGCCTCTCCGTCACGGCGGTCCGCGTCGAAGGGGGACCGAAGATCCGCGGCACGGACGAGGTCGACACCTCGGCGGGCGTCCACGGCTCTCCGGGGAGCGAGTACTACCTGCTGGCCGGCTCGCGGATCGGCCTCGCGCTCCGCCTCGGCATCTTCGACCTGCTCGTCGAGGGGCCGACGATCGCATGGACCTCGGACCCCTTCGGCACGAGCGAGATCCTCAGCTTCCGTCTCGGCTTCCGGCTGAAGTGACGCGGCCCGGGAGCGCCGGTCGCCGGCGCCCCTCTGTCTCTGTCTGGCTTCTCAGCCCGCCGTCTCCGGGTCGTGCCAGCCGCCGGGGGGCGTGACCGCCGGGTCGAGCTCCGGGGGCCCCCAGGTGCCGGGGGCGTACTCGTAGACGGGCAGAGCCGCCTTCAGGACCGGATCGACGATCCGCCACGCCTCCTCGACGTAGTCCTCGCGGGCGAAAAGCGTCGCATCCCCCTTCATGGCGTCGGTGAGGACCCTTTCGTAGGCGTCCACCTCGCCGGCCGCCGGGTGGCGGCTCGCCACCAGCTCCGCCGTCTGTCCCATCGGCTCCTCCACCGGGGCCATGACCGTCGTGCCGATGGCGACGGTCGGCTCCGGGCTGATCCGGAAGCGGAGGTAGTTCTGGCGGATCTGCTCTTCCCGGATGACCGTCGGAGGCTTCCGGAGTCTTCCGAGGACCTCCGTGCAGGTGACCGGAAGCGACTTGCCGGCCCGGATGTAGAAGGGCACCCCCTTCCAGCGCCACGAGTCGATCTCGAGCTTCAGCGCGGCGAAGGTCTCCGTCCTCGAGTCCTTCGCCACGCCCGCCTCCGAGCGGTAGCCTCGGAACTGCCCTCGCACGACGTTCTTCGGCTCGAGGTCGGGAATCGCTTTCAGGACCTTGACCTTCTCGTCGCGGATCGACTCGCTGTCGGTCCGGACGGGCGGCTCCATGGCGAGGTTGCAGAGGACCTGGAAGAGATGGTTCTGGATGACGTCGCGGATCGTCCCCGTCTGGTCGTAGAAGCCGCCGCGCCCCTGGACGCCGAAGTCCTCCGCCATCGTGATCTGGACGCTCTCCACGTAGTTCCGGTTCCAGAACGGCTCCATGAAGGCGTTCGCGAAACGGAAGATGACCATGTTGTTGACCGGCCGCTTCCCGAGGTAGTGGTCGATCCGGAAGATGGCACTCTCGGAAAATTCCGAGAAGAGGATCTTGTTGAGGGCTCTCGCCGAGGCGAGGTCGGTCCCGAACGGCTTCTCGACGATGACGCGGGCGTTCTTCGAGGAGCCGGACGCCCCGAGCTGCTCGATCACCTTCCCGAAGAGAACCGGCGGGATCGCGAGGTAGTGGGCCGGGCGCACCGCGCCCCCCAGCTCCTTCCGGATCGCCGCGAAGGTGGCCGGATCGTTGTAGTCGCCGTCGACGTACCGGAGGAGGCCGGAGAGCTTCGCGAAGGCGGCCGGGTCGAGCCCGCCGTGCTTCTCGAGGCTCTCCCGGGCGCGGGCCTTCATCTGGTCGAGGTTCCAGCCGGCCTTGGCCACGCCGATCACGGGGACGTCGAGGCGGCCGCGCTTCAGCATCGCCTGGAGCGACGGGAAGATCTTCTTGTACGCGAGGTCGCCCGTCGCCCCGAAGAAGACGAGGGCGTCTGCGCGGGATGCCGTCATTCCCGTCTCCTCACTTCGACGGCTTCTCGTGATGGCCGCCGAACTGGAATCGCATCGCGGAGAGCAGCTTGTTCTGGAAGTCGGCCTCGCCGCGGGAGCTGAAACGCTCGTAGAGAGCCGTCGTCAGGACGGGGGCCGGGACGGCCTCGTCGATGGCGGCCTTGATCGTCCAGCGCCCCTCGCCCGAATCGGAGACCCGTCCGCCGAACTTCGCGAGGGCCGGGTCCTCCACGAGAGCCGCGGCCGTCAGGTCGAGGAGCCACGAGGCGATGACGCTCCCGCGGCGCCAGACCTCGGCGATGTCGGGGAGATTCAGGTCGTACCGGTAGTGCTCCGGATCGCGGAGCGGCGTCGTCTCGGCGTCGACCGCGTGAACGTCCTTGCCGACATTGGCCGCGCGCAGAATGCCGAGCCCCTCGGCGTAGGCGGCCATCAGCCCGTACTCGATTCCGTTGTGGACCATCTTGACGAAGTGGCCCGCGCCGCTGGGGCCGCAGTGGAGGTAACCCTCCTCCGCCGTTCCCTTCGCCTTCTCGCGCCCCGGGGTCTTCGGGATGTCGCCCTTCCCGGGGGCCAGCGTCCTGAAGATCGGGTCGAGGCGCTTCACGACCTGGGCCTCGCCCCCGATCATCATGCAGTAGCCCCGCCCGAGGCCCCAGACGCCGCCGCTCGTCCCGACGTCCACGTAGTGGATTCCCTTCGGGGTCAGCTCCTTCGCGCGTCTTATGTCGTCCACGTAGTAGGAGTTCCCCCCGTCGATCAGGACGTCCCCCTCTTCGAGGAGGGGGAGGAGGTCGGCGATCGTCCGGTCGACGACGGCGGCCGGGACCATCAGCCAGACGGCCCGGGGCTTCGAAAGTCTCTTCACGAAGTCGGCGAGGGAGGAGGCGCCGACGGCCTTGTCTTTCATCTCCTTCGCGAGCTTCTCCACGGCCTTCGGCGACATGTCGAAGACGACGCCGTCGTGGCCTCCTCCGATCAGCCGGCGAACCATGTTCGCGCCCATCCGTCCGAGTCCGATCATTCCGAGCTGCATGAGGTGCTCCTTCTTCCTGCTTTCGTCCCGTGCTTCAAGGACGCGGGCGCTCCCAGAGCCGGTAGCCGCCGAGAAACGCGTTGCTGTTGTCTCCCGCCCGGCATCCCTTCGGAAGCGTCGTCAGCCTCTTGACGTTCCCGCCGCCGAGGACGACGTCGTCGATCTGGAAGGCGGCGACGAGCCTCTCCGTGATCCTCTCGACGAATGACTGCCACTTCTTCCGTCCGTACTTCTCGAAGGCGGCTGCGCCGAGAAAGTCCTCGAAGGTCTTCTTCTCGACGGCGAGGTGCCCGAGCTCCAGCGGCACGACCGTTCCGTTCACGACCATGGCCGAGCCGAGGCCGGTCCCGAGGCCGAGGAAGAGCATCGTGCCGCGCCGGTAGCTTCCGAGCGCCTGCATGGCGGCGTCGTTGATGATCTTCACGGGGCGACCGAACGCCGCTTCGAAGTCGAACCCGAGCCAGCCCCGGCCGATGTTGTACGGCTCCCGTGCCGGTCTTCCGTTCCGGACGGGGCCCGGATAGCCCATCGATACCGCGTCGTACTCCCAGTCGGCCGCAAGTTCCTTGACTCCCCTCACCATCTGCCTCGGCGTCAGGCCCGGTCCGGAGGGGAACCTCCGGCGCTCCTTGTGGCCGGTTGCGAGGATCTTGACGTGGGTCCCCCCGATGTCGACGACGAGAATCCTCTTCGGACGTTTGCCGCGCAACTTCGCCATCGCCTATCCCTTTCTCAGCGCGGCCGCCACCATCGCCCGCGCCTCGTCCACGATCGCGTCGAGGTGGGCCGCGTCGCGGAAGCTTTCCGCGTAGATCTTGTAGATGTTCTCCGTCCCCGAGGGGCGCGCCGCGAACCAGCCGCTTTCCGCGACGACCTTCAGGCCGCCGATCGGGGCGTCGTTCCCCGGGGCGCGCGTCAGCCGGGCGAGGATCGGCTCGCCGGCGAGGTTCGACTCGGTCACGGCCTCCGGAGAGAGCTTCCCGAGCTTCACCTTCTGCTCCGGGGTCGCCGCCGCGTCGATCCGGGTGTAGCAGGGCGCGCCGAACTCCTTCGTCAGGTCGCGGTAATGCTCGCCCGGGTCCCGGCCGGTGCTGGCCGTGATCTCGGCGGCCAGCAGATTCATGATCGGCCCGTCCTTGTCGGTGGTCCAGACCGCGCCGTCCTTCCGGAGGAAGCTCGCCCCGGCGCTCTCCTCCCCCCCGAAGACGATGGAGCCGTCGAAGAGCCCCGGCGCGAACCACTTGAAGCCGACCGGCACCTCACACAGGCGCCGCCCGAGCTTTCCGACGACGCGGTCGATCATGCCGCTCGAGACGAGCGTCTTCCCGACCGCCGCGGCCCGCGGCCACTTCGGCCGGTTCCGGAGGAGGTACTGGATGGCGACGGCGAGGAAGTGGTTGGGGTTCATCAGCCCCGCCGAGGCCGTCACGATGCCGTGGCGGTCCGCGTCGGGGTCGTTCGCGAACGCGACCCGGTATCTGTCCTTGAGGCCGATGAGACGGGCCATCGCGAACGGGCTGGAAGGGTCCATCCGGATCCTTCCGTCGTGGTCGACGGTCATGAAGGAGAAGGTCGGATCGAGGACCGGGTTCACGACCTCGATGTCGAGCCCCCAGACGGAGTTGATCGGCTCCCAGTAGGGGCGGGCCGCCCCCCCGAGCGGGTCGACGGCCAGCTTCAGAGAAGCGCCCCGGATCGCCTCCATGTCGACGACGTTTCCGAGGTCCCTGACGTAGGGGAGGACAAAGTCTTCGGTGTGCGTGGTCGGGGCCTCGAGGGCGGCGGCGTAAGGGACCCGCCGGACGCCGGCGTTCTTCGTCCGGAGAAGCTCGTTCGCCCGTTTCTCGATCCACTTCGTGACGTCGGTGTCCGCGGGCCCGCCGTCCGTCGGGTTGTACTTGAAGCCGCCATCCTCCGGCGGGTTGTGGGAGGGGGTGACGACGATGCCGTCCGAAAGATGTTCCGTGCGTCCGCGGTTCTGGACGAGGATTCGCCACGAGATGACGGGAGTCGGCGTCACGCCGTCGTTCTCCTGGATGACCGTCTCGACGCCGTTCGCGGCGAGAACCTCGAGGGCCGTCCGCTGGGCCGGCTCCGAGAGGGCGTGCGTGTCCTTCCCCAGGTAGAGCGGGCCGTCCGTCCCCTTCATCCGCCGGTG
>Ga0335085_10014366_pt1 | contig 11558 bp, 11 predicted proteins | sample Lox_Sample_45_FD_206712 | JGI IMG/M metagenome (GOLD analysis project Ga0335085, IMG submission 206712) | Soil microbial communities from Loxahatchee National Wildlife Refuge, Florida, United States - Lox_Sample_4.5 | ecosystem: Environmental > Terrestrial > Soil > Wetlands | place: USA... | reverse complement strand
CCGCCGATGTCGCCGCGGGCGCCGCCGTCGACATGCACGCCGCCGATCAGCTGCTGGTCTACTTCGCCCTTGCACGAGGCGGCGCCTTGACGACGCGCGCCGTGAGCTTGCACGCCCGCACCTGCATCTGGCTCATCGAGCAGTTCCTGCCGGTGCGCTTTGAAGTCTCCCGGGCGGGTGCGCTCGCCCGGATCGCACTCGCCGCGCCATGATCCCGATCCAGGACCTGCTCAACCGGATCCGCTGGGACCCGGAGTTCTCGAAATCCGCGTTCGCGATCGGCTACTACGACCGGGTAAGGAAGAGCATCGTGAAGGTTCCGTTCCGACGCATTGACTTCGCGGGCGGCGAGCGCTTTTCCTTCGACGCGGTGGAGGACGACGGCACGGTGCATACCGTGCCGCTGCATCGCGTGCGCGAGGTGTGGCAGGACGGTGAGCTGATCTGGCGCCGCGGACCGCGCGCTCCGGAAGGCGGCCGCCGCAGACCGCCGCCTTCGATCGGCTAGCTCGAACCGCCGCGAAACGCGAGCTCCAGCTCGGCGCGCAGCTCGCCTTCGCGCCCCGCATAGCGCGGGGAGAAGTGAAAGGGGACGACGGCGCGTGCGCCGGCGGCGCGCGCGATCTCTCCGGCTTGGCGCGCCGTGAGATGGCACTTCACCTGCGCCTGGTCGGCGTCCTCGTCCAGAAAGACCGACTCGATGAAGAGCAGATCGGCCCCCTTCGCCAGCTCGACGATCCGCCGCGCGTTCTGCTCGCTGAAGGCGGCGTCGGTGACGTAGCACAGCTTCTCGCCCGGGACGATCTGCAGCGCCCGCGCCTTCAGCTCCCCGAGCATAAGAACGCGATCCTTCCGCTCGGCCTTCTCTTTCCACGAGGCGCAGACCGGCGTGTCGTCGGGCGCCCCTTCGAGCACGGTTTCCTTGAGGTCCCTGATCCAGGGTCCGACCGGCAGCCCCATCTCGTCCAGGCGATTCTTCCAGATGTTGACATGCGCCTTCTCTTCGACGGCAAAGGCAAGGCAGGGCGTTCGATGCTCGAGAAACACGGTGCGAACGCGGAACCCGGGCTCGTCGACGAGAACGCCGTCGTCGGCGTGCGCCTCCTCGAGCGTCTCCCGCTCGAAGCGGCGCCGGCAGCGGAAGAGAGCCGAAGCCAGCCGGCCGTCCGGCCGGAGTTCTGACGCGAGGACCGAGAAGTCGCCCGGGTAGGAGTCGACGAGGTTCCAGGTGTAGGCGGCGAGCTTGTGCGCGACCTGGTCGACGAGTCCCGGCGGGCCGAACAGCCGCACGGCGACGTCGCGTCCGAGGCTTACGCGCAGCAGCGCGTCGAAGCCCATGAAGTGATCCATGTGCGTGTGCGAGACGAACACGTGCGAGAGCCGCAACAGCTTGCGCGGCGCGAGCGAGGCGATGTCGCCGATGTCGAAGAGGAGCGCGCGCTTCTCGTTGCGGAAATCCACGTACAGGCCCGGATCCCCGAACGCGGGGTTGACGAGCTGCGGCATCAGCATCGGGCGCATGGGGGGCGGCGCACCAAAAGGCGGTTGGCTCTAGCCTTCCAGCACGCTCAGCTGCACGCGCCTCTGCCGTGGACCGTCGAACTCGCAGAAGAACAGGGACTGCCACCTGCCGAGAGCCAGCCGGCCGCCTCGGACGGGAACGACCGCCGTCGCGCCGACGAGCGTAGCCTTGATATGGCTGTCCGCGTTGCCCTCGGCGTGGGCGTAGCCTGCGTCGCGCGGCACGAGCTGGGTCAGTCTCGCAAGGATGTCCGCGGCAACGGTGGGGTCGGCACCCTCGTTGACGGTCACGCCGGCAGTCGTGTGCGGTACGTAGACATAGCAGACGCCCTCCTTCACCCCGCTCTCTGCGACCGCCTTTTCCACTTGTGCATCGAGCTTGATGAATTCATCGCGGGAGCGGGAATGAAGCGAAAGTTCCTTCGAGAAGCCCATCGTTCCCCTCTATCAGGAAAGTCAGCGATCGCCCGGGAGCAGGATCGGAATCCATTCGCCGATGAACTCGGCGACCACGATCACGATCAGCGCGACGAAGAGATGCTTGGCGACTTCCGGAATCGGCCGCACACCGCGCTGCCTGGCGATTATCCAGCTGAGCAGCCCCAGGAGGAACAACCCCCAGGCGAGCGCTGCTGCAACCGCCCCGTGGATCGGCAGCGCCAGCACCAGGAGAACAAAGCTCAGGGACACGAGGAGCCTCGACGCAAAGTTGGTGCTCGTCGCAAGAAACGCCTGCCTGGGCGGGAGGCGCTCGGACTCCTGATAGATGTGAATGCTCAAGGAGTCGGTGAGATTGTCGGCAAGCGCGACGATCAGGAGGCTGCTGACGATCACCGACTTCGGCACTCCAGCCGCACCGAGGCCAACGACGAGAGCCGCGCAGGCGACGACGCCGGCGGTGCCGCCGAAACTGAACCGGTTGATCTGCAATCGCCGCTTTGTCGCTCTGGAATCCATCGCTCGACTCGTCGATCAAATGCCGCAACGCTCCATCTCGAGCGCTGGGCTTACGCGCACTTTGACAGGAGCCCGCATCACCGTCTTGATATGCGTCAAAGCGTCGGCGGCGCCGCGACTCTTGATCTGGATCAAGGGTCGCCGCGCCTGGTCCCGCAACATTGGGGAGTTCTTTCGGAGCGGCCCTTGAGCGCCCCCTCGGAGGCGGACCGAGACGAAGTGCCCCGGATTCTCGCCCATCGCCGCAGGAACGGCGTCTCTCCCGCGATTGATTCGCATGCCCGAAGTGACCGACCGCCCACGCACTGAGCCGACGACGGAGGCCCTCGCCGGAACGCTTCTTTCCGTCATCGCCGGGCTGCTAAGGGAGTCGGGGCAGGCCCGGCGCAACGTGCCCGTCCGCCTGGACAGCTCGCTCGAGCGCGACCTTGGCATCGACAGCCTGGCGCGCGTGGAGCTGATGATGCGTCTCGAGCGAGCCTTCGACGTGCGGCTGCCCGAGCATCTGCTCGCGACGGCGGAGACGGCGCGCGACCTGCTTCGAGCCGTGCAGGCGGGAGGGGCGCGCGCGCCAGAAGGCGCGCTCGCCGCAACGCCGATCGCTCAAACCGGGATCGGGCGCGAAGATCTGCCCGACGGCGCCGCTACGCTCGTCGAGGTCCTGGACTGGCACGTCGCGGCGCATCCGGACCGCGTGCACGTCGTCCTGCTCGCCGACGGCGAGCACGGCGAACCCATGAGCTATGCGGAATTGCGCGCGGAAGCGGCGCGCATCGCAGCGGGGCTCGCCGACCTCGGCGTCGAGCCTGGCGATGCCGTCGCCATCATGCTGCCCACCAGCCGCGAGTTCTTCCGCGTCTTTTTTGCGATCCTGCTCGCCGGCGCAGTGCCGGTGCCGATCTACCCGCCGGCGCGCGTGTCGGACATCGAGGAGCATCTGCGGCGCCAGTCCGGAATATTGGGCAATTGCCTGGCGAAATTCTTGGTCACCGCGCCGGAGGCGCAGCGCGTGGCCGGTCTGCTGCGGGACCGGGTTCCCACACTGCGCCGCTGCGTGACGGTGTCGGATCTCGCCAGGCCGGAGCCCATCGCGGCGCGACCGCGGCGCGGCGAGGATCTCGCGCTGCTGCAATACACGTCCGGAAGCACGGGCAATCCGAAAGGCGTGATGCTCAGCCATGCAAACCTGCTCGCCAATATCCGCACAATGGGACGCGCCGTCGGCGTCGACTCCCGCGACGTATTCGTGAGCTGGCTGCCGCTCTATCACGACATGGGCCTGATCGGCGCATGGCTGGGAAGCCTGTACTTTGCGTTTCCATTGGTCATCATGCCGCCCCCGTCGTTCCTGATGCGGCCGTCACGCTGGCTGTGGGCGATTCACCGCTATCGCGGCACGCTCACCTCGGCGCCCAACTTCGCCTACGAGTTGTGCGCCGCGCGTGTGGACGAGCGCGATCTCGCCGGACTCGACTTGAGCTCGCTGCGTCTTGCATTCAACGGCGCCGAGCCGGTGAGCCCGATCACCCTCGCGCGTTTCGCCGAGCGCTTCGACGCGCACGGCTTTCCGCCTTTGGCCCTTGCGCCGGTGTACGGGCTCGCCGAATGCGCCGTGGGCCTTGCCTTCCCGCCGCTCGGGCGCGGACCGCTCATCGACCGCGTGGACCGGCGCGCGCTCACGCTCGAAGGTGCCGCGGTGACCGCGCGCGAGGACGATCCCGAAGCGCTGCTCTTTCCGGCTTGCGGGCTCCCCCTGCCAGGGCATCAAGTGCGCATCGTCGATGCCGGCGGGCGCGAGCTGCCCGAGCGCAGGGAGGGACGCATCGAGTTTCGCGGCCCGTCCGCGACCGCGGGCTATTTCCGCAACCCCCAGGCGACGCGGTCTCTCTTCGACGGGGACTGGCTCGACACGGGCGACCTCGGCTACATGGCCGGGGGCGAGATCTTCCCCACCAGCCGCACCAAGGACGTCATCATCCGCGGGGGCCAGCACGTGCATCCCTACGAGCTGGAGGAGGCGGCGGGCAATCTCCCGGGAATACGCAAAGGCTGCGTTGCCGTGTTCGGCGTCGCCGATCCGGTCTCCGGAACGGAAAGGATCGTTGTGCTCGCCGAGACCCGCGTCATGGACCGCGAGCAGCGGGAGAAGCTTCGCGAGGCGCTTGGCGAGCTGGCGCTGAAGCTTCTCGGCGCGCCGGCGGACGAGATCGTGCTCGCGCCGCTGCACACCGTGCTGAAGACATCGAGCGGCAAGATACGGCGCGCCGCGAGCCGCGACGCCTACAACCGCGGCTCGGTCGGCGCCGGACGAACTGCCGCGTGGCGGCAGACGGCCGGCTTTCTCTGGAGCATCGCGCGCGGACGCTTGCGGCGTGCGCTGCGCACCGCCGGGGAAAGCCTCTATGCAGCCTATCTCTGGGCCCTGTTTTCCGTGCTCGCGCTCGGTGCGCTCTCGACCTTGCTGATGCCGAGCCGCGCGTGGCGCCGGCGCGCCGTTCGCCTCCTCGCGCGTGCGCTCGTGCGCGCTTCCGCATTGCCCGTGCTGGTGCGAGGGCTGGAAGATCTTCCGCGGGAGCCGGTGATGGTCGTCTCCAACCACTCGAGCTATCTCGACGCCATTCTGCTCTTCGCGACCCTGCCGGCAGATCTCAACTTCGTCGCCAAGCGCGAACTCGGTGAATACCCTCTTATGGGCCCGCTGCTGCGCGCCTTTGGCACGCGCTTTGTCGAGCGCGACGACACCGAGCGCAGCGTGCGCGATTCGCGCGAGCTGTCCCTGCTCGCCGAGCGCGGGGAGTCGCTCGTGTTCTTCCCCGAAGGCACGTTTACGCGCGCGCCCGGCCTGCTGCCGTTTCGCATGGGCGCTTTTGTGATCAGCGCGGCTGCCGGCATGCCCGTCCTGCCGGTGGCGGTGCGCGGCACGCGCTCGGTCCTGCGCGATGGCGACTGGCTTCCGCGCCGGGGCGCGATCCGGATTCTCGCGGGCCCGCTGCTGCGGCCGCAGGGAAAGGACTGGGCGGCGGCGGTCGAGCTCAGGAACCGCGCGCGCGCAGCAATCCTCGCCCGCTGCGGCGAGCCGGATCTCGCGGCGGGGGCATGACCACGACCACGCTGTTCCTGTGCGGCGACGTGATGATCGGCCGGGGCATCGATCAGATCCTGCCGCACCATTGCAAGCCCGATCTCTTCGAGCCGTACATGCGCTCGGCGCTCGGCTACGTGGAGCTCGCCGAGCAAGTCTGCGGTCCCCTGCCCAGGCAGGTGGCTTACGACTATGTCTGGGGGGACGCGCTCGTCGAGCTCGAGCGCATGGCGCCGGACGCGAGAATCGTCAATCTGGAGACCTCGCTCACCTCGTCGGAGGACGCCCTGCCGGGCAAGGGCATTCATTACCGAGCGCATCCGGCGAACGCCGCCTTTATCGCCACGGCGAAAATCGACTGCTGCGTGCTCGCCAACAATCACGTGCTGGACTGGGGCGTTCGCGGCCTCGAGGAGACGCTCGATGCGCTGCACGCGATCGGAGTGCGCACCGCCGGGGCCGGCCGCGATGCAGCCGAGGCGGCGGCGCCTGCAGTCATCGAGCTCGCCGGGAATCGCCGCGTGCTCGTCTTCGCTTTCGGCTCGGAGACCGCGGGCGTTCCACCGGACTGGGCGGCGAGGAAGCACACGCCCGGAGTGCGGGTGCTTCCCGATCTCTCGGCAAGGACTGCGGACAACATCGCCGACGTCGTCGCCACCGCCAGACGCCCGGGCGACGTGGTGGTCGTCTCGATTCATTGGGGCGGTAATTGGGGCTATGAGATTTCCCGCTCCGAGCGTGAGTTCGCGCATCGATTGATCGACGCCGGCGCCGCAGACGTCGTGCATGGCCATTCCTCCCACCACCCCAGGGCGATCGAGATCCACGGCGACCGGCCGATCCTCTACGGCTGCGGCGATTTCCTCAACGACTACGAGGGCATCTCGGGACACGAACCGTTCCGCTCCGAGCTGGCGCTCATGGTCTTCCCGGCGTTCGACGCCGCAACCGGGAAGCTGCAGCGGCTGGCGCTCACGCCCACCCGCATCGGCCGGTTCCGCGTGAATTTCGCGAAGGAAGAGGAAGCCGCCTGGCTCGCGGCGATGCTCGATCGCGAGGGGCGGCGCTTCGGCACGCGCGTGGAACTCGAAGGGCGGAATCGCCTCGTTGTCCTTCATTGAAAGGGCCGTCCCGAATGCGGATCGCTTTGCAACGCGGAAGACATCCGGCAAGATCGCGAGCATGAAGCGCATTGCCCTCATCGCCGGCGACGCCCACCCCGGGCTTGCGCGCGAGATCGCGCAAGGATCGGGCGCGGAAATCGTCCCGGCGACCATCACGGCCTTCGCCGACGGCGAAACGCGGATTCGCATCGAAGGCGACGTGCGCGCAACCGATCTGTACATCGTCCAGCCGACTTCGGCGCCGACGAACGAGCGCCTCATGACGCTCGCGCTCCTTGCCGACGCGGCGCGCATCGCGGATGCCGCCCGGATCACCGCGGTGATTCCCTATTTCGGCTACGCGCGCCAGGACGTGCGCAACCGCCCCGGCGAGCCGCGCTCGGCGCAGGTCGCGGCGCGGATCCTGAAATGCGCCGGCGTCGATCGCGTGGTCACGCTCGAACTGCACTCTGCGGCCCTCGAAAGCGCCTTCGAGGTGCCGCTCACGAATTTGCTCGCCGACGAGGCGATGCTCCCCGTGGTTCGCGGCTGGCGCCTTCCCGAGCCCGTGGTCGTCTCCCCCGACGCGGGCGGCTTGAAGCGCGCGCAGCGCTACGCCGCCGCGCTCGCGGCACCGCTTGCCGTGATCGTCAAGACCCGCCCGCGCGAAGACGTCGCAGTCGCCTTGCAGGTCCTGGGTGAAGTGCGCAGCCGCGCCTGCCTCATCGTCGACGACATGGCGAGTACCGGCCGCACGATAGCCGGTGCCGCGCAGGCGCTGCTCGAGGCGGGCGCGCGCGAAGTGCACGCGCTCTTCATCCACGCGGTCATGGCGCCGGGCGCTCTGGATCGCATCACTTCAGCGGGAGTGCAGAAGATCGCGACGACGGACAGCCTCCCGGCCGCTCGCGACCCGAGGATGGAAGTCGTGCCGACCGCGGCGCTGTTCGCGAGCGCCGTCACTGGGCTCGCCGGCGAAGCGGGCACGCCAAGACGCTGATCAAGGATCTCGTCTCACCCTTTCGGGTAGCCGACCGACTGCGCGAGGATGATCTTCTGGTCGGGCGTGAGCGACAGCAGCTTTCCGAGCGCGGGTCGGTCCACCATCCCGCGCACGACCACGGCGAGCCCCTCTGAGGCGCAAAACAAATATACGTTCTGCGCGACGAAGCCGGCGTCCGGACCCGAATACCAGGCCTTGTCCTCGGGCGTCGCCTCGGTCATGCGCGTGAGATCGGCGACGTAGACGAGATTCACCGGCGCCTCCGAGACGAAGGGCTGCACTCCGGTCTTGGCGCGGATATCCTGCGCGAGGATCTCCGTCAGGACATGCTCGCGCGGCTCGTACACATACAGGCCTTTCGCGGCCGCGACGTACACGTCGATCTCTTCCCAATCGTGCGCGGAAGGCGCGGTGCGGCCGCCCGTTTTCGGCCGGTTGATGCCGAACGCGGCCCACAAGAGATTGGAGAGCACCTCCGGCGGCAGCTCTCTGTCGCTGAATTCGCGCGTGCTATGCCGGTCCTTGAGCGCCTGCATCAGCGGCTTGCCGCCGCTGGTTCGCGGGGCCGGCAGCTTGATCCTGCGCTCGCCGGACGACCGGGTCATCTTTGAAGCCGGCGTTGCGATTGCACGGTCCATGATTGCTTCTCCTTCGTTGCGTTTTGTGGCGCTCGAGACATCTTCTTCCGCAGCCGGCCTGCAGTGTTGACGCAAGTCAAAAGAGCCGCCGGCAGCCTCGATGACAATCCGATGAATGGATGCCCCGCCCCGACTGGCCGTCGAGCTCTCCGGCCTCACCCGCCGATTCAAGTCCTTGATCGCCGTGGATGGATTGAGCTTCGAGGTGCGGCCAAAATCCGTTTTCGGGCTGTTAGGCTCGAACGGCGCGGGCAAGACCACTGTCATCAAGATGCTCACCACGCTCCTGCCGCCCTCGGCAGGAACCGCTTCGGTCGCTGGCTTCGACATCGTGCGTGAGCCGGAGGAAGTCCGCCGGCATATTGGCTACGTCTCCCAGTTGCTCTCCTCGGACGGGGAACTGACCGGCTACGAGAATCTGCTGATCTCGGCGAAGCTGTACGGACTCAACGGGGTGGAGCGGAGCAGGCGTATCGAGGAGGCTCTCGAACTCATGGACCTGACGGATGCAGCCGGCCGTCTGGTCGCTCACTACTCTGGGGGCATGATCCGGCGCCTCGAGATCGCGCAATCCATGCTGCACCAACCGGCGGTGCTGTTTCTGGACGAGCCAACCATCGGACTCGACCCGGTGGCGCGCCACGGCGTGTGGCGGCACATCGAGCAGGTGCGCGACGAATTCGGCACCACGGTGTTCATGACCACGCACGACATGGACGAGGCCGAACGCCTGTGCGAAACCGTTGCGTTCATGAATCACGGCAAGCTGGCCGGTCTTGGCACGCCGCAGGAGCTCAAGGCGAAAATCGGCACGGACGCGACGCTCGACGACGTCTTCATCGAGTTGACCGGAAACGCACCTGTGGAAGCCGGCTCGTACAGCGATGTAGAGCGGGTACGCCGCACGGCGGCCCGCCTGGAATAGCGCCGTGGGATTCGCGCTCTTTTTGCGCCAGACGCTCGCAGTCGCCGAAGCCGACATCCGCAAGCTGCGCCACGATCCCTGGGAGCTCGCGTCGCGGATGGTGCAGCCGATGCTGTGGCTGCTCATTTTCGGCGAGGTGTTTGCGCATTCGCGCGCCATTCCGACCGGGAGCCTCGGCTACCTCGATTTCATGGCACCGGGAATTCTCGCGCAGAGCGTGCTGTTCGTGGCGATCTTCTACGGCGTGTCGATCATCTGGGAGCGAGATCTCGGCGTGCTGCAAAAGTTCCTCGTGAGCCCGGCGGCTCGTCCGGCGCTGGTTCTCGGCCGTGCGCTCGCTTCGGGCGTCCGGGGTTTATCCCAGGCGCTGATCGTGTTCCTGCTCGCGTTCCTGCTCGACGTGAAGCTGCGCATCGGCATCGTGCCGATTGCCGGCGTCATAGTGACGATCGTCCTGGGCTCGGCCGTGTTCTGCACTTTTTCGCTCATCGTGGCTTGTATGGTAAAGACGCGCGAGCGCTTCATGGGCATAGGCCAAATCATGACCATGCCGCTGTTCTTCGCGAGCAATGCCATTTACCCGGTCACCATGATGCCGGACTGGCTGCGTTCGATCGCGACATTCAATCCCCTCACTTATCAGGTGGATGCGATGCGCGCGTTCATGATCCAGGGCGCGCCAAGCGAGTACGGATTCGGAACTGATTTCGCGGTGCAGCTTGCGGTGCTTGCGCTGCTGACCGCGCTCGCCTCGCGGCTCTATCCGGCGATCGTGCGGTGACGCGCGCTCAGTCCCGCGGATAGCCGACGGTCTGCGCGAAGGCGACGAACTGCCCGTCCCCGAGCCGCATGGCGCTCCCGAGCTTGCCGTAATCGACCGCTCCGCGGAACACCGTTGCGAGGCCTTCCGACGCGCAGTAGAGATAGACGTTCTGCCCGGCGAATGCAGCGTCCACCGAACCATACAGCCGGCGGTCTTCGGCCGAGACGTCCTTCATGCGCTCGCCGTGGATCACGTAGACGAGATTGAGCGGCGCGGTCGCGACGAAGTCCTGGACGCCCGTCTGCGCGCGGATGTCGGCGCCGAGATGAGCGCGCAGCGCATGCTGCTTCGGATCGTAGAGCCACACGCCGTCGGCCATCGCGGCGTAGACGTCGATCACCATGATGTGGCGCCAGTAGGGCGCCGTGCGGTCGCCGCTCGGGCGGTTGACGCCGTAGGCGGCCCAAAGCAGGTCGGAAAGCGCTTGCGCGGAAAGCGCGCGCTGCGAGTATTCGCGGATCGAGCGGCGCAGCTGCAAGACCTGCATCAGCGGCTTGCCCACTTCTTTACGCGGCGCAGGGAGCATTTTCGTTTCCTGAGCGAAGGCCGTCGCCACTGGCACTGCCGCCATCGCGCCGACGGCAAGGAGCGCGGCGTTGACTTCTCTTCTCGTGACGGGACGTTCCGGCTCCATTTTCAGGCTCCTTTTGCCGCGTCGAGGACGGCCCGCCGCACGAGCGCCTCGAAAATCGGCAGCTTGTACGCATTTTGACTGAGCGGCGTTGCTCCTGCGAGCGCGGCATGCGCCGCTGCGCGCGCGGTATCCTCGGCGATCCGGTTGCCGGTAAGCGCCGTTTCCGCCGCCTTGGCGCGGTGCGGAACGGGCGCCGCGGCGCCGAGCACGAGCGAGGCTTTTCGGCAAACGCTCCCAGCGCTCATCTCGAGGACCACCGCCACATCGGCAAGCGGCCAGTCGAAGGATTCCAACTCGCCCTGCCGCAGGTGCGCCGAGCGGACGCTTGGCTTCAGCGGCGGCAGCACCACGGACGTCAGAATTTCGCCCGGCTTCAGATCGTTCTCACGCGTGACATCCCGTTCGGGCGACACGAAGAAATTCTCCAGCGCCACGACGCGCTTCTTTCCCTTCGCGCCCAACAACTCGACTCGCGCATTGAACGCGACCAGAGCCGTCGCGGAAGTCGATGGATGCACGATGGCGCAACCGCTCTGCCCGAAGATCGCGTGATAGGCGTCTTCCCCGTCGAACGCGAAGCACGTCTGCCCGCCTTTGCGCGCGCAGTGATGATCGAGCGAGCGGAAATACCAGCAACGCGGCCGCTGCAGCAGATTGCCGCCGATCGTGGCCATGTTGCGGAGCTGCGGGCTGGCCGAATTCCCCGCGGCCTGGGCAAGAGCGCGATAGCGCGTGCGGATCGCCGGATGCGCCGCGAGCTGCGCGAGTGTCACCGTGGATCCGACGCGCACGCTTCCGTCGCCCCCCTCGACGATGCGCGCGAGTTCGGGAACCGCGCGCAGATTCACCACGCGCTTCGGCGTGAGCAGTCC
>Ga0335085_10014365_pt1 | contig 11559 bp, 11 predicted proteins | sample Lox_Sample_45_FD_206712 | JGI IMG/M metagenome (GOLD analysis project Ga0335085, IMG submission 206712) | Soil microbial communities from Loxahatchee National Wildlife Refuge, Florida, United States - Lox_Sample_4.5 | ecosystem: Environmental > Terrestrial > Soil > Wetlands | place: USA... | reverse complement strand
GGCGCGCTGGCCTCCGCATTTCCCAAGACCGTCAGTCCGAAGGATGCCCCGTGCAAGCAGGTCATTCTCAAGAATGATTTCGACCTTGACACGCTTCCGATTCTGAAGTGCTGGCCAAACGACGGCGGCCGCTTCATCACTTTGCCCTGCGTTCACACACGCGATCCGCGCACCGGCAAGCGCAACATCGGCATGTACCGCATGCAGGTTTACGACGGACAGACGACCGGCATGCACTGGCAGCGCCAGAAAGTCGCCGCTGAGCACTATCGCGAAGCCCTGCGTCAAGCCGTTTCAAGCGATTCGCTCAATCAAAACCAATTCGACCCGAAAAGTGCGCGCGTCGCGGCAATGGCTGAGTCGGCGGGCGGCGCGGTGGCCATTCCCGACGGGCCGATCGGCGGACTGCCGCAGGTGGCATTGGGAAATCTGCAAGGATCGCGGCTTGAAGTCGCCGTGGCTATCGGAACCGATCCAGCCACGACCTTTTCAGCTATCGTTCCCGCGCCGCCTGAGGTGGAAGAGTTCCTGATCGCGGGTTTCCTGCGCGGTGAGCCGGTTGAGATTGTGAAATGCGAGACCGTCGATCTTGAAGTCCCGGCATGTGCGGAGATTATTCTTGAGGGCTACGTCGAGCTTGGCGAACTGCGCAGCGAAGGCCCGTTCGGCGATCACACCGGCTTCTACACGCTTACTGACGACTACCCGGTCTTCCACCTCACCTGTATCACGCACCGCAGGGATCCCATTTATGCGGCGACCATCGTGGGCAAGCCGCCCATGGAAGATGCGTGGATGGGCAAGGCCGTGGAGCGGATCTTTCTGCCCGCGATGAAGATGCAGATTCCGGAATTGGTCGACATTCACCTGCCTGTGGAAGCGGTCTTTCACAACCTGATGCTGGTGTCGATTAGGAAGAGCTATCCGGGCCAGGCGCGCAAAGTCATGAACGCCATCTGGTCGCTTGGCCAGGCCATGTTCACCAAGTGCGTCATCGTTGTCGATGAGGACTGCGATGTGCAGAACATTGCCGAGGTGGTGTTGCGCGTGGCCAACAACATCGATCCCGAGCGAGACATCCAGTTCACCCTCGGCCCGATTGATTCGCTCGACCACGCATCGCGCCTGCCGAATTACGGCTCCAAGATGGGCATCGATGCCACGCGCAAATGGAAAGCCGAAGGATTCGAGCGGCAATGGCCCGCGATGATTGAGATGGATCGCGCAACAAAGGAAAAAGTGGACGCCATCTGGACAAAGCTGGGAATCTAAATTACCTGCGCAGGGAATCGAAAAGCAGCTGCTTCCACCGCGGCACGTCGATCGTCCAGCAGATGCTCGCCTTCTTTCCAGCATCGCGTGCCAGCCGCCAGTCAGCGAGGTTGCGCTCATCTCCTGACACGTCCAATCGATCGACAACCGTCATGCCGCGCGTGAGGCTGCTTGAGGTTTCAATCTCAAGGTAGTGCGAACTCGCAGAGGTACATATCGAAGGATCAATCGCAATCGACATGGCTACCGGATCGGGCAGCGAAATGCCGTGTTCTCCAGTCTGCACAAAGTAGGCTTCCTGCGCCGTGCTGTTGCACTCAATGGCGAAGCGCGCCAGGGGAGTACCTAGGTCCACTACATATTCGATATCGCCGGGATTCAGCACTGCAGGTCCGCGGCAAAGATGCCAGCCCACAAGCTCCACGGGAAGCCCCGAGCGCACAACAGTGTGCGCCGCCTCCGGATCGACCCAGATGTTGTATTCGGCCGCGGGCGTCACGTTCCCCTCGCAGCATGGGGCGCCGCCCATCACCACCGCCCGGCCCACGTTCGCCGCGATCTCCGGTGCACGCGACAATGCCAGTGCAACGTTGGTAAGCGGACCAAGCGTGACCAGCGTGATGCCAGGATTCGCGCGAATGGTTTCGATGATGGCATCCACGGCATGCGTCGGTTCGGGAGCGCGGCGGGGCGCGGGATAGCCGTGATCTCCAAGGCCATCCTTGCCGTGGAACCACTCCGCGTGCACGTGATCTCTTTTCAGCGGACGCTGCGCTCCGGCAAAGACAGGCACGCTGGAACCGCAAAGCTCCGCTGTATATAGGGCATTGCGCGTGGCCTGTTCTACCGGGACATTCCCCGCGACAACAGTGATGGCGCAAACTTCCACATCAGGCGCTCGCAGGGCCATGATCAAAGCCACGGCATCGTCAGATGCCGTATCGGTGTCGATGAGAAATGTGCGCGGCACGGTTTCAGCATAACAGCCGCATTTTTCCGGCCTGCTACTGAGTCTGCTATATCTAAATTCATGCGTCGCTTTGTCGCCAGGCCCCTTCTGATTGCTCTTTTGCTGGCGGCGGCCTCCTCTCTCTTTGCGCAGGAGGCTCCCGAGAACTTTCGCTGGGTCGATTTTCACTCTCCCAAGGATCAGGACGTGGTGGCGTGGATAACCAGGTCGCTGGCCATTGGCGACTGGACGGCGATTCGCGAGATCGCCGTGGAATACGATGCGGCGCTCGTTGTCACTTCCAACCGCGCAACTCCTCAGTCAGCGCCGACTGCCGATTCGTTCACCATCTGGTCGGCGTCGCTCACAGACCACACCTATGCGCCGCTCATTCGCGGAGTGAACCTTCGCTGGCTTGAATGGATGCGGTTTGACGACGAGGCGCCGTATGAGCTCGCCATCCTTTACGACGATTGCCGGGACTGCGTTGCCAACACCTACTTCACAGCCTTTCACTACAGCGTGAAGACTCACACATGGCAGGCGCGATGGATTCGCAACGGGCAAGGCGTTCCCATGTTCAGCGCCAACACGCCTCCGGGCGTGGAGTGGACGCAGGCCTACGCTGCCTTTGCGGAGACGAACGGCCGCGAGTACGTCATTACATGGAGCCACTTCGACTACGCGAACAAAAAGCCGTCAGACGATTATCTTTACCGCTACGATGTGGACCCCGTGACCGGCCTCGATCGCTGGGGTCCGGTGATCACTCATGCCGCGAATGACATGAAGTTGCGCATCTGTCACGGTCAGGACGCAGTTGCCGGCCTTATGCGGGGCCAGGACTCGGCTGTTTGCCAGAAACTCCTGCCTCCAGCGGAGCGCAAGCCTGTAACCACGCCGCCTGCCAACAATCGCGGCAAGATGGCCCTGCCCACCGCGCGGCACTGAGCCGTTCGTCGAATTAAGCCCAATCACAACAGTGCTGCAAGTCACGAACCCCGAACGCTGACGCAACGCCCAGCGGAGGTCCGTCGTATACTAGGGGCATGTCGATCGTGCGCAACGTGGCGGGCGTGGTGAAGGGCATGAGCATCACCTTTCGGGAGATGCTGGAGCCCAGCCAGGTGGAAAACTACCCTGACGGCCCCGGCCCCGAGCGCGGCGCGGTATTCGAGGCGCGCTTCCGCGGAGCCCACACATTGCAGCGCGACGAAGACGGCCTTGAAAAGTGCGTGGCATGCTTTCTGTGCGCCGCCGCTTGCCCGGCCAACTGCATTTACATTGAGGCGGCCGAGAATACCGAAGAACATCGTATCTCCTCATCGGAGCGCTACGCCAAGGTCTACAACATCGACTACAACCGCTGCATCTTCTGCGGTTACTGCGTTGAGGCCTGCCCCACCGACGCCATTACCCACGGTCATGGCTTCGAGCTCGCCACGCTGAATGCGACCAACCTCGTGATGCGCAAGGAAGACATGCTCGTCCCGGTCGCGTCTCTCACAGCCGGCAAGTAAGCCTGGGCTCGTCTCGCTCAGGCAATCTCATCACAGGAAATTCAAGAGAAACTGAACCTGCGGGCAAGTTTCTGCGTATCCTCCTGTGGCGTGACCACAGGGACTTGTGGCATGCTTGTGTGGTAACGCCACAGGAGCTGCATGGGCGACGAGAGACTCGATCTTTTGCAGGGAACGCTGGACCTGATGGTCCTGCAGACGCTAATGGCCATGGGCGCACAGCACGGCTACGGGATTGCCCGGCGCATTGAGCAGGTAAGCGGAAACCAGGTGCTGCTGAATCAGGGCACGATTTATGCGTCGCTGGTTCGCCTTGAGCAGCGCGGTTGGATTCGCTCAAAGTGGGGCGTCTCCGGCAACAACCGCAAGGCCAGGTTCTACTCCATCACCAACACCGGCAAGCGCCAGTTAGCTGAAGATGCGCATTACTGGCAGCGCCTGACGACTGTGATGGAACGAATGTTCGCCATGGGCCCCGCCGCGGATGAGGAGCCCGGTGAAGCGTGAGCATGCTAAGGCGCTTGCGCCGTCGGACATGGGCGTTCTTTGCCAAGCGGGCGCTCGATGCGGAACTCGAAGCGGAGTTTGAAGCGCATCTACAGCTTGCTATAGACGAATACCTGGAGCACGGCATGTCGCCGGCTGAAGCAAGACGGCAAGCCCTTATCGACTTCGGCGGTATCGATCAGGCAAGGGAAAAGCAAAGGGAGGCGCGCGGACTTATGCATATCGACATTCTTCTGCAGGATCTCAGGTACACGGTTCGGAAGCTGCTGCGCGATCCGGGATTCACTGCGGTGGCCGTGCTAATCCTGATGCTCGGCATTGGCGCGAACATTGCGGTCTTCAGCGTGGTGAATACGCTCATGCTGCGACCGCTTCCGTTTCCTGACGCGCACGAACTTGTGTGGGTTGCGCCTCCACCAGCGAAATGCGGCCTTTCCTGCGCAACTTACTCTACTGACGCATACGACGAGTTCCGCGTCGGCAGCCGCGTTTATCAGGACGTGACCGGGTATTTCGCGTTTTCGCTGCCGGGCAATCTTCGCGTCAGCGTGGGCAATGGCGTTCCTGTTCCCGCCACGGGTATTGATGTGATTCAGAACTTCTTCCAGGTGCTTGGCGTGCACCCTGCCATGGGCCGTCTGTTCTCGGCGGACGACGCGCGCCCGGGCGCCGCGCCCGTCATTCTGCTGACTGATGCGTATTGGCGCCGCCAGTTCGCGGCCGATCCCAACATCGTGGGCAAGGCTTTTGACATTAACGGCAAGCAAACAACGATCATCGGCGTACTTCCAAAGACATTTGACTTCGGCGCGGTGTTTTCGCCAGGCGCGAAGATTGACGCTTTGACTCCTCTCTCGCTCTATGGCGATCCGCGCAACTGGGGAAACATCGTCACGTTCATCGGCCGTCTCAAGCCCGGTGTAACCCTGGCGCAGGCGCAGCAGGACGCCGCCGCTGTCGCGCCTGGCATGTGCTGGAACAACAGGTATCCGCGCTCCTGCGGAAGCTACAAGACCCCGGTGCCGACACCGCTGAACGACTACGTCATCGGACGTTTGCGCCGCTCGCTGGTAGTGCTGTGGTGCGCCGTGGGAATGATCCTTCTCATCGCCTGCGTAAACTTGTCGAACCTGCTGCTGGCGCGCGCTGCTGCGCGCTCCAAGGAATTCGCCATGCGCGCGGCGCTGGGCGCAGGCCGCGGCCGCATCGTGCGTCAGTTGCTGACTGAAAGCATCGTGCTCTCCGCCGTGGGCGCTGTTCTCGGGCTCGCTCTTGCGGCAGTTCTTCTGGAATGGCTCTCGCACCAGGGGGCAATCGCACTGCCTTTGTTGAGCCAGTTGCGCATCGATGGCGCCACGCTCGGCTGGACGGTGCTCACCGCAGCCGCATCGGCGGTTTTCTTCGGCATAGTTCCCGGATTGCGAATCGCCGCGGGCAACCTGCACGAAGCGCTCAAAGATTCTTCGGCAGGTGCAGGCCAGGGCCGCAAACATGAGCGCCTGCGCTCCGTTCTCGTCGTCTCTGAAGTTGCCCTGGCATGTGTTCTGCTTGTCGGCGCCGGATTGTTGCTGCGCAGCTTCCTGCGCGTGCTCGACGTCGATCTCGGCTTCCAGCCCGAACGCGCTGCGGCCATCAAAGTTGAATATGACGATAATGCGCCGACCCGCGAAGCGAGTGCGCAGAAGCGAACCGTGATCTTCCAGCAGGTAATCAGTCGCGTAAGCGCCTTGCCGGGCGTTGAAGCCGCGGGCATTACCGATTATCTTCCGCTCGATCGGAACCGCTCCTGGGGCACGCCCTTCCCGAAAGGCGAAAAACGGCCAGAGAAGCTGAATGCGGGACCGCTCGTATATGTCATCACTCCCGGATATCTGCGCGCCATGGGCACGTCGATTCGCGGCCGCGATTTTGAATGGGATGACGGCCCGAAGAAAGAGACCGTTGTCTTGATCAACCAGACATACGCGCGCTACCTTGCAAGCTTTACGCATTGGCCGAACAACGATGCAGTGGGTCAAATTCTCGACCGAGGCGGCAGCGACGTCCGCGTCATAGGCGTAACCGACGACGTGCACGAAGAGGCAGTTGAAGGCGATGCCGGATTCCAGATTTATTACCTTGCGACGCAGGAGGGTCCGGCGGGAGCCGAGCTGGTCATCCGCACAACTCTGCCGCCGGCGCAATTGGCATCAAGTGTTCTGCATACTTTGCGCGAAATGAATCCAAACCAACCGGCAGCGGAGTTCAAGCCGATCAGCATGCTGGTGGATCACGCCAATTCGCCGCGCCGCTTCTTCATGTTGCTGGTCGGTTCATTTGCAATGCTGGGGCTTTTGTTGGCCGCGCTCGGCATCTACGGCGTCATCTCGTATTCCGTTACGCGGCGCACGCAGGAGATCGGCATTCGCATGGCCCTGGGCGCGCGCGCGGGCCTGATTCAGCGCCAGGTGCTGTCGCAGTCTCTCTGGCTCGTCATCGTAGGCATTGCAGTAGGCGCCGTTATCTCGGTTGGCACCGCACACCTGGTTGCGTCGCTGTTGTATGCCACGTCGCCGTGGGATGCGGCGACTTATTGCGCCATTGCCGCGGCATTGCTTGTCGTTGCGCTGGTTTCCGGGTATGTTCCTGCGCGCCGCGCTTCGCAAATCAATCCGCTGGTGGCGCTGCGCGCAGACTAAGCGGCGCCGGCAAGCAGACCACGAGTGCGCAGCTCGGTGAGCACGCGTTCAACCTTCCAGTCCAGCGCGCCGGTGCCGTCGATTTTCAGATCGGCATTGGCCGCGGATGGCCGAACGTACGCGATGCTGGCGGGCCGTACCGTGGCGTAATATTGTCGCCGTATTGACTCCGGAGTGCGGCCCCGCTCTTCAATGTCACGCTTCATGCGGCGTTCAAAGCATAGCGAATCTGGAGTGTCCACATAGACGCGCAGGCCGTACAGGGGTAGCAGTTCCGGGTAGAAAAGCGCAAACAGGCCTTCCACCACCAGGTATGGTCCGGCCGCGACGCGCTCTGTGCGGCCCGCAACGCGCGTATGCGTTGCAAAATTGTAGATCGGACGATCGATGGCTTCGCCGCGCGCCAGCGCCGCCACGTCCGCGGCCAGCAGCGAGCTCTCGATCATCGCCGGACTATCGAAGTTCTGCCTGATGCGTTCGCTGAAGGGCATGTGCCCGAGGTCGCGGTAGTAGTTGTCCAAATGGAAATGGATGCCGCCCAGCGAACGCGCCAACTCGGCCGCAAGCGTCGTCTTTCCTGAACCGGAGCAGCCTGCGATTCCCAGCACGACCGGCGGGAAGGGCAGCTTCGGCGTGTTATCGGTTTCGCTCACTAGTCGGCTTCCAGCACTGCGGAGATTCGCGGCACGATTCTTGTCATCAATCCGGCCAACCGCTTTTCAACCTTCCTTCCCGTATCTGAAACTTCTTCGTGGCTGAGCTGAGTGGCGCCCAGACCCGCGGCAAGATTTGTCACGCACGAAATGCCAAGCACCTCGATTCCCATGTGCCGGGCCACGATCGTCTCCGGCACGGTCGACATGCCTACCAGCGTGGCCCCCAGCGAGCGAAAGGCGCGAATCTCCGCCGGCGTTTCAAAGCATGGGCCGGGAGTCGCCAGGTACACGCCTTCCTCCAGCGCGAATCCCTCTTCCGCCGCCGACTCTGCCGCCAGCGCTCGCAGCCTCTTTGAGTAGGCCTCGGTCATATCGAAGAAGCGAAGGCCCGCGCCCTTGCGTACGGCAAAGCGCTCATCGTTCGGGCCGGTGAGCGGGTTCCAGCCCATCTGGTTGATGTGATCGCCCAGCACGACCAGTTGCCCTACGCTGTAGCCCTCACCGATGCCGCCGGCCGCATTGGTCAGCACGACCGCTCGCACGCCGAGCATGCCCAGCACCCGCATGGGGAACGTAACCTGTTGCGGCGTGTAGCCCTCATACGAGTGGACGCGGCCCTGCATCACTACCACCGGCACTGTGCCGATCCTGCCTGCAATCAGCCGGCCCGAGTGTCCTTCGACCGTCGATTGCGGGAAGTGCGGAATTTCGCGATAAGGAACCGTGACTTCGGGAGCAACCGCATCCGCCACCGCACCCAGACCCGAGCCGAGCACGATGCCGATCCGCGGAGCCAGCGCGTCGAACATCACTCGAAGGAATGCTGCTGCCTCAGTAACCTGATCGTAATAAGTCATTCTTCGCTGATCCTGAGAGTCGCTTTCGTGTCATTCTACAGGGCCGGCGGCCAGTGCTCCGGAGAGATGGTGACGGTTGCGCAGCCCATCGAATAGTTGAACCAGAAGTGCTCCATCTTCGGGTAAGCGAAAAAGCCTTCAAGATTGCGCCGCCGAGCCACCTCGGTGACGAAGTCACGCGGGGCGTAAAACAGCGTGAAAAAGCTGTCCCAGTCGACGGTGAAGAGGAACGAAGCGTCGGCCGGCATCAAGGTGCCGCGGGCAGGGAATGGCTCCGTGCGATTCTTCAGTTGCTGAACTCCAAGTTCTTTGACTGCGTCAATGTCCCCAAATTCGGGAATAAAAATCAGCTTTCCGCAGCCAGCCGTTTCGAATGCGGCCAGAAGGTCCATCTGCAGCAGCGGCTCAAAGCGGCCTTCACTTGGCATCCACACCGGTTCCGACTCGAGATATTGCCGCAGAAGTTTGCGGCCCTCGTTGTCGGCCAGATCTTCGCTGATGGAACCGATGGAAGCGAGCAGAGCCTGGTTCAGCTTGGCGCAGCTATTCAGGCCGGTTTGCCGGTACACATCCGTCCATGTGCATTTCCTGCCTTCGGCAAGAATCTGCCGGTCATCGGGATAGCTCTGCACCGTCTTCCATGCCAGCGATTGCGGTACGCGGACGAAGGGATGGAGGATAACAAAGGTTGATTCAAATCGACACCCGAAGGCCTCAAAAAGTGGTACATCATACGCGGGATATGTGAATTGCTCGTAGCGCACGCGACAGGATAACAAAGCGCCGTCGCCGGGCAATGTGACGGCCGCCGCTTGCAATGGCGGGTGATTTGAAGTTGTGATCACTGTTGGTGAGATGATGAACTGGAAGACCGGAATCCGGCGGGCGATGCGAAGAAACCGGGATCGGTGGAGGTGACTGCCGTGTGCCGCAATATCAAGATGCTCTTCAACTTCGACCCTCCCGTTACGGACGAGGAGATTCGCGCCGCGTCACTGCAGTTTGTGCGCAAAGTCAGCGGCTTCAACAAGCCTTCCAAGGCCAACGAAGCTGCGTTCCAGCTTGCCATCGATGAAATTGCCGCTGCGTCGTCGCGCCTGCTCCGCTCGCTTGAAACCAGCGCCCCGCCGCGCAACCGGGAAGAGGAGGCGGCCAGGGCGCGGGCGCGCAGTGCGGCGCGGTTCCCGGCCTAGCGCGAGAGCCGTAATTTTACCCGGATGTTATTGACGGCTTAATTTTATCCGGGTAAATTAGAGGCATGGAAAGCGAACAGACTTATACGGCCTTTAAGGGCCAGACCATGATTGCTGCAGGCACGCTCGGCCAGGTGCTTCCGGAACTCAAGAAACGATTCGATGCCGACAAGGGCGTCATGATGCTGGTATTTGACGACGCCACGGGGCGGCAGGTGGACTTTGACCTGCGCGGATCGCTGGCGCAGGTGCTGGCGCGAGTGCTGCCCGGCAAGCAGGCGGGCCCCGGGCGTCCTAAGCTGGGCGTGGTGAGCCGTGAGATTTCATTGCTGCCGCGGCACTGGGAATGGCTCGAGCAGCAGCCGAGCGGTGCTTCGGCCGCGTTGCGCAGGCTTGTGGATGAAGCGCGGCATCGCGAGCAGGGAAGGCAGCGCGTGCGGCTGACGCTCGATGCCGCCGCGCGCTTCATGTCGGCGATGGCAGGCAACCTAGCCGGATTTGAGGAGGCCGCGCGCGCCCTTTATGCAAAGGATCGTGCACGGCTTGAGGACCTGACTAGAAAGTGGCCAGGCGATGTGCGCGAACACATGCTGCACATGATCGCCGATTCAATCTAAACATGAGCTTGAGCAAGCGCTTTACGGTGCCGTCGATGGATCGGGCGAACTCGACACGTTGAGATCGACAAATGTGTCGGCGCTCTGCGCTATGCCGGGCGCGTAGCAGCGATTGTCCGCCGCGTAGTTTGCGGGGCAGCCTGAAGTGAACTGCGTACGGCGCGGCGACTGCGCATATTGCCACACCAGCGTTGAGGCGGCAAGCTCCAGCGGAAATGCGGTGTCCATCGAGGGGTGTCGCTGCGTGCATCCCGGCGACGGTGGACATTGATCGTTGGCGATCCAGAGCCTTAGCTGCGGCGTAGCTTTGCCCGATTTGCCTGATGAAATCCTTGCTTTCTCTTTCGCAACAATGTCGCGCGCGGTGCTGATGGTTCCGGCGCCGTCGGGAACGTCGATGCCGGAGCAATAGACTCCTGCGCGTGCTCCCGCGGCATGCACGGCATCCGCCCACGCGAACAGATAGGTAGATTGATCGGGCAGCAGTCGCCCCCCCTGTTCCTGGTCGAGAAAGATCAGCGTATTGCGGCCGAAGCCTTCATGCAGCGCAGCTTCCACGGCGGCCTTGCCGTCTTGCGTGCCGAGCGCCGCCGCATCCTTCCCCTTCAGGTCCTCGTACAAACGGCCGTTGAAGAGCACAAGGAACCCGAAGCCGTTCTTCTTAAGCAACGCGCGCTTGCCAGTCCAGGTATTGCGCTGCGCGCCGGGCGGATTGTTGAGCCAATAGCCGGTGAAGCGGAAGCTTTTGCGCAGCGCCGCCAGGCTGGCGTCGCCGGGGTAGTCGTTGCGGTCGAAACCGATGTAAGATCGCTGCGCCTGTTGCTGGCCCTTTACGCACATCGCAACGGTCATCGGCAACAGGGCCAGCAACGCGACGGTCCATCTCGGCGTCATCGCCACTTTTACCCCAGAAAGATTCCGGCAATCGAAGCCGAAATCAGGTTGGCCATTGTTCCGGCCAGCATCGCTCTTACTCCAAGACGCGCAAGGTCGTTGCGGCGCTCGGGCACCAGCGCGCTGATGCCGCCGATCTGCATGCCGATGGAGCCGAGATTGGCGAATCCGCACAAGGCAAAAGTGGCAATCGTGAACGAACGCGGATCAAGTGCCGCTTTCTGCGTGCCCAGGCCGATGTAGGCGATGACTTCGTTCAATGCCATGCGCGTGCCGAGCAGGTTGCCGATGGCCAGGCAGTCGTGCCACGGGATGCCGATGAGCCACGCGACGGGCGCAAACAGGTAGCCGAGGATCTGCTCGAGCGACCCTGGAAAGAAGGGCAGACCGCCATGAACCCAGCGCAGCAGCATGTC
>Ga0335085_10014364_pt1 | contig 11559 bp, 13 predicted proteins | sample Lox_Sample_45_FD_206712 | JGI IMG/M metagenome (GOLD analysis project Ga0335085, IMG submission 206712) | Soil microbial communities from Loxahatchee National Wildlife Refuge, Florida, United States - Lox_Sample_4.5 | ecosystem: Environmental > Terrestrial > Soil > Wetlands | place: USA... | reverse complement strand
AAACGTGCCGTGCACGAACTCGGCTTGAACTTCCCGATTGCCATCGACAACAACTTCGCGATCTGGCGCGCGTTCAACAACGAATACTGGCCCGCGCACTATTTCGTCGATGCCCGCGGGCGGATCCGCTTCCACAAGTTTGGCGAGGGCGACTACGAAAGATCTGAGCGCGTCATCGAGCAACTGCTCAACGAGGCGCGCGAGGCGCGCGGCAGCGTCTGATCGTGAACACCGTGGAACGAGGTGCGTTCACGGAACTCGCGCATTCGCCGATCATTGCTTTCCCTCGCAATGCCGTGTTTGGTGCGATCCAGCGTAATGCCGGGCGAGAAACGACGACATACCCGTGATGACTTGAATCTCCTCAAGGTCGTCATATCGGGCCAAATCCATTGAAAGGAATGATCGTGAACAAATTGACGGCTGCAATTGGTCTTGCCTCATTGCTGATCGGCGCGACGGCATTCGCGAACGACATCGACCCGTTCGGGTTCGAAAAGGAGCACTTCATCAGTTCGAACTCCCGTACCGATGTCGTCTCGGATCTGAAAGCAGCGCAAGCCGCTGGACAGCTCTTGCTCCCCGGCGAGGCCGGTCAGCGGTTTGTGGATGCGCCATCCATCAAGCCGCGCGCTCAGGTGGTCGCTGAAACCCTCGAAGCCAAGCGCCTCGGCTTGATCACGTTTGGAGAATTGCCAGCCAGCGAGGCCACCGCCGAGCAGGCGCGCCGGATCGAGATGGCAGGCATGAAAGCGCTTGAGCGCCTTGCTGCGCAGAAGCAGCAGACCGGTACGGCGGGCAGCCTGAACTGACCTGGCTGAATCGAGCGCGCAATCGGTCTGCGTTTTCGTCGAGGCGCTGTCTCGATCTGGGCGAGCCGGCATGGATAGCCCGCTTGTCGAGCCTCGACTCGTTCAGCAAGATCCTTCCAGAAACGCTTGTGCCGCGACGCTTGAAGTCTTCAGCGCCGGCGTATCGTGAACCGGTCAAGCACGCGGGAGGAGTCATGGCCAGCGCAACGGTACAAGGTCGACTCCGGGGACTGCATGCACGCGACTTTGGGGAGCGCCTGGAGCAGGTTGTTCTGCCGCTCTACGGTGCAGTCCTTGACGCCGGACACGTCACTCCCGGGACGCGCCTGTTCGACGCCGGGTGTGGCGCGGGCCTCCTCGCGTTACTTGCAAAGCTGCGCGGTGCGCGCGTGGCTGGACTCGACGCCTCCGCGCCGCTGCTCGCGACAGCACGCGAGCGTCTCCCGGAAGCCGACTTACGGGAAGGCGACCTGGAGAGCCTGCCCTTTGCCGACGCAAGCTTCGATGTGGTCACGGCGGTCAACAGCGTGTTCTACGCCTCGAGCATCGCCGCTGCCATGGGCGAACTGGCGCGAGTCGTGCGACCCGGGGGGCGAGTCGTCGTGACAGCGTGGGGGCCGCTCAATCGATGCGAGATTCTCACGGCAGTGATGCCGCTTCTCATACCGCTGATGCCTCCCCCTCAGCCTGGTGCGCCACCGCCGAAACCGGGAGCCTTGTCGGAGCCCGGGGCATTGGCGGCCGCGGTACAACGCGCGGGTTTGCGCGTTGTCGACGAGGGTGAGGTCGCGTGTCCGTTTGTCTTTGCCAACGCGGAGGCATCGTGGCGGGCCAATGCCACCGCGGCGCCGAATCAGATCGCGGTCGCGCACAGCGGCGAGGCGGCCGTCCGTGCCGCTTTCGCACAGGCAGATCGTGCCCATACCCGGCCGGATGGATCCGTCCGCTACGCCAATGTCTTCATTTGGGTCGTCGGCGAGAGGCCGTGACGGGCGTTGACGGCGCCACAAGCAAGCTGGATAGCAGAAGAGATCAACGCCCTTCCCATGAGGCACTATTGGTCCACTCTGCGCAGCGGTTCGAAATGGTGTATTGATTGAGCTCGCGCGCCCGAACAAGGGGCTCTCATGACTTCTTGGCGAGTGGCCGGCTCATATTTCGAGGTCTGCAATTGCGATGCGCCGTGCGCCTGTCGCCGGATTGGAGACCGCCCCGGCGGAAAGTTTCCTTATGCGACTTGCGATTTCGCGCTGTCCTGGCGGATCGAGGACGGCCATTTCGGTGCAACGACGCTCAAAGACCTGAACGTCGCGATGGCGGGCCGTTGGGACGATGCCGACCCGCCGTGGCACGTCATTCTCTACGTGGACGAACGGGCCACTGCCGATCAGCGGAGATCGATCGAGGACATCTTCCTCGGGCGGGCCGGCGGAACGTCGTTGCGGAACTACGCGCAGGCGATCGGTGAGGTGCACGCGGTCAAGGCGGCAAAGATCGAGCTGAACCACGCTCGCGGACAGGAGCGGCTGAGGATCGGCGAGTTGGTCGATGCCGCGACCGCGCGTCCCCTCGAACTGGACCAGCGGGTCAGCTGTGGAATACCAGGGCACGATCGCCCGGGGCAGGAAGTGGTGGCCTCGCACATGCGAGTGGCGGATCCGCCGCTGCAGTGGATCGTCGAGGGACGCTGCGGGTTTGCAACCGGATTCGACTACCGGTCCGATTGAATTCGATGCGGCCCTCACCGCACGTGCCGCCCGCGCTCGTGGCATTGATGCGCGGCGAGCGTCTCGTGGTTGCCGCCGTACTGGTCGCCCTGACGATCCTCTCCTGGCTCTACCTCGCGCTCGTCGCCGATGCGATGAGCGCGATGCGCGCCGGCGAGAGCTCCGCCTACATGTGGCTGATGCCGATGGGCCGCTGGGGTCCAACGGAGTTCGTACTGTGCTTCGCGATGTGGTCCCTCATGATGATTGCGATGATGGTGCCCAGTGCAGCACCGATGCTGTTTGCATTCCACGCGCTGGACCGCTCGCGTCCGGCCGGCGCCGCTGCAAGGCGATTGTCGGCATTTCTTCTTGGTTACCTCCTGGTGTGGTCCACGTTCAGCGTCGTCGCGGCCGCAGTGCAGTGGTGGTTGCACGAGGCTGCGGTCGTAACCGACATGATGATCAGTTCCAGCCGGCTGTTCGACGGTGTCGTCCTGCTTTGCGCGGGGCTCTATCAATTCATGCCTGCAAAGAGCCGATGCCTCTCCAAATGTCGAACACCGATGGGATTCCTTCTGACCGAATGGCGCGAAGGCATCTGGGGAGCGCTGATCATGGGTGTGCGCCATGGCGCATTCTGCGTTGGCTGCTGTTGGGCGCTGATGGCCCTCCTGTTCGTCGGTGGCGTGATGAACCTCGTGTGGATCGCCCTGCTCGCCGGGGCCGTTCTCAGCGAGAAGGTGGTGCCATTCGGCGCCATCGTGGCAAAGGCCACCGGTCTGGCAATGTGCTCAAGCGGCCTCTGGTTTCTGTTCACCGCGTGAAGCGGGCAGCCCGCGGCGAGCGCCGACCCGCATACATCGACGACCGCCTCCCTGTAGCGATTGAAGTCCGACGCGCGATCAGGTACGTTGGCCACCTTCAAGCGGCGCAGCGAGGTCCACTATGGCCGACGTTCCCCGTTGGCACACCAAGGGCGATTGGTTCGACGTCTGCAAGTGCAGCATCCCGTGCCCTTGCACGTTCGCTCAGCCACCCACTGACAACACCTGCGACGGCATCCTCGCCTGGCACATCGACGACGGTCGCTATGGATCGGTCGACCTGTCCGGGCTCAGCGTGGTTGCGCTGGGCGCATTCACGGGCAACTTGTGGGCTGGCGCCAAAGCCCAGATGGCCATCTATATCGATGACCGCGCAAGTGCGGAGCAGGAGCACGCTATCCAGGCGATCTGGGGTGGGCACGCGGGCGGTTGGATGGCCGGCTTCGCCGGCACGATCGAGACCATACGCGGAGTCACGAGGGCGCACATCGACTTCGACGTTGCTCACGACCTGTCCCGCTGGCGAGTAGAGATCCCCGGCGTTGCACTTGGCGAGGCGCAGGCCTTGACGGGACCGACGACGCCACCGGGCAAGCGTGTGCAGGTCCACAACGCGCCGGGCGCGGAGGTGGGACCGGGGCAGGTCGCAACCTGGGGCGTCGCAACGACCGATCGCGCCGACGGGTTCGGTTTCAAGTGGGACCGCAGCGGAAAGTCCAGCAAACACTTTCGGTTCGACTGGAGCGGCCCTGACTCGACCTGAACGGCCTTGAGGGTCGCCACGTCGAGATGGCTTGCCACGAGTGCGCGCGGCAGGTCGCTACGTCGATCACGCGCGCGAACGGCTAGGCCCTCGACCAGCACAGTTCCGATACCGGGCGACCAGCCGCCGCGCGGGCTCCCTGCGCTTCAGATGCCCGCGTACCACTGGTAGCCGTTGTCTTCCCAGTAACCGCCCTTGCCGCCCGCGACTTGCGCGAAGCTCTCGACGAGTTCGAGGCGCAGCAGGTACTTCGCGTGCTTGTAACCGAGCTGGCGCTCGACGCGCAGGCGCAGCGGCGCGCCGTTCTTGATGGGCAACGCCTGCCCGTTCAGACCGTAGGCGAGGATTGTCTGAGGGTGGTAGGCATCTTCCATGTCGATGCTCTCATAGTAGAAATCGGTGCCATCGTCGCTCTTCGGGTCGGCGCAGTGAAACACGACGAAGCGCGCACGTTCGCGCGGCTGCACGATGGCCAGCACTTCGCTCAGCGGCACGCCGGTCCACTTGCCGATCGCGCTCCAGCCTTCGACGCAATCGTGGCGCGTGATCTGCGTCCGCATCTTCATGGCGCGCAAGCGGTCGAGTGAAAACGCCTGCGGGTTGTGCACCAGGCCGTCGACTCTCAGGCGCCAGTCGACAAAGCCGGCACGTGCCATGGCCTTGTACTGCGCATTGTCGGGAAGCGAAGTGCCGTTGCTGCGGAACTCCGGCGAGAGGTCGGCCTCTGTGAATTCCTGCGCCATCGAGCGACGCGACGTGATCAGATGATGCACGCCGCGGCTGACCCGCTCGCCTGCCTCGAGCACCTTGGGAAACCAGGTCGTGTCGCTGAGCCGGTCGCACCCCGCGAGCAGCAGCGCGCCGGCGCCCCCGAGCGCGCGCAGCGCCTCGCGTCGATCCATTCGTTTCATCGTGCCTGCTCCTTCACGCGGTATTGCCCGGTAATCATCGATCGCATGTGGTTCCAAAGGCCACTCACGATGACCTCGAACACGTGTATCAGGACGAACGCGACCAGCAGCCACGCGACGATGAAATGGATCGTGCGAGCTGCCTGGCGGCCGCCGAAAAGGTCCACCCATCCGGGCAGAATCGAATCGAGCCACGGCGACATGGCCCACCCCATCAGTATGACCAGCGGCAGCAGGATGAAGATCACCGCGACGTACGCGAGCTTCTGCAGCACGTTGTAACGCCGGCTCGCGTCGCCGGTCGGATGGCGCAGCAGCAGGTGATCCTTGATCGAAACGCTGATCGTCTTCAGCTCGGGCCGCGTCGGCAGCAAGTCGCGCGTCAGGTGGCGGCTGTAGATCGAGTACAGGAGGTACGTGATGCCGTTCAGCACGAAGACCCAGGCGAAAAAGAAGTGCCACGAGCGCGCCTCGGCGAGCGAGTAGTAGCCCGGGATCGTGATCCAGCCCGGAAATGCCAGCGACTGCAGCCGGCCATTGTGTTCGCGCAGTCCAAGCACACCGGTGCTGTTGAACTCGTACCCGAACACCCGCGTCACGCCTATCGGGCCTGCTACGTCGTCGTTCCTGGAGGTGATCTGCAGCAGCGGCGGCTTGCCGCTGTAGGACGACTTGGCCCAGTAGAGCGCCGGATGCGCGTTGAAGATCTGCAAGCCGCTCATCATGAGGATGGTGAGCGCCACCACGTTGATCCAGTGCATCACCCGCACGGGCAGGGTATGGCGGTAATACAGGTAGCTGTGAATGTCCTGGGCGCGCATAAGGTTGCCCGCTCGAAGCGATATGCCTTTGTCGCTTTGGTGGTCAAAAAATGACAGTGAATGCAGCTAGAAACCCGGACACCTGTTTCGAGCGCAGGTGGCCACGGGTCAGTCGGGTCGGCAGCGCTATGTTGCTGCTGTTCACCACTCTGGTGGGGAATGTATCTGGCGGATCGATGCTCGGCCGAAGGCCCTGTATCCATGCGGCTCTCCAAGGGGCCTTGGCCTTTTTCAGCCTCTTCTATGGTCAGTCAACTACGACGATCCAAGCGGCACGAGGCGCGAAAGCGCGTTCTTCAGAACATGCCTGGCACTGCCGGACAGGTTTGTTCCGAAGGACGATCCCGACCAATGAGCACACCTCGCCGTCCCCGCCCGGCTTTCGCCACCCACTGATCGGCTGTCGCCCTGCGTGCGCACCGACGTGTAGTGTTGCGCTCAGATCGCACTGCCGGGAGCGCCAATGAGCGACGATTTTTTGTCGGCGGGGGAACGGGCACTTCGACGCGAGAGAGGGCGCCGGCCCTCCGGCGCGTTGGCGATTCCGATGAAGGCGCCAGGTTTGCTTCTGGGCGTCGCCTTGCAGTTTGGTCCCGGGTTCTTCGCCGGCTACGTCCGATGGGGTTACTGGACGGCAGTCGGATGGGGTGTTGCCGTCGAGGAAAACACCGACATGCTGGAGCTCGCCTCGGCGCTCGGATTCAGCAGCGGTGCGCCACGCTCCGGTGTTGTCGTGGTGACGCTGCCGCTGCAGCCGGAGACTGTCGGTGCTCGACAAGATCGATCCTGATTGGCGACCTAGCTCAGCGCCAGGTTCGTCGCTAATCAGGAGATCGATTGACTTTCATCGCCGGGCGGTAAGACGCCGGGAGTACGAGCCCACATGCTAGGCCGCATACAGGCGCTGCTGACCGAACCCCTCATGGGCTTTCTCGCGCTCATGGCGATGGGGGCTGCGCTCGGGCCGGAACTCTTCACGCTGCCTTCCGCCATCGAATGGGGCTGCGACGTGGCCGGCTGGGCGATCGTGGCGGTATTCGCGCTCGAATATGGTGTCAATTTCGCCGTCGCCCCTCACCGGGGGAAGTTTGCCCGGGACCCGTGGCGCATTCTCGACGCCGTGATCGTGCTCGCAGCGCTCGCGTCGCTGCTGCCTGCGGTGTCGGACTTGGTGCGCTCGAGCCCGTCTCTGCGCATGCTGCGGCTGTTTCGCGTGTTGATTTTTGGCGCGCGCGCGGGCAGCGGGCTGCGCCGTCCGATCGCGCCGCTACCGCGGCCAGCTCCCGTAGGTTCGCCGCGTGTGGCGGTGCTGCGGCCTGGCGACACGCACCCGCGTACAGGCGAGTGGAGCGATCTCTTGAAGTGGGCTGCGTCGTCCACGAGCAACGAGTTGCATTCCTCGCCCACGAGCAACTGGTTGCACGCGTCGAACCTTGCTCCCGAGCGCCTGCAGGAGGTCGCCGTCGCGGCCGGCGTGCCTCATGTACTGATCGAGGCAGCGCTGCACGAGTCGAGCTACCCACGCTTGGAGTCGGGCGCACGCTGGTCGGCGCTCACGGTGTCGGTTCCCAAGTGGGGCGAGGTGATCCACCGCGACCCGGTACTCCTGCTCGTCAGTGAGGACGACGTGCTATCGCTTGCCGTGCATCCACTCGATCTGCAGGCGCAGCCCAAAGGATTCGATGCGCTTGCCTGGGGACCGCGCTGTACGCTGCACGTCGTGCGCCATGTGCTCGACTGCAATGAAGAGATGGCGGGTCGGCTCGAGCGCGCGACGCGTGAACTCGAGGAACTACGGGCTGACGAGAGCCCGGAGACTTTCTTCGAGCAGACTTTTCGTCTGAAGCGCGCCCTTTCGACGGCGAAGGCGGACCTGTGGCGGTTGCGTGGGTTGCTCCAGATGTTTGCCGACGGTCGGCGCGTGCTGCCCGGGCTCGGAGTTCGCGACCGTGGCGGGCTGCGCGAGCTCGTCGAGGAGGCGGACTTTCTCTACGAGACCGCCAACGACATTCGCGAGTCGGTGCTTTCGCTCATCGAACTCCACATCAACATCGCCGCTCACGACACAAACCGTTTCCTGCGACTGCTGGCGGCGCTGAGCTCGCTGGCGCTCATCCCCGCGGTCGTTGGTGGGCTGCTCGGCATGAATCTCGTCGATGCCCCGTGGACGCTCACGCTGGGGCAGGTCGCGTTCATCACGCTCGTTCTGATGCTTGGTGTGCTTTACGCCTTCATGGCAAAAGGCTGGCTCAGGTGAGGCATTCAAGTCGGTCCTGTCCCTGCGTCGTGGCCACATCCGGGCTGGCGCCGGCGCGATTCCTTTCGACTTCCGCCGAAGACGGAACGCTGGCTTCGCCAGTCGCGCACGGTCTGGTGGGTCCTTTCAAAGCCGCCGGGAAGCCGTCGCAAGGGCGGAGGCGGCGGGTTCCGAGAGGCGGCGGCAAGAGCGCGCACCGAGCGGGTAGCATCCGGCCGGAATAGGTGCGAACGTGAACGCCATCGCAGAATGCTTGTGGCCGCAAGACGTCCTTCTTGACGTGGACGTCGCCGATAAGAACGACCTGTTCCAGGCGATCGGGCGGCACATGCAGCGAGAACACGGGCTCGCGCCGAACTGGGTTTCACTAAGCCTTTCCCGTCGCGAGCAGGCTGCCTCGACGGGCTTGGGCGAAGGGGTGGCGATTCCGCACGCACGCGTCGAAGGCCTGAGCCGAGTGCACGCTCTTTACGCGCGCCTGAAGTCGCCGATCCCTTTTGACGCCCCAGACGGCAGCCCGGTGTCGCACGTCTTGGTCTTGCTGGTCCCGTATCCGGCTGCCGAGGAGCATCTGGCGCTGCTCGCTGCAGCAAGTCAGCTGTTCTCGGATCGCCGCTTTCGCAACCGCCTCGAACAATGCACGCACGTGCACGACGTTCTCCGCCTCTTTTCCGATTGGCCTGGATTGCCTGCGGCGACTTGAAGGACGCGACGCGGACTGCGCCCGCCGGCGCCCTCGCGGATGCTGCTCAGGGGTTCATCGGGTTTCGTTTTCCGTACTCGGTGCGCGTTCGGCCGTATCTCCCCGAACCGAATGCAGCATCGTCGCCGCGCCAAGCAGCGCGCAGGTCTATGACGAGTTGGGAGCGATGCGTCGCGCTACGCGTGATCTCGGCGCAAGATGCAGCCGAACTTCGCGTACCCGGCTGATCGCGCATTCCCTCTTACGCATACATGGCGCGCTCCCTGCCGATTTCGCCGAAGGGAAGGTGCTCCTTTCGTTCCAGCGCACGGATCGTTGGCCGGCCGACGTGCGCGAACACGAGGCGTCGCACGCCCGCGCGGCGAGCGCGCTGCGCCACTTCGAGCAGCGCGGCGTGGCCGCCCGTGCCGCCCGCAAACCGGATCGGGCGCGACCAGCCTGCGGCCTCGGCGAACATGAGATCGGCGGCACGTGCCCAGCGGGGAAAGCGGTAGAACTCAGGCGCCCATACGACGGTCTTGCGCGGTGCACGGATCAGATAGCCGAACGCAGGGTGAGACGTGTGCACGACCCGATGCGGCTCGATCGTGAGCCTGCCGCGCGCAAAGCACGCCACGGCCGGCTCGGCGCCGCGCGCCCGCGCGAGTCTTCGAATCGCCGGCATCAGTTCGCAGCGTTGGTCGGTCACGAGCCACGCGTCGAGCTGACCTGAGGGCGCTGCGCGCGGCCCCCCGTCGATCATCACGCGCGCCTTGCCGTACTCGACGAGCAGACCGGCGGGTCGGTATCGGGGCGAGGCCATGGCACCGATTCCGAGCAGTGTCATCCTCAGCATCCGCGTCCACGGACGATACGGTAACGAACGCGATCTTGAGCCGCCTCAAGCAGGCGCAGAAGGGTCAGCGGATGATTGCCTGCTGCGGCCGGAAGTAACCCAGCCGGCCCGCCACGAAACATCCATCGGGAATGTCGATGCGCATCGCGATCATCGGGGCCGGGGCGGTCGGTAGCGTGCTCGGGAGTCTGCTCTGGCGCGCGGGCGAGGATGTCGTGCTGGTTGGCCGCAGCGCCCACGTCGCGGCCATCCGTGCCGCCGGTCTGAGCGTCGCCGGCGTACTCGGGGCCTTCAATGCGACCCCGCATGCCGAGGAGCGGCTGAGCGCGCCACCCGCGCTCGCACTGCTTACGGTCAAGACGCACGATGTGGTCAGCGCGCTGCGTGAAAACGCTGCGATGCTGCAGGGCGTGCCAATCCTGGTTCTGCAAAACGGATTGCGCGCGGAAGAGCTGGCGGCCACCGTCGTCCCCGCCGCACAGCTCGTAAGCGGCGTCGTCGCGTTGCACGCGCAATATCTCGTGCCGGGGCACGTCGTGCTCATGCAATCCGAAGGCCTGCTGATCGGGCGGCCGAACGGGGACGTGGACGCGGTGGTCGAGCGGTTCCGCGATCTTCTGGCCAAGGCGGTGCCCACCGGTGTCACGTCCAACATTGTTGGAGCGCGCTGGAGCAAGCTCATCGTGAACTTGAACAACGTCCTGCCGGCGCTGTGCAACCTGAGCTTCGCGCAGGTGTATGCCAACGTCGGCCTGCGCCGGCTCGCTGTCGGACTCATGCGCGAAGGCATTGCCGTTGCAAGCCGCGCCGGCGTGCGACTGGAGCCCTTGCCGGGCACTGCGCTCCCGCTGATCAGGCTGGTCGCCTACCTCCCTGCGATGCTTGCAGGGGTCGTTGCGGCGCGCGCCGCTGCGCGACTGGAGACACACTGGCCTTTGAAAGGATCGACGTGGCAGAGCGTCGTCCGTGCGCGGCCGACCGAGATCGAGTACCTGAACGGCGAGATCGTGCAGCTGGGCCGGCAACTCGGTGTGGCCACGCCGCTGAACGAGATCGTCGTTGCACTCGAACAGCGCCGTGCGGCGCAAGGCCGCTTTCTCACCGCCCACGAGATCGAGCGTGCAGTGGCGCAGAGAGGACGCACGCAGCAGGATCCGGCAGCGCTGCACGCAGGCCGCTAGAGCCGAATCGATTTCATGTTCCAGCTCACCGCCGAAGAGTGGACGGGGTTGAGGTGCCGGGTAGCCGGCCTCGCTGCGATTACTCACCGTGGTCTTTCGTCCCGCGTCACGCCGAGAAAGCGCGCACACGCCGTACGTCGGACTGGCGTGGAACAGGACGTACCGGGCGCGAATTCATGAAGATTCGACCCGCGATACCGGGCGTGCCACTGGTTTCGGCCGCGACGCCGAGGTTCAGGGGCGCACACCGAGTCGCTTAGGAAGAACCAGCTCGGCGCATCTCAAAACGTCCCTGCTTTGCTGGGTGCCAATTGCATGTCTAACGCCTGATCAAGCCGCGACGCGTCGGCCGCTTGCAAAGTTGTTAGACCATTTGTGCCTTCTTGACCAAGTTGAAAGCCTTTGCAGCAAAGTAGCCGCTAAGCAGGCCATAGACAGCGGATAGGACAACGATAAACAGGGGCGCAGAAATGACGTCGGCATTCAAGGCGTGCATGACTGCGTAAATGTACTTTGCAAAGAATATCGCCATGATTACGGCGAGCGGGACCCAACTGCCAGGCACGAAGAACTTCTTCTCAGTCGCGTGGTACTCGACTCTCCTGTCGCGGAACATGGCATACCCGACAAGAGCGGAGATAGCCAGTGCAATGGCCCAGGAAGCCAGTGGTACGGGTCTGAGGCCGAGTTGATTCCGGCCAGTGACAGGGCAATCATGCCGGCGGGAAGCAGTAGTGCAGGAA
>Ga0335085_10014362_pt1 | contig 11560 bp, 7 predicted proteins | sample Lox_Sample_45_FD_206712 | JGI IMG/M metagenome (GOLD analysis project Ga0335085, IMG submission 206712) | Soil microbial communities from Loxahatchee National Wildlife Refuge, Florida, United States - Lox_Sample_4.5 | ecosystem: Environmental > Terrestrial > Soil > Wetlands | place: USA: Florida... | reverse complement strand
GAATCGCACGCGGCTGGTATTGCGCGTGGTGGATGCAGTACGGGCGGCGTGGCCACAGCATCTGCCGCTGTTTCTGCGGCTCTCAGTGACAGACTGGGTGGAAGGCGGCTGGAGCGAAGATGAGAGCGTGGCATTGGCGAAGCTGCTGAAGGAGCACGGCGTGGATCTGCTGGATGCCTCATCGGGCGGACTGTCTCCATTGGCGAAGATTCCCGTCGGACCCGGCTACCAGGCTCCGTTTGCGGCGCGGATTCGCGCGGAGGCGGGTATCGCGACGGCGGCAGTGGGCATGATCACCGAAGCGGAACAGGCCAACGCGCTGGTGGCGGAAGGAAAAGCAGATATCGTGCTGCTGGCACGGGAGATGCTGCGCGATCCCTACTGGACGGTACATGCGGCGGCGAAACTGGGCGAGGCGATGAGTTGGCCTGCGCAGTATCTGCGCGCTGCGCCGCATGGATCGACGGCGCGTGCCGCGTTTGCCGGCAAGTAATGCGTTGCATGCAGCACTGATGCGACGATGCAGCGAAGCATTGGTGAGCTATTGAATTTGCCTGTTGCAGCGCGGAAATGATGGCCTATACTGCGTTTGACGGCGCTGCGCGCAGCGATTGCGGCGCCCGATGGACGAGTATGGCCACGCAACTTTCCCCCAAGCGCATGCAGGACAAGCCGGTGATCCCGGATCGTCTCTACTTCAAGATTGGCGACGTGGCTCGTATCTGCAAAGTCGAGACCTATGTGCTGCGCTTCTGGGAGACGCAATTTCCGCAGCTGAAGCCCACAAAGAGCGGCACGGGGCAGCGGCTGTATCGCAAGCGCGACGTGGAAGCGGCGCTGGAGATCAAGCGGCTGGTGCACGGCGAGGGCTATACTCTGGCCGGTGCGCGGCACGCTTTGGGCCAGGCAAAGCGCGCAGAGAACCAGCCGAGACTGCCGCTGAGCAAGAGCGAGCAGGCGAGCCGGCTGGAAACAGCGGCCGCAGTCATTGGCGCGGCACGAGCTGAGTTGCGGGAGATTGCCGGGATGCTGGCGGCGCCGGAGCCGCAGATGCCGAAACGCCGGCCGCGGGTGACCGCGCTGCACGAGACGTCGGGCTCTCTCTTCCCTGCCGAGTGAGCAGGCGCTCGCAAACCCAACAAATTGCGACAGAAGTGCAGCCGGCCAGACAAAGGGGCCCTCTGCCTGTCAAGCGTTGAGGTGGCCTGCACGGTTACCTTCTGGGTATTCGTAACACTATCTGGTTACATCGTTGCCGAATCAGGGTATCTCGGATGGGTGATCTGTAAGCCATTGAATTTACTCCCTTTGAGTGATTGTAGAGCGGGCGCGGGGTGACTAATTTTGAAGCAGTCAGTTCGGAAGATCCGGCAAGATCCGAATTGAACCCAAAAGAACAGGATCATCCCATATGGCAACAACTGTTGATGGTTATTTCAGTCTGGTGAGGACAAGCGGGAGCAGCTGGGTCGCCGTGCACGCAAACCCGGAAGCTGCGGTTGCGGCCGACGCGGCGGAGAGCTGTGCGGCGGCGCCCGTCTCTCGATCAAGCATGCACGCGACGGGGCGATTGTTTGCGCAGGCAACAGCTGCCCGCATTGCGTTTGCTGAGCGATTCCCACGCCTGACGATCGCCTTGATCTCCGTGGCGCTTGGAGCAGCCAGCCTGACGGCCGAGGTGGAGTGGCTGCGTCAGGCGGGCTACTACTGGCGGTAGTATCAACGATGCTCCGGCGCGCAGCCGGGGCCGAGCTCGAGTGATTCCGGCGCACGAACCGGGCACTCGAAGTTTGCAACTGCACTCTTTCTCATCTCTCCTGAAGGGGCGCCGCACGATGGCTGCCCCTTTCTCTCATGTCGACAATGGATGGCGAAGATGGCGAAGCTCTTGCGGGGGCTATGCCTCGTGGCGGACGACGTCATCGGGGGCCTGCTGCAGGCCGCGCAGGACACGCCGGGCGGCAAGTGTGAGCGGCGCCGCCTGCACGAGGAGTTGCGCGATGACGGTACCCAGAATGGCGCCGAAGAGGCCGTAGCGATGCACAAAGTAGATGGAGAGCGCGATGTTCAGGACAGCCATGACGATGGCGCAGATGACCTGGACTCGGAACGCGCCGACGCCATTCAGGAGGAAGTTCACCGGCTGAAGGTAGCCGTTAAGGATGCAGAAGGCGGCGAGCAGAACGAGAAGGGTGGTTGAGGCGTGCATCTCCGGACCGATCCAGAGAGCCAGGAGGCGGTTGCCGAAAGCGACAAAAAGAGCGGAAAGGACGATGGCGACCGCGGTGCCGGCTATGGAGACGCGGCGATAGGTCTTGCGGATCCAGGCGCCATCGGCGCGGGCGAGCGCGTCGGCATAGGCCGGCCAGATGGAGCCGGAGACGAGAACCATGAGCGCATTGATCATGTTGAAGAGCCGCGCGGGGACGGCATAGTCTGCGACGGAACTGGGCCCCAGAATCTGCGCGATAACAATGTTGTCTGTCTGCATGCCGATCGAGATGCAGAGCTGCAGCAGAAAGAACATCATGCCGGTGCCAAAGAGACGGCTGGCCGCTTCGCGGGAGACAAACCGCGGAGCCGGGCGCAGTTCAGGATGCGACCATCCGAACAACTCAACGCCGTTGAGGAAGGAAGCAAGGAGCGGAGGGCCGGAGAGGGCGAGAACAAGCAGGGGCAAGCCTGCGTGCAGATGGATGGCTGCGAGCAGAGCCGCGAGCGAAAGAAGCGTGCCGAGGATGTTCCACAGGTTGTTGACGTACCCCTTCTGCAGGCCGGTTTGAGTTCCGCGTACGGTACCGAGGGGAAGGTTGAGAACAAAGCAGAGGAAGAATGCCAGCAGGGTGGGACCGGCTTCGCGAAGCGCGAGGGGCGTATGCACGTTGAAGAGCCGGGCCATGTTAATAAAGGGGTAGCCGCAGGCCATGGCAACCGCAAGCACGGCGGCAACCAGCAGGAGCATCCAGAAGGCGCTGGCTACGGCTTTGCGGGCGGTTTGCGATTCTTTGCGGCCAAAAGCATCGGCCACCAGGTTGATCAGGCCGTTGCTCATGCCCAGATCGGCGAAGGTGAGCATGAGGACAAAGGAAGAGACGGTCATCCACATGCCGTAGCGTTCGGCGCCCAGGTAGCGAAAGGTCAAGCGAACCGTGACAACAGAGATGGCAAGAGAGATGAACCGGCTGAGGGCTGAGGCCAGGCTGGTGAGAGCCGCGCGCCGATAACGTTCGCGCGAACGGCTATGAGCCGTCGTTCGATCTGCAGGATGATCACGAAGGCTGCCCATACGCCGTGCCCGGGAGATCCTCTCTTGTTGAAGCATTGGTTTGAAGCATTGGTGCGGCTGGAGCCCGGAGTTCAGGATACAGGCCGATGAAAGACGGGTTCAAACCAGTTTGCGAGACGACGGTGAAGGAAAGGCCAGCGGATGGAAGCGGTAAGAATCGGGCAGCATCAGACCGTTCGGCTGCGGGAGATCGACCGTTGCGATCCAAGGCGGCGCCATTGCCGGCGGGAGCTACGCGACCGGGCAAGCCTGACGCCCTGCCCAACGAGGTCGACAATGACAACGATCTTGAGAGCCTCGAAGGTGCGATCCGTGCTGCCGAAGGGAGAGAACAGGATAGCCCAAAGATAGTCAACGAACATCCAGACGTAGACGGGTGTGAGCGGGGGCAGCGTGTTCAGCACGCGAGAGAGAGCCTTAAGCGTGAGCCAGAGGATGTAGCCCCAGAAACCAGCGCCGAGGATGCCCGCCCAGACCCAGGCGCCCATCAGATGAGAGTGGGTTGGAATCAGGCCCATGCTTTGCGACTCGACCTCTTCGAGATCGGGCTGAAATCCCCATCGAACCTGAATGTCGCTCAGCAATTCTGTGTAGCGAAAGTCGCGCGCCCACGAACCATGTCCAAGAATGGGGCTGTCGAGAACTGCACGGGAGGAGACGATGATCTCGGGTCTGCCTCCGAGCAGGATGCCTCCCCGGGAGTGCATCTGCAGTTCATTTTTGGCTCTGGCGTCTTCGCCCAACAGGCCGGAAGAGGTGGCGAGGTTGACGACGAGCAATGCCGTGAGCCCGGCCAGAACAGCCAGTCCGGCAAGCACAACAATGCGTGAGATGCTGCCGAGACGCGGCAGGATCTGCAGGGTTCCAATGCGCTCGGGCACAATGGGCACGACCAGTCCAAAGGTCACCAGGAAGAAGAGAACAGAGGAGCGGTAATTCATGATGAGATTGACGGCCATCATGCCGATGAGCAGGAGAGCAATAGGTGCGTATCGCCGAGCCTTGAAGAAATAGCAGCAAAGAAGCACGACCAGCAGATGAGTGCCGCTTGAGTACCCGAATTTCCACTCACTGCCCTCCATGATGGGAAGGGGCTGAAAACGGGCGGCGAGCAGAGAGCCGGCAGCAAAGCTCGCAATAAAGTACACTTTGCGGCGATCGTTTTCAGACAGCAGGGTGGCCAGCGCCAGAATGTCAATTGCGAAGAAGATGATGGCGGCATCGCCTCGCATCCAGTCCTGCGGCTGAGTCGAACGGTAAATATCGGTGACCACCTGGCTCACGAGCCAGAGGGCCAGCAGACCGAAGCAAAGAGGAAAGGGCGGCTTCAACAGTCTGCGCCCACGGAAGAAAAGCAGGATCGGCCAGAGCGCGAGAAGAGCAATCTCAGAGATGTAGAGCGTGCCCACCAGGTGAACGTAGAAAGAGGCGGAGACACCGATGAAGACTGTGAGCAGATCAGCCCCGACGGAGAGCGCGTCAATGCGGGATGAGGCCGCACGCCGTTGCCGGTTCCAGGGCCGTTGCACCAATCTCGGCTGCTGTCTCATTTCAGGTCTCCAAAGACAGGGTAGGACATCGGGAGCATCCCCTTGCGGGCGTCCTGGCGAAGCCGAACTGAAGAGTTGACACGATTCACCGGCCCAGCACCTGCCGGAAGAGGGAATGAAACTGACGAGCAACGATCTTTGGATCAAAGCACTGGAGAAATCGCTCTCTTGCTTGAACCGAAAGGTTCGCCCGATAGGAGGCGTCGTCGCAGAGGCGTTCAAGGATCCGGGAGATCTCCGTCGAGTCGCCGCTGGTCACAATCCCGCACCTGCCGTTGTCGACGATCTCGCGCTGGACCTCCCAGTCGGGAACGACGGGGATCGTTCCCTGAGCCATGGCCTCAGGGAAGGCAAGTCCGTAGCTCTCAAAGAAAGACGGCATGAGAAAGACATCGCTGTCCTGAAAGAGTTGTTGGACGGCGCGGTAGGGTAAAGCGCCGGTAATGCGAAGATTGGGAAGCGATGGCGCGTGGATGGGGCCGTCGGATTGGCTGGAAACAACCGTAAGCTGGATGTGCTGCTGGAGAGATGAAGATAATCCAGTCATTGCAGCGTACACCCGCTCCAGTCCCTTTCGTTTCGCTTCGTGGCCAACGAACAGACAGCGCAACGGTCCTTTGCGGCCGATCTTCTCTGCCTGCTGAGTCGATGATATCGGCTTGACATCGGGCAGAAAGAATGGGACGACGACGAACTTCGAGGCAATGTGCGGAAACCAGCCGGCAAGGCGCAGTTGTTCAGCGCGGGTTGAGACCTGCACGGCGCGCGCCTTCTCGAATCCCGCGCCTTTAAGTGCCCGCTGCGCCGCGAGGTCTTCCTGAGAATGGCCGCGCGCCCGCTGCATGGCGGGATCCAGAAGCGAATTCTGCCAAATGACCGGGACGCCTTCAGCATTGCGCGGGAAGTCGTCATGGCAGAAAACCGCGTCACAGTGGCTGCGCGCAAATTCGCCCCGGTCAAGGTAGGAGCCGTCCGAATCCCGTTGAGCGTACCCGAGCTTGCGGTTGAGAACCTGCCGCGCATAGCGTGCGTTTGCGCGCCAGGCGCCACGGAGGGATCGGGACGCATAGAAGCGGCATTCCGGCTCGAACTCCTGAATACGCGGCAGCATGAAACGCAGATACCGCCAGTCAGTGTTCCTCGGCCGGAGGAACCATTTCGGGTTCTGCACATAGATGCTGACCACTCGAGCTCCAGAGGACTCCGGATGAAACGGGCGGCATGGAGACTTGCCGGGCTCACCCTGGATACGGACGCTGCGCCTGGACACGCGGATCGAACCGGCCCGGCGGCAGATTCCGTGTTCCGATTGTAGAGCGCCCGGCAGGAGGAAGCGGCTGCGTTCCAGGAGCGATCACCGAATCGCAGGGCGGCGGGCAAGTGAGCAGATTGAGGAGCTTACGCAAGCGGGGCGATTTCCCTTGACATTCGAGTTCAGTCGAAGGTAGGTTTCAGTTCGGACTTCGAACAATATCAGTTCGAGCCGATCGACGGTACGACTTTTGGAGGTTCAGATGAAAGCAAGCGCATTGCTGAGGGCCCTCGCTGGAGGGACCTTGACCCTACTGTTGCTGAGTCTTCCCCACTCTCTGCTCAGCCAGGCGGTGAACGGCACATTGCTGGGAACGGTGACGGATGCAACCGGAGCGGCCGTGCCCGGAGCCAAAGTGACGATTTCGCAGACGTCGACGGGATCCGTGCACGTGTCGACGACCAACGAAAGTGGAAACTACACCTTCCCCGACCTGCAGCCGGGCACGTATTCCGTTGCGGCTGAGGCTGCCGGCTTCAAGAAGCTGACACGGCAGAACATCGACCTGTTGAGCAATACCTCGACACGCGTGGATCTTACCCTGGAAACGGGCAGCGTGACTGAGACGGTCACAGTGACGACCGCGCCGCCGCTGCTGCAGACCGATCGCGCGGACATCAGCACGAAGCTCGAAGCGCAGAGCATCGTGGATATGCCGATTGGGACGAACCGCAACTACCAGTCGCTGCTGAACCTGGTTCCCGGCACGGCGCCCGCGGTGTTTCAACACTCGCAGTTCTTCAACTCGGCTGGGTCGCTGCAGACCGAAGCAAACGGACTACCTCGCGAAGGCAATCTTTACCAGATTGAGGGTATCGACGATGACGAGCGCACCGGGCTGCTGCAGATCATCATTCCTCCAGCCGAAGCGATTGCGACGGTTGACATTTCGACCAACAACTTTGAAGCGGAACTGGGACGCGCGACGGGCGCGGTCACGAACGTGACATTGAAGTCGGGATCCAATAGCTTTCACGGTTCGGCGTTCGAGTTTATCCAGAACAACGATCTGAATGCGCGGTCCTACTTCGGAGGCCCGCTGGGGCACCTGTCGTACAACTACTTCGGCGGCAGCGGCGGCGGTCCGGTCATCAAGAACAAGTTGTTCTTTTTTGGCGACTATCTGCGGACGGTGGACCATGAGGCGATCGGAAGCACGTTCACGGTTCCCGATGCGCGATGGATCACCAACGCGGGCGCAACGGACGGATGTTCGGATCCGGGCGGGTGTATCGATCTGAGCGGCGCGCTGGTTGGCACGACAGGACAGATCTATGACCCGAATACGGGCGACGGAACGACTACCAATCCGCGCACGCCCTTCGCGAACAACCAGGTGCCGTTCAACCGCTTGAATGCTGTGTCGCTCGCGATTCTGCAGGGCATCAACGCGGCGGCGGCGAAGTATGGACAGCTGAACTCGGCGAAGCCGTTGTCGAACTTTACCAACAACTACACAACGAATCTTCCGTTCACCCGGACGACCAACAGTTACGACACGAAGATCGACTACACGATCACGGAAAAGAGCCACCTGAGCGGACGCTACAGCTGGCAGCGCGTGGTGAATTTCCAGCAGGCGGCGTTCGGTTCGTTCTTTGGCGGACCAGCCGGTGGAGGGTTTGAAGGCACGGGCACGCAGAACGCCTACAGCACAGGCGGCAACTACGACTATGCGTTCTCGCCAACGCTGTTCACTGAAGCCCGCGTTGGCGTGGCTCACTTGCGGAACGTCGCGCAGACCAACGACTACGGCACCTCGGATGCAACAACACTTGGCATTCCAGGAGTCAACATCGACGGACAGCCGTTTACCTCGGGGCAGGCCGCGATCACAATCAATGGCGGCGTTTCCAGTCCAATCATGGGCTACTCGGCGTCGGAGCCGTGGATTCGCGCAGAAGCCAACATTGACTTTGTGAACAACTGGACCAAGATCATCGGCAACCACACGATCAAGTGGGGCGCCGATGTACGGCGCGTGCGCGACGATCTCCTGCAGGACCAGACCTTCAGCCCGCGCGGCGCGTTCACGTTCTCCGATGTGCAGACATCGCAGTCGGGCGCAAAGACCAACATCGCGAACGATATGGCGAGTTTCCTGCTTGACCAGCCGAGCCAGACGGGGCGCGATCTGAACACGTTCTTCCCAGCGTACCGGCAGTGGTGGGTGTTTGCGTTCGCCAGCGACAAGTGGCAGGCAACGCCGAAGCTGACTCTCGACCTTGGAGTGCGCTGGGATTTCTATCCGCCGGCGACACCGCGCCACTCGGGCGGCTTCTCGAACTACGACCCCACAACGAACACGCTGGTGCTGGCGGGACTCGGCGGCAACCCGTCAAACCTGGGGATGAAGACGCAGTACAAGTACTTTGCCCCGCGTACAGGGTTTGCCTACCGCATTACGAACGACACAGTGGTCCGCGGCGGCTTCGGCATCAGCTACACTCCGTTCCCGGATAACACCTACGCGTACAACTACCCCATCCGCGCCAACAACAGCTACCAGCCGGCAGGCAGTTCGGCGTTCACACCCGCGGTGCTATCCGACGGCGTAACGGTGGCGACGTTCCAGGCGGGATTTCCAGCACCTGTGCCGGTGACGATTCCTTCAAACGGCATCATTGCGGCGAATACACCCCAGTTGATCAGCCAGGTCTACACGTACATTCCCAAGGACTATAAAAATCCCTACGTGGAATCGTGGAACATGGTGTTGCAGCAGGCCCTGCCGTATGACATGTCGTTCCAGCTGGCGTATGTCGCCAACCACGGCGTGGACATATCGGGGAGCCAGAACATCAACTATCCCAGCACCTATGGCGGCGGCGCCGCGTCCGATCCGGAGAAGATCCTGTTTGGACGCACCGCAGCAACCAACCAGTACTTCTTTGGCTTCTCGTCGAACTACCAGTCGTTGCAGGCTCAGCTGAATAAGCGGTTCTCCCACGGTCTGACTTTCGGTTCCGCATTCACATGGGGCAAGGGCCTGGGCTACATCAACGACGACGACGGCGGCTTGCAGTTCTTCATCAACTGGAGGAGAAACTATGCGCCGAACGACTATGACCGGAGACTGAACTTCGAGCAGAGCTTCACGTATGAACTGCCCTTTGGCCGCGGCCATCAGATGCTCAACTCGAGTGTTGGAGACCTGGTGCTTGGCGGTTGGAAGCTTTCCGGGATTATTTCGATCGTTTCGGGCACGCCATTCACCGTGGTCGCGAACGGTGGCACTCTGAATACACCCGGCACAACACAGACTGCGAGCCTCGTAAAGCCGTTCCATGTGACCCACGGAATCGGAACGGGCACACATTGGTTTGATCCGACAGCGTTCGCGCAGCCCAGCGGCTGCACTGCAACTCCGTGCACCGACCCCGGACTGGGCAACTCGGGAAGAAACCAGTTCAACGGTCCCGGCTATCTCCAGGACAATTTCTCAGTCTTCAAAGACTTCAGGATCTATCGGGAGAATACCCTGCAATTCCGCGTTGACGCTTTCCAGTTGAGCAACACTCCGCAGTTTGCCAACCCCAACGTCAGCAACATCACCGCCTCAAACTTCGGGCAGGTGACGGGAACGCTGGGAAGCGGACAAGGCAGCGTGAATGGCATTGGCGGCGGCCGCACCTTGCAGGGCTCGCTGCGCTATTCGTTCTAACTCCGGCGCGCTTTGAAAGCCGATGGAGCCGGCCACGCCTGTGAGGGTGGCCGGCTCTCTTCATTTCGGCTGCCGGGGCGAGCGGATCGGCGGAAAGATGCGCGACAGGGGATATGAGTGGCACGTAGGAGCGGGCTGTCTCGCCGGCGGAAACAGATCTCTCGGAATCGGAGCGTGAATCGCGGGCCGGTGATAGAGAATGGATTTATCAACTCCCCAGGAGCAACACAAGCCGGTCGCAGCGGGAAATGCGGCATGGCATAAAGAGATTGCGACGAGCAGGAGCGACGATTGCGATGCCGACAGCGCGTATTTTGATGAACAACCACGAAAGCGCTTCCAACCGCATCGCACGCCAGATTAACCGCAATCTGATCTTCAACCAGATCCGGCTGAAGCAGCCGATCTCACGGGCCGATCTGGCGCGCGCCTCGGGGCTGCAGCGCAGCACGGTTTCACTGATTGTGGAAGAGCTGCTGGCCGAGCGGTGGATTGAAGAAGGTGCGACGACCCACATTCCGCGGGGCCGTAAGCCGACGGTGCTGAATCTGAACGGCAAGCGCGTGGTACTGGCAATGGATATTCATCCTGCGCAGACGACCACCGCCGTAATCGATGTGGGCGGGACGGTCATCAGCGAAGAGAATGTGGAATTGCCTGCAGATCCGCCAAAGGTGATACCCGCGATTGTGAAAGCCCTTCGGAAGACGATCGCCTCCTTTGCGGAGTACTCATTTGAAGGCATCGGGATGAGTCTGCCGGGGCGATTCAATCCACGCTTCGAGAAATCAATCTTTGCTCCAAACATTGCGTGGCCCATCGGGAGCCTGAAGTCGCAAGTGGAACACGCAACGGGGCTGCCGGTCGCCGCTGATAACGTGGCCAACGCGTGCGCATTGTCAGAGGTGTGGTTTGGCCACAGTGAGCCGACAAGCTATCTGGTCGCGGTGAATGTGTCAGAGGGAATCGGTACGGGAATCTTTGCCAATGGCCAGCTGATGCGGGGAGAAGGCGGAGTAGCGGGCGAGTTCGGACATATTCAGCTTGATCCGGACGGGCCGCGGTGCGGTTGCGGCGGAATCGGGTGCTGGGAGACCGTGGCGTCGAATCGCGCGGGCCTTCGGTACTATGCCGAGAAGACCGGCAGGAAGCTGCCGACCTTCAACGCGTTGCTGCAGCTGGTGCAGGCCGGCGACGCGGCTGCGGGCGAAGCGCTAGACCGCATGTGTAAGGCGCTGGGACGCGGGATGCACATGATTGGCCTGGCTGTAGCGCCAGGAGAGATTGTCGTGGTGGGCGACATCACGACCCTTTGGAGCTTTGCGGGACCGAGGATCGATGCGGAGATGCGGCGATACCCTCTGGTACTGGCTCCCAGGCTGCGCCCGGCTCTCGAAGGCAACAAAGCCCGCCTGCGCAGCGCGGTATCGCTGATCATGAGCGGCAAGCTTCTCTAAACAGCAGACAGGAACCGGGCGGGCGCCCGGCAAAATGCCCGGGAATGGCCGGGGAATTCTCTGCATTCCGAGGCTACGATGTGCGCGGCGACCCGGACGATGTGAGTCAGGTCGCCTTGACGGCGCGCGTACAACGAGAGGCCCACTGACAAGCGGTCCGCACCGAAAGCGAAGTGGGTGGATTTCCACAAAAAACGACGCCTGCTGTGGATATTTTCAGTGAATTGTTACCTTTGGGACTATCTTGAGGGACTTTCTGGCTGCACCGCAACTTACTTTCGAGGAATACCC
>Ga0335085_10014360_pt1 | contig 11562 bp, 13 predicted proteins | sample Lox_Sample_45_FD_206712 | JGI IMG/M metagenome (GOLD analysis project Ga0335085, IMG submission 206712) | Soil microbial communities from Loxahatchee National Wildlife Refuge, Florida, United States - Lox_Sample_4.5 | ecosystem: Environmental > Terrestrial > Soil > Wetlands | place: USA... | reverse complement strand
AATCTGTCCCGACAGTCGCCGTTTCGTGGCATTCAGCAGATCCAGGAAACGGTACATGTTTTTCAATTCTAGCTGCAGGGCGGTCGCTTGCAAACTCTTACGTAAATCCGGGTTGTTGAGTGTTGGACAGTTCGGCGCGGCGCGCAACCGGATCAGATCGATTACCCAGGAAATCATCCAGTCCAGCAGCGCCTCGCAGGAAAACTTAGCCCACTTCTCGGCTACCAGCACGGGTTCCTCGATGCACCTAGCCACATCGCCCCAGGCCAGGTAGAACTCCCCACGCTTCTGGATCACGCCTTCCTGGGCCAATGCCAAGGCTCTCAGGGGCGCACCCTGCGCCATGGCGAGAAGCACTTCCGCTTGCTCCGCCAGCCCCTGTTCAGCCAGCCATTCGATGCTGTGGCCGCGATCCGGAACGGTAATGTCCATCCGCTGACACCGACTCAGGATGGTCGCCGGCAAGGCCTCCGGCGATTCCGTCAGGAGCAGCATGACGGTGTGTTCATCCGGCTCCTCCAGGGTCTTCAACAGGCTGTTGGCAGCCGCGGCGTTCATCTGATGGGCCGGCGCGAGAATCACGACCCGGTAACCGCTGTATTGAGGTTTGAGGGACAGGGTTCCGATCAATCTCCGGATCGCGTCGATCGTGATGGGCTTACCCGGCTCCGCCGGTTCGATCGCCAGAAAGTCGGGGTGGGTTTGCGCCTCGAACAGATGGCAACTGGCGCATTCCCCGCAGGCGGCAGCCCCGGGTCGCCGGCACAATAACCGCCGGGCGAAGGCCCGCGCCAACCGCATCTTGCCCAGCCCAGCGATGCCGGCGATCAACAGCGCCTGCGGCACCCGACCAGCCAAGGCGTAATCTACAAGACGACGTCGGTAAGGTTCGAGCCAAGGCAGGTCGGCTGCGCTGTGGTTCATGTTCGACACAGTGCTTCCAGACGCGCGGCGATCTCGCTCTGAACGACCGGCAAGGGGTGGCTGGCGTCGATTATCCTGATGCGCTGCGGAAATCGTCCTGCCCGATCGAGATAAGCCTCCCTCACTCGCTCGAAAAATGCGACGGTTTCGGCTTCGAAGCGGTCACTGGGACCGCGCTTTTTGGCACGCATCATGCCGATTTCCACGGGCGCGTCGAACAGCAGGGTCAGATCCGGCTGCAACGGATGCTGCACCCGCTGTTCAAGCATCTCGATGAAGTTCCGGTCGATCCCGCGCCCGCCGCCCTGGTAGGCGTAACTGGCGTCGGTGAAACGGTCGCTCACCACCCAAGTACCCTCCGCCAGAGCGGGAAGAATCACTTCACTCAGGTGTTGGGCACGGGCGGCGAACAGCAATAATAACTCGGTTTGTGGAGAGATGGCCCCATCGGCCAGGAGGATCGAGCGAACCTGCTCACCTAACCGGGTGCCTCCCGGTTCGCGGGTGACGATAACCTTCCTGCCCCGGCGCTCCAGGAAATGGCGGACGAATTCCAGATTGGTGCTCTTGCCGACCCCTTCCCCTCCCTCTAATGTAACGAACTTTCCCTTATTCATGACGATTGATCTGAAATTGCTCGACGGCCCGCTGATGATCATTCAAGGTACTCGAAAAGACATGGCTGCCGTCTCCGCGCGCCACGAAATAAAGGCTAGCGCCCGTATCGGGATGCAGGACGGCGTGGATGGAGGCCAGTCCGGGCATGGCGATGGGCGTGGGCGGCAGGCCAGGATGAACATAGGTATTGTAGGGAGTGTCTCGGCCGAGATCTTCCTTGCGAATATCGCCATCGAACTCATTGCCCATCCCGTAGATGACCGTGGGATCGGTTTGCAGCAACATGCCCTGGGCCAGTCTGCGGCTGAAGACGCCGGAGATGAGAGGACGCTCGTCCGCGCGCGCCGTCTCCTTTTCGACAATCGAAGCCAGAATCAGGGCCTCATAGGGATTTGTAAGCGGCAATCCTTCCACCCTGCCCTGCCATTCCCGCTCCAGCAAGAGCCGCATCGTGTGATGGGCGCGCTTGAGCAATTCGATGTCTTCGGTCCCTTTGGTGAAAAAGTAGGTATCCGGGTAGAACTCTCCCTCCGCGTTCTCCCCGGAGGCGCCGACCAAGACCATGATCTCTTCGTCTGATTTGCCCGCCAGACGGTGCGTCAGGGCCGGATGTTGATTCAATGCGGCCAGCATTTGCTTGAAGCGCCAACCTTCGACGAAGGTAAGGGCATGCTGGCGCACTTTACCGGAGACGAAGAGAGCCACCAGCTGGCGCATCGTTGTGCCGGGCTGGATTTCGTATTCGCCGTATTTCAGGTGGGTCGCCGCATGTTCCGCATAGGCCAACAGCCTGAACCAGTACGGTTTTTGGATCAGACCTTGAACGCTGAGCGCTTCGGCAATGGCCGCAAGGCCCTGTCCCTTGAAGATCTCGAAATAAGCGGTTTCGCGGTTATCCAGGGGGCTGTCGACCGCGTCCTGGTAATCCATCCATAACCAGCCCGTGCATAGGCTGGCGAAAATGACGAACAGCCCGATCAACCGCGACATGGTTGACGGAACTCCTCCTCGATCATGGCCGCCACAAGGCTTTGCATCATGCGCGTGACGGTCCCCACTTCATAATTCAGACCTTCGAACTGCCGGATCGGCCAAAGTCGAATGACGCAATTGGTCAAGAACAACTCGTCCGCCTCGTAAAGTTCGTTCGGATAGATGCGGGTTTCCTCGATTGCCAAGCCCTGCACCTGCGCCAATCTTATCACGAGGGAGCGCATGACGCCGGCCACGCCACAGCGATCGATGCGGGGCGTGCGTAACCGCCCGTCGTTCACCATGAACAGATTGCTAGTGACACCCTCGACCACACAGCCCTCTTGATCTAGCATCAGTCCTTCGCGAATCTCATCGTCATGCCACTCGGAGCGCGCCAGAACCTGTTCCAGCCGGTTCATGTGCTTCACGCCGGCCAACAGCGGATTGATTCCCAGACGCGCCCGGCAGAGTCGGGCGCGAATGCCCAGGTTACGCAGTTCCGGGGGGTAGTCGGGTGCCGGATGACAACTCAGCACACGGGTAGGATTCGGCTCATCAGGACAACGGTACCCGCGCCCCCCGGCTCCTCGCGTCAACTGGATTTTCAATACGCTTTCCCGATTGGCATTGCTCAAGAGGCGAGCTTCCTCGGCCAGAATCTCGCGCCCCGGAAAGGGCAATGCCAGCCGGGCGGAGTCCCTTTGCAAGCGGTCCAGGTGATCGCCCAGAAACAACGGGGTTCCGCAGGAGACGAGCATGGTCGTGAAGATGCCGTCGCCATACTGAAATCCTCGGTCGGCGAAATCGACGCAGCGCGTTTCTACGCCATTTACCAGCGTGTTTTTGGAGCCAAGCATGGTCTAGCAGCAAAAAACTTAGGCGTTTTCATCGAGAGGCCCCAGGGTCAAAGAGGTCGGAGCCGACATTCGGTTCGCGCGGCCCCGAGCCGAGCTTGGAGGCCACGCTAACGAATAGGGAGAAAACTCAGGCGTAGCGCTTGAAGACGAGTGTCCCGTTGGTACCGCCGAAGCCGAAAGAGTTCGACATGACGATATCCAGCTTCGCTTCCCTGATGGTGTGCGGCACGTAATCCAGGTCGCATTCGGGATCGGGATTGTCGAGGTTTATCGTCGGCGGAATCACTTGGTCGCGCAGTGCCAAGACCGAAAACACCGCTTCGACGCCACCGGCCGCGCCGAGCATGTGCCCGGTCATGGATTTCGTCGAGCTGATCGCGGTCTTGTAAGCCGCATGACCTAGCACGGCCTTGATCGCCCGTGTCTCGGCGATATCGCCGGCTGGCGTGGAGGTACCGTGGGCGTTGATGTAATCGATCTGGTCCGGATTCACGCCCGCGTCTCGCAAGCTCATGCGCATACAGCGGGCGGCACCCTCGCCGTTCTCGGGCGGCTGAGTCATATGATAGGCGTCGCCGTTCAAACCGTAGCCCACCAATTCGGCGTAAATATTCGCCCCGCGGCGCTTGGCGTGTTCGAGCTCTTCCAACACCAGCACGCCCGCTCCATCGCTCAGAACGAATCCATCCCGGTCTCTGTCCCACGGCCGGCTCGCGGCCTGCGGGTCGTCGTTGCGACGCGACAATGCGCGCGCCGACGCGAATCCGCCCAAGGCCGTGGGAGAAGTCGCCATCTCGGCGCCGCCTGCGACCATCACATCGGCGTCGCCGTACTGAATCAGACGCGCGGCGTCGCCGATATTGTGCGTCCCGGTGGCGCAGGCGGTGACGATGGCGAAATTGGGACCCTTCAAGCCGTATTTGATGGAAAGATTCCCGGAAATCATGTTGATGATGTTGCTGGGAACGAAGAAGGGCGAAATTTTCCTGGGGCCGCCCTTGAGGAAGGCATTGTGTCCGGCCTCGATGCCGGTAATACCACCGATGCCGGAACCGATCGCGACGCCGATACGTTCCGCGTTGCTATCGTTCACCTCGATTCCCGAGTCTTCGAAGGCCTGACTCCCGGCCGCCAAGCCATAATGGATGAAGGCATCCATTTTCTTAGCCTCTTTTTCGGGAATGTATTGGCCGATGTCGAAGTTCCTGACGGAACCGCCGAAACGGGTGGCGAAATCGGAAACATCGAAATGCTCGATGGGAGCAATTCCGCTTTTGCCTCTGAGTACACTATTCCAGCAATCGGCTACGGTCAGGCCCACGGGCGAAAGGGCGCCTAGGCCGGTGATCACAACGCGTCTCTTGCTCAAGATTCTTCCTTAGGCAGGCAATTTTCACATTCTGTAGAAAAGAACGCGCCCCAAAGGAGCGATGACTCCGGTGGGGCGTTTGGGTAGGCCGTTAAGTATGGCTTTCGATGTAATCGATGGCCTGTTGGACGGTGGTGATTTTTTCGGCGTCTTCATCCGGAATTTCGCACTCGAATTCTTCCTCCAGTGCCATGACGAGTTCAACCGTGTCCAGGGAATCGGCTCCGAGGTCGTCGACGAAAGAAGCCTCGTTGGAAACCTCTTCTTTCACCCCCAATTGCTCAGCAACGATCTTTTTAACACGCTCTGCAACATCACTCATTGTTTTCTATCCTCAATTTTTTCTCTTGAATTGATGAGTCGGCAAATTTTAATTTGAATTCGTGGTAATACAAGCTTTCTCTTGAGACGAGACCACTTATTACTTGTGACAATTATTTCCCGCCCGATTAAACCCCAAGCCGGCTAACAATAACACGATCGACCTGGAGAGTGAACGATTTGCGGCGGCGACGCCAGATTCAGCCGTTAAGGCTATGCCATATACATTCCGCCGTTCACATGCAGGGTTTCGCCTGTGACATAGCCGGCGTCATCCGAGCACAAAAAGGCGACGGCGCCGGCGATTTCTTCCGAGCTGCCAAGACGCCCCAGGGGAATGGAATCGAGCAGGACTTTCTGGTGCTCTTCCGGCAAAGAACGGGTCATGTCGGTGTCGATAAAGCCCGGAGCAACCGAGTTGACGGTGATGTTCCTGGAACCGACTTCCTTGGCCAAAGACTTGGTGAAACCGATTATCCCCGCCTTGGCGGCTGCATAATTGGATTGTCCCGCGTTGCCGGTCGCACCGACCACCGAAGTAATATTAACAATGCGACCCGTGCGCGCCTTGATCATGCCTCGCAAGCAAGCCTTGCTCATGCGGTATACGGAAGACAGATTGGTTTGCAGGATCACGTCCCAGTCCTCGTCCTTCATCCGCATCAGCAAGTTGTCGCGAGTGATTCCCGCATTGTTCACGAGAATGGTCGGCGCGCCGAATTCGTCGGTGACAGCCTTGAGAAAGGCCTCGATCGCCTGGCCATCGCAAACATCCAGAACCATGCCCTTGCCTTTCAAACCCGCCTCAGCCAAGGCGATTGAAATCGACTCCGCTCCGGCTTCCGTAGTTGCCGTGCCGATCACCGTGTGACCCTCGGCCGCTAAGCGCATCGCGATGGCGCGCCCTATGCCACGGCTCGCACCGGTCACTAGTGCAATTTGTCCGCTCATTTCACCAGCTCCAAGGCCCTGTTTAAAGAATCCGGGTTAAATATCGCCTCGACCCTGGCTGCGGGGACGATACGCTTGTTGAGGCCGCTGAGCACCTTAGCGGGGCCGCATTCGATGAATCGGCGCACTCCTTGCTCGTACATGAATCGGACGGAGTCAGCCCAACGTACCGAACCATGCAACTGCTTCTCCAAAACGGCGCGGATGACCTCGGGCGCCGGGTGGGTTGCGACGTCGACATTGTGCACCACGGGAACCGTTGGCGTCTCAATCTTGAGCTTGGCCAGGGTTTCCCTGAATTTCTCCGCCGCACTCCGCATCAAAGGGCAATGCGAGGGCACGCTTACCGGCAGTAAGACCGCCCGTTTCGCACCATCCGCTTTGGCCCCCTCAATCACCCGAGCCACGGCGGCTGCGTGACCGGCGATGACGATTTGCCCTGGCGCGTTGAAATTGGCCGGGGTGACGATCTCGCGTTCGCTGGACAGAGACGAGCACAGGGAAACCACCTTGGGATCGTCCAGGCCGAGAATGGCCGCCATCGCTCCGGTGTCCGGCGGCACCGCCTGCTGCATGAGACGGGCTCGCTCCGCCACCAGAGTAACTGCGTCCTCGAAAGCGATCGCCCCGGCACAGACCAAGGCGGTGTATTCGCCCAGGCTGTGTCCGGCCATCCAGCCGGGGACCGCACCGCAAACCTTGCTCCAGACGCGCCAGGCCGAAAAGCCCGCAGCCAACATGGCGGGCTGGGTATATTCGGTGAGATTTAGCTTTTCCGCCGGACCTTCGCTGACCAACCGCCACAAGTCGAACCCCAATGTATCGGAGGCAACCTGAAATGTTTGCTCCACTTCGGGATGATCGGCCGCCAATTCTCTCAGCATCCCTACCGACTGCGATCCCTGCCCCGGGAAGAGGAAAGCCAGACCATTGTCATTCGTATTCATATGCAGAATATCTAGGCGCATTAATAGCGGATCAGGGCGGAACCCCAGGCGAAACCACCGCCGAACGCTTCCATCAAGACAGTCTGGCCGCGCTGGATACGGTTGTCGCGCACCGCTTCGTTCAATGCTAAGGGGATCGATGCCGAGGATGTGTTGCCCTGATTTTCGATGGTGACCACGACGCGCTCCATCGGCATTTTGAGCTTCTTGGCGGTCGCCACGATGATGCGGATATTGGCCTGATGCGGCACCAACCAGTCGATGTCGGACTGCTGCAGATTGTTGGCCGCCAGGGTTTCGCTGACGATGCTGCCGAGCGTGTTGACGGCGATCTTGAACACTTCATTGCCATTCATCTGGATGATGCGCTCGCAGTCTTCGCCATCGTCGCCTTCGAAGGCGGGATTGGGCAGATAGAGCAGATCTTTGTACTGGCCATCCGAATGAATGTGCGTGCTAAGGATGCCGGGTTGGGCGGATGCCTCCAGCACCACGGCGCCCGCACCGTCGCCGAACAGGATGCAGGTGGAGCGATCCGTCCAGTCGATCACGCGGGAGTTGATTTCGCTACCGACCACCAGAACCCGCTTGGCGGCGCCCGCCCGTATATATTGATCCGCCACGCTCAGCGCGAAAACGAAACCGGAACAGGCCGCTTGCACATCGAATGCCGCACAACGATCGCCGATGCCCAGCCGGTGTTGCAGCAAGCACGCGGTGCTGGGAAAAATCCGATCCGGGGAACTGGTGGCCAGAACGATCAGATCGACGTCTTTTGGCTCGAGTTGCGCGGCCTTCAGGGCTTGCCGAGAAGCGATCTCGGCCATGCTGGAGGCGGTTTCGACCTTGGTTGCTATACGCCGCTGCCGGATCCCGGTTCTCTCGACGATCCATTCGTCCGAGGTATCGACGGTTCGCGCGATGTCGTCATTGGTCAGAATGGTTTCAGGAAGATAGCCCCCGGTTCCGGCGATACGGGAATGCCTGCTCACGCGGTTTTCCTCTCGGCAAAAATCGCCGCCACCCGTTCTCCAATCCGCTGAGGCACGGCATTCTCGATTTCACGTGCGGCGATTTCGATGGCCTTGGCAAACGCGACGCGATCGGCATTGCCGTGGCTCTTGACCACGATGCCGCGCAAGCCCACTAGGCTGGCGCCGTTATACTGCCTGGGATCGATGCGTTTCTTGAAGGATTGCAGAGCCGGCAGTGCCGCCAGCCCGGCTAATTTGGTCAGCCAATTCTTGCCGAACGCGTCTTTGATCGAATGGCTGATCATCTTGGCGACCCCCTCGCTGCTTTTGAGTGCCACATTGCCCACGAAGCCATCGGTGACGACGATGTCGACGGTCCCAGTGTAAAGGTCGTTGCCTTCCACGTAACCGATAAAATTGATGTGCGAATCTGCAATGAGTTTCGCCGCCTGCTTGACTTGTTCGTTGCCCTTGATTTCCTCCTCACCGATATTGAGGAGTCCGACCCTTGGATTGGGATTGTCCTCCACCGACCTGACGAGTTCGTATCCCATCACTGCGAACTGGCGCAAATGTTCGGCGGTGCAATCGACATTCGCCCCCAAATCGAGCACATGGGTGTGGCCACTGAGTGATGGCACCGAGGCGATGATGGCTGGCCGATCGATGCCAGGAATCGTTTTCAGCACGAATTTGGCGATCGCCATCAAGGCGCCGGTATTGCCTGCGCTGACGCAGGCGCCGGCGACGCCTTCCTTGACCAGATTGATGGCGACCCGCATGGACGAATCCTTCTTGTTGCGCAACGCCTTCGAGGGAGATTCGTGCATCTCGATCTGCTCAGAGGCGTGATGAACGCTCACTCTATCCCCCGTTGAAGCGTCCACACCGGCCAGATGCCGCTTCAAGATTTCTTCATCTCCGACCAGTATCAGCCGCAAGGAGGCATTTCTCGCCAGGCAATCCAAGGCGGCGGGAACAACCACCTCGGGGCCATGGTCGCCGCCCATGGCATCCAGCGCGATGATGGGTTTGTCGCTCATGCGACACCCATCTTGCTTACCGCTTGATTATCTGACATTTCGACTTGACGTGATTGTGGCAGGCCTTGGTGGCTGCGCCCTGACTACAAACTGTGTGAAAGAGGGGTTAGTTGAGCAGAGAAAAAACGATGAAGCCTATTCTTCGGTACCCGCTTCTTCCTTGGCGGCGAGGATTCTACGCCCACGATAGAAACCATCCGGGCTGACATGATGGCGGAGATGAGTTTCGCCGGTGGTTGGATCGATGGAAAGGGCATTCGCCGTCAAGGCATCGTGCGCACGGCGCATGCCGCGTTTGGATCGGGTTTTACGATTTTGTTGTACCGCCATTGGATCACTCCTATCGTGAAGTCAATTGATTAAATCAGCCAAAACGGCGAAGGGATTCTCGCGCTCGTTTTTGGGTTTTTCCCTTATCGTTAGCACCCCATCGCATTGAGGATGCTGGGGAATCGTTGGAATCGCGAGCAACAACTCTTCCTGAACAATGTCAGCCAAAGGAATGATTTCCTCTTCGAGCAAGAGCGGCTCGAAGGATTCCGGCAAAAGATTGGCCTCGTCGATGGACTTGACGATACCCAGGCGTACTACGCTATCCACTCGCCATTGAACGGGTTGCAAGCAGCACTGACATTGCAATTCCAGTTCGGCCTCGACCCGTCCCTGCACGGCGGCAATCTTGCCTTCCTTGCCGAAATTCAATTCGAACCTCACCTCTCCGACACGGTTCGAAAGGACATCCTGAAGGCGAGATAGTTTGGCTAAAGGCAAGGAACCTTTAAACTGACGCCGTTTATCCGCCAGCGCCAAAGGATCGACGAGCTCGGGCAAGTGCTGCAACATAAGCGCAAAATGATACCGAGAAAACGGAAAAACTGTCAAAATTTATCGCTGTTAACCGACCGGCCGTATGAACGTCTCACAGGCTACTGCCCCCAAACTGGTCCTCGCATCGAGTTCGCCTTACCGAAAAGCATTGCTCGGAAAACTTGGCCTTTGCTTTGAAACGGCCTCGCCATCCGTTGATGAAAGCCCTCGCACCGACGAGACGCCTCGAGAACTGGCGATACGCCTGGCCAGGGAAAAAGCTGGCACGTTGTCGCAGGTATTCCCCGAGCATCTGATCATCGGCTCCGACCAGGTCGCCATTCTGGCGGGTCGGCAACTGACCAAGCCGGGCAATCGCGCCAATGCAATCGGTCAGTTACATGCGGCTTCGGGGCACGCCGTGACATTTTACACTGGGGTTTGCGTGTTGAATTCGGCAACCGGGGAGGCAAGAACCGATCTGGATCGGACCATCGTGCATTTTCGCCCGTTGACCGATTCGCAGGTCGAACATTACGTGGATAGGGAGCGGCCGTTCGACTGCGCCGGCGGCTTCAAATCGGAAAGCCTCGGCATTGCCTTGTTCGACCGGATCGAAGGGGAGGATCCGAACGCCTTGATCGGATTGCCGTTGATCCGCCTGATCCGATTGCTGGAAGCGTTCGGCGTAAAGGTCATTTGACCGCCGGTAAAGTGGGACGAGATTGGCTGCCGCTAGAGCGATGCGAAGCGGCGATAGTAGTTCAGCACGCGCACCACGTAATCCTGGGTTTCGGGTATGGGTGGAACCTGGTAGCCGAATTTCTTGACCGTGTTTTCCCCCGCGTTGTAAGCCGCCACCGCCAGCTTGATATCGGACTGGAACATCCCGATCAGATCGCTGAGGTAACGGGCCCCACCCTCGACGTTCTCTTCCGGATCGAACCGGTCCCGCACGCCGTAACGGTCCGCCGTGCCCGGCATGAGTTGCATCAGGCCGGCTGCGCCCTTATTCGAAACGGCGCCGGGGTTGTAGGCGGATTCGGCTCGAATGACGGCATGGAGCAAGGCGGGATCGAGACTGTACTTGCTTGCCGTGGCCTCGATCAGGGGGGTGAATTGCCTGCGGTTTTTCTCGAAGGCGCGGCTGAACCCATAGCCGCCCGCCGGTTTTCGACTGATGAAAGTGAATGCGGCTGGCGTGCGGATAACGAGCTGGTAGCCGGAGTGCCTGGGCTTGTCGGTATAGAACACATGTCCGCTGCCATCCACGTATTTGTAAACATCGGCCTTGGCCGCATATGCTAGCCATAGCGGCGAGAGAGCGAGAACAAGCGGGGTAAGAAATCTGATCATTGCACTGCCTGCTTTCCTAGAGACTCTGACGAGAGCGGCCTTTTAGAAGGAAGTGTTGCATGAATCCGTCATTTTACAAACCCGACGCTATTCCAGCACCGGCCTGACCAAACCCGCCGCCCTGCCGGCTCGCGCCCTCGCCTCCTCGGCGCTTGCAGCCGTCGCCAAGGCGACGCCCATGCGGCGCCTTGGAAAGGAGACCGGCTTGCCGAACAGCCGGATCTCGGTTTCCGGCACCTGCAGTGCCTCTTTTAGGCCCTCAAAGGCGATACCCTTCCCTTCCAGCTGTCCGTAAATCACTGCACTCGCACCGGGGCCGCGCAAAGCAACCGAAACCGGTAGCCCTAGAATCGCACGGGCGTGCAGTTCGAACTCGCTCTGCGCCTGGGTGATCATGGTCACCATGCCGGTATCGTGCGG
>Ga0335085_10014359_pt1 | contig 11562 bp, 13 predicted proteins | sample Lox_Sample_45_FD_206712 | JGI IMG/M metagenome (GOLD analysis project Ga0335085, IMG submission 206712) | Soil microbial communities from Loxahatchee National Wildlife Refuge, Florida, United States - Lox_Sample_4.5 | ecosystem: Environmental > Terrestrial > Soil > Wetlands | place: USA... | reverse complement strand
ACAGAACACATAGCCGGGAAAAAGGGGAGCAGTCACCTGCTTCAGCCTTCCATTCCATCGCTTTTTCGTTTGATAAGTCGGAAGCAGCGTCGAGTAGCCCTTGCCAGACAGCAGAAGAGCCGTGGAACTCTCCCAGCGAGTTCTCACTTGCAGTGCGAACCATCGACGGTTGTCATCTGCTGGACTGTTCATCTGCTTCGAAAGCTCCTTTGGGAGACCCTCTCAAGACAATTTGTGTCACAGCACAACTAGGCTACCGCCATTAAGGCACCTTGCCGTCACAGGTTGTATCGCAACTCGCCTGCCACACCCGGTGGCGAACTGAGAATGTTTTGAACTTCACTGGCTCCTTGCAATCGGCTGATTGGACAGGCTTTATTCGGATTCCGGAGAGGGGGGGGATTTACGGCAGCAAACATACGTAGGGCAAAAGGCAAAAGTAGTGAAAAGTGTTGCCATGATTTGCTAAGGCCTTTCCTCGCGGTTGGTCGATTCCATGATGAACAAAGCATATCTATAATGTTTTTAGCGTGTTACACATCCTTTCCGCTAGAGGGGGAACTCCGGCTCTCCTATGAATCGGGAGCTGGGGCTTCCTTTATGGAGTCTCATTCTGCGATTCCCGGCATGAGAATCTCAGACGGGAGTGAAATACGGTCAGTTAGAACTAGGCGATCTAACTGCCTGAGCAAGGGCACCGGTTCGATCCCGGCCACGTCCACCACAGCTTTACTCCTCTCCTTTCTGCAATTTACGCGCCAACTTCGGACTCCGATTTTGTAGTGACTTTGCTTGGAGCATTTGGAGCAACATCGAATTCCAACCGGGAGGGAGACTTGTCGGTTCTGTTTACGCTGCCGTGACAACGATTGCGCTACAGGGTTTCTGGCTGATCCTTCTGTAGGAGTGTGGAACAGAGGAATCGAAATAGATCGAGTCTCCCGAATCAAGCACGTACTCCTCGGTCCCAATGCGCATTTCGAGTTTGCCGCGCATTACGGACAAGAACTCGACGCCAGGATGATGATGCGGACGGGCCTTACCCGGCGGTAGTGGCTGAAATTCAGCGTAGTATGCGTTCAATTTTCGTTCCACAGCGGCGAAATCGAGCGATTCGAAGTAGAAAGAAATGTCGCGCCCATCGGGACGCTCGGGGAAGCGCTTGCGCTCGGCCCGCCGCACGATGGCAAGGACTCGCCGTTTTTGGTCATCGGAGAAGAAGTACTCTAGGCCAACGCTGAAGACCAGGGCTATCCGCAAGAGCGTCGGAAGGGTTGGGAAGAGCTTGCCCCTTTCGACCTTAGAAAGCATGGCCGCCGAAAGACCCGTGTGCCGGCTCAGTTCCACTAACCCCATCTTCTTTCTCAACCGCAGAGCCCGCAGCTTTTCGCCGATGGCGTAGCGGCGCAAACCTTTTGCCAGCGTCTCTGACAGCACCTTGCTCCTCCCGATTTAACTGCCAGGCAAAACCCTGGCGCACATTTGACTGCGGATTAATCGACTTTTATTTTCGCCTGCATTTTCCTTGCTGTCAAACCATTGTTCTCTATAGTTAAAACCTGTGTTCGCAAGATACTAGCGAAAAACTTGGAGGAAAAGACCATGAAGAAGCTCGACGTTCTGGCGGCCATCCTCGTGGTGGCCGGGGCTCTGAACTGGGGATTGGTGGCGGTTGCCCGCTTCGATTTGGTGGCGGCGATCTTCGGGATGAAATTCGGTGAAGTGTCTGCACTCAGCGCCATCGTGTACGGACTCGTGGGTTTGGCCGGCATCTACCAAGCTGTGAGCTTCAAGGCCATTCAGCGCCGATGGTACGGGCAGCCTTCGTTGCAGCATTCGCGGTAGGTCCGTGTGGGCTTTTTGAGTTGTCAGCAGCCTGATTCCGTCGTTCTGCCAAAGCAATGCCTCATGACACCCCAAAGGGGGGCGTTCAGATTCTGAACAGCCCCCCATTCTCCCAAGGGAGATCGTGAAGAGTTCTAGGCGGGTGAAGCAAGGAAAACGAAGTTCCTGGCTGCGAGTCGATTCGGGATCGAGGTGGGAAATGAGTGCGACATTGACGTCCGAAGTTCAAAACAGTCAAAGCGAAACATTGGTCATAGAAAAAGAAACCAAAACGGATCGTTTGCAACTGATCGTCCGCGAATTGATGGCTGAATTGGGCATGGATCTGGCTGATCAGCATTTCCGGGGAACGCCGGCCAGGGTGGCACGGCTTTACAGGGAACTGGCGCGGGGTATTGGCACGGATCCAGCGGCCATTCTGAAAACCTTCCATTCAGAGCACCGCGAGCTCATTGTTGTTTCGGACATCAATTTCTACTCCCTGTGTCCGCATCATTTGCTGATCTACAGAGGAAAAATGCACTTTGGCTACGTGCCAGACGGCGAAATCGTTGGCCTGTCCAAGATTCCGCGTCTGATTCAGGCGATGGCCTCGCGTCCGATTGTTCAAGAGGACCTTGTTTCAGAGATCGCGGACAAGTTCATGTCGATCGTTCGGCCGTTGGGTTGCGCGGTACGTGCCACGGGCCGCCATGACTGCGTTGCCGTCCGGGGAGTGAAATGCCACGAGGCGCAGATGACCACGGTGGCTTTGCGCGGACTGTTCCAAGAAAAGCATTCCTTGGTTGAGGAATTCAATCAAGTGCTGGTTAGAGCGGCGAGGTAAGAAGCTCATTACTGAGCACGGTCAGGAGGGAGGACAGAATGCCGGACAAGCGACTGGTGCTGTTGGCTCACGGAAGCAAGGACATCCGCTGGCAGGTTCCTTTCCATGAATTAACGACTGGTCTAAACGAGCGGCTCGGTGTTGACTCCGTGCGGTTGGCTTACATGGAATTCATTGCTCCCACGCTCTCGGATGCAGCCGAGGAGGCGGTAATGGATGGCAAGCGGGAGCTTCTTGTTCTTCCATTGTTCCTGGCCGCAGGCGCACATCTTGCCGAAGACATCCCTGCACAAGTTACTGAGGCGAGAAGGCGCTTTCCGCAATTGCAGATTGAGCTGCTGCCTCCGATTGGTGAGCATCCTCGTGTAAGGACATTGTTTGCGGAGATCGTTTGTGAGTACGCTCGCGCGTGAAGTTAAGCAGATTCAAGGCGTGAGTTCTTCGATTCCGAACAAGGACCTATGCGACTTACTCTCTGCATTGCCGGATGTCTCGGAGCCGGCTGGCTTGGTTTCTTGCTAACGCGGCCTGCCCTGACGACCTGGTATGAAGGGTTGTCTAAACCCAACTGGACGCCCCCGAACTGGTTGTTTGCTCCGGTTTGGACAATCTTGTACGTAGCGATGGGGGTCGCCGCTGGGCTGGCTTGGCGGCGAAGCAGCTTGGCGGCTGTTCCCATGCAGCTCTTCCTGCTGCAATTGCTCCTGAACGTCGCTTGGTCGGCGGTTTTCTTCCGGTTCCGTTCGCCTGGATGGGCTTTCCTTGAAATTGTCGGGCTGTGGTGCGCCATTCTTTTTAGGGCGATTGCCTTCGGTAGGGCCGCTCCAGTAGCGGGCTGGCTGATGATTCCGTACTTGGTGTGGGTCAGCTATGCGGCAGCATTGAATTTTGCGATATGGCGATTGAACTCCTGACCCAAACAAAATGGACTGAGGACCATAAGCTTGATTGCAGTTCCCGAGATCCGCATCAGGCAGTGCAACTCGGCACCAGTGCGCCCGGATGGCCGACTCGTTCTCTATTGGATGGTCGCATTCCGCAGGGCTATCTGGAATTTCGCTTTGGATCGCGCTCTGGAGTGGGCCGAGAGGTTGGGTAAGCCCCTGGTCGTTCTGGAAGCCTTGCGGTGTGACTACCCCTGGGCAAGCGATCGCATGCATAGCTTTGTCCTCGATGGAATGGCCGAGAATGCCTGCCGGTTCGAGGGCACGGGAGTTTTGCACTATCCGTTTATGGAATTCGAACCAAACGCAGGAAAGGGATTGCTCCCGGCAATGGCTGCGCATGCCTCTGTTGTCGTAACCGACGATTTCCCCTGCTTCTTCCTGCCACGCATGGTTGCAGCTGCGGCTGCGCAAGTCGCTGTGCGAATGGAGGCAGTCGACTCGAATGGCCTGTTGCCCTTGCGAACCTCGGACCAAGCTTTTTCTACAGCGTACGCGTTTCGCCGTTTCTTACAGAAGAAACTTCCTCTTCATCTGATGGAATTCCCGAAGGCCAACGCATTGGTAAATGTGACCGTCCCTGCCGCCAGCGGAATCCCGCGCGAGATCACTGCCCGATGGCCCAGAATGTCCGCAAGACTGCTGAATGGCGATCGCAGTTTCCTGGCGAAGATGCCGATCAACCACAGCGTCCCACGAGTTTTAGCGCGGGGCGGAACAAATGTGGCACAGGCGATTCTCAAAGAGTTCGTGGAAAACAAACTAGAGAGTTATCTCGAAGAGCGAAATGAGCCGGACAGAAACGCGGCGAGCGGCCTATCGCCGTACCTTCATTTCGGACATATATCGGCCCACCAGATCTTCTCCGAAATAACACAGCGCGAGGGATGGTCTCCGGAACATCTGGCGTTGCGCGCCACAGGCAGCCGCACAGGTTGGTGGGGCATCGGCCGAGCCGCGGAAGCCTTCCTCAATCAACTCGTCACCTGGCGAGAACTCGGGTTCAATTTTTGCTGCCAGCGCAAGGATTACGACCAATTCGACTCGCTACCCGAAGGGGCGCGTAGGACGCTTCGCGAGCACGCTCGTGACGAAAGAGCTTACGTCTACACCCTGGAGGAGTTTGAGCAGGCGGCGACGCACGATCCGCTCTGGAATGCCGCCCAGACTGAGTTGGTCGGAAAAGGCAGCATTCACAACTATCTCCGCATGCTTTGGGGGAAGAAGATTCTGGAGTGGACTTCATCGCCAGTAAAAGCCCTCGAAATCATGGTGGAGCTGAACAACAAGTACGCACTCGACGGGCGTGACCCGAACTCCTATAGCGGAATCTTCTGGTGCCTGGGGCGCTACGATCGCCCCTGGGGGCCGGAGCGGCCTGTTTTTGGGACCGTGCGCTATATGAGCTCAACAAATACGGCAAAGAAGCTGGGCGTAGAGGAATATCTCCGCAATTACACACCGAATCAGCAAAGACGAAAAATGGGAGTGAATCGAAGCACGCAGAGGGTAACGAATTGATGGGTAAGTCTCAGGACGGTCAGCAGAGGTCGAACGGCCTCATCTTGTTGACAGGAGCTACAGGCTATGTGGGCGGACGCTTGCTCCGCGCCCTCGAACAAGAGGGACGCAAAGTGCGGTGTCTCGCTCGGCATCCGGAAGCGCTACTTCGGCGCGTGGCCCTTACCACGACAGTGGTCACGGGCGATGTTCTGGACCCTGGTTCCTTGAGCGCGGCAGTGAAGGGAGTTCACACGGCTTTCTATTTGGTGCACTCGATGTCTGCCGAAGAAGGTTTTGAGGAAGAAGATCGGCGAGCGGCGACCGCCTTTGGCGCCGCGGCTCATCGAGCCGGCGTGAAGAAGATTGTTTATTTGGGCGGCCTCGGCCAGGGCGATGCGTTGTCCGCTCACCTTCAGAGTCGGCAGGAAGTCGGGCGCGTGCTGCGTGAATCGGGAACGCCAACGATTGAATTTCGTGCTTCGATCATCCTGGGGTCCGGAAGTTTCTCCTTTGAGTTGATCCGAGCCCTCGTCGAGCGATTGCCGATGATGATCACGCCCCGCTGGGTGAAAACGCCGACGCAGCCGATCTCGATTGAGGATGTGATTGCCTATCTTCTCCAGGCGATAAATCTCGAAATCAGCGAGAGCCGCATCTTCGAAATCGGCGGGGCGGACCGGGTGAGTTATCAGGATCTTATGCGCGAATATGCACACCAACGCGGCTTGAAACGGTTAATGATCCCCGTGCCGGTGCTTTCTCCTCGCCTTTCGAGTTTATGGCTCGGACTCGTGACACCTGTGTTCGCGCACATCGGCCGGGAATTAGTCGAGGGGCTTCGCAACGAAACCGTGGTTCGGGATGACTCCGCGTTGAAGGCTTTTTCCGTGCACCCCCGTGGGTTTCGCGAGTCGCTCAAACGAGCTCTCGCCAATGAGGACCGCGAGTTTGCCGAAACCCGCTGGTCGGATGCCTTTTCTTCGACCGGTCCTGAAAGAAAATGGGGCGGCGCACAGTTTGGACGTCGTTTCGTTGATTCACGGACAATGCGTGTCCCGTACCCGCCTGGCACGGCCTTTCGGCCCGTTCAACGGGTAGGAGGAGCGACGGGCTGGTATTACGCGGACTGGATCTGGAGTTTCCGCGGGCTGATTGACCTCGTGGTCGGGGGAGTTGGAATGCGACGGGGGCGTCGTGATCCTGAACACGCTCTTCCGGGAGACACGATTGACTGCTGGCGGGTAGAAGCAGTTGAGCCTGGCCGACTGCTTCGGCTGGTCGCGGAAATGCGCCTTCCCGGTAGGGCCTGGCTGCAATTCGAGTTGCAGCCGGACGGTTCCGGGACATTGCTGCGACAGACGGCGATCTTTGATCCCTTGGGTTTACTGGGCCGGCTTTACTGGTACCTTTCCTATCCACTCCATCAGCTGATATTTGAGGGCATGCTGCGAGGCATTGCGACCGCCGCGGGAGAGGCTCGATGAGCGACTTTCCAAAGCCCAAGGTCGTCATCAGTAAGTGCCTTGGATTTGATGCATGTCGATTTAACGGCGAGATTCTTCAGGATCGGTTTGTGTCCAAGCTTGAAAGTCATGTCGATTTCGTTCCGGTGTGCCCTGAGGTTGAGATTGGACTCGGAACGCCCCGCCCGGTGGTCCGCCTTGTTTCGTCCACACAAGGGCTGAGGATGATCCAGCCTTCGACGGGTGCCGATCTCAGTGATTCCATGCGCCGTTTCAGTTCTGATTTTGTAGTTTCCATAAGGGACGTCGATGGGTTTATTTTGACTCATCGATCTCCTTCGTGCGGGATCGGCGATGCGAAATATTACGCGGGACCCGAGAAAGGAGCCGCGCTCGGTAAGACCTCTGGCTTGTTTGCTGAGGCCGTTTTAAAGTGCTTCGCACACCTCGCGATAGAGGACGACGCGCGTTTATCGAACCTGCGTATCCGAGAGCATTTCCTGACCCGCATTTTTGCCTTCGCGCGGTTGCGTGCTCTCCGGCGATCCGTTTCGATGCACTCTCTGGTGCGATTTCATTCGGCTCACAAGTTTCTCCTGATAGCTCACAACGAGCAGAAGGTGCGCGAACTCGGTCGGATTGTTGCAAATGCAGGCAAACAAAACCCGAGACGAGTTCTTGAGTCGTACACGACCACATTCCAGGAAGCGCTTCAACCTCTCCCGCGAACAACTTCGCAGATTAATGTTCTTATGCACATCCTCGGATATTTCTCGAAAGATTTGTCTAGCCGGGAGAAGCACCACTTTCTTGATGTTCTCCAGGCATACCGTCATGGTCGGGTGCCTCTGCAAAGTGTTACCAGTGTGCTGTGGTCCTGGTGTCTTCGCTTTGATTCTGTCTACCTTCAGGAGCAGGTCTTTTTTAGGCCATTCCCGGACAGCTTGCTAGCCACAGAAGACTCTGGAAAAGGGAGGAGTCTCTCCAGCAAGTACGTGGCCTGATTCGAATCAGGAGAGCACGGCTACAGCCGCGAACAGGTGCGCGGACCATATCGCCTGTGGGTTCATGAACACCGATTCAGCGAGGATTCAGGTGGAACATTGTGTGAGGACAATGAGAGAGATATCCAGAAAATATTTGCCTATCGTTCGGAACAGTAAGGCCCTCTCCCGACATGCAGTTGGTTAGGAGACCGAAAACCCAAAATACGCGGGTAGACCTCCTCGGTGAGACCAACGAGGCAACTCTTGTCCACCTGGAGTTACAGAGCGGAAATGATGCCACCATGCCGCTACGGATGGCCGAATACTGCTTGGGGGTATTTCGGGTCTGCGGAAAATTCCCGCGCCAGGTCCTCCTCTACGTGGGAGAAGCGCCCCTTAGAATGGAGAGCGAACTCCGTGGGCCCGACGTATGGTTCCGACCATGAAAAGAGCCGCCCCGTAGGGCGGCTCCTAAGCAAGTCATATCACGTGGGAGTGGTTAGAAGAACTTGCGCCGAACTGCACCAGCCATTCCGAGCAAGCCCGTGCCAAGCAGAACCAGATTTCCCGGCTCCGGAACCGGCTCCGGAACTGGAGAGTCTACCGCCAGTTGTGAGGACGAGAGATTGTCACCGCCGTTGAATGCGACGAAGCCGAATCTGTACGTTGTTGTATAGTTTGCAACTTCGTCAAACACCTGCCAACCGGTGGTCCCGTAGTCGCCGACCGCCGGTATATTGCTCAACAGAATGACCTGGCCGACACCCGGGATCATCGCAGTCACAAAGGATGGATCCTCGAATGGCAGGTGGTCGTTCGCAAGGTAGTCCCAAGCAAACACCAAGTGATCTCCGGCGTTGACGGTGACATCCTGGTATATCGCCGAGCCGTAGGTCAGGTTCTGATCGGGATAAGCGGCCTGAAGATCCACGCCCAAAGCTGCGTCAAGCGTGGCAACGTCGACAGCACCTGCCGTCACCACGGCAAAATATTGTCCTTCGTTTGGATTGACACAATGATTTGGCCCACACCATCCTGCAGTAACCACGGCAGCGTTGCCGACGACAGTCCAACCCGTGAAGTCGCCGGTTTCAAAGCCGGGGTTGGCCAGATTGACGTCGTCGGCCCTGACCGGAACGCAAGCGACGACAAGTAGAGCGAGAGTGAACAGGAGAACAAATCTCCCCAACTTCTGCATGACTCCTCCTTAACTTCTTACTTCCTGCTCCCGCCGCCATGCACTGGGGCGAAAGGATGAGCTTCAAGATAATTCCAAAAGAGAGCCCAACCAAAAATAGAAGGAGAGCAGCACACTAGTTGCATCGACGAGGCTTTGCAAGTACCAAATCGCAATTGTGAGTACTGGGCCCAGTGAGAGAATTTTTGATAACCACGTCAAACTAATTGTCTCCAGCACAAAAGCACCGTAGCCTCCCTCGCCCGGCTAATTGTTGATCGCTTTATCACAAGTAACCCAGTCGATCCGTGTGAACCTAAAGGATTTTCGTTTTAGCTTCTACCGGGCCGGATGTGGTGCCCATTTCCATTATTTCAGCCGCGGATCAGACTGTAGATGTGCGAGATCGAGTTTGCTTGGGTCCTGAACATTTCGGGACTTCGCAAACGATGTTTCCGCGGACTGTATTTCACCGACATCGTGGGGTACTGCCTCAAAGTGCTCTTGCCAGGTCATGTCCTTTGCGTTTCTATGGCTTGTCGGGATGGCCCTCACGTATAGCTCGTCTCCGTCTTCTACGCTCAGTTCAGCAATGGGACTCCTTTTCGAATTCCAAGTTCTGATCCAGTACCTGCCAGGCGGCAAGTTTAGAGTGAACTTGCCGCCTCTCTTCAAAAGCCCAAGCTTGACTTTTCCGCACCACACACTCACGGAGTTTCCTTCACCAAAATCCGGGTAGTAGAAGGTCACCGAAGCGGGCCCGTGCCGCGGTTCCGCAGGCTTGGGTTGAGCCGCCTCAATGGTGGATCGGGACAACAGGACGTCTCCGTTGATCACCGCTTCCAACACCGTCCCCCGTGGCATGACCGCCTCATTACCGTGCTGAAGAGGGGCAAAAGGCAAAAAGAGCAGAGCGAATCCGTAGCTCTGCACTGCAGCATTCGTCCATTCCTCCGCCGCTCCGGTGTCCTTACCCCGGACAGCGCTCCACGCCCGCAGTGGTTGCTGCTGCTCGTTCAGCAACGTGACGGTACCTAGCTTCAGTAGCAGGGTGCCTCGGTGCCAGGCGCGTCCTGCCCCTTTGGCGGTCTCAATGGTGGCGGTCACCGGAGCTTTGTTGGCGATAACGATCAGGTTTCCGACCCTCACATCGCCAAAGACCTGGAGTTTTACAGTGCCTCCCTCTTGGGCGTTCTTCGAGGAGATGGACTCTGCCAGTAACAAATGGACGCGAGTACCATTGGGAAGGCGAACCATCTCTCCTGAACCTTCGGGGTCAAGCGGCGGCGCAGGTTGAGTCTCCGATGCCGTAACCAGCGGGCTCGCCTCGGATGTGGATTGGGTCGGGACTGGTTTTTGGTCGAAGCTGGAGACGCTCGCCGCCGGTTTTGACACTGATGTGCTCGGCTGTAATCCTGGCTGGCCGAGCCGCAGGCTTAGTTGATCACGAAGTTTTTGCAGAGCTTCGTATGTCGCTTTACCACCAGACAAGCCGCCGCCAGCCGATGCCTGTTCCTGCCACATTTTCCGGCCCGACATGTCGAAGCATTGCACGGTCACCTCGATCCATTTGGACATGGGTCGATCGACCACCACATAAAGCAGATAAGCCGCCCCTGAATCGCGAGCCGTTTCTTGAACAGCGGATAAAGGCAGGTCGGTTCCCACTGCAATGGCGTTGCCCTCTGTAAGCGCCACAACTTCGTTCGCGCTCAGGTACGCTTCGATTTCGTTAACCACCTGTTGGAATGCTTCCGGAGTGCTGTACTTTTCATGCCGCTTGGTTCTCTGGAAGTACAGATAAGTCGACTGGGGATTTGGATTGACGGTGGCTTGTTCCTTTGCTGGCGCGGAAGACGCGCAGAACAGGAGGAATAGTGCCAAGTCCAATAACAGGAACCGGGCAGACAATTGGGCGGCCATTCGTTCCTCCGAGGCTGGGAAAGAATTGCGCACGTTTATAACACAGAGCATGGCCGAGGCTGGATGCACGAAGCGATGTGTCAGCCACGGCCAAATTCAAGCTCGAGCTATTCGAACACAATCGTCGTTCAGTAGAAGTTACCGTCCAACCACCGTCCAAAACCGACCAATCTTAAGTCGAATTCAGGGCGCTTAGCCGTGTAAGGTCAACTGAGTCATTAGGGCTTGTGGAGCGGGCGATGGGAATCGAATCGATATCCAAAGTGAGGGAGAAACATAACTCCCAAAACGCGTTCTAAAACCGAGGGCCACGACATAGGTAAAGGCAAGACGAACCAACTACTTAGCTTTCCTAAAGTTGCTTTGCAAGCAGGGGGTAAATCGTCAAAGTAGCGAGCTTCGTGGGGCCTCGAACCCTAACTCCCGGCTTCCTTCGAGTCTCCGTACCCATAATAATAGTACGCCGATTGGTAGCCGTGCGATTCCTGCATCGCGTTCAATACCACGCCCACAATGTTTCGTCCTCGCAGCTCTTGGGCAGCACGCTTGGCAGTTTCGGCGGGAGTCACTCCCGCTCGTGTGACGAGCAGCACACCGTCGCAGTGGTCGGCCAGCACGCTTGCGTCGGCTACCAGCAAACATGGCGGCGAATCAAGAATAATCCAGTCAAAAATTGGCAAGAGGCGGTCCAGCAGGATCTTCAACCGGCCATTCGCGAGCAGCTCGCTCGGGTTCGTCACCTCATTTCCGCCCGGAATAAAGCAGAGATTGCCTTCTTGGCCCTGCTGAATAATCGAGACCATATCCGCTGCGCCGCGAAGATAATCCGTCAACCCGGGGCTCGAGGGTGCCCCAAGGGGAACGTGCAATCGAGAGCGCCGCAAATCCGCGTCTA
>Ga0335085_10014357_pt1 | contig 11564 bp, 12 predicted proteins | sample Lox_Sample_45_FD_206712 | JGI IMG/M metagenome (GOLD analysis project Ga0335085, IMG submission 206712) | Soil microbial communities from Loxahatchee National Wildlife Refuge, Florida, United States - Lox_Sample_4.5 | ecosystem: Environmental > Terrestrial > Soil > Wetlands | place: USA... | reverse complement strand
GGAGATTTGTTCCCGAAAACCCAACTTCGCGCTCTTTGCTCCTTCGCGACTTTTCGCCAGACCAGACACCCACCTCTTCTGCCATTCCCATTTTGGGCCACCAACACCCTCCTCGAAACTTGAAGCCCGAAACTCGAAACTTTATGTCAAGCACCCAAACTCGCCATTTTCCCGCCAACCCTCTGAAAACACTTGCGAAATAAATTCCGCGATTTTGGCACTACGTCCTTTTCCGTCAGCTAGTATTTAAAGTAGAAGGACAAGGAAAGTCCTTCACAAGGCGATCGCTCCGGCGGTCGCCTTTTTGTTTGTGCCTGTGTTTTGCGCACCGAGTAACGTTCGCGAGGTCGGCTGTGAAACTTGAAACCCGAAACTTGAAATCGAAACTGTAACCCGTTTCTTTTCAATCACGGCTGTTAACTGTCGCGTTTTCAATCACAGCCGCTAAGTTCAATGTTTGACGGAGCTTAGGTCTTGGGGGAGGGGTATCCGGTCCGGACCTAAACCCTTTGTTATCAATTACGACTCGAAGTATCCGAGGTTTTCAACAACTTACGAATTTGGAGGTAACCATGCCCGAATCGCTCTTGAAACTTTGCGCCCACCGCGCCCTTGACGGGACCATCTGCCGCGGCGCCGCCATGCGCGGCTCCAACTACTGCCGTCACCACCGCCGCTATTACCCCGAACTGCCCGCTTACATCTTCGCGGTCACCGACGCTCGCTCGCTCTGGGCTGCCACCGTGCGCCTCGTCTACGACAACATCGAGGGCCGCGCTATCATGGATGCCCAAACCATCTACCTCTGCACCCAGGAACTCCTCAACTTCGCGCGCAACAACCTCACCAAGTCACCACGCCCCCTGCGAGGTGAGAATTAACTCGAAACTCGAAACTTGAAAACCAGAAACTTAACGTTGCCGTCCGTGCGTTCATCTCCCGCTAATTCACCGGATTTTGATTTGACCCTTGGCTGGTTGGCCCAGAAGATGGGCCGTCGTAGTACGACATACTTTGCAGGAGGATGGTAATGCTGTGAAACAAGCTGTTGCGCGTTTTGCTTTGCTTGCTCTCTCCCTCGGCACTTTCTTGGTTGCCAGCAGCCAGGCCCAAATCAAGTTGCTCGCCATTGGAGAACTCGACGGCTCCCGCGCCGGAGCCAATGCCGACCTCTCCGGCCTCAAGTACACGCTCGAGAACCTGGCGACGCTGGCTGTGTTGAGGGTAAGAATTCCCGTTTTGGAACTTTGGAACTAGAGAGCAGGGGTGTGGGTTCCAACGGCTGGCTCAGCGCTGAAACGGGAAATGCCGGATCGACTTGCTCAGGTAACGTTCGCCGGCGAGGACGACCTGGATTGCCAGCAACAGCTCATCGTGGTCGTTCTTGGAAAGAAAGCCGCGAGCACCTAAATCAAGAGCGGCCTCGACGAAGGCGAGAGAAAAGAAGAGGCTGACAAAGATGATGTGCGAGCGGGGAGTTATCTTCCGAATCTCGCGCGCGGCTTCGAACCCACTGCATCCGGGCAGATTAATGTCGAGGAGGACCACGTCGGGCGCCAATTCTCTGGCCCTTTGGATGGCAGAGAAGCCATCGGCGGCTGTGGCGACAGGCACCAAACCGGGTTGAGAAAGGATCTGAGACTGGACGAGCCGCAGCCACGGTTCGTAGTCATCGACGATGAGAACTTCGGCCAAGAGCGAGGGGGCCTTTCTGGGGATATATTTAACGATGTTAGTATTACGTAGTTTAAGTTATTAAGAAGATTATCTTATCGCGAGAAGCGTTGTCAAACGAGCAGGGATGACCACCGAGAAACGGACAAAACCGCTCCATGGAACCAGAGGAAGAGGAGTGTTGACTGGCAATTCTTACAGTTCTAACCGGATGGTGTGGGCGGCTAGGCTGACAGGTGTTCGCGGTCACAGCTCAGCGATTGGGCCGAACGAAGGCGGCGAACGATGGGGCCGGAGCCATGAAGACTGCATTACGTACTATCGCTTTGCTCTTCCTTACGGCTACGCTGTGCGCCGGGCAGTCTGACCGGAAAGTGGCGCTCGTCAATTCGCCTGACGCCCCGGGAATCATTACCGTTGACCGGCTCAAGCAGTGTTTTGTCGAGCTGGCTCGCCAGTGGGACATTCCAGAAAAAGATCTTCCGAACATCGTGGTGTTCCACGTTTCGAAGAAGACTGCGGAAACCGCTTTCGTGACCCAGGAGACGGCAGTCCGAAGGAATATGGGCGGCAGCGATGCCTATTACGAGGTGTGGCTGGTGGGAAAACCGGACCTGAAATACGTGCTCGCGTTCCAAAACGTGATCGAGTACCACTTCACCATGCATCCGAGCGACCAGAAAAGGAACGAAGTGGTAGACCGGGTGGCCAGGATGGAGTACGCAACGGTCAGCGTGCAGGAAGGGAAGTAGTCGCGATCGACGGGGATAAGGTCGGACTTGCAGCAGAAGGGCGGAACGCGGGTTTCCGCCTTTCTGCATGATGAGCGGTCACATCGGCAGGAGCATGCCTTTTTCCAAGTGCCGCGTGATGTGCGCGAAGCCGGCGGCGTGCGGGTCGTGGGTGACCATGACGATGGTCTTCCTGAATTCCTCGTTCAACATCTTTAGGATCTCAAGTACCTCCGTGGCGGAGCGGCTGTCGAGGTCGCCCGTGGGTTCGTCGGCGAGCACGATGGCCGGGTCGGTGACGATGGCACGCGCGATGGCGACGCGCTGCTCCTGTCCGCCGGAGAGCTGCTTGGGCAGATGGCCGACGCGGTCTTCGAGGCCGACGAGCTTGAGCGCGGTCATGACGTGATCCTTGCGCTGCTGCTTGTTGAGCTTGGTCAAAAGCAGCGGCAGTTCGACATTTTCGAATGCCGTGAGCACGGGGATGAGGTTGAACGTCTGGAAGACGTAGCCGATCTTGCGGTTGCGCCATTGCGCTGCCTGCTGATCGTTGAGCTTGAAGACGTCTTCGCCCATGACGGTCATCTGGCCGGAGGTGGGCCGGTCGATGGCGGCGATCATGTTCAGCAGGCTCGTTTTGCCGGAACCGGATGGACCCATGAGGGCGACGAAATCGCCTTCATTGATATCGACCGACACGTCGTCGAGAGCTTTGACCTCAAAGCTGTCGCGCTTGAAGATCTTGCTCACGTTACGCGCTGCCACTACGTTCTTGGTCGTCGTTAGCGTTTGTGCGATACCCATCTTCCATTCTCCATTTGTCATTCCGAGCCGGTTTGGTCTCGAAAGTGAAACTTGAAACTACTTGGTCCCCTTCAACTTCACCCGATCTCCATCCTTCAAATCGGAGGGACCGCTGACGATGACATCTTCTCCACCGGTCAGACCGCTGACCAGGTAGCCGTTGGTGCGAGTGGCAATGACTTGCACTTCGCGGGCCTTTGCGTGGTCCTTGTAATCGATCAGAACGATCTTTTTGCCATCGGCGTCGTGCACGGCCGCCGTCGGAACGACTACGCCGCTAACGGTCTGCTGGGACGTCGCAGGCTTTTCGTCGGACAGAAACTGCACGGTGGCGTTCATGTCGGGACGGAGGTACGAATCAGGTTTGTCGATCTGTACCTTCACTTGGACGGTTGCCTTCTGGCGGTTGGCTTCGGGCGAAATCTGCGCGATGTATCCCTTGTACTTCTTGTCGGGATACGCATCGGTGTAGACGATCGCATTCTGCTTCGGGCTCAACTTGGCGAAGTCGTCCTGGCTGATATCGAGTTCGACCTGCAGATCGTTTAGGTCGGCGAGCGAGACGACCGATCCTTGCGGGCCGCCTTCAGCCGCACTGGCGAACTGCGCGGTGATCAGCTCGCCTTTCTCCGCAGTGCGGTCAAGTATCGTTCCCGTTACAGGCGCGCGGATCTCGGTGGCGTCGAGCTGCGACTTGGCGTAGTCCATCGAGCCCTGGGCCTGGATCATCTGGCCGCGAGCGGCGTCGATCTCCTCCTGGCGCGGGCCGATCTTCGTTAGGTCGAAGGTGCGCTGAAGCGAGCTGACTTTTTGCAAGGAAGTTTCGTAGCGCGAAACAGCATCGTCGAGCTGCTGGCGCGAGAAGACTCCCTGTTGCACCAGCGGCTTGGTTCGATCGAGGTTCGCCTTGTCGTCGACAAGTTGGGCCTTGGCCTGGTCGAGATCGTGCTGGGCGCGCTGAATTTCCTGCGGGCGCGACCCGTGCTGCTCTTCCTCGTAGCGGGCCTTCGCCGCTTCGTACGCGCCCTTAGCCTGCAGATATTGGGCGCGGAACTCGTCGTCCTCAAGCTTCACCAGGATCTGGCCTTCCTTGACCTTGTCGCCCTTCTCGACGCCGATCCACTTGACACGGCCTGTAACTTTGGAGTTCACGTTGATTTTGTGGTGCGCGACGATGTAGCCGGTCGCGTTCAACACTGTGCCGCCGATGGCGCCGGTCTCGGCGGTCGCGCGCGCCGTTTCCACTTCCGGCACGGAGCCCTCGAGCACGCGATAGCCGAGGGTGATGAGGGAGACAACCACGAGCACCGCGAATCCGACAACGATGTAGCGCTTGGACCACTTGGGCTCCCGCGGAGTATCGCCGCGGTGCTCGTCTTCAATGCGTAAACTCTTGAGATCTTCGAATTTGGTAGCCATGTATGATTCCGATCCCTCGGGGCTAAAGCCCCTCGGGATATCAAAACAGTTAAAGCCGGTCTATACAGGACTGAAGCCCTGCTCCACCCAGGTCCGTGCTGCACCCAAAAACCCTGCTGCACCCAACCATGTTGCAGCCAAAGGCCCTTTCGCAACTTAGTCGCGCAGGGCGTTGAGGATGTTCTGCCGCGATGCGTGCCAGGCTGGCGCAATTCCGCCGATCAGTCCCATGAATGCCGCAAACCCGATTGCTGTGGCGATGATTACGGGCGTCATGCGCATGTGGAAGACCACTTCGCTGAACGTCATCATGTTCGACGTGCCGGTCGTGAGGCCGTTGAACGGGAGCATCAGAACGACCGCGGCGGCGCCGCCCAGCACCGAGAGCAGCAACGATTCGAACACGAAGGAAGTCAGGATGCTCGGGCGGTTGAAGCCCATCACGCGGAGAGTCGCGATCTCACGACCGCGATAGGCTACGGCGGCGTACATGGTGTTCATGGCAGCGAAACTGGAACCGACGGCCATAATGATGGCCACGATGGTGCCGATCCATTGGATGAACATGCCGCTCCGCGTCTGCTTGGCGTAGTAGTCAGTCTCGAGGACGCCGTCGAGTTTGATGCGCTGGTCGTCGGCTAACCGCTTCGTTAGCGCGTCGGCTGCGACATCGTCGGTTGCGCGTAGGACGGCCGAAGAATATCCGGGACGGTCGAAGTCATTCTTCATCTGGTTGACGTCACCCCAGATTTCGGAATCAAAGGCTGTTCCCGCGGCGTCGAAGATCCCGACCACGGTCCAGGGACTCTTACCAAAGAGCACCTTGTCTCCGAGGCTGGCATGCGCGAAGCGCTGCGCCACGGACTTGCTCACTACGATTTCGTGCTGGCCTTCCTGGAACCAGCGGCCTTCGGCGATCTTCACGGGACGCATCTTCAGCCCGACCGGTCCAATACCTCGTACGACGACATTCGTTTCCCCGGAGCCGTTGCGGCGGGGCAGCACGACGGCCACCACCATTTCGCCGGAGACGAGCGGGCCATCCTTGTCGCTGGCCACACCAGGCAGAGTCTTCAGCGCCTGGAAGGTGTCGTTCGACATGAAACTCGTCAGTTCGGAATCCGATCCCTTGCGCAGGGCCATTACGTTGAGGGGATTTCCGGTGGTGTGGAAAGCCTGATCGAGGCCGCTGAGCAGCATCATGATGAAGATCGCGATGGCGACCGTCAGGGCCACCCCGAGGGCGGTCATGATTGTGGCTCCGGCCCGCACTCGCAGATTGCGCACGTTATAGATAAGAGGTATCGCCATGATTCTCTCCGTTATCCGAGATGTCGCAGCCCTTCCGCGATGTTCAGTTTTGCCGCACGGTACGAGGGCAGGAATGCGCTCAGGAAGCCCACGAGCGCTGCGACTCCCAAGGCCACGAGCGCAGTGGGTGCGTTCACGGTCGCGGTACGGAACATGCCACCCATCGGCGATTGCGCGAGTCCACGGATGAATCCGCTCGCGAGGAGGACGCCGATAACTCCTCCCACGAGCGATACCGCAACGGCCTCTCCGACAAACAGAGCCAGGACACGATTGCGGGTAAAGCCGACGGTTTTCAGCACGGCAACTTCGCGAATGCGCTCGCGGATAGACATTGCCATGGTGTTGCCGGAGACGAGCAGAATCGCAAACACTACCGCACCGGCGATCCCGAGGATGAAGGCTTTGACGTTACCCATCATGGCGATGAAGCCGAGTTGGAAGGCTTTCTCGGTTTCGGTCTTGGTCGGTTCCGGCGCGTTGTGGAACATGTCGTCGATAGTACGCGTGACGGTCGGAACGTCACTTTCAGAAGCGACGCGGATGGCGTACATCCCCGACTGCGAGGAAACCCACTGCGTCGATTCGTCGACGTATTTGCGGTTAAACCACATCGCGTCGTTCACTTCGGGGCCGCTGATGATCGCTCGGACGGTGAGGTCGACATCCGGCAGAAAGCTGCCCTGGAGATGAACCTTGTCGCCCACCTTGAAATGCAAGCGATCGGCCAACTGCTTGCCGACCGCGCAACCGGCCCGGTCCTTGAACCAGGCTTGTTTCTGGTCCTCGGGGATCTCCCAGTCGGTGTAAACCTGGACGATGTTTTCTGGTTCGACGTAGAACTGGGCGAAGAAATTCTCGGGCTTGTCGTCTTTATATTTGCCGCCGTACCAGTTCATGGAGGCGACGGCGACGACGCCGGGGACGGAGCGGATTTTGTTCTCGTAGGCGAGCGGCATCATGTTGGTCAGCGAGACCTTGTGCCGGGTTACGAGGCGCAGGGCGGATTCGGGAGCGCCCTTGTCGATGTAGAACGCGCGCCAGACGGTCATCATCAGCGTAAGCAGCAGGAGCGAGAACATGATGCTGATGACAGTCAGGATGGTTCTGCGCTTGTTGCGAAATGCATTTTTCGTGACAAACTGCGTAAGCGTCATACTCACTCACTCCACGATGTGGCTGGTCTCCGTAACCGACTACGAGAACATCTCAAAGAAAGTTCGTTCTTGCTCCCGGATTTCGGCGAATCAACGCTGGATACCGGCGAACAGCTCACGATGGTTGCACGGGTCGTGTCATGACAAATGGGGGAACCGGGAATCGCGGGATTTGCACAGTCCGTGCGTCAGGGCCCCGCAAGACCTCCCATGACTAGTGGGGAGAAATCTTACCACGTAAATATCTTAGGTGCTAAGATATTTAGATATTAATTGGGGATGAATCGAGGCGTTTCGTTGGCAGGATCGAACGGCAGGAAGAACCACGCACTGGAGTTGCAGGAACTGGGACGCGAGATGAGCGTCCACACGATCCTGTTTCATAACGCTGTGGCCGAACGGCTGGGCCTTAACGTCACCGATCACCGTTGTCTCGATTACATCCTGCGTGCCGGAGGGATTACGGCCGGCCAGTTGTCGCGTGCCACCGGGCTTACTACGGGAGCGATCACCGGCGTAATCGACCGGCTGGAGAAAGCGGGATTCGCGCGCCGACAAGCGGATCCGAAGGACCGTCGCAAGGTGATCATCACCGTACGTCCGGAACGGCTGCCGGAAATCGAGAAACTGTTCGCTTCACTGGCGCGCAACATGGGGCGTGCCATGTCGGGCTACTCGGCGCGCGATTCGAACGTGCTGGTGGATTTCATGCGGCGCGTCAGGGATGTGATGCGGCAGGAGAATCTCAAACTGCGCAGTGAAAAAACGAAATTGTAAACATCGACGACGCTGCATTCGACCAAGTCTCCCCGTGACTTCGCCATCACGCTATCCGTGCGATTCGTCCTCTTTCGTCTATCTTCCACTTTCCCACCATCGGTGGACCGGCGACTTCCATTCCGTGATTGCGGAACAGCTGCCGAAACTCCTCGATCGATAACGCCTCATGCACGTAAGGCTTTCCGTTGTACTTGCCCAACTCACGGAAAAACTCCTCCATCTTGCCTGCCGGCAGGTAGGTATCGATGATCTTCCCGGATCTCCCGTTCACGCAGGCCCAGGCATGAGCGAGCTTGCGCGGAAGAAAAACAGATTCTCCTGCGCCTGCCCGAAATCGCTTGTCTCCAACTTCAAAATCGAACTCGCCTTCCAAAATGTAGATCCACTCGTCCTGATCTTGGTGCACATGCCGCGGACCACAACTTCCGCCAGTGAACTCGAACACGCACATCGCGCCGTTGGTGTCCTTTGCTGACACCTTGCAATCATTCGGCTCGTGGCCGCCGAGCTTGATGTGCTCATCAAAGCGGTCTTTTCCCGCCGCGACGCTGAATCCCAGGAACATCTCTTCGCTTTTCATCTTCTTTTTTCCTTTCAGGTGCCTGATGGTTCTGGCGATGGTTTCCATTAACGTGCGCGTCCGCGCAAGACGTTTCTCAAGCACCTGCCGATGCGATTCGAGCGCAGCCACTTTTTCGAAATCCGCACGGCCGAGGATTCGCTCGATTTCCTTCAGTTCGAACCCGAGTTCGCGATAAAACAGGATCTGCTGCAAGGTCAGGAGCTGCGGCTCCTCGTAATACCGGTAACCATTCTCGCCGTAACGCGCGGGCTTCAGCAGGCCCGTTTCATCGTAGAAATGTAGTGTGCGAACGCTCACGCCCGACATTGCTGCCACTTGTTTCACGGTGTAAGCCGTTTTTTTCTTGTTGGCCGGAACCATCGTTTACCCCACGGCTGCCTATTCTGGGGGATCACGCAACGTGAGGGTCAAGAGGAAAAAGAGAAAATATTGAACTGCCCAGCGACAAGGGCCTTACTTTTTCCAGCCACATTTCGCCAAATCGACCTTTGCGCCGCGGAACTGGACGCCCTCCATCTCCAGCCGCATTCGTTGTTCCGCGGCGGAGTGATCGCGCAACATGATTTTGCCTCCGGCGCCAAGCACTCGATGCCAAGGGAGTCCCATCTCGGCTGTGCCCTGGAGGGCCCACACGACCTGTCGGGCCGCGCCGGGGAACCCGGCTATTCTGGCAATCTGGCCGTAAGTGGCGACCTTGCCGCGGGGGATCCGGGCGATGGTGCGCCGGATCTTCTCAAACATGCCGGTGCTGGCCGATCGGGTCATCGGGAACTCGCGGTTTTCTTTCTGCGATTGAGGAACTCGTATGTTTGTTTCGTCATCATAATGACATGTGACGGATCGACGAAGTGGTGAGTGAAGGTGCATTTACCACGAATCAAAACGATCTTCTATCGTTACACGATTCACTCCGACCATTTATTATCAGAATAGAACTGTGAATGACAGCCCTCCAACTCCCTGGTGGCGAAACGATGCAGTCATCTTCGCCGCGCTTGTGTTGATTGCCGCGATTGCTTTCAGCGCCACATACATTGTTACTTCCACTTACAAGCGCCGGGAAGATTCTCTCGCGCGCCATTGGTATGCGGTGGGCGACGCCAGTCTGGCAAGCGGACGAGCCAAGGAGGCGGTCGCCGACTTCCGCACCGCGCTTCTCTATTCACGCGACAACCCCGAGTTCCGGCTGCGACTGGCCGAAGCGCTGGCTGCGGACAACGATACTCAGCAGGCCATCGCCTATTTCCTGAACCTGTGGGAAGAGCAGCCCGGCAACGGTCTCTACAATCTGCAACTGGCGCGCCTTTACGCGCGCGACAACCAGCCACGCAAGGCGGCGCAATATTACAACGCCGCGATTTTTGGCATCTGGCCTGACAACCCCTTTACGCACCGCCGTGAGGCTCGCATCGAGTACGTCAAGTTTCTGCTGGCAAGTCACGATAACCCGAATGCGCAGGCGGAAGCGCTTTCGCTGGCTGCCGCCACGCCGGCCAGCGACATTGCGGGGCGGTTAGAGGCGGCCAAATTGCTGCTTACGACCGGCGACATCGATCACGCATTAAACGAATACAGGGCTTTGCTCAAGGCTGAACCGGCCGAAGCTGCGAAGGGAGCCGGCACGGCGGCCTTTGATCTGGCTGAATATCGTTCCGCGGTCGAATACCTGCGCACCGCAGTCGACAAAGGAGTGACGGATCCGCAGACGAAGCTCCTATTGGCGCGGGCGCAACAGGTGCTTGACTTCGATCCGTGGGAGCGCCACATAACCGCGGACGCTCGCGCCAAGCGCGTCTCCACGGCTTATGTGCAGGCGGGAGACCGCCTGCAGCAATGCGCCGCCATTAAACAGCAGCAGCTTGCGGTGATTCCGCCAACCACCGACATGCAGCAACTGTACTCGGAATGGTTGTCGACGACGGTGGATTTCAAAAAGCTTGCTCAAAATCCTGATCTTCGCGATTCGGTGATGGACCTGGTCTTTCGTATCGAGAACGCCACAGCGCTGCAATGCGGGGATCCGCCGAGCGGGCCCGACTGGGCATTGCTGACGCTTGCGCGGAACGGCGAAGGAGTCGAACGATGAGCACGACGCCATCCACGACACCGCCACCAACAGCGACTGCCGCCGTAGTGCCCCTCGGGGCGCAACGCTCAGCCGGGGCCGAAGAGCGGTTCTTTCTGCTGCTTTCGATCTTCATCGGCGTCTACGCGGGGCTGGCGGTGGTGTGCTTCCGGTTGACGATTGAATGGACGCGCATTTACACGCTGGGCTCGTCGCTGGCGATCACGGGGCCGCGACTGATCATTGCGCCGGCAGTGGCGGGACTGGTCGTTGCGTTCCTGGTGATGAAGGTCTTCCCAGCCGTCCGCGGAAGCGGCGTGAATCAGACCAAGTCAGCGCTATACATTTCGAACGGCTACATCCCGTTGCGAACAGCGATCGGGAAGTTCATCTGTTCGGCGCTTGCGATTGGGGCAGGACATTCGCTTGGGCCCGAGGATCCGTCGCTGCAGATTGGCGCGACACTGGCTTCAGCGCTCGGGCGACGGCTGCGACTGTCGCGAGAGAAAACGCGCTTGATTGCTCCGGTGGGCGCGGCTGCCGGGCTGGCTGCGGCATTTAACGCGCCGATTTCCGCAGTGCTGTTCGTGATTGAAGAAGTGATCGGACGGTGGAGCGCTGGCATCCTCGGGTCTATCGTGCTGGCGGCGGTATCGAGCGTGGTGGTGGCACGGTTCTTCCTCGGCGCAGAACCGATGTTCCGGGTGCCGACGGTGTCGATCATCAGCACCGAGGAACTGCTGGCGTACGCCCTGTTGGGAGTTGCCGGTGGTATCGCGTCCCTGATCTTCGCGAAGCTGATTGGCTGGTCGCGTCCGATACTAAAGGCGATGCCGCGGTGGACGCAGTATTTCCAGCCAGCGATTGCCGGAGCGATCATCGGGACGATCGGGTATCTCGGTTTTCCGCAGGTGATGGGCGCGGGCTACGAGTACATGGACCAGGCGATGCACAGCCAGTTCACTTGGCAGGTGCTGCTGATCCTGGCCGCGCTGAAGATTGCGGCCACAACCATGTCGTTCACCAGCGGCACGCCGGGT
>Ga0335085_10014356_pt1 | contig 11564 bp, 7 predicted proteins | sample Lox_Sample_45_FD_206712 | JGI IMG/M metagenome (GOLD analysis project Ga0335085, IMG submission 206712) | Soil microbial communities from Loxahatchee National Wildlife Refuge, Florida, United States - Lox_Sample_4.5 | ecosystem: Environmental > Terrestrial > Soil > Wetlands | place: USA: Florida... | reverse complement strand
CGGCGCTTGCACAGCCGGCGGCGGCGCCGACGCCCGCCGCGGCCGCTCCCACGCCGAAGCCCTGTCCCGCGGGCTCAAAAAACAGCAGCGTTTATGCCTTGCTGCTGCGGGGCAACCGGGCGGGTTATGAAACCTCCTGCCGGATGAAGGACGGAAGCCGCCAGGTTTTCTTCTCCTTCAACGACCGCGGGCGCGGCCCCGAGCTCTCGACGAAGGTGACGTTCGACGCCCGCGGCCTGCCGATCTCCGTCGAGACGGACGGCCACGACTACTTCAAGAACGAGATCCACGAGCGCTTCGCGCGCTCCGGCAAGAGCGTCTCGTGGAAGAACAAGGCCGAGGAGGGGCGCCGCGAGACGCCCGGAGACGCCTTCTACGTCAGCTATTCAGGTTCGTTCGAGGAGAGCAGCTGGCTCGCCGCTGCGCTCGCGAAGGCTCCCGAGCACCGCATTGCGCTCCTGCCGGAAGGGGAAGCCAGCGGTCGGCCGCTCGAGACCGTGAGCATCGAAGCCGGCGGCAAGTCGAAGTCCGTGACCCTGCACGGCGTCTCGGGTCTCGATTTCGAGCCGGGTTACGTGTGGCTGGACGAGTCCGGCGAGTACTTCGGCTCCGTGTCGGACTGGGTGAGCATGGTGCCCGAGGGTTGGGAGCCCGCGGCGCCGAAGCTCGTCGAAGTGCAGCGCAAGCGGGACGGCGCCCGCTATGTGGAAGCGGCGGGGCGAGTGCGCAGACCGGCCCCGAAAGCCCTGGCCATCACGCACGCCCGGCTCTTCGACGCCCGGGAGGCCGTCGTCCGGCCGAACATGACCGTAGTGCTCGCGGGCAACCGCATCGCGGCCGTGGGCCCGGACGGCTCGGTTGCGATCCCGAACGGCGCCGAGACGATCGACGCGACGGGAAAGACGCTTCTGCCTGGCCTCACGGACATGCACGCCCATCCCTCGCCGAACCAGGGGCTCTTGCACATGGCGGCCGGCGTGACCTCCATCCGCGACATGGCCGCCGAGCCCGACACGCCCGAGAAGCTCCGCGCCTGGGAAACGGGTGAAACCGTCGGTCCCCGAGTCGTCTACGCCGGGATCATCGACGGCCCCGGACCCTTCCAGGGGCCGACGAAGACGCTCGTGGCCAACGAGGCCGAGGCGCACGACGCCGTGCGCCGCCTCTCGGCCGCGAAGTTCCTGCAGGTCAAGATCTACAGCTCGGTCAAGCCGGAGCTCGTGCCGGTGATTGCGCAGGACGCGCACGAGCGAGGCATGCGGGTCTCCGGCCACATTCCGGCCTTCATGACCGCCGAGCAGGCCGTGCGGGCCGGTTACGACGAGATCCAGCACATGAACTTTCTGTTCTTGAACTTTTTCGCCGACGAGGTGCCGGACACGCGCGGTCCGGCGCGTTTCACGGCCGTGGCCGACAGAGCGGCCACGTTCGATCTGTCCTCCGAGAAGACCCGCGCGTTCCTCCAGCTCTTGAAGGAGCGCGGCACGGTCATCGACCCGACGCTCGGCATCTTCGAAGGAATGTTCGTGGCCCGGGCGGGCCAGGTAGCCCCAGGCTTCGCCGCCATCGCGGCGGACCTTCCCGCTCAGGTGCGGCGAGGCTTCCTGGACGGAGGCCTGCCGGTGCCGGAGGGAAAGGACCAGCGCTACCGGGACTCGTTCAAGGCCATGGAGCGGATGCTGGCTCTCCTCGAGAAGAACGGCATCCCCATCGTGGCCGGCACCGACGATCTGCCCGGCTTCGCCTTCCACCGCGAGCTCGAGCTCTACGTCGAGGCGGGCCTGCCGCCGGCGCGCGTGCTCCAGATCGCCACGCGCGACGCCGCCCGCGTCACGCGGCGCCTGGGAGATCTCGGCACGATCGACCCGGGCAAGCTCGCCGACCTCGTCCTCGTGGAGGGGGACCCGACCACGCAGATCTCGGACATCCGGAAGGTGCGGCTCGTCGTCAAGGACGGCGCGCTCTACGACCCGGCGGCGATGCGCCGGGAGCTGGGGATCAGACCGTGACGGGCTTGACGCTCTCGCGCTTCGGGTACTTCGTGGCCACGTAGTCGTCCACGAGGGCGCGGAAGGCGGCCGAGAGCTCGTCGTAGTTGCCCTTGAGCGTCGTGAAGTGCTGGCCGTCGATGTAGACGGGGCAGTGAGGCTCCTCCCCGGTGCCGGGAAGGGAGATCCCGATCGAGGCGGCCTTCGATTCTCCCGGGCCGTTGACGATGCAGCCCATGACGGCGAGCGTCATCGTCTCGACGCCCTCGTACTCCTTCTTCCACTCCGGCATCTGGTCGCGCACGTAGCCCTGGATTCTCTCTGCGAGCTCCTGGAAGGTCGTCGAGGTCGTGCGGCCGCAGCCGGGGCAGGCGGTGACGGACGGAGCGAAGGACCGGATGCCGAGCGACTGCAGCAGCTCGCACGCCGCGTAAACCTCTTCGCGGCGGTCGCCGCCCGGCCGCGGCGTCAGCGAGACGCGGATCGTGTCGCCGATGCCCTCGGCCAGCAGCACGCCCATCGCCGAGGAGGACCAGACGAGCCCCTTCACTCCCATGCCCGCCTCGGTCAGCCCGAGGTGCAGCGGCTGGTCGGTTCTGGACGCGAGGTCGCGGTACACGGCGATGAGATCGAGCGGCCGCGAGACCTTGCAGGAGATGATGATCTGGTCCTTCCGCAGCCCCGACTGCAGGGCGAGATCGGTGGACTGCAGCGCCGACAGGACCATGCACTCGTTGATGATCTCCTCGGAGGTGTGTCCGAGGTTCCTGTCGGTGTTCTCCTGCATCTTGTCCATGACGAGCTCCTGGTTGAGAGACCCGCCGTTGACGCCGATGCGGACAGGCCTGGCGTTGTCCCGCGCGATGTGGCAGATCGTCGCGAACTGCTCGTCGCGCCGCACGCCCTTGCCGACGTTGCCGGGGTTGATGCGGTACTTGTCGAGGGCTTTCGCCATCTCGGGGAACTTCGTCAGGAGAACGTGTCCGTTGTAGTGGAAGTCGCCGATCAGCGGGGCCTCGACCCCCGCGTCCAGCATCCGCTTCTTGATCTCGGGCACGGCTTTGGCGGCCTCGGGGACATTGACCGTCACCCGCACCATCTCGGAACCCGCCTGGGCAAGCTCGATGCACTGCTTCGCCGTCGAGGCGACGTCCGCGGTGTCCGTGTTGGCCATGGACTGGACGACGACCGGCGCCCCTCCGCCCACCTGCACGGGCCCGACGCGGACACCCACGGTTGCGTGGCGCTTTCTCTTCTCCATCAGACCCTTCAATTTACCAGATGGGGCGGCCTGGTTGGTTTTCGGCTGCCCAGGCAGCGCGCTAGCGGATGGAGCGAACCTTCGCGCCGAGCCTGAGCTTCTTCCAGGTCCGGTCGGCGGTCAAAATGCGCGCCTTGAGCGTGAGTCCGAGAGCCAGACACGTCCGGTCTCCGAGCGACAGGCCGTACGGCTTCGTCGCCGTCCGCAGCCTCGCGGTCGAATAGGCCGCATCGAGATCGAAGGGGTGGACGTCGAGCCCGAGGCCTTCGAAGGCCGCGCGGATCGCCGGCTCCGGCATACCGCGCTCGGAGAGCTTGGAAATCACCTCGGAAAGGTTGACGGCCGAGATGGCCGCCCCGGGCAGGCTTTCCTGGACGGCACCGCTACCAGGCTCGGAATTCAGCATCGCCAGCAGCGCCGATGCGTCGAGAACCACGCTAGTCACGGGTCGCTTCCTTGCGGCGGTCCTCGATGAGCTCGTCAGTCAGCCGGTGTGCGGCCGGGACATACCGGCGGACCAGGGCCTGGGCCCGCTTGACGGCCTGCCGGGGCGTCAGGAGGCTCACGCTCTCACCGTCGAGGACCAGGACGACCTCGTCCCCGACATCGACGCCGATCCTCTTCCGGTAGCGGGCCGGGATCACGACTCTGCCACCAGGGCCTATCTTTGTCCTTACTTCAGACATCTGTCACTCCCGCTGGATCATACCATTTAAGGGGCCGATCCTCTTCGGGTTGCCAGAGATCAGCGGGCGGCAGGGTTCCAGGCGTCGCGGCGACCAGCGCTTTCCGACAGCCAGCCTCAAGCGCCGCGGCGAGGACGGCGCCCTGTGCGATGCGTGCAATCCCGTTCGGCACGGCGTCCATCCTAGCCGGTTAGAATCGCCAGGACTCTTTCATGACACTCGCTGCCGGGAGCCGCCTCGGCCCATACGAAATCCTGTCGCCGCTCGGTGCGGGCGGGATGGGGGAGGCCGCGCGGCGACCTCCGACCTCTACCTCGTCGAGGGCTTGAAGTGACCCTCGCCGCCGCCGACCGTCGACACTCATTGCGCGAAGGAGTCGAAAGTTGAGACGAACCATCACCTCAATCACGGTTGCCGTCCTCATCGCGCTCGCGCCGGCTCTCGCCGAGGCTGCGAGCAAGCGGCGCATCGAGATCTCGGATCTCCATCGCATCGTGCGTGTCTCCGACCCGCAGATCTCGCCCGACGGAAAGTCCGTCGTCTGCGTCATCGCGCGGGCGAACGTCAAAGACGACGAGTGGGAGAGCGAGCTCGTCCTCGTCTCGACTCAACCCGCGAGCCCGGAGCCGCGGCCGCTGACCCACGGGCGGAAGCACGTCCGAGAGCCCCGCTGGTCGCCCTCGGGAGACCGGATCGCCTTTATCGCGGAGGCGGGAAGCGGCAAGGATGCAAAGCCTCAAGTCTTCGTCCTTCCGATGAACGGCGGCGACGCCCGGAAGGTCACCGACGCGCCGGAAGGCGTCGCGCAGTTCGCCTGGCGTCCCGACGGCAGGGACCTGGCCTTCGTGTCGGCCGACGAGCCGGCCAACAAGAAGGCGATCGAAGCGCACGAAGACGCCTTCGAGGTGGGCTTGGACGACTACCTCGCGAACGCCGCCGCGCCGGTCTATCACCTCTGGCTCGCACCGGCTGCGGGCGGCGCCGCGAAGAGATTGACGTCCGGCTCCTGGAGCCTGCCGGTCTCGGAGATGTCGGCGGCCCTTTCCTGGTCGCCGGACGGCAAGACGCTTCTCTTCACGAGAGTGCCCGAGTCCTCCTTCGGCGCCTTCGACCAGTCGCGCGTCCAGGTGCTCGACGTCGAGAGCGGGAAGATCGCGCCCTTGACGAGCGACGACCTGTTCTCGACTCGCGCGACGCGGTCGCCGGATGGCTCGAGGGTCGCCTTCTGGCGTCCCCGCGACGGCGACTTCAACAACGAAAACGAGATCCTCGTCATGTCCGCGGCCGGCGGAGCCGCGACGGACGTCACCCGCGCCATCGATCGGGACATCCTGCACGCCTTCTGGATGCCGGATGGCAAGTCGCTTCTCGTCGGCGGGATGGACCGGACACGCGTGTCGCTCTGGATTCAGCCGCTCGACGGCCCGGCGCGGCGCCTCGACCTGGGTGAAGCGGTCCCCTCGTGGAGCTTCTCCGTCGACGCGAACGTGGGGCGCACGGGGGCGATCGTCTTCACGGCGAGCGAGCCGAAGCATCCGACCGAGCTCTATTACCTGGCTTCCTCGACCGCGAAGCCGCGCCGGCTGACCGACTTCAACGCCGAGGTCGCCGCGCTCGACCTCGGCTCGCGCGAGGCGATGGAATGGCAGGGGCCGGACGGATTCCACGAGGACGGGGTCGTCACTTTTCCGCCGGACTTCGACCCTTCGAAGAAGTACCCGCTCGTGCTCCTCATTCACGGAGGCCCTCAGTCGGCGTCGACGACCGGATTCGCCGCGCTGGCGCACCTGATGGCCGCTCGGGGCTGGGTCGTGTTTTCGCCCAACTACCGCGGCAGCGACAACCTGGGGAACGCCTACCAGCGCGCGATCTTCAATGACGCCGGCGCGGGGCCCGGACGCGACGTCATGTCGGGTCTCGAGGAGATCACGAAGCGAGGCTTCGTCGACCGCTCCCGAGTCGGCGTCTCCGGCTGGTCGTACGGCGGCTACATGACGTCATGGCTGACCGGTCATTACGACGGGTGGAAGGCCGCCGTGTCGGGCGCCGCCGTTAACGACCTCGTCGAGGAATATGCGCTGTCCGACTTCAACGTGAGCAATCGCTACTCCTTCGCCAACTCCTCTTCACCCTACGTCGGCGAAGCCATCGGCTCGTACCGGGAACAGTCCCCGATCACATACGTCGCGAAGATCAAGACCCCGACGCTGATCCTCTGCGATACCGGCGACGCGCGGGTGCCGATCACGCAGTCGTACCATATGTTCCGCGCCCTGAAGGATCACGGCGTCGCGACGAAGTTCTATGCCTACCCCGTCGCCGGGCACTTCCCGGCGGATCCGGTGCGCGCGGCGGATGTGCAGAAGCGCTGGATCGACTGGTTGGCCGAATACCTGAAATGACACTCCCCGGCGGGACCAGGCTGGGTCCTTACGAGTCAGCCCGGTGACACAGCTCAACATGATGCTCGGCTGGCGCAGCGAGCTCACGCGGCGCGCGCCATGAGCCGTCGCCCATGACGCTTCCTGCCGGGACCAGGCTTGGACCGTATGAGGTGGTCGCCCCGCTGGGCGCGGCGGACCGGGCCGGCCTTTCCCATATTCGGAACGTCCTGATCACGGCCGACGGGTCCGCTTACGTCTACCAGTACCGCCGCTGGCTCTCGGACCTCTATGTCGTCGAGGGCCTGAAGTGACCCTGGCCGCCGGAAGCCGCCTGGGGCCCTACGAGATCGTCGCTCCGCTCGGCGCGGGGGGCATGGGCGAGGTCTGGAAGGCGCGGGATACGCGGCTCGAGCGAACCGTCGCGATCAAGCTGCTGCCGCAGTCGGTCGCCTCGTCGCCCGAGGCGCGCCGGCGCTTCGAGCGGGAGGCAAAGGCGATCGCACAGCTCTCCCACCCGCACATCTGCGCGCTCTACGACGTCGGGCGCGAGGGGGACGTCGAGTACCTGGTCATGGAGCACCTCGAGGGCGAGACGCTCGCCGACCGCCTGGCGCGAGGGCCTTTGCCGCTCGAGCAGACCCTGCGGTTCGGCGTCGAGATGGCGCAGGCGCTGGAGCGAGCGCACCGGCAGGGGATCGTGCACCGGGACTTGAAGCCCGGCAACATCATGCTGACAAAGTCGGGCGTCAAGCTCCTGGACTTCGGTCTCGCCCGCGCCATGGCTCCGGCAGCGCAGGTCTCGCCTCTGTCGGCTCTGCCGACGGAAGCGAAGCCGCTGACGGCCGAGGGCGCGATCCTCGGCACCCTCCAGTACATGGCCCCGGAGCAGCTCGAGGGCAAGGACACCGACGCACGGACGGACATCTTTGCGCTGGGTGCGACGCTCTACGAGATGGCCACGGGCCGGAAGGCCTTCTCCGGCGGCAGCCAGGCCTCGCTGATCTCCTCGATCATGCAGAGCGATCCGCCGGCCGTCTCGGCCGCTTCGCCGATGTCGCCTCCGGCGCTCGACCGCGTCGTCCGGACCTGTCTGGCGAAAGACCCCGAGGAGCGGTGGCAGTCCGCAGGTGACGTGGCGAAGGAGCTCGGTTGGATTGCGACCGGATCCGGTGAGGGGGTCGCTCTCGGGGCGGTCCAGGCCGGGAAGTCCTCGCGGCGGGAAGTCCTCGCCTGGACGGCGGCCGCCCTGGCTGTGGCTTTCGGCGCTGCGTCCCTGGCTCTGCGCGGCCCGGCGGCGCGTGAGCGCTCGCTCCGCCTGATGATCGCGCCGCCCCCCGGCCAGAGCTTCGGCGAGATCATCCAGCTTTCGCCCGAGGGGCGACGCATCGCCTTTCAGCTCCAGGACGACGGTGGAAACAAGTCTCTGGCGGTGCGCGCCCTCGACGGCCTGGAGATCCGCCGGCTGCCCATTTCCGACCTGGAACGCGGGCCCGGCTGGTCGCCGGATGGCCGGGAGCTGGCGTTCTTCGGCCAGGACCGGAAGTTGAAGCGGACGGGAGCGGACGGCGGCGCGGTTCAGACCATCTGTCAATCCACGAACCCGGGCCTCGGGTTCTCCTGGGGCTCGCAGGGCACGATCGTCTTTCCCAAGGATTTCGGCACGCCGATCTTCGCGGTGCCGGTGGCCGGCGGGGCGCTGCGCACCGTGACGGCGATCGACGAGGGAAAGGGAGAGGCCGCTCATGTTCATCCCTTCTTCCTTCCCGACGGCAAGCACTTCGTCTTCCTCGCCCGCAACCTCGACCCGGAAAAGACGACCGTGATGCTCGCTTCCGTCGATGACAAGGAGGTCCGGTCGCTCTTCCACGCGGACTCCATGGCGATCTACACGGATCCCGGTTACCTGCTCTTCGCCCGCGACAATGCGCTCTACGCGTGGCGGTTCGATCCTCGGCGGTTCGAGCTTGCCGGCAGCGCCGTTCCCGTCGCCGAGGGAATCCGCTACGGCACCGAAGACAACCGGTTGTCGGCCTCGGCGACCTCGGACACCCTGGCTTATCTCCTGTGGCCCCAGCGCCGGAGGCTCGTCTGGGTGGATCGGACCGGGCGCGAGCAGGGAGCGCTCGGCGCCGTCGGCGACTACGAGGACGTTCGCATCTCGCCCGACGGGCGCCGCGTGGCCGTGGCGCAGCGCGACCCCGCGCGCGGCCAGAACGTGGACGTCTGGGTCGTTGACGCGGCCCGCGGGACGGGGACCCGAGTCACCACCGAGCGCACGGACGAATTCGATCCGGTGTGGTCTCCGGATGGCGAGCGGATCGTGTACGTGTCCGATCGTGGGGGGTTCTACGATCTGTACGAACGGCCGGCGGTGGGAGGGGCCGAAAAGGTGCTCCTCCGTACGAAGCAGGACAAGGTGACGCCGACGGTTTCGCCCGATGGACGATGGCTGCTCTACACCGTCCTCCAGGGGGGGCTCGGCGGACCCGCCCGCTACCTCGCCCCCATCGACGGGAGGGGCGAAGAGCGCAGGCTCTCGGGGACCGCCCCGTTTCTCGAGCAGCACGCCGAGATCTCGCCCGACGGCGCGTGGTGCGCCTTCGAGTCCACCGAGTCCGGCGAGAGCGAGGTGTACATCCAGCCTGTCAAGGAGGGCGTAAAGAAGCAGGTCTCGTCGGGAGGCGGCCGCATGCCCATCTGGCGCCGGGACGGCAAGGAGCTCTTCTACGTCTCGCGCACCGGGAACCTGATGTCGGTCGGGCTTCGGAGCTCTGCCGGCCGGGTCGACGCGGAGGAGCCGCGCCCTCTCTTCGTGTTGCAGCTGGGGATCGAGACCGAGACCCAGCAGTTCCGGCGTTCCTACGACGTGTCTCCCGACGGCCAGCGCTTCCTGATTATCCGAAGGGCGGCGGATGCGGAGCCCGACGTGGCCGTCGTCGTCACCAACTGGAGGGGGGCGATGACCGGAGCGGCGAAATGAGGGACAGGAGGGTATCCGGAATCCGCGGCCCGCGTTGGTAGAGAATAGGGGGCAGAGCCGGGGGACATGACAGGCGAAGCGGTTCCGAGCTGCGAGTTCGAGGGCAAGGACCTCCTGGTCAAGGTGGACCTTCAGATGCCCGGCGACGTCAACGCCATATCGCCCGTCGTCGGGAAGATCATGGACGTCGTCCGCGAAATGGGCTGCGGCAAGGAGCACGAGTTCGAGATCGAGCTGGCGCTGCACGAGGCCCTGGCCAACGCGATCGAGCATGGCGCGGGCCACGATCCGACCAAGCAGATCCAGTGTTCCGTGGCTTGCGATAAGGAGCGCGGGATGCTCATCGTCGTCAGGGACCCCGGAAAGGGCTTCGACCCCGCGTCCCTGCCGTCGCCGGTGCACGGACAGAACGTCTTCTCCACGGGAGGCCGCGGCATCTACCTGATCAACCGGCTGATGGACGAGGTGCGCTGGGAGAAGGGCGGCACCGAGATCCACATGCGCAAGGGCCCCAAGCCCGCCTGAGTTAGGGATGTCCCTGACAGCCGGAGCCCGTCTCGGCCCGTACGAGATTCTTGCTCCCCTTGGCGCGGGTGGAATGGGGGAGGTGTATCGGGCGAGAGATCCGCGGCTGGGCCGCGAGGTTGCCATCAAGGTTCTGCCGCAGGCGGTCGCGCAGGATCACGACCGTCTCTTGCGTTTCGAGCAGGAAGCGCGCTCGGCTTCCGCGCTCAATCACCCCAACATCGTCACGATCTACGAGATCGGCACGGCCGGGCCGGCTTCCTACATCGTGATGGAGCTCGTGGAGGGGAGGACTCTGGGGCAGGTCCTCGCGGACGGCCCGGTCCCGACGAAGCGGTTCCTGGGCATCGCAGCGCAGATCGCCGACGCGCTTGCCAGGGCGCACGAAGCGGGAATCGTTCATCGCGACCTGAAGCCGGAAAACCTCATGGTCACGAGGGAGGGCCTCGTCAAGGTCCTCGACTTCGGATTGGCGAAGCTGACCCTGCCCGAATCCGGTGAGATCTCGGCGATGCCGACCCTGGCAAAGCCCGAGACGCATCCGGGCGTGGTGCTGGGCACCGTCGCCTACATGTCTCCCGAACAGGCAAGCGGAAGAGCACTGGACTTTCGCTCCGACCAGTTCTCCTTTGGATCGATCCTGTACGAGATGTCCACGGGGAAGCGCGCCTTCTCGCGATCGACCACAGCCGAGACGCTCGTGGCGATCATCAAGGAGGAAGCGGAGCCCATGGCGTCCCTTTCGCCGGCCCTCCCCGCGCCGGTGCGCTGGGTGATCGAGCGTTGCCTCGCCAAGGATCCGGCGGAGCGCTACGTCTCGACGCGGGACCTGGCGCGCGACCTGACGCACCTGCGCGACCACATCACAGGGGTTTCCGTGGAGGCGGTCCCCGTGGTTCTCGCGCGGAGGCTCGGCTGGCTCGGCCCGGCGTTGATGGCGGGACTCCTGCTCGCCGCCGCCCTGGCCGTCTTCGCCGTGCTCCGGTCGCGGCCCGCTCCCGCCGCGCGCCCCCTGCGATTCAGCGTTCCGATCCCGGCAGGGGTGACCTATTCTCCGGGCGAGCTCTCGCGAGGGCTTGCGCTCTCTCCCGACGGGACGCGCCTCGTCATCGAGGCGGTCGTGAGAGGCCGCCGCCGCCTCTTTCTCCGGCCGCTCGACTCGGAGAAGGCCGTGGAGCTCGACGGCACGACCGGGGCGGAGGCGCCCTTCTGGTCACCGGACAGCCGCTTCATCGCCTTCTTCGCGGACGGCAAGTTGAAGAAGATCCCGGCCGCCGGCGGCCCTCCCGAGGAACTCTGCGCGGCTTCGTTCGACATCGTTGGGAGTTGGAACCGCGAGGGGACGATCCTGTTCTCGGAGCTATCTCTCCGGCGAGGGATCGCTCGGGTCTCGGACAAAGGGGGGGAGGCCGTGCCCGCGACGACGGTCGACACGACGGGCAGCGTGATCGCCGACCTGTGGCCCCATTTCCTGCCGGATGGCCGGCGATTCCTCTACCTGGAATCGCGTCCAACGGCGCCTGGCCATGGGCCGCGCGAGCTGCGCCTCGGCTCCCTCGAGTCGAGAGAGAGCCGCGCCGTGACGCGGCTCGACTCCATGGCCGAGTATGCCTCTCCCGGATACCTGTTGTACGTCCGCGACGGCATCCTCTTCGCGCAGCCCTTCGATGCGGCAAAGGCGCAGCTTTACGGAGACCCGCTTGTCGTGGCCGAGAACGTCCACTACTTCTTCGGGCCGGC
>Ga0335085_10014355_pt1 | contig 11564 bp, 8 predicted proteins | sample Lox_Sample_45_FD_206712 | JGI IMG/M metagenome (GOLD analysis project Ga0335085, IMG submission 206712) | Soil microbial communities from Loxahatchee National Wildlife Refuge, Florida, United States - Lox_Sample_4.5 | ecosystem: Environmental > Terrestrial > Soil > Wetlands | place: USA: Florida... | reverse complement strand
TCAGGACACGCCAGTATAGCTCGCGGCTTATTCAATGGCGATGGGCACGGCATTGCTGGCCGCGTTCGAATAGATCAGCTTGACGGCGAGGATGCCGGGCGGCGTGGCGGCGGGGATGGTGACATTGACCTGATAGAGTCCGGCCGATCCGGGGCTAAGTCCGGTGAAGATGGGCAGCGCGATGGTTGAACCGAACTGCACGGCAGGCACGGTGACCGTGGTTGCCGGAGGATTGGCAGGCGCCGCGGCTCCATCGGGCACCGCCGGATCGGTAATGCCGAGACCGAACGCCCAGAGGACCATCGTCTCGCCCGCGTGTGCGGGGTGGTAGGCATCGACCGGATTGTAAGCGGCATCGGTAATGGCAGCGATTTGGGGAGCGTAGGGCACCACCCCCGGGGTAATGACGGGGCCGGTTTGGCCGTCGCCGGCAACCTGCACGAGATTCGGCGGCAGGCTGCTCAGCGTAGTGGGTAATTCCAAGGCAATCTGGTTTGCCGAGACGTAATACAGCGGCGCAGCCGCGCCATTCACCAGGACGCTCGCCCCGGCGAGTGTGGTGGGAAGCGGCAGTCCGCTGGCGTAGGCCGGAGCGCTGCTGGTGAAATTTTGGCCGCGAATCACCACCACTTCGCCCGGCGCCACGGGACCGGGCGCGAACGTGACGTTATCAAGCAGTTGCAGAATCTGAGGCGGTCCCGAAGCGACGATTGTCAGGGTCACGGGGACGATGACCGGGCAATCGGGTGTCAGGCATCCGATGACGACGGCGCCGTTGTAAGTGCCGGGGCCGAGCGAGCCGGGATCGACCGCAACGTGCACCTTGCCATCCACAACGGACGCGCTGATACCGCGGCCGCTGACCGAGGCGCTGGTCGCGGAGATCGCCGCGTCCGCACTTAGAGAGATTGCGGGTACGAAAGGATACGCGACGGCGGGCTGGCCTTGGGCCAGAGTCATATTGATCAGGCCCGGGGTGGGCACGGCCATCGGCTGAGGGACTACCTGCAGGTTGACGGTTTGGGAAGCGCCGGGTGGTGCGATGGTACCGGAGTAATTCCCGGGAGGCAGATTCGCCGGCGGACTCAGGACCGCGACATAGTAGGTGCCGAAGCACTGTATGGTGGTGGCATTGCGGAACGACAGTTCCAGCCAGGGGTCGCCATCCTGCGTGGTGATGGAGGCGTTCGCGGGGCAACTCGCCTGATACGGTCCAAACTGGATGCCGCATTCAGAGCCGGCCGTGAGCCAGGCGTCGATTGGGTTTTCGAACGAACCGCTGCCGGCATTCACGCTGAGGATCACGATCACGGTCTGCGGCGAATCCAGCGCGCCTGGGGCGAAGACTGTGACGCTGGCGGAGTAAGTGCCCGTCGCCAGGTTCGCGGCGTTGAAGTTGAACTGAATGGAAGTGCAACCGGGAGGCTGGTTGCAAGGCGAGACTTGGGCGGTAAGCCACGTGACCGCCTCGGGTATGGACAGTCCCACAGTGAGGGTTCCGTCTCCGCCATTCGAAGCCACGAGCGTCTGAAAGGGCGGAGGCTGTCCGGTCACGGCAAAGGCTTGCACTACGGTTTGCGACAAACGCAGCACTGGCGTGGCGCGAAGCAGGCCGGCACAGCACAACAGCAGCTCGGCGCAACGAACGCTGATGGCGCCCATCGTTATCAAAGACCCGCGAGGCGGGTTTTCGACTACAGCCTGGACCGGCTGAACTGACGCCCGCGGCTTGGGTAGTACAATACGGCTGAGGTGCGGGGATGATGCGGCGGATGACCCACTGGGCTGTGGCTGCGGGCTGCGCATGTCTGACGTGGGGCCTGCTGTGGGGACAGGCGAAGATCGAGCCGCGCCCGAAGCCGGCGGGCAAGGCGGAAGATCTGCCGCGGCCGGATCTGCGCGTCGATACCACCCTGGTGCTGGTGCCGGTAAGTGTCAACGATCCGCTGAACCGTCCGGTGACCGGCCTCGAAAAAGAGAATTTCCGGATCTACGAAGATAAGGTGGAGCAAACCATCGTTGCGTTTTCGCGCGAGGATGAGCCGATCGCCGTGGGGATGGTGTTCGACACCAGCGGAAGCATGGGCGATAAGCTGAGGCGCTCGCGCATGGCGGCCAGCGAGTTTTTTAAGTGGGCCGATCCGCAGGACGAATACTTCCTGGTGGAGTTCGACAACGCGCCGCGCCTGGAAGTGCCCCTGACGCGCGACACCGGGCGAATCGAGGAGCAGCTTACGTTTTCGCGCTCGCACGGCTCGACCGCGCTGCTGGATGCGATCTATCTCGCGCTGCACGAAATGAAGAAGTCGAAGATGAGCAAGAAAGCGCTGCTGATCATTTCCGACGGCGGCGATAATCATAGCCGCTATTCCCTGCAGGAAGTCAACAACGTGGTGCGCGAAAGCGACGTGCTGATCTATTCGATCGGTGTATTCGGGATGGGGTCGACGCCGGAGGAGGCCGCGGGACCGGCGATGCTATCGCGCATTTCGGAGCAGACCGGCGGGCGGCTGTTCGAGGCCAATCCGGTGGAATTGCCGGACATCGCCAAGAACATCGGCATCGAACTGCGCAACCGGTATGTGCTGGGATATTCGCCGAAGAATGCCACGCGCGATGGCAAGTACCGGCAGGTCAACGTACGCATCGCGCCGCCGCGCGGCCTGCCGCCCCTCAAAGCCCATTGGAGAACGGGCTATTATGCGCCGGCGCAATAAGATACAGTAGATTTCCCGAAACGCCGGGGGACCTCCGATCATCTATCCAGTTGAGTGAGATGAGATATATCCGCTATAGCGTGCTGGCCCTGGCGGCGCTTGGAAGTGCTTTATGGGGCGGCGATTCGGAGTTGGCGACTGCTCATAAGTACTACAACAGCACGAGGTTCGAGGAATCTCTCAAGGTTCTGGATTCGATCCGCGACAAAGACGCCGGGGTCTTCCAATTGAGCGGGCTGAACCACTACATGAAGGGCGACTACAAAAAGGCCGTGGAGGCCTTCGAGGCGTCCTTGAAGCTGGACCCGCAGAATTCCATGACCACGCTGTGGCTGGGGCGTGCCTGGGGGCGGCGCGCGGAAACGTCCAGCCCATTCAGCGCGATGGGAAGCGCATCGAAGGCGCGGCAGAATTTCGAGCGTGCGGTAGAGTTGGATCCGCGCAACGTGGAGGCGCTCTCCGACCTGTTCGAGTATTACCTGGACGCGCCCGGTTTCCTGGGCGGCGGCACCGATAAGGCGGAGGGCACGGTATCGCGGATCGCCGCGGTGGATGCCTCCGAGGCCCAGTGGGCGCAAGCCAGACTGGCGCAGAAGCGCAAGCAGGCATCGGCAGAAGAGGAACATCTGCGCCAAGCGATCAAGCTCTCGCCTAAGCGGCTCGGGTTGCGCCTGGACTTGGCCCGCTTTCAGGCCCGCCAAGGGCGCTTCGATGAGGCCGAGGAAAGCTTCGCCGCCGCCGAGCGGCTGGTGCCGGGTAGTCCGCGGGTGCTGTTCGCCAAGGCGGAGATGTACGTGAAGCATTCGCGCAATCTGACCGAGGCCAAGCAGATGTTGGAGCGCTACCTGACCCTGCCGCTGACGCCCGACGATCCGCCCCGCGCCGAGGCGTCCAAGCTCTTGCGTCAGGCACAGGGCAGCTAGCGCATGTTCCTGACCGAAGCGCTGCGCTTCAGCGCCGAGGCGCTGAAGGCCAACCCGGTGCGGTCGCTGCTGACCGGACTGGGCATGGTGATCGGCACGGCTTCGGTGATCCTGGTAGTCACCATTTCGCTCACCAGCCGCGACTACATTCTGGAGCAGGTGGAAGGCATCGGCTCCAACATGATCTTCGCCTACTACGTTTCGGCGGGCACCACCGCCGCTGCCGACGCGGATTTCATCAAGATGGCCGACGTGGAAGCGATCCGCCGCGAATTGCAGCCGGACATTGTGGCCGCGACCGGCGTGATGTCGAACTTCGACCGCATCGTGATCGGCGGCAAGCTGCAGGACGTGAAGATCATCGGGACCGACGCCGATTACCGGGCGGTGCGCAACATCGTGATCAGTACGGGACGCTTCCTGGATGAAGGCGACCTGCGGCTGCGCGACAAGGTGGCGCTGCTCACCGATAAGCTGGCCGAGCGGTTGTACGGCTCGAGGAACGCCGCGGTGGGCCGCGTGATCCGGCTTTACGGCTTGCAATTTTCGGTGATCGGCACGTTCCACGAAAAGGTGGAGACGTTCGGCCAATCGGAAGTGGAGCGCGACACCATCCTGGTGCCCATCCCCGTGCTGCGCTACTTCACGCCGGTGGAGCGCATCGACCCGCTGTACGTGCAGGTGCGCGCGCCCGAAGAAGTGGACCGCGTGGCAGCGCGCGTCCAGGACATTGTCTCGGGGCGGCATCGCGCGGGGGCAACTTACCGGGTGGACACGCTGACTTCGATTCTGAACGCGGCCAAAAACATTTCGCTGATCCTGTCGCTGGTGCTGGTGCTGGTGTCGGCGATCACGCTGGTGATTTCGGGCATCGGCATCATGAACATCATGCTGGTGACGGTGACGGAGCGGACGCGCGAGATCGGCGTGCGGCTGGCGGTGGGCGCCTCGGCGCGCGAGATTCTGATGCAGTTTCTGACCGAGGCGATGCTGGTGTCGCTCTCGGGCGGCGTGCTGGGCATCCTGGTGGGCGTGGCGATTCCGCTGAGCGTGGGCGTGTTCGCGGATATCCGCATCCCGATTTCGCCGGTGGCGATTGTGGTGGCGTTCGGGGTGTCGTGCCTGGTGGGGCTGGTGTTTGGTATTTTGCCGGCCAACCGGGCGGCTCGATTGAACCCGACCGAGGCGCTGAGATATGAGTGAATCAGTGCTTGATGAAGGCCCAGTGTGCATCCCGGATTACGTCTGAGGTAGCTAGCAGCCGGCCTGGTGTAAGTCCTTTATCCGTGATTGTGGCGCTGTACAGGCGATCGCTGGCACGGTAGTAGACTACCCCATCTTCCACCAGGAGAATTTCGCTGTCGCCCTGGTGAGTGTCGATGGTGTAAAGTCGTTCCGCGGCTACATCGTAAAGGTACAGACGCCCGGGAAAGATGAATCGCGAATCGTGGAATAGGGCGGCCATTGAGGGACCGGTGGGGGAATCTGCGGTTCTCCATTCGGATTTTCCTTGGCTTTCGAGGCCGACACCGGTCTGCCTGCGTATCGCACCAGCGACGGCGATGTACTCGCCGAATGCGCGCTCGTCGTCGGTACCCTCGCCCATTGCAGGCAGACGGTGCCAGGTCTTGTCGCTCTTCCGAAAGGCCAGCAGGCGAAAGCTCTCAGGACGGTCGTAATCGATTAAACTGAGCATCGTCACGCGCTTGTTGTTAGCGATGATAAACGGCGAGGGGTGCATTAGGTCCCTAAGGAATTCAGCAGGCACTTGGTAATCAAAGTATGCTTTGCCGACGCCGTGTGGAAAGAAGCGGCTCAACGTACCATCCTTTTCTATTCCTGCCCTCAGATAATCGTAGCCTCCAACGCCAGCTACACCGGCGCTTCCTGATGCGACCAGATACTTGACATCCGAGGGGCTGATGATGCCGAAGCTCTGGTCACAGCTGACCGCCGGGTCGAGGCTCATTGCCCGCAGTTCACCCCGGTTACCTAGGGCCAGATAGTCGACATACGCTGGCGTACCACCAGGCAAATCCAATAGCCATTGCTCAATCAATGCCATCCCCATGTTGGGCTTCCGGCATCTTTTAACGACCGCCGCCTTGTCGAAATCTACCACAACGAGCTCCTGATCAAGCGCGCGCGGCGCCAGGACAGCCAACCGCAAATCCTGCGATGCGGATATCCAGTCCGTTCCGATGGAGCCAGTCACAAGATTCTGAACCTTTCCAACCGATCCATCCCGCTCCACAGGAAACATGGTCGACACGTAGCCTCCGGGGCTCTTTGGGCTCGGGCTTCCAGTTATTAGGTACAGCTGGGCCCGAGCCGCGACCGAACATAGTCCTAAAACCGCCATCACAACGACTGATCGAAATCCCATTGGTCACCCCTTCTTCGTTTGGCTTCACTGACATGTTGGCTTTGGAAGTCTGACACAGGCTGAAAAAGACGTACATGTACAGAACTCGTACACGATATCGGAATTGATTGTGGTAGTTTTGTCAAAAGCCCAACGACCGGGTGTCCCTGGTTTCGAATTAATCCACGAGATATAGTTCGCGTTATGGCCGCAGGCATCAATCGTTCCGGCATTCATTCTCATCAAAATCGCATCGCCATACCAATAGGTGTAAGGAAGGCCGGTGTTGGGAGTGGATATGCCGGTGGCCGCGTCCAGCGAGCCGATGAAATGGCAATTGTTGGCGCGGTTCGGCCCGGGGTCCACGCTTTCGGGAGTTGGAAAAGTGGGCTGGGGGGGCGTCTGAGCCTGTAGGGCAAGGTTCTCGTCATTCCACTGTTGGACTTGGCCGTTCCAGAACGCATATGCCGTCGAGTTCTGAGCGCCCTGAGCGGCGACATCACTCGGCTGCCCGGCCTTGGCTTGAAGCTGCGCAATCCCATCCAGCAAATTCTGGTACCAGTTCCAGAGTGTGTAAGACGTCGGCGGAGGGTCCACCTGCATCGCCCCGTATCCAAAGGGAAATCCCCAGATCGGCCTTCCGGGATAGGGCCCGCTCTCGCCAGATGTTCCCCCGTTCCTGCAATAGTCTGCGCCATTGGTCCGGCTTGGATCGCCGGTGTCGCAGAACTGGGATTGGTTAGTTTCATGAATCGAGATGTAGTTCGCGAACCAATACTGATACCAATAAGCGGGGTTAGACGGCGCCAGCACCGCCGTTACTGCACTTTCGTCGGGATTATTGGCCAGGATACAAAAGTTAAACGGCTGCTGCGGAGCGCCGTTGTAATCCCACTGAATGCTCGCGTTCCCACCGCCTACTGGGGTGCTCCAACCAGCGGTCCAGGTATCACTAGCGGACTGCGGCGTCGGCTGGCTTGCAGCGGGGAGACCGTTCCAGTATGCCCACGGGATCAAAAACGTGCCGTTGGGAGGGTAGCTCGTGTTCAAGTTCGTCTGCGGAAAAGAGCCCCACACAGAAAAAGTGGCTGTACCGGTGGGCCTGCTCCCATCACTCATTACAATCGTAACTTGAAGTGGTGGCATCGCAGGCGTATTGTCGATGAAAAGGGCTTGATTGGGGTTACATGAGCCCCAGGCCGTTGCTGGCGGTACTGGCGACGATGGCGATGGCGGCGGCGGCGGTGTCACCTGGGCGACGGTCTGTCCATTGCTGGTTACAATCAAACTGGGTTTTGGCGGCGGCACCGGTGTCGGGGCAGGAGGCTCAAAGGGGCCGCCGGGGCACGTGCATCCGATGGGCTCGGAAGGAAGAGCCTGTGGAGTCGCCTGATAGGAGAGTGTCAGAGTTGTCGCTGTCGCGGAGATGATCCGCACCCTGAACGCCACATCATCTACTGGTTCGCAGTCGTACACAGTCCTCGGGTCTCCTTGCGCGAAGGTTAATGTTTGCAGCACGGGGACATGTGCTGCTCAGAGAAGGCTGGAGGTACCCGGAAAACTGCATGGTGGGCTGTCCGAAATAGATCGTCCCGTTGTAGCCGTTGAGACTCTGATAGTTGACCGTGAGCGTGGCAGTGCTGTAGTTCGGCGCGGACTGGTAGGTTAGAGCAACCGGCGACCCGGAAACAGCCACGCTTATATCATACTGCGACACGCTGACGGAACCCATGTTGTTCCATCCCCCTGTCGCCGCCCAGCCTTCGTTGTTTATCCCGTTAGCCCAAACCGGGTTGTTGCTGCGGTATGAGTGAGTCTAGTGCTTGATGAAAGTCCAGTGCGCGTCGCGGATGATGTCTGAGGTAGCGAGAAGGCGTCCCGGAGTTAAGCCGCTCGCCGTGATTGTGGCGCTGTACAAGCGGTCGCTGGCGCGGTAGTAAACCACGCCGTCCTCGACAAGCAGGATTTCGCTGTCGCCTTGATTGGTCGCGATGGTGTAGACCCGCTCGGTAGAGGCGTCGTAAAGATAAAGGCGGCCCGGGAAAACAAAAGGCGAGACAAGAAAGATCGCCCCCATCATCGGCCCCGTCCTGGCGTCTTCGGTTCTCCATTCCCGACGACCGGCACTCTCCCTAAGATTGCCACCCTTTCGTACGGCCGCGACGGACGCTATGAAGTTCCCGAACGCCCGTTCGTAGCTTGTGCTCTCTATGAGGTCCGGTATTCGGTGCCAAGTCTTGTCGCTCTTTCGAAAGACAAGTACACGACGGCTGCTTGGGCGACCGTCATCGAACATACAAACCACGAACAGTTGGCTGTTGTTCGCGAACACAAAAGTGTTGGGATGCGCGAAATCGCTGTATAGGCCAGGTGGTACGCGATAATCGAAGTATGCCTTTCCGACGCCGTACGGGAAGAAGCGGCTCACAGTGCCATCCTTTTCAACCATGGCTTGCATGTCGTCCTGGCCCCCGGCCCCCGCAACACCAGCGCTCCCAGATGAGGCAAGGTACTTCGCGTCGAGTGGGCTGATGGTTATGAAACTTTGGTTACAAGGTATTGACGGATCGAGAACCATGGCTCTGAGTTGGGCCTGATACCCAAGAGCTAGGTAATCGGCATAAACCGGCCCCCGGTCCGGGGTATCCCACAGCCACTGCTCGATCAAGGCTTTACCCGTATCGGGTTTCCTGCACCTCTTAACGATAGCCGCCTTATCGAAACTGACTACAACCAGATCTTGGTCCCGCGCTCTCGGAGCAAGCACCGCCGTCCGAAGGTCCTGCGAAGCCGCTATCCAATCGGTTCCGATAGGTTCGGTGACCAGGTCCTCAACCTTTTCCACTGAACCGCTGGCAGTAAGGCGGAACAGCGTCGAAACGTATCCAGTGGGCGCTTTGGGGCCGGGGCTGCCGGTGATTAGGTGTAGTTGGGCTGAGGCGTTAAGAGCGGCAACGCTTAGGGCGATAGAAATGACCTTTCGCGAAGTCTTCATTTAGTGATCCCTTTCGACGTCATTGGCCACAGTTAGGAGGGCCCGGGGCCGCTACTCTTACGCAATTGTCGAACGTTGTGCATGAACAGAATTCGGCCACAACGTTTGCGCTGAAAAGGTTGACCTTGTGGAACCACCAATAACCAGTCGTGCCCAGCGCCCGGTTTCCCTGGAAATAAGAAACGTAATTGGAGCTGACTCCGCACTTGTCTGCGGTTCCAGCATTTTGCATCATGAGGATTGCGTCCCCGTACCAATATGTATTGGCAATGCCGGTGTACGGCGTGGAAAGGCCGGTTGAAGGATTGACCGAGCTTCCGAAGGTGCAATTCAGCACGCTCGGTTTTGGGTCGAACGTTTCGGGTGCACCTACGAGGGCCAACCCAGCCGCCTGCCGAAGCTGGTTTTCCACGTTCCATTGCTGAATCTGGCTATTCCAGAATGGATAAGCCGGCTCGCCTTGATAGGAGGTGCTCGGTCCGACTGCCGTGGGATCGCCCGCGTGGGTGTTAAGTAACGCAATCCCGTCCAGCAAATTCTGGTACCAGTTCCAGAGTGTGTAAGACGTCGGCGGAGGGTCCACCTGCATGGCACCATATCCGAAGGGAGTTCCCCATATTGGCATCCCTGGATAGGGTCCGCTCTGTCCAGATCCCACCCCATTTTGGCCACAATAGGGCGCGCTGGCGGTGCGCGATGGATTCGAGATGTCGCAGAACTGAGACTGGTTGGTTTCGTGGATCGCAATGTAGTTTGCAAACCAGAATTCGTACCAGTTGGCAGGGTTAGACGGGGCCAACACCGATGCGATCGCACTCTGGTCCGGATTCTTGCCTAGGATGCAGAAGTTGTAGGCTTGCGGTTGCGAGCCATTATAGGTCCATAAAATGCTGGCGTTACCGCCGGCGAATGGTGTGCTCCAACCGTACCGTGGATCAGCGACCCAAGCCACGTCTGCCGCTTGAACATCCGGAACGCCCGCAGTATTGGGCCCCGAAGCGTTTGAGTATATCCAGTTGACGGAAAACATGCCCGAGGGTGGCGGAGCCTGCGGGTTGAAATTGGATTCCTGGTACGACCCACTGATCATGAATGTTGCGGTACCGCTGGGTGTGCTGCCATCGTTCATCACAATCTTGGCCTGAAGTGGAGGCATCGCGGGCGGGTTAGTTGAGCTGATGAGCAGGGCTTGGCTCGCTGCGAGTTGACTACACGTTCCCGATTGAACGGACACTCCGTTGCTCGTTACCTGCAAACTGGGTGTTGGCGGCGGCACGGGCGTGGGCGCAGGAGGCTCAAAGGGCCCGCCCGGACATGTGCATCCGATAGGCTCTGAAGGGAGAGCCTGTGCAGTCGCTTGATAGGAGAGTGTCAGGGTTGTCGCAGTAGCCGAGACAATCCGCACGGTGAACGCCGGGTCCGAGGGTTCGCAGTCGTATGTGGTCCGAGGATCGCCTTGGGTAAAGGTCAGGGTTTGCAGCACCGGAAGATTGTTCATAGGCACTAAGGCTGACGGCTGTCCAGGTGTGAGCACCGGCGGTGTGAAGTTCACCTGAGTGCTCACGGTGTACGAACTATAAGTCCATTGCCAACTGCTGCCCGTAAGCGTGCCCAGTGAGGCCCCCAGCGTGTAGTTCCCTGCTGGAAAGGTCCCAACCGCCGAGGTAGCCGTAGTCAGTAGACCTGAGTAGTAGTTGCTCGAACCGTTCGAGGAGCCCAGCAACAGCTGATATTCCGTAGCACCCGGCACGGCAGCCCACGCGAATGCAGTACTACCGCCGGGCAGGTAGGTCCCGTTTGCCGGTACGGAAAGGGTCGCCGGACCGGTCACGATTAACGTGACGGTTGTCGTCGCTGTAGCGCCGCCGCTCACCGCCGAGATCGTTGCTGTATATGTGCCCGGCGGAGTGCCCGGGTTCACGGTGAGGGTGAGGAGGGAGATTTGGCCCGCGCCCACCGAGGATGGCGCGAAATTCGACCCCATTGTCACCCCCTGCCCCATGGAATTCGTTACAGCTACGTTTGTGAAATTCACCTGGCCGATGAAGCCATTATTCGGAACCAGCAATTGATAGGACACCTGCCCCGACGCCCCCACCGATTGAGAAACCGGTGGATCAGGCGTAATCGTGAACGTCGGCTGCGAGACCAGATCCACCTCAAACCAGATGGTGTATTGCGGACCATTGGGGATATACGCCGTGAAAGATCCTAGAAAAGGCGCGTTGTCGCTGCCGGTATACTTGTTTTGGTAAGTAACGGTCAAGGTTAAGTTGCCGCTTCCGCTGGCCTGAGTGCTGCTCAGGGAAGGCTGGAGGTACCCGGAAAACTGCATACTGGGCTGCCCGAAATAGATCGTCCCGTTGTAGCCGTTGAGGCTCTGATAGCTGACCGTGAGCGTTGCAGTGCTGTAGTTCGGCGCGGACCGGTAGGTTAGGGCAACCGGCGACCCGGAAACAGCCACGCTTATATCATACTGCGACACGCTGACGGAACCCATGTTGTTCCATCCCCCTGTCGCCGCCCAGCCTTCGTTGTTTATCCCGTTAGCCCAAACCGGGTTG